>CEPQ01050389.1_pt1 | contig 178416 bp, 172 predicted proteins | sample 530411 | NCBI WGS metagenome assembly CEPQ01 (sample SAMEA2620039, study PRJEB7988) | marine metagenome | isolation source: saline water (ENVO:00002010), including
GTCGGCGGTGAATTTCAGCTCGATGCGGACATTGTCATCGGTCTGGGCGTGGGCGGGGGTGTTGGGCGCCGCTGCCAACATCACCGCCAGCATCGTCATTCCCGCGAAGGCGGGAATCCCGCTTTTGCGCCACATCTGCTCTAAGAAGCGGGACCCCCGCCTGCGCGGGGGTGACGAGACAGGCTTCATTGGATCGGCAATCAGGCCTTGCATTCGCCGATGCGCTTGCCGCTGTTCTTCGCCTTCATCGTCATGCTGCCGAACTCCTTGGAGCTCATCACCATATCCATCTGCATGTCATAGCTGGTCGCGGTATACGTTCCGGTCAATTTGATGTCACCTTGCTGGCCCGGCTGCTTGCCCTTGCAGGCAATGACTGCATTGACCTTGCCGTCGGACAGATCGAGCGTCTTGTAGGCACATTCACCACTATCGGCTCCGGCGAGGAAGTCCGCGCCAGGCTTGCTGGCCTGTTCCTTGGTCAAGCAGTTCTTCACGGCTTGCGGTTTGCCGACCTGCTGCTTCATGGCGTCCTGAAGCTGGGGCGGCATCTTGCTCTTGGCAAAATCAACGTCGAGCATCTCGACCTTGTTCTCCCACTCGCCGGGGCTGAACTTGATCGATTCGGCTTCTCTGGCGACCTCTTCCTTGCTGATCTTGCCGTCGCCATCCTTGTCTGCGCCGCCGCCGCCGCTGCACGCGGCCAGCGCCAGCAGCGGCAGGGCCAGGATCGAAACAGTCTGCATCTTCATGGGGAATTCTCCGTTGGGGCCAGGTGCCATCAGGGGATGCGCGACCGCATGTCCGTGTTGGCAGGCGACCCTAAAGATGCACCCCGGCCAATGCAATCGCATCCCCGCCCTTGCACCGGTGGCCACTGGTCCGCATATCCTTGGCCATGGCTGAACTGGTAATCCGACGCGGGCTGGAAGAGCCGCAAACCGATGGCACCTTCGTGCCGCACAAGCCGCAGCGGCCCGAAAAGGCCGAGGGCGGGAAGCGCTTCAAGCTGGTCAGCGAATACACGCCTTCGGGCGACCAGCCGACCGCGATCAAGGAGCTGGTCGACGGCATCAAGGCGCAGGACCGCGACCAGGTGCTGCTCGGCGTCACCGGATCGGGCAAGACCTTCACCATGGCGCAGGTGATCGAACAGACCCAGCGGCCTGCCTTGATCCTTGCGCCGAACAAGATCCTCGCCGCGCAGCTTTATGGCGAGTTCAAGAGCTTCTTCCCCGAAAACGCGGTCGAATATTTCGTCAGCTATTACGATTATTACCAGCCCGAAGCCTATGTGCCGCGCTCGGACACCTATATCGAGAAGGAGTCGAGCGTAAACGAGGCGATCGACCGGATGCGGCATTCGGCGACGCGATCGCTGCTCGAGCGCGACGACGTGATCATCGTTGCCTCGGTGTCGTGCATCTACGGCATCGGCTCGGTCGAGACCTATTCGGCGATGATCTTCGACATCAAGGCGGGCGAAAGCGTCGACCAGCGCGAGCTGATCCGCAAGCTGGTCGCGCTGCAATACAAGCGCAACGATGCGAGCTTCACGCGCGGCAATTTCCGCGTGCGCGGCGATACGCTCGAGCTGTTCCCCTCGCATTACGAGGATGTCGCCTGGCGCATCTCGTTCTTCGGCGACGAGGTGGAATCGATCGCCGAGTTTGATCCCTTGACCGGCAAGCCCGGCGCGAAGCTCTCCCAAGTGCGCGTCTATGCGAACTCGCACTATGTCACGCCGGGTCCCACGATGCAGCAGGCCGCAGCCGCGATCCGCTTCGAGCTCACCGAGCGATTGAAGGAGCTCGAGGCCGAAGGGCGGCTGCTCGAGGCGCAGCGGCTCGAGCAGCGCACCAATTTCGATCTCGAGATGATCGCCGCGACCGGAAGCTGCGCAGGCATCGAGAACTATTCGCGCTTCCTCACCGGGCGCCTGCCGGGCGAGCCGCCGCCGACATTGTTCGAATATCTGCCCGAAAACGCGCTGCTGTTCATCGACGAGAGCCACCAGACCGTGCCGCAGATCGGCGCGATGGCGCGCGGCGACCATCGGCGCAAGCTGACGCTCGCCGAATATGGCTTCCGCCTGCCGAGCTGTATCGACAACCGCCCGCTGCGCTTCAACGAATGGGACGCGATGCGCCCGCAAACGGTCAGCGTTTCGGCCACGCCCGGCAATTGGGAGATGGAACAGACCGGCGGCGTGTTCGCCGAACAGGTCATCCGCCCCACGGGCCTGATCGACCCGCCGGTCGAGATCAAGCCGGTCGAGGAGCAGGTCGACGATCTGATCGCCGAGTGCAAGAAGGTCGCCGCCGCAGGATATCGCACGCTCGTCACCACGCTGACCAAGCGTATGGCCGAGGATCTCACCGAGTATATGCACGAGGCGGGGATCAAGGTCCGCTACATGCACTCGGACGTCGAGACGCTGGAGCGCATCGAGCTGATCCGCGATCTGCGCATGGGCGTGTATGACGTGCTGATCGGCATCAACCTGCTGCGCGAGGGACTCGATATTCCCGAATGCGGGCTGGTCGCGATCCTCGATGCCGACAAGGAAGGTTTTTTGCGCAGCGAAACCTCGCTGATCCAGACGATCGGTCGTGCTGCGCGCAATGTCGAGGGCCGCGTGATCCTCTATGCCGACCGCATCACTGGCAGCATGGAGCGCGCGCTCAACGAGACCAACCGCCGCCGCGAGAAGCAGATCGCCTATAACGAGGCGCACGGCATCACGCCTACGACGATCAAGCGCAATATCGGCGACATCATCGCGCATGTCGCGAGCAAGGACAGCGTGCTGGTCGACACCGGCGTCGACGACCGCCCGCACATGGTCGGCCACAACCTGCGCGCCTATATCGAGGACCTCGAAAAGAAGATGCGCGCCGCCGCCGCCGATTTGGAATTCGAGGAAGCCGGACGCCTGCGCGACGAAATCCGCAAGCTGGAGGCGGAGGAACTGGGGCTGCCGGTAGAGCAAAGGGTGGCCGCGCCCAAAGGCAGGGCGACCGAAGGCAAGCCGGGGACGCGCAAGATGCGATACGGGAAAACGCAACGGAAGTTTTGAGAGATAAGTTATCCACGAAAGCGGATCCACTATGACATAAGCTTGGCTTTACGGAGAAACACCGATGGTCAAGCCCAGCAAACTCTATCAGCAACTCGTCGCAGGCCGTGCAGGCATTATTTCGTTCCGAGATTTCGTGCGGTTGCTCGAAGCGTTCGGCTTTCGTCACCACCGCACCGATGGCAGCCACCATGTCTATGGGCATCCAAAGCTCGAACGGCCGCTGATCATCCAGCCGATCGGCAAGGATGCCAAAGCCTATCAAGCCGCCCAGTTTCTTGATATGGTTGAGCAGGCAGGCCTTGAGATGGATGAATGATGCAGCACCATTATCACATCAACGTATTCTGGTCGTCAGAGGACAATTGCTGGATCGCCGACGTTCCCGACCTCAAGCCTTGCTCCGCGCACGGAGACACGCCGGTCGAAGCGATTTCAGAGGCCGAAGTCGCTATCGGGATGTGGCTCGATTACGCCCGCGAAAAGGGGCACCCCATTCCCGAACCACGCTATCGCCCAGCGATATATGCGGTCAGGGCAGCCTGATTCTTGGATATTAATTCTCCAGCCTATCCAAACATGGCTTTGGCTTGCGCGCTACATGACGGCGGTAACCGCAGGTGCTGGAAAACTGCATAAGCTTGGCTTTACGGAGAAGCCAGGATGATACGTTCCAGAAACCGAGAAGGTCTGGCTCCGCTCACCCAGCCGCAAGCTGCCGCCGGACATTCAGCAAACTGCCTTGCGCAAGCTTTTGCAGATCGATTCCATCGAGCAGCTTCAGGAATTGCGCGTCCCACATGGCAACAGGTTTGAGCAGTTGAAAGGTTATCAACCGTTGCGATATCGTCTCCGGATCAACGACCAGTGGCCGATCACGTTCAACTGGTCTGACGGAGACGCGCATAATGTCCGGATCGAGGACTATCATTGAGGATGATGACCGGCTGGACAACGTCCATGTCGGCTCGATCCTGCGCGAGGATTTCCTGATCGGCAGCGAAATTCCAGCGGTTGAAGTGGCCGATGGGGCCGGCATCCCGCTGGAAACCATAGACGCCTTGCTTGCGGAAATCCGGCCGATCGATGCGGATATCGATCTGAGGCTGGCGCGCTATTTCGGGATGTCCGAGGGCTTTTTCCTCGGGCTTCAGATTGATTTCGACGTCGAGGAAGCCAAGCGGGCGATCGGCAGCGAGCTCGACCGCATCGTTCAGCGCGCCGCCTGAGGCTCTTGCCATCCGCCGCGAAAAGCGGCACCCCGTGATCCAGCGGGTCGCACCGTGGCTCCGTGCATTCCGGCGGGGCAAGACTGATCGGACGTCCTGCATGGCCTTGCAATTTTTCTCCCGTTTCGCCGTCGGCGCAGCCGCGCTGGCTTCGCTCGCTGCGCCCGCGCATGCTCAAAGTTTGTCGGACAAGGAAGGCTATGACGCCCTGCTCAGCTGCGCGGCGTTCTTTTCGGCGGCGGCCGCCATCACCGATGGCGACAAGAAGACCAGCGGCGAGGCGACCGAGCTGGCGACGGCGTTCATGACCGGCGCGATGCTGCTCGCACCGGGCGGCAATCAGGACCGCGCCGAAAAGGAATTGCAGGAGCAGACCGAGGTCTTCGCCGTTGCGATGGTGGCCGACGACAAGGGCATGACCCAGGATCTCGACGAGCTGGCGGATGGTTGCAGCACGTTGGGCGAGAACTATCTGCCCGAGGTCATCGCACGCGCCGGCGAGTAGTGTGCAGCCTCAGCCGACCAATGCGGTCAATGTATCGACGGTCAGCACCTGGGGCAGGATCACCGGCGCCTGGCCCGGCGCATACCAGACATAGAGCGGCACGCCCGAGCGGCCCTGTGCTTCCAGATAGCGGCTGATCTCGGCATCGCGCCGGGTCCAGTCGCCTTCGAGCACCACCACGCCCGCCTTTTTGAACGCCGCTGCGGTCGCCTCGCGCTGGATTGCGGCGGCCTCGTTCGCCTTGCAGGTGATGCACCAGTCGGCAGTGAAATAGGCGAAGACCGGCCTGTTGGCGGTTCGGAGCTCGGCGAGCTTCGCCTCGCTGAACGGCTGGGCGGGAAGAGTGGCACTCGCGGCGCGGGCCGATCCGTTCGGCGCGGCCTCGGTCGGCAAGGCGACGATGGCAGCGACGGCAACCGCCAGCGACGGGACAAGTGCGATCCAGCCACTCCTGCCCGCGCCCTGCCGCGCGCCCAGCCACCAAAGCAGCAGCGCCAGCGCCATCGCGGCGGCAAGGCCGAACAGCACGCCGTCATTGCCGGTCTGCTGGCCGAGCAGCCAGACCAGGGCCAGCGCGGTGAGGAACATCGGCACCGCCATGATCCGGCGGAAGGTGCCCATCCACGCGCCCGGACGCGGCATCATCCGGCGCAAGGCGGGAATGAAGCCGATCGCCAAAAAGGGTAGCGCGAGGCCGAGGCCCAACCCTGCGAACACGAGCAGCGCGGCGGGCACGGGCAGGATCAGCGCGGTGCCCATCGCGGCGGCCATGAACGGCGCGGTGCAGGGCGTCGCGACAAAGGCTGCGAGCGCGCCGGTCCAGAACGATCCCGCAGCGCCCTGTTTCTGCGTCAGGCTGCCCCCCGATGATACGGTCGCGAACTCGAACAGCCCAGCGAGGTTGAACGCTATGGCGGTGACCAGCAGGAGCAGCGCCAGAATGATGCGCGGGTCCTGCAGCTGGAACGCCCAGCCGATCTGCTCTCCGCCCGCGCGCAGGGCAAGCAGCAGTCCACCCAGCCCGAGGCACACCAGCACGATGCCTGCAGTATAGGCGAGTGCATCGCGCCGCGCCGCGCGTTCGTCGCCGCCCGCCTTGGCCAGGCTGATCGCCTTGAGGCTGAGGATCGGGAAGACACACGGCATGATGTTGAGCAGCAGCCCGCCGAGCAGTGCGCCGCCGAGTGCGGTGGCGAGCAGCACGAGCATGTCGCCCTCGGCCGGGGCGGCGCTGGCGGCGGTGTCGATCCGCGTCCCGCCGGGGATGACGGTCCCCGGTTTCGCTACCAGATCGAGCCCCATATGCTCGCCAATGCGCAGCACGCCGCCGATTTCAGCAGCATCGCTGCCCGCGACCTCGGTCTCGACGATCAGCCGGTCACCGTCGCGGAAAAAGGCCTGGGGTGCGCGATAGCTGAGCGCCTTGTCGGTGCGCGCGAAGAAATGCGGGGCGTCGATCGCACCGGCGGCGGGGAAGGGGATGGCGATGCGCAGGATCTTGCCGGCGCGGGCAAATGTCGCTTCGGAGCCAAGCGGGGCGGGCAGCCGCTGCCGCCAGGCGTCGAAGCGGGCCCGCGCAGCCTTGTCGATGCCGCCCTTGCCGACGGTCAGCCGAGTGGTCAGCGTCGCGCTTTCGGGCACGCAGATCTCGTCGGTGCACGCCAGCCAGTCGGCCTTGACGCTGATCGGCAGCACCGTGCCTGGCGCGAGCGCGGGATCGAGCTTCAGCGCGACCAGCGGCGCATAGGGACCTTCATAGACGTGGTTCATCAACCCCGCGATGATCAGCGTCTCCGGCACGGGATAGCGAAGCTCGCCAACCGTCACACCTTTCGGCAGCGTCCATTCGAGCGTCATGCCGAGCCCGGCATCGCCCGGATTTTCCCAATATCCGTGCCAGCCCTTTTTTGGCGTCATGGCAAAGGCGAGATCGACGGTGCTGCCGGGCGCAGGATCGGCGCTTTCGGCGACCAAGGACGCGGCGATATTGTTCGGCCCGCGCTGGAGCGGCTGGGCGGCAGCGGGCAGGGCAAGCGCCAGCAGGAAGATAGCCCAAAGGGTCCGGAAAACAGCCAGCATCATCGCCGCCATGTAGAAGGTTTGCGGGCCAAAACCAATGGCCGTTCGGTGAACGTTTCGCTTTGCGGAACCCGGTGGTTACCGCTGGTCGTAGGCGCTCAAACCCTTGCCCAACCGGTTCTCGCCCAGAGGGATGCGGTCACGGCTCCAGTTGGCGACGAACCAGGTGGCGCGATCGACGCCGGGGGCAAGGCTGGCGTCATTGCCGTAGATCTGCAGCCCTGCGGAGCTGTAGCTGCGACCTTCGGCCGCGACAGCGATGAACGCCGACCAGTTTTCCTTGTTCTGACCCTGGACGAAGATGTTGCGGGTGATCTCGCCGCTCGCGCCGCCGGGCAGGTCGATCATGTAGTTGGTGCCATTGCCCTGGCTGTCGTCGAAGCTCGAATCGGTAATCGATACCTGCGCAGCACGGCTCTTCACATAATGGCCGCCCTGGCCGCGTTCGAAGCGCGAGCGGGTGACGGTGAGCGATCCGTAATCGCCGATATAGATCGAATGCGCGCAATCCGACGCGCAGATGCCGAGGCCCGAAAAGCTCGACTTGTCTATGACGATCCGTCCGCCCGGATTCTGGGCCGTGAGAATGCCCTGCTGGCTGTTGCGGAACAGGCTGTTGAAGACGCTGAGATCGCCCCATTCCAGCCTGATGCCGGCACCGTTCTCATCGGGCACGCCGATATTCTGGAAGATCAGCCCCTCGACCCGCGCGCTGCGGCCACGCAGCACCAGCGTCGCCTTGCTTTCGCACACACCGCCGTCGAAGATCGCGGTGCCGGGGATGGCGGCGCGATAGGTGATGTTGCCCGCCTCCTGCACCGCGCAATCGCGCCAGATGCCGGGCGCGACCTCGATCGTGCCGGTGCCGCCGCCGATCTTGTTCACGGCATCGGAAAGCGAGCGATAGGTCTTGCCGGTCTCGGCGATGCGATAGGGCATGGGACGCTGTTGCGCGAACAGGGGAAGGGCACTGATCAGGGCCAGCGCGGCGACAAGGATGATGCGAAGCGTGGTCATGCCCAATGTCATACCATGCTCGCTGGGAAATGCCGGACTTTAGAGGGTTAACGCGGGCGCCGTCCCGTCACGGCACAGGCGCGGGTTCATCGGTTACCGGCTCGGCCTCACCTTCCATCTTGTGCCTGCGCCCATAGACCAGATCGAACAGCGGCGAGGCCATGAACGTCGTCACGATTGCCATGATGACGAGCATCGAGAACAGCGCCGGGCCGATAATCCCGCGCTGCAGGCCGATATTGATGATGATCAGCTCCATCATCCCGCGCGCGTTCATCAGCGCGCCGATCGCCATGGCGGTGGCATTGTCCTGGCCCGTGATGCGCGCTGCGGCGTAGCAAGCGACGCCCTTGGCCAGGATCGAGGCCGCCAGAATGCCCATGGCGATAGCGAGCAGCTCGGCATTGTTGACCACGGTCAGCTGCGTGTTCAGCCCCGAATAGGCGAAGAACATCGGGATCAGCAGCACCATGATGATCGGTTCGAGCTGGCGCTGCAATTCGCTCGACAGCATCCCGCGCGGCATGCAGATGCCGAGCAGGAACCCGCCCAGCACCGCGTGGATGCCGATATAGTCCATGGCAAAGGCGGCGAGCATGAACAGCACGAGCACAGCGGCGAGCATCGAGTGCGTCACCTTGCCGTTGCGTTCGGTGATGCGGCCCAAAGGCGCGAGCAGCGTGCGCCCGAAAATCAGCATGAACGCGGCAAAGCTCGCACCGCCGACGATTGCCTTGATTGCGACGCCCGGCCCGTCGCCGAAGCTTGCCAGCACGATCGCGAGCACCGTCCAGGCGGCGGCATCGTCGATCGCGCCGGCAGAAAGGGTGAGGCTGCCGAGCTTGGTGTCGGTCAGTCCGCGCTCGTGGATGATGCGCGCGAGCATCGGGAAGGCGGTGATCGCGATGCACGCGCCCAGGAACAGCGTTGCCTGGAACTGGTTGACGTCGCTGGCGAACAGGCCGGGCACGTTCTGCAGCCGGGGTGCAAGCAGCATCGCGACGATGAACGGCACCGCCATGCCGGTGAAGGAAACAGCCGCCGCACTGCCGATCTGCGCGCGAAAATGGTCGGAGCGAAAGCCAAGGCCGACCAGGAACATGTACAGCCCGACGCCCAGCTGCGCGCAGACGAACAGCACGTTCTTGGTTTCGGGCGGAAAGATCGCGGCCTGCAGGTCGGGGAGGAAAAAGCCGAACAATGACGGGCCGAGCAGCACGCCCGCCATCATCTCGCCCACCACCTGGGGCTGGCCCAGCCAGCGCCGCACCGCATAGCCGACAAGCCGGCAGGTGCCGATGATCAGCGCCATCTGCACGAAGAAATATGCGCTGAGTTCAGACGGTGTCACGCGCCGATGCCCCTCCCGCAAACCCGTCGCAGCAGGGCTTGCGGCGGGAGTTTGCGGTTTAGCGGTCCAGAGTCAATCGCCTGCGATCAATCCAGATTGGGACGCAGCCAGCGCCGCGCGGTGTCGAGATCGACTCCGCGCCGTGTCGCATAGTCGGCAAGCTGGTCCTCGCCGATCCGCGCGACGCCGAAATAGGCACTTTCCGGATGGCCGAAATAGAAGCCGCTCACCGCTGCGGTGGGCAGCATCGCGAAGCTTTCGGTCAGCGTGATGCCGGTGGCGTCGGTCGCTTTCAGCAGATCGAACAAAACCGGCTTCTGGCTGTGATCGGGGCAGGCGGGATAGCCCGGCGCCGGACGGATGCCGCGATATTGTTCCTTGATCAGTGCCTCGTTGGTCAGCTGTTCGCCCGCCGCATAGCCCCACAGGGTGGTGCGGACATGCTGGTGCAGCCGCTCGGCAAAGGCTTCGGCCAGGCGGTCGGCCAGCGCTTTCAGCAGGATGTCGTTATAGTCGTCATGCGCTGCCTTGAAGCGTTCCAGATGCTCGTCGATGCCATGGCCCGCGGTGACCGCGAAACCGCCGATCCAGTCGCCCGCCGGATCGATGAAATCGGCGAGGCACATGTTCGCACGGCCCTCGCGCTTGGCGATCTGCTGGCGCAGGAAGGGCATGCGGATTTCCTGGCCATCGGCATGGATGAACACGTCGTCGCCGTCGCGCCGGCACGGCCACAGGCCGACGACGCCCTTGGCGGTCAGCCATTTCTCGGCGATGATCTTGTCGAGCATCGCATTGGCATCGGCAAACAGCGAGGTTGCGCTTTCGCCGACAATTTCGTCGGTCAGGATCGCGGGGAAATTGCCCGCCAGCTCCCAGGCGCGGAAGAACGGCGTCCAGTCGATGCATTCGCGCAGGTCCGCCAGGTCCCAGTCCTCAAAGACGTGCACGCCCGGCTGCGCCGGTGCCGGCGGCTTCTGGCTCATATCGGCGACGAACGCATTGGCACGCGCGACATCGATCGGCGACAGGTCGTTCTGCCCCTTGTTCGAACGTGCCAGGCGCACCGCCTCATATTCTTCCGCCACCTTGGCGATGAACGGTTCGGCGAGCGTGCCGCTGACGAGGTTGGAGGCGACGCCGACGGCGCGGCTCGCATCGAGCACATGCACCACCGGGCCTTCGTACGCCGGCGCGATGCGCAGTGCGGTATGCACCTTGGAGGTGGTCGCGCCGCCGATCAGTAGCGGAATGCGCATCCCGGCCTTCTGCATTTCCTCGGCCACGGTCACCATCTCGTCGAGCGAGGGGGTGATCAGGCCCGAGAGGCCGATGATGTCGGCCTGGTTGTCGTTCGCGGCCTTGAGGATGTCGTGCCAGGGCACCATCACGCCGAGATCCACGACCTCATAGCCGTTGCACTGCAGCACCACGCCGACAATGTTCTTGCCGATATCGTGCACGTCGCCCTTCACCGTGGCCATGATGATCCGGCCCTTGCCCTTGGCGTTCGGGTCCTTTTCTGCCTCGATATAGGGGAAGAGGTGCGCGACCGCCTTTTTCATCACGCGCGCGGACTTCACCACCTGCGGCAGGAACATCTTGCCCTCGCCGAACAGGTCGCCGACGACGTTCATGCCGTCCATCAGCGGCCCTTCGATCACCTCGATCGGGCGCGCGGCAGCGAGCCGGGCTTCCTCGGTATCCTCGACGATATGCGCGTCGATGCCCTTGACCAATGCGTGCTCCAGCCGCTTGACCACCGGCCAGCTGCGCCATTCGGCGGCTTCCTTCTCGGCCTTTTCGTCCTTGCCGCGGAAGGTCTCGGCGAGCGTGATCAGCTTTTCGGTCGCGTCATCGCTGCGGTCCCAGATCACGTCCTCGCAGGCTTCGCGCAATACGGGGTCGATATCGTCATAGATGTCGAGCTGGCCAGCATTGACGATGCCCATGTCCATGCCTGCCTTGATCGCGTGGTACAGGAACACGCTGTGCATCGCGCGGCGTACCGGTTCGTTGCCGCGGAAGCTGAACGACAGGTTGGATACACCGCCCGAGATATGGACGTGCGGGCAGCGCTGCTTGATGTCGCGGCAGGCCTCGATAAAGTCGATGGCATAGCGGCGATGCTCGTCGATGCCGGTGGCGACCGCGAAGATATTGGGGTCGAAGATGATGTCTTCGGGCGGGAAACCGATGCCGGTCAAGAGCTTGTAGGCGCGCTCGCAGATCTCGACCTTGCGTTCCCGGGTATCGGCCTGGCCGACCTCGTCGAACGCCATGACGACGACGGCGGCGCCATAGTCCATGCAGATGCGAGCGTGCTTGAGGAACTCTTCCTCGCCTTCCTTCATGCTGATCGAATTGACGATCGGCTTGCCCGATACGCATTTCAGCCCTGCCTCGATCACCGACCATTTGGACGAGTCGATCATGAACGGCACGCGCGCGATATCGGGCTCGGCGGCAATGAGCTTGAGATAGCGCGTCATCGCGGCATGCGCGTCGAGCAGGCCTTCGTCCATGTTGATGTCGATGATCTGCGCGCCGCTTTCGACCTGCTGGCGCGCGACCTCGACCGCCTCTTCATAGCGGTCTTCCATGATCAGCTTCTTGAACCTGGCCGATCCGGTAACGTTGGTGCGCTCGCCGATATTGACGAACTGGGCAGTAGACTGGGTCATCTTGTCACTTTCGCCCTCTCCCCTTCAGGGGAGAGGGTTGGGAGAGGGGAACATGCGGAAGAGGGTTGTGATGTGCCCCTCTCCCTTCGCCGCTACGCGGCTCTTCCCTCTCCCCTCAAGGAGAGAGGGCATATCGGACTCAAGCCGCCATCGTGAAAGGCTCCAGGCCGGAAAGGCGCGTCTGGACCGGCAGGGCCGGGATGGCGCGCGGCGGGGCGCTGGCGACGGCGCGCGCGATCGCGCCGATATGCGCAGGCGTTGTGCCGCAGCAGCCGCCGACGACGTTGATCAGGCCGTCTTCCAGCCACTGGCCGATCAGCTTGGCGGTATGCTCGGGCAGCTCGTCATACTGGCCGAGGTCATTGGGCAGCCCGGCATTGGGATAGGCCATGATCAGCGTATCGGCCTGGCGTGCCAGCGCGGCGAGATGCGGGCGCAGCAGATCCGCGCCGAACGAACAGTTGAGCCCGACGGTGAGCGGTTTGATGTGGCGAACGGCGTGCCAGAAGGCCTCGACGGTATGGCCCGAAAGATTGCGTCCGGCCATGTCGGTGATCGTCATGCTGAGCATGATCGGCACCTCGCGGCCTGCGGCCTCTGCGGCATCGCGCGCAGCCATCGCGGCGGCCTTGGCGTTCAATGTGTCGAAGATCGTCTCGATCAGGATGAAATCGACCCCGCCTTCGACCAGCGCGTCGCACTGTTCGCGGTAGACGTCGCGCATCGTGTCGAAATCGACCTCGCGAAAGCCCGGATCGTTGACGTCGGGCGAGAGCGAAAGCGTCTTGTTGGTCGGGCCGATCGCGCCTGCGACGAAGCGCGGCTTGCCGTCGCGCGCTTCTGCCGCATCGGCTTCCTCGCGCGCGACGCGGGCGGATTCGATATTGATCTCGCGCACCAGATGCTCCGCGCCGTAATCGGCCTGGCTGATGCGGTTGGCGCTGAAGGTGTTGGTCTCGATGATGTCCGATCCCGCGTCGAGATAGGCGCGGTGGATGCCGGCGATGACCGACGGGCAGGTCAGCGCGAGAATGTCGTTATTGCCCTTCTGGTCATGGGTGAATTCCATGCCCCCGCGAAAATCGGCTTCTTCCAGCCGATGCGCCTGGATCTGGGTGCCATAGCCGCCGTCGAGCATCATGATGCGCGTGGCGGCGATCGACTTGAGCTTTTCTGCGGGGCTCATGCGGCATTCTCCTGAAGCACCGGAGCGGCGGCGACCTTGGGCGCGCGCAGGCCCAGCAGATGGCAGATCGCAAAGCTCAGCTCGGCGCGATTGAGGGTGTAGAAATGGAAGTGGCGCACCCCGCCCGAATAGAGGCGGCGGCACATTTCGGCAGCGACGGTGGCTGCAACCAGCTGGCGCGTGGTCGGGTGATCGTCGAGTCCTTCGAACAGGTCGTTCATCCATTGCGGGATTTCGGTGCCGCAGGCCCCTGCGATCTTGCGCGTGGTCGCGACATTGCTCACCGGCAGGATGCCCGGCAGGATCGGCGCGGTGATGCCCGCGCGGGTGTAGGCATCGCGGAAGCGGAAGAAGGCTTCTGGCGAGAAGAAGAACTGGGTGATCGCCTGATCCGCCCCGGCATCGAGCTTGCGCTTGAGATTGTCGATATCGCTGTCGGCGCAATCGGCATCGGGATGCGTTTCGGGATAGGCCGCGACCGAAATCTCGAACGGCGCGACCTGCTTGAGACCCTTCACCAGTTCCGCCGCATTGGCATAGCCCTGGGGATGCGCGACAAACTTCTCGCCCATGCGCGGCGGGTCACCGCGCAGCGCGACGATGTGGCGCACGCCCGCATCCCAATAGCTCTGCGCGATCGAGTCGATCTCGTCGCGGCTGGCATCGACACAGGTGAGGTGTGCCGCGGCGGGGATCGCGGTCTCGGAGGCGATGCGCGCGACCGTGGCGTGCGTGCGTTCGCGCGTCGATCCGCCGGCACCATAAGTGACTGAGACGAATTTGGGGCCGAGCGGGGCAAGCGTGGTCAGCGTGTCCCACAGGGTCGCCTCCATCTTCTCGGTCTTGGGCGGAAAGAACTCGAAGCTCACTTCGACATCACCGGCCAGCCCCGCGAACAGTGGCGCGCCCAGCGCCTCGCGCGCTTCGGCCAGTTGTTTGAGAGAGAGGGTCATGCAGCGGCCTTTCTGGGCGTTACGTGTGTCTGATCATGGGGCTGGATGCGGGCCGGCTCGCCGCGATGCTGGCCGAGCCAGATCTTCACGGTCAGCGTGCCGCCAGAGAGACTGCGCGTATCGATCAGCGCGAAGCCGGCATGGCCGAGCAGCGCGGTCATGGTGTCGTCGCCAAAGCCCAGGCGCGCGTGCGCATCGCGCTCGCGCAATTCCTCGAGCGCATGCGGTGCGAAATCGACAATGGCGATGCGCGCGCCGGGCGCCGCGACCCGTCCGGCCTCATCGAGCACGGCCTGCGGGTTCTGTGCGTAATGCAGCACCTGGTGCAGCAGGATCGTGTCTGCTGCCGCATCGGCCAGCGGCAGCGCGTAGAAATCGCCCTGGACCAGATCGACCGAGCCGCTCTGCAGATGCTGCAGCTTCGCGCGCGCCAGGCGCAGCATTTCCGGGCTGCGGTCGATGGCCGTGCTGTGATCGGCGGTCGGGCCGAAAAGCTCGATCATGCGGCCCGTGCCTGTTCCGATATCGAGCAGACGGCCCAACGGGCGTTCGCCGATCATCGCGGCGAGCGCGGCCTCAACCTCGGCCTCGGGTAGATGGAGCGATCGGATCGCGTCCCATTCGCCGGCATGCTGCGCGAAGAAATCGGCGGCGCGCGCGTCGCGGACGCTGCGAATCGCCTGGAGCTGTTGGCGGTCGCTGGCATGCTGCGCGGCCAGCGCCTCGCCCACCGCGTCCTCGCGGCGCAGAAAGGCGTCGAGCAGCCTGGCGGCCTCGTGGTCGCGGCGCGGCAGCGCGGGGCGCAGGAAGACCCAGCTGCCTTCCTTGTGCCGCTCGGCCAGCCCCGCCTCTGCCAGGATGCGAACATGGCGCGACACGCGCGGCTGGCTCTGATCGAGCACCTGCGCGAGCTCGCCAACCGAAAGCTCCATCAGCTGCAGCAGCAGCATGATGCGCAATCGGCTGTCGTCGGCCAGTGCCCGGAAGAGCGTTCCCATGTCCATGAGGGGTCATATAAAGAAATCTTTATATGTGGTCAATCGGGCTTGGGAGACGGCGGTGCGCGGGCATCAGACTGGGCCAGACGTAAAGCCGTGTCTCGCTTTGTCGCTTATCCCAACCAAAAAGATTGCAAAGGCGGAATTTGGGCGCTAGATGCGCGCGTCCGACAGTGGGGGCTTGGCTGAAGCTTGTCGGCACGGTTGTGACGTGTTTAACTCCTTTTGGGCTGGTTATCAGCCATTTAGACAAGGACGGAAGTTCAAGATGAAGAGCATTATTTCGATCGCATCGGTTGCCGCACTCTCGCTGGCTCTGGCTGCTTGCGGCGCGGAAAAGACCGAAGAAGCTGCCACCACCGAAGCGACCGCTGAAGAAGCTGCCGACGCTGGCATGGAAGCTGCTGAAGCTGCTGGCGACGCCGCTGCTGAAGCCACCGAAGCTGCTGGCGAAGCCACCGAAGCTGCTGCTGAAGGCGCTGTCGACGCTGCCGAAGCTGGCGCCGACAAGGCTGCTGCTGCTGCTGGCGAAGCCAAGGACGCTGCCAAGGACGCCGCTGCCGCCGCTGGCGAAGCTGCCAAGAAGTAATGCCTCGCTTCTTCGGAAGCTTGGATAAGATACGGGCCGTCGGCGCTTTGGCGCCGGCGGCCTTGTCGTTTGGGATTATGGCGTTTGGGCTGGCCTCGTGCGGGCCTGCCGAGAACGACCCGGGCCCGGGTGGCGTGACCGTGGGCGAGGCCCGCGCGCTCGACGAGGCCGCCGAAATGCTCGACGAGCGTCAGGCCAATCCGGATGCGGCGACCGAGCCGAGGGGCGACGCTGCGCCGAACGAGAGCGACCGCTGAACGGTTCCGCTTTGGTCCGCCGGGCGCTATGACCCAGGCATGACCGATACGCCCCTTGATCCCCCCATGACCTATGCGCGCTATCTCGCGCTCGATTCGCTGCTGGCCTGCCAGCACCCCATCTCGTCGGAAGATGACGAGATGCTGTTCATCATCATCCACCAGACCAAGGAATTGTGGCTCAAGCAGATCATCCGCGAGCTGCAGCTGGCCAATGCGCAGGTCGCCTCCGGCGCGCTGATCCCTGCGTACAAGGGGCTGGCACGGGTAAGCCGCATCCAGGCGGTGATGACGCTGAGCTGGGATATCCTCTCGACCATGACGCCGAGCGACTATTCGCGCTTCCGCGGCGTGCTGGGGCCCAGTTCGGGCTTTCAGTCGGACCAGTTCCGCACGGTCGAATATCTGCTGGGCCTGAAGGACGGCGCTTTTCTCAGATATCAGCAAGACCGGCCAGAGGCGCTGGACGCCATGCAGCAGGCGCTGGCCGCGCCCAGCCTGTGGGATAATGCGATCGCCGCGCTGGCCCGCGCCGGCTTTGCCATTCCCGATTCGCTGCTGGAGCGCGATTTTGCAAAGCCGCACGCACCCGATCCGGCGGTGGAGGACGCCTTCCTCGAAGTGTATCGCCAGCCGGCACGCTATTGGGATCTCTATCAGCTCGCCGAAAAGCTGGTCGATCTCGACGACGCGATGGCGGCCTGGCGGCACAAGCACGTGCTGACGGTCGAGCGGATCATCGGCATGAAGCGCGGCACCGGCGGTACCGCCGGCGCGGCCTATTTGCACACAACGCTGCCCAAGCGCGCCTTTCCGGAATTGTGGTCGCTGAGGACGCGGCTGTAGTCACATGGCACCCCCTTCGTCATTCCCGCGAACGCGGAAATCCCGCTTTGATCAAGTCGTTGCGCCATAGCGGGACCCCCGTCTGCGCAGGGGTGACGATGAAAATGGGGCGGGGGAACTGGGGCAGGTTCCTTGCGCGACAAATCCCCGCTAAGCCTGGCTCCATGACCACCACGCCTCTCCCCGACACCGAAACGCGCGGCCTGCTCTCCATGCTGCCTGCCGCAGCGCGGCCTTATGCGCTGCTGGCGCGTTTCGATCGACCGATCGGCTGGTGGCTGCTCTACTGGCCCTGCGCCTATGCGCTTGCATTGGCGGGCGGTCTTCGCGCGCACTGGCCGCTTCTTTTGTGGATGCTGACGGGCGCGATCGCGATGCGCGGCGCGGGCTGCGTTTATAATGATATCGTCGACCGCGATCTCGATGCCCGGGTCGCCCGTACCCGCGGACGTCCGCTGGCAAGCGGGGCGGTGAGCCTGAAGGCCGCCTGGGCCTGGCTGATCGGCCTGTGCCTGATCGGGCTGGTCGTGCTCGTGCAATTGAACCTCACCGCCGCTCTGATCGCGATTGCCTCGCTCGCGCTGGTCGCCGCCTATCCGTTCATGAAGCGAATCACCTGGTGGCCGCAGGTCTGGCTGGGGCTGGTGTTCAGCTGGGGCGCGCTGGTCGCCTGGGCGGCGGTGACCGGTTCGGTCTCGCTTGCGGGCCTCTTGCTCTATGGCGGCTGCATCACCTGGGTGATCGGCTATGACACCATTTATGCGCTGCAGGATGTCGAGGATGATGCGCTGGTCGGCATCAAGTCGAGCGCGCGCGCGATGGGCAGCGCGGTGCGCCCCGGCGTCGCGCTGTGCTACGCGCTCGCGATTGCCGGATGGGGCGGCGCGATCTGGCTGGTGCGGCCCGATTGGGTCGCGCTCCTCGCCTTGCTGCCGGTGGCGGTGCATCTCGCCTGGCAGATTCTGACGCTGAAGCCTGCGGACCCTCAGGACCCGCTCGCCAAGTTCCGCAGCAACCGCAATGCCGGGCTGCTCGCCTTTCTTGCCTTTGCCGTGGTCGGGCTGGCGGGGTGATCCGATGACCTTCGAGGTAATGGCGGCGGTTCTCGCGCTCGGCTAGTTTCGTCCGCATGAAGAACGAGACCCGAACCCATGAACCCGCCGGAGCGCAATTGCGCCAGTGGCGCGAACGCCGCCGCCTCAGTCAGCTGCAACTCGCGCTCGAGGTCGAGATGTCGACCCGGCATCTGAGCTTCGTCGAAACCGGGCGCGCGCAGCCGAGCCGCGACCTGATCATCCGGCTGGCCGACTATCTCGATATCCCGCTGCGCGCGCGCAACCAGATCCTGCTTGCGGCGGGCCTGGCGCCCGAATTCGAGGAGACGGGGCTCACGGCGCCCGAAATGGCCGAGGCGCTGGCGGCGGTCGAGCATCTGCTGAAGGCGCACGAGCCGTTTCCGGCGCTGGCGGTCGATCGGCACTGGAACATGGTCGCGGCCAATGGTGCGCTAGCGGTGCTGACCGAACAGATCGCGCCGTACCTGCTCGAACCACCGGTCAACGTGCTGCGCCTCGCGCTGCACCCCGATGGCCTCGCGCCGCAGATCGTCAATTACGAACAATGGCGCAGCTATATCCTGCACCGGCTCGATCGCGATATCGAGCTGACCGCCGATTCGGGGCTGGCCGAGCTGCGCGACGAGCTGGCCGCCTATCCGGGTTCGGCCAATGACAACGCCCCGCCCGGGCGCGCGCCGATCGCGCTGCCGATGATCATCGATACCGTGGCGGGCAGACTGTCGTTCATGAGCACGGTGACGATCTTTGGCACCCCGCGCGACATCACCCTGTCCGAACTCGCGCTCGAGACCTTCTTCCCCGCCGATGCCCACACCATGCAGGTGCTGCGGTCGCTTGCCGGTTCGTGATGGAAGGGGAGGGGGACGGCAGGGGGTTCGCGAGACCTGTGAAGCGAACCACCCTGCCGGAAGTGAAGATGACTGTGCGCGTACCAGTGCACGCGCTATGCCAGAAAGCGGGAAGCGCGCTTTTACATGCACCTAAGTGGTTAACGCATCGCTACGAACACTGCGACTTGTAAAAACTTCCGACAATGCCGACACGCGCGCATCGGCACGTGCTGATCGCACGGTCTGTAGCGGCGTTAGCCTGATCCCATGTTTCCGTAGCGTCCATTCAATGAATGAATAAGAGTCTGTGCGAGGAATGTAAAACAGTTGGATCCATTTTCTTCCCAATAGACTCAAATTGCCCAGCGAACATGCCCACAAAATCTTGAGTCGGCTAAGTTATGTAGGATAGCCGAACTTGCCAATCTGATCCCGGCCACTAAACGGCGCGCCCTTCTGCAATCGATTGCCAAGTGTGGTGCGGTATGACTGTGGACGCTTTTCTCGATTACGTTGACTGGCTGGATGCGGATGCGGAACTATGGATCGATCCACCCCGTTCCAGCGGCTATCGACTGTGCTCTCTAATCTGGCCGTTTATCGATCAGTTGGGAGATATGGATCATGCAAACGGTATCGAGCCAGAATTCGAAGCACTGTTTGCAGAACGGCTCGACCACAAGCTGGTTCTGTGGTCCTGTTCTGATAGTGCCTGCCTGCCGCCCCTCACCACAGGCGAGCGGGTGCTGCTGATGGATCGGTTAAGCCAGTTCCTGGCCATTGCAATCACCAATTCGGCTTTCGGCCAGACCATGCCCAGTCCACCGCCGGGCTGGACCGAAATGCAGCAAACCATCGGAATCATGCTGCTCTACATCCATGGGATGAAGCTCGCTGCATGAAGACAGTGGCACCCCGAAAAACGCGAAACATGGTTAGCAAAACCCTAAAGTCGAAGGCCGCATTGCCGTTATTTCAGGCATCATGACAAGGCAGCAAGGAGACTCAGCGATGATCGGGATTCTGGCGCAAAAGGGCTTGAGCCTTTTCGGACGCATGCCGGTGAAACCCTCGCCCGAGCGCGAGAAGCTGATCGGGCTGCTCGACATGCTGGTCGACGAATGCGACCGCGAGGCCGAACTCGTCGATGATCTTGCCGGCGTTTCCGACGGCTATGGTCCGCTTGCCAGCGAGGCGGCGCGGCGCTTCTACCGCATCGAGCCCGACCGGATTGCGGAACGACTGCTGCGGCATTGAGCCGGAGCGGCCTCTCGCATTTTTCGCGCTTGGCAGGCTGCACGCGATAGGCAATGACATGCAGCATGGCCGACAGCGAACCGCAGCAAACCGATCCGCATATCCAGACCCATGATCCGCGCACCGGTGAACCGCTGGTGACTGCAACCCCGGCCGCGACCATCATCGTCTTTCGCGATTGTCCAGATGGCGGCGCGCCGGAACTGCTCATGGTCGAGCGTTCCTCGCACATGGTGTTCGCGGGCGGTGCGGTGGTGTTTCCCGGTGGCCGCGTCGATGCCGACGATCATGTGATCGCCTCCAGCCTGGACCACGGGCTCGATCCGCACGAAGCGGCCTCGCGCATTGCCGCGATCCGCGAGACGGTCGAGGAAACCGGGCTGGGGATCGGTTTTGCCGCCCCGCCCGAACGCGAGGCCCTGGCGCAGGCGCGCGCGGCTTTGCACGAAGGTGCCGTGTTTTCAGAGCTTTGCCGCGATGCCGGCTGGACGCTCGACCTGTCCGCGCTGACGCCATTTGCGCGCTGGCGTCCGCCCTTCAACGAGCGCCGGGTGTTCGATACGCGCTTCTATCTCGCGCGCTGCGACGAGCACGACCATATTGTCGAGGTCGATGCGACCGAGAACCACCATCTGTTCTGGGCCACGGCCGCTGACGCGCTGGCCATGGCGGACGAGGGCAAGGTCAAGCTGATCTTTCCGACGCGGCGCAACATGGAGCGACTGGCACAGTTCGGCTGCCATGCCGATGCGGTCGATCATGTGGCGCGGTTTCCGGTGCGGATGATCATGCCGTTCATCGAGGAGCGCGACGGCAGGCCGTTCCTGTGCATCCCGGAGAATATGGGATATCCGGTGACCAGCGAGCCGATGGGCAGCGCGATGCGCGGCTGAGCATTCCAGAAAATCGCGGCGCTCAGGGAACCTGAATCGAGCGCGCATCGTAAACGGTTCATCCCAACCGGAGATGAACCATGTTGCATTATGCCCTTATCTTTCTGATCGTGGCGATCGTGGCCGGCGTGCTGGGTTTCGGCGGTATCGCCGGCGCTTCGGCAGGTATTGCCAAGATCCTTTTCTTCCTCTTCCTGCTGTTCCTCGTCGCCAGCCTGGTGATGCATCTTGTGCGTGGTCGAGCGTAACTTCTTGCGCGCAGCATGAATGCACAAAAAAGGCCCGGATCGCTCCGGGCCTTTTTCTTTTTGTGGCAGGCGTTCGTCAGTCGATTGCGCGTTCGGCGGCACGGCCGACCGATTCGACATCGCGGCCCGCACCCTTGACCGTGTTGCAGGCGGAAAGCAGCGATGCGACGAGGCCTGCTGCGAGCACGATGCGGAAAGAGGCGTTGCGGTTCATGGGGATCATCCTTCTTCTTCAATGACTTTTCTTGGTTGTTCGGGGGCATGGCCCGGCCATCTACGCGATCACATGCAACCGGTTGCCGAAAATTCGGTTGGAACCATCCCACGAGCCACGGGTTGATGGGACACGGCGGTGCGGCCGTCGGGTTTGTGAGGACCAACAGCCGCATCGCTGGTTGAGGACCAATCCATGCTGCTTTGGGGGCAGCTAATGAGAGGCGAGTTTATGACGATCATTCAGGACCAATCGACCGAAGCGAATGCCGCCAGCGAGCGGAGCGAAGAGGCCGTGGTGCCGCTGGATGATGCGACGTTCAAGCAGCGGCTTGCTGCAACCATCCCGCACCTGCGCGCTTTCGCGTACAGCCTGTGTGGCAAGATGGATGTGGCCGACGATCTGGTGCAGGACACGATGCTCAAGGCTTGGGGCGCGCGTGCGCGTTTCCGGCCCGACACCTCGATGCGCGCCTGGACCTTCGTGATCCTGCGCAACTGCTATATCTCGCAGATGCGCCGCAACAAGTTTACCGCGCCCTATGACGAGGGCGTTGCCGAGCGCACGCTGACCGCCAATTCGGACCAGCAGGCCCCGCTGCACCTCGAGGACGTGCGCATGGCGCTGATGCAGCTTGGCGCGGACCAGCGCGAGGCGATCATTCTGGTCGGTGCGGGCGGCTTCTCCTACGAGGAAGCGGCGGAGATTTGCGATTGTGCCGTGGGCACGATGAAGAGCCGCGTCTCGCGTGCCCGCGCCGCGCTGGTTGCGATGCTGGATGGCGACTCGCCGATCGGTTCGCGCCGTCAACGCAACGCCGCAGACGAGGCGATGAGCGATATCCTTGGCACGCTCGACAAGCTGAGCGAGGGCGTGACCGCGCTCGCGGCGTGACCATTTCAACTCCGGCATGTGGCCGGGAGCCGCTTGCCGCATGGTCGGGGCGGTCGTGTTCAACCCGGGCGCGATGCTGCGCCCCGATCTTGCAAGCAGCCCTTGGGCTGGACGGGAAGTGAAGACAGTGCGCGGTGCCAGTTCCCTAGATCGTCTGGAGGCAAGTGCCATGCGTACCTCATGTTTCGATCCCATGCTGATGCGCCAGGCACGCATCGGTCGCAGCTTGCGCGAGGTGTATGACGGCGTGGCGGACAGCCCGATGCCCGACCAGTTCGACGCGCTGCTGAGCGAGCTCGACAAGATTGCGGTGCCCGAACGCCGCTGATTTCTATCGGTCTGCGACCTCCAAAGCCCGTCCGGCATTGTGCCGGGCGGGCTTTTTGCCGTCCCTGTTCTGGCTGACAGCGCACAGCAAAAGGGCCGCAATCCCGAGGGATCGCGGCCCTTGCAAGGTGCCTGGTGCGGCGTGCGATCAGCTGATCAGCGCGCGCAGCATCCAGGCATTTTCCTCGTGCTTGCCGATCCGGGCGGTCAGCAGGTCGGCGGTGAACACGTCATCGGCGTCCTCTGCGACCTCGACGAAATCGCGCATGCGCTTGGCAATCGCTTCGTTGTCGGTGATCAGGCCCTTGATCATCGCATCGGCCTGGCGCGGGGTTTCGCTCGAATCGACCACCGACAGCTTGGTATAGTCACCGAACGAGGCAGGGGCGATTTCGCCCAGCGCGCGGATGCGCTCGGCGATCACGTCGGCGGCAGCGTGCAGGTCCTCATACTGTTCTTCGGTCAGCTTGTGAACGCTGTAGAAGGCGGGGCCGACGATGTTCCAGTGGACGCCCAGTGTCTTGAGATAGAGCGAATAGGTGTCGGCCAAACCGTGCTGAAGCGCCTTGGCGACTTCCTTGCGGTCATTGGCTTCGATGCCGGTATCGACATTGTCGGGCTTGGTGGTGGTTTTGGCTGCAGTGGCCATGTCAATTCCTCCTGTTTTGTAACGGAAAGGGGGCCTTGCGGAATGGCAGGGCCTGCCAGGGTGCTTACGTTCAGCGCTCGCGCCGGTTCCCCGCCAGAAAGGCCATGCTGCGCCAGACAGCACCAAATCTGGGATAGTCTTGACAGAAGGTTACAAATGTCGGCTAATCGCAGCAGGAGTGGGGCCATGAATGACGAACTGCAACCATCTGCCGTAGAACGGAAATATACGGATAGCGCGCCCAAGGCACTGGTCGGCTGGACGCATGTCGACATGCCCAACGGCATCGATCTGAGGATCGAATGCGCGCGGTCGCGGATCGCGCTCGAGAATGACGTGATCGAACAGCGCGATATCGTGATGACGCGCAACCAGGCGCTGCTGCTCGCGCGCTACCTGCTCAAGGTGACCGGCCAGACCCTGCCCGAAGAACCGCGTCCGACCTTCTGGGCGCGGCTGCGCAGTGCCTTCGGGGGATCGCGGGCGCCCGTGCGCCGCCAGGCGCGCAAGTTCGCGTCCTGACGCATCCTGCCCCGTTTTTGGGGGTTGATTGGTCCCGTGATCGGCTCTACCCGCCGCAGCGATGGGGCATTTTCGCAGATTGACCAGACATGCCTTGCCGGTGCTGCTGCTGGCGATGCTGTTCGGTGCGTTTGCGCCACGCGGGTTCATGCCGCATTTCGGGCCTGCAGGCCTGACCATCGAGCTGTGCTCGGGCCTGGGCAACAAGGCGGCCACGATTTCCGTCGATGACCCGCGCTACCAGGATTATCAGAAGCTTGCTGCCGCCAGATCCGGCCAGCAGGACCATGACCAGGGCGACGATGCGGACAATCCGATGCCGCCTTGCGCCTTTGCCGGCACGGCGATGCTCGCGATTCCTGCCGATGGCGTGATCGTGCCGCCGATGCTGGCGATCACCGCCATTGCGCCCGCACTGCACCACCAGTTGCTGCGCGCGCGGCACCATGCCGCTACCCCTCCCGCGACCGGGCCCCCGCTGTTTTCCTGAACCATTGACGCCATAGCAGGCCGCCCCTCTGCGCGCAGCACGCGTGCAGGCCCGGCGTGCCCTGCGCATCTGTGAATCCCGCGTTCAGGGACCGAATATTCATGACAAATCCCCTATTTCTGCGCGCCGCCCTGCTGGGTGGTGTCGCCCTTGCCTGTGTTTCCCCCGCTCTGGCCCAGGGAGTCGGCCAGCGCACCGACCCGGTCATCGTCGTTACCGCCAGCGCGACCGGTTCGCCCACCGCGCCCAGCATCGAGGAAGCGCGCAAGCGACTCGAACAGGTGCCCGGCGGGGTCGGGCTGGTCGAGGACACCGTGTTCGCCGAGGATTTCGCGCAGAGCATCGGCGACGTGCTGATCTTCACCCCCGGCGTGTTCGCCGATACCAGCGCACAGCGCGAATCGCGCATCTCGATCCGTGGATCGGGGCTCAATTCGGGCTTCGAGCGGCGCGGCCTCACCGTGCTGCGCGATGGCGTGCCGATCAGCCGGGCGAGCGGATCGACCGAATTCCAGGAGATCGACCCGCTCACCATCCGCTATCTCGAGGTGTTCAAGGGCGCCAACGGCCTGCAGTTCGGCGCGGCTTCGCTGGGCGGCGCGGTCAACATCGTCTCGCCCACCGGACGCACCGCGCATTCGCGTTTTTCGGGACGGATCGAGGGCGGCAGCTTCAACACCCTGCGCGGCAACCTGAGCGCTTCGGGCGTTTCGGGCGATACCGATTATTTTATCGGGCTGACCGGGCTTCGCGATGACGGCTTTCGCGAGCATAGCGACGTGCGCAGCCTTTATGGCCATGGCAATATCGGCTTCAAGCTGGGTGAGAATGTCGAGACGCGTTTCTATGTCACCGCGCTCAGCGACAATTTTGAGCTGAACGGTTCGCTGCGCCTCGCCGATGCGCTGGCCAATCCGCGCGCGGCAGGTCGCCCCGTCACGGTCGGCCCGTTCCGCCCGGGCGGCCAGGTGACGGTGCTCGATCCCGGTCCGGTCGCCGATGACTGGGACCGCAATCTCGATGTGTTCCGCCTGTCGAACCTGACGGCGATCACGCTGGGCAGCAGCACGGTCGAGATCGGCGGCTGGTATGCGCGGCGGAAACTGGACCATGCGATCACGCGCTTTGCCGGCATTATCGACCAGAAGGAAGACGAGTTCGGCGTTTCGCTGCGCGGGTTTGGTGAGTTCGCGCTGATCGGCGATGCGGTGAGCCGGTGGACGCTGGGCGGCTATTACGCCAATGGCGACAACCGCGCGCGGCGGCACCGCAATGTGAACGGCAAACGCGCCGGTCTGGTCAGCGAATCCGACCAGGATTCGACCAGCCTGACGACCTTCGGTCAGCTCGATGTCGGCCTTTCCAGCCGCTTCACTGCAATCCTTGGCGGCCAATTTGTCAGCGTGGTGCGCGATGTGGCGGCGAGGCTGGGCGACGTGTCCGGTCGCGGCGAGTACGAACAGTTCAGCCCGCGCTTCGGCCTGCTCTATAAGCTGTCCGACACCGCGCAGCTCTATGGCAATATCAACCGCAGCTTCGAACCGCCGAGCCTTGCCGACCTGACCTCGGGCGGTGCGCGGCCCTTCGCCCCGCTCAAGGAGCAGCGCGCGACCACGTTCGAGATCGGCAGCCGCGGCCAGGCAAGCTTTATCGCCTGGGACGTCTCGCTCTATCGTAGCGAGGTGGAGAACGAGTTTCTCGACTTTGGCGTGCCGGGCGCGAACGGCTTCGTCTCGTTCACCGACAATGCCGACAAGACCATCCACCAGGGGCTGGAACTGGGTCTCGACGTCTATGTCGCGTGCGAGGCGCTGGCGGCGCGCGGTCAGGCCTTCACCCTGCGCGGGGCCTATACGTTCAACGATTTCCGCTTCGACAATGATCGGGTCTATGGCGACAACCAGCTTGCCGGCGTCCCGCGCCATGTCTTCGTTTCCGAAGCCCGGTTCGAACAGAAGGACAGCTGGTACGTCTCGGCGAACCTGCGCTGGGTGTTCGATGGCCCCTGGGCGGACTTTGCCAACACCGAACGGGCACCAGGCTATGAACTGGTCGGCCTGACCGCAGGCGTCGATGTCATCCCCGGCGTGCGCCTGTTCGGATCGGTCGAGAACCTGTTCGACACGGTGTTCATCTCGAACGTCGCCACCAACGCCAACCAGTCGCTCGAGCGCGCCGCGATCTACACCCCGGGTGTCGGCCGGGCGATCTATGGCGGCATCCAGGCGCGCTTCTGAGCCGCAAGAGAGAGGGAGAACAGCATCATGGCAAACCGTCCCTGGCTCGCGCGCTGGTCGATGAGCAAGCACCAATGGCTGGCGCTGATCGGCGGCATCAGCCTGTTCATCTGGGGGCTGTCGGGCATGGCGCATATCGCCATGGTGCTGTTCGGCCCGCAGCAGCTCGAATTCATGCCGCCGATGCGGCCCATCGACATGGCGGGCGCCGCGCCGGTGGAAAAGGTTCTGGCCGATGCCGGAATCGACAAGGCGCGCGCGGTCAAGGTGGTGGTGGCCGAGGACCGCAATCTGTTGCAGGTGACCGTCACGCCGATGGCCCCGCGCCGCTATTTCCGGCTCGATACGGGCGCGGAACTGGCGAACCAGGATGCGCGCCAGGCCGAGTTCATCGCGCGGCATTTCCTGAAAGAGCAGCGCCCGGTGGCCGAGATCGTGCAGCAGACCGCGTTCGATGCCGATTATCCCTGGGTCAACCGGCTGCTGCCGGTCTGGCGCATCCGCTTTGCCGGGGATGACCGGCTGACCGCCTATGTGCATACCGAAACCAGCAGCCTCGCGGCGGTGAACAACCTCGCCAAGACCCGTTTGCAGAACGTGTTCCGCGCGCTGCACAGCTGGGAATGGGTACCGGAAGGGCTCGACTGGCTGCGCGTCATCGTCATCACGCTGATGGTTGGCAGTCTTGCCGCGCTGGCGGTGACCGGCATTCTGCTGCTGGTCGCCATCCGGCGCGGCAAAAGGCTGGCGGGGTCGAAGGGCTGGCACCGCGCAATGGGCTATGTGCTGGCGCTGCCGCTGCTGATGTTCTCGATCAGCGGTATCGTGCATCTGGTGCAGTCCGCGCTGGAGCAACCGAGCAGCAAGCTGCGCCTCTCACCGCTGGTCGATGTGGCCAATGCACGCTATCCGGTCGAGCGCGACTGGGCCGAGATCGCGCATGGGCTGGACGTCAACGCGCTGTCGCTGGTCGAGGGGCCGCAGGGCCGCGCGCTCTATCGCCTGGGGCTCGCGCAACCGGGCGGTGCAATGCCCAAGGGCGAGCACGATCACAGCGCGCATGAGGGCCACAAGATGCCGATGGGCGATGCTGCGATCCGCAATGCGCGGTTCGAAGGCGTCAGCCCCACTGGTCCTGCGCTCTATATCGATGCTGCCACCGGCAAGCCCTGGGCCGATGGCGACAAGGCGCTGGCGCGCGACCTCGGCCGCCGGTTCAGCGGCGCGCCCGACAGCGCGATCAGGTCGATGGAACTCGTTACCCGGTTCGGCCCGGATTATGATTTCCGCAACAAGCGGCTGCCGGTCTGGCGCATCGATTACGGCGCGCCCGTCAATGCGACGCTGTTCGTCGATACCGCGACTGGCGTGCTCGCCGACCGCACCGAGAACTGGCAGAAGCCCGAGCGTTATCTGTTCAGCTTCATCCACAAATGGAACTTCCTGTTCCCGATCGGCAAGGTCGGGCTGAACGCCGTGGTGGGCAGCTTCATGCTCGCGCTGCTTGGCTTCATGGCCGGTATCGGGCTGTATTGGGACTGGCGGCGCAGGCGCGGGCGTGCACAAAAGCCGCTTGCCCGTTGATATCATTGGCCCCTAGTCTGGCTGGAACAGACTGGGGGTCCGATGAACCGTTCGCTTGCACTCGCCCTGGGGCTCGCTGCCCTGGCCGTTCCGCTTCACGCTCAGGCCGCGCCGCCCGCATCCGCCTCCGCCAGCCCGCTCGCCGGGACCGAAAAGCTCGATGGCCTCTATCCGGTGCATGTCGACAGAAAGGGCGGACGCATCCTGCTCTCGCTGCCCGCCGCCGGGGGCGATGGCGTGGTGGCGCGGATGCTCTATGCGACTGCGCTGCGCACGGGTCTCGGTTCCGCGCCGATCGGGCTGGACCGCGCGGCCCCCGGCCCGGCGCAGATGCTGCTCGTCCGCCGCATGGGCAAGAAGATCGCTTTCGAGCTGGAAAATCCGCGCTTCCGCGCCAGCGCCGGAACACCGGCGGAACAGGCCGCCGCCGCCAATGCCTTTGCCACCTCGCTGATCTGGATGGGCGATGCCGTGGACGGCCCCGATGGCCGGTTGCTGGTCGATATCGCGCCGTTCCTGGCGCGCGACACGCGCAACGTCACCGCCCAGCTCAATTCGAGCGGCGAAAAGGGCTGGAAGCTGGTTGATGGCTTGAGCGCGGCCGATCCCAATGCCGTACGCGCCTTCCCGCTGAATCTCGAATTCGAGGCGCGCCAAACCTATGCCAGTGACACGCCGGGGCCGGAGGTGCGCAACATCGCGCCCGACGCCCGCCAGGTGACCCTTGTCGTCCGCCACAGCCTGATCGCCATGCCCGAAGCCGGCTATGTACCCCGCCAGTTCGATCCGCGCGGAGGCAGTTTCGCGACGCAGATCCTCGATTTCTCCGCGCCACTGGGCGGCCAGATCGTGCAGAATCTCGCCAACCGCTTCCGGCTTGAGCGGCTCGATCCTGCCGCGCCGCGCTCGCGGGTGCGCAAGCCTATCGTCTTCTATATCGACAATGCCGCGCCCGAGCCGATCCGCACGGCGTTGCTCGAAGGCGCATCGTGGTGGAAACAGGCGTTCGAAGCCGCGGGCTATATCGATGCCTATCGCGTCGAGATTTTGCCCGAAGGGGCCGATCCGCTCGATATCCGCTACAATGTCGTCAACTGGGTCAACCGCGCGACGCGCGGCTGGTCCTATGGCTATGCCGTCACCGACCCGCGTACGGGCGAAATCCTCAAAGGGGCGGTGCTGCTGGGCTCGCTGCGCGTGCGGCAGGACATGCTGATCTATGAAGGGCTGGTCGGCGCCGACAGGACGGGCAAGGGTGGCCCCAACGATCCCGCTGAGGTCGCGCTGGCGCGCATCCGCCAGCTCGCCGCGCACGAGGTCGGCCATGCACTGGGGCTGATGCACAATTTTGCGGGCAGTACGCAGGACCGCGCCTCGGTGATGGACTATCCCGCGCCGCGCATCGGGCTGAAGGACGGCGCGCCAGACCTCAGCGATGCCTATGGCGTCGGCATGGGGCGCTGGGATGTGCATGCGATCGACTGGCTCTATGGCGATCCGGTGAGCGGCGATCCCGATGCCGCCGCGCGTGCCAAGGCGGAAGCCGCCGAACGCGAAGGCTTGCGCTTCGTCTCGGACGAAAATGCGCGGAGCGTTTCGGCGAGCCAGCCCTGGGGCAGCCTGTGGGATGACGGTGCTGATCCGGTGGCCGAGCTCGACCGGATGATGCAGGTGCGTGCCGCTGCGGTGGCGCGCTTCGGCCCGGCGGCGCTGGCCCCCGGCGAGCCGGTCGCCAGCCTTCGGCGCAAGTTCGTGCCGATCTGGCTGGTCCACCGCTATCAGGTCGAGGCGGCGGCCAAGCTATTGGGCGGGCTGACTTCCGAATATGCGGTCGGTCCCGCTGCGGCGGCGCAGGGCGCGCCGGTCGCGCCTGCCGAGCAGAAGCGCGCGCTCGATTCGCTGCTGGCGACGCTGCAACCGGCGGTGCTCGACGTGCCGCCTGCGCTGGTTCCGCAGCTTTCCGCCGGGTTCTCGGGCGATTATGATCGCCAGACCGAGATCGAGATCATGCCGATGGCGGGCACCGCCGCATTCGATCCGCTGGTTGCGGGGCAAGTCGCAGCCCAGCAGACCTTGAACGCCCTGCTCGCGCCCGAGCGGCTCGCGCGCATGGGCGAGCAGCATCGCGCCAACCCGGACAGCCCCGGCGTCGATGCGGTTGCCGGGCGGCTGCTTGCGCTGACCGATGCGCCCCAGCCTAGCACGCGGCTTGCCGCTGTGCGCCGGGCTTTGGGCACCCGGATTATCGTGTCGCTGGCCAAGGCGGCGATGTCGGCCGAGGCGGGTGTCGATGCGACGACCCGGATCGACCAGGCGCTGCACGACTGGGCCGAGGCGCAGACGGGCAAGCGCTTTGCCGATCCGGCGGACCGCGCCTGGGCACTCTCGACCGCGCGGCTGCTCAAGGATCGCGATGCGCTCAAGGCGCTGCTCGCCAGCGACAAGGCCGAGCTGCCGATTCCGCCCGGCATGCCGATCGGCGACATGCAAGATTAGGCCTGGCTTTTCAGCCGCACCAGCGCCTCGTCGAGCGATTGCAGGAAGCGCGATCGGTCAGCCTTGCCGAACGGCGGTGGGCCACCAATGCAGTCGCCGCCGGCGCGCAGGTCCGCCATGATCGCGCGCGTGGCGATCGCACCTCCGATCGAGCTGGTGGTGAACGGCTTGCCGGTGGGTGCGATGACGCTCGCGCCCTGTTTCAGGCAGCGGTCGGCGAGCAAGATATCGGCGGTGATGACGATCGAGCGCGCATCGGCATGGTCGGCGATCCAGTCGTCGGCGGCGTCGAAGCGATCGCTTACCAGCTTGCGCGCGATCAGCGGATGCAAAGGGACCCGGATCGGGCTGTTGCTGACGATGGTGACCGGAACGGCATGACGCAGCGCGACACGATAGACCTCGTCCTTGACCGGACAGGCATCGGCATCGACCCAGATCATCATGATTTCATCATTTCCCCAGGGGCAGCCTCGCCGTTCGGTCGGAACTGCCGCGAAGGAATTGGAGGCCCGAGCCGGAATCGAACCGGCGTGCAAGGATTTGCAGTCCTCTGCGTCACCACTCCGCCATCGGGCCACCGTGGGGAAGGAGCGCGCATTGTGCCGGATCGCGGCGAAAGTCAAGACACAAGCGTGCGGAGGAGCCGGATGCGCGATATGTCCAAAGTGGCGCATTTGCTGTATTGCCATGCTAATACAGCCATGCCATAAGCATGGATACGGCGATGTCGATTGCATTTTGCAACCGGAAGGCTATCAAAGCGGAGCGTGCTGTTCCGTTAGCGCTTGCATCGCCGTCCGCATATTCTAGGGCGCTTGGACATGACCGATACACAGACTCTTGCTCCGACCGATTTTGCCGCTGCCCGCAGGCACATGATCGAAAGCCAGCTGCGTCCCAGCGACGTCAGCGATCCCGTCGTCATCGCCGCGATGGCCGTGACCCCGCGCGAGGATTTCGTCCCCGCCAGCCACCGTGCCATCGCTTATATCGACCGGGCGGTGCCGTTGGCCGGCGGCCGCGTGCTCAATCCGGCGCTGTCGACCGGCCTGCTGCTGACCCGCGCCGAACTGTCGGGCAACGACAAGGTGCTGCTGATCGGCTCGGGAACCGGCTATATGGCCGCCTTGCTCGCCGGCATCGTCTCGCACGTGGTTGCGGTCGAACAGGATCGTGCCTTGGTCGAACAGGCCGGCACCGGACTTGCAGGACTTGCCAATGTCACCACCGTCGAATCGGCGCTGGTCGAGGGCCACGCTGCAGGGGCACCCTATAGTCTCGTGATCATCGACGGCGCGGTCGAGCAGGTACCCGATGCCATCGTGGCGCAGCTCGCCGATGGCGGGCGATTGCTGACCGGGCTGGATGAAGCGGGCGTAACCCGGCTGGCCGCAGGTCGCCGTCAGGGTGGTGCCTTTGCTCTGGTCCCCTTTGCCGATACCGACATCGCACCGCTTGCGGCCTTCGCCCGGCCAAAGAGCTATACCTTCTGAAGCACAGGGCCTCGCCATTGGCACCGGCGGTGGACGACAAGAGAACCGGATAGATGAAGACTTCGCTTTGGATGGCCGGTTGTGGTGCGGCGCTGGTTCTGGGCAGCGCGCCCGCTCAGGCGGATACGCTGCGTGATGCGCTGATCGCCGCTTATCAGACGAACCCGACGCTTAACGCGGCACGCGCCCAGCAGCGCGCGACCGACGAAGGCGTGCCGATCGCGCTGGCCGATGGGCGTCCCAGTTCGCAGATCCAGGCGCAATATTCGGAGAATTTCCTCAACCCCGCCAACGCGTTCACCGCACCGGCGCGATCGGTCGCGGGCACGATCAGCATGGATGTGCCGATCTATTCGGGCGGCACCGTGCGCAATGCGATCAAGGCGTCGAAGGTGCGGGTCGAGGCCGGTCAGGCCGATCTGCGCGGTACTGAGGCGACCGTGTTCAGCAACGTGGTCGCCGCCTATATGGACGTGATTCGCGACGAGGCGATCGTCGGGCTGCAGCGCCAGAATGTCGAGGTGCTCGACGTCAACCTCCAGGCCTCGTCCGACCGGTTCGAGATCGGCGATCTGACCCGCACCGATGTCGCCCAGTCCGAGGCGCGGCTCGCGATCGCGCGCAGCGACCTGCAGACGGCGGAAGCGAACCTGATCCGCAGCAAGGAAACCTATATCCAGCTCGTCGGCCGGGCGCCGGAAGCGCTCGAACCGCCGCCACCGCTGCCCAACCTGCCCGATGCGCCCGAGGCTGCGGTGGCGACCGCGCTCGACAGCAATCCCGATCTGGAAGCGGCGCGCGAGCGGGTGAAGGCGGCGGAATTCGACGTGAAATCGGCGCGCGGTGCCCGCATGCCGCGCATCGGGCTGTTCAGCCAGGGCAATTACCAGAATTTCCTCGGCACGCTGGGCAGTACGCTGATCCAGGGCAATTTCGTGCAGCAGCAGTCGAGCGCGTCGGCCGGCGTGCAGCTGACCGTCCCGGTCTATCAGGGCGGCCGTCCCGGCGCACAGATCCGCCGCGCTCAGGCCGTGACCGGTCAGGCGATGGAACAGGAAATCGCCGTCGAGCGCGGTGTGATTGCGCAGGTGCGCGCGGCTTATGCGAGCTTCAACGCCTCGCTTCAGGTGATCGAATCGTCGCAGCGCGCGGTCGATGCGAACACCCTGGCACTGGAAGGCGTGCGCGCCGAAAACAGCGTCGGCAACCGCACCATTCTCGACATTCTCGATGCCGAGCGCGAACTGCTCAACGCGCAGGTGCAGCTGGTGACTGCGCGGCGCAACGCCTATGTCGCGGGCTTCACGCTGCTCGCGGCGATGGGCCGGGCCGAGGCGCGCGATCTGGGGCTCGATGGCGGACTGCTCTACGACCCCGAGATCAATTACGAGCGCGTCCGCGACAAGATCATGGACTTCGATTCGGACAAGGACCCGGTCGCCCAATCGACGCGCACCGTTGACAGCCCTGCGCAAAATGCCGCACTGATCGGCCCGCCCAACCAGTAAGGCTAGGGCAGGGGCGAATCGGATCAGGGGCTTCAGGAATGACACGCGATATCGGCGAGCCGAGCCTTGAGGAAATCCTCGCCTCGATCAAGAAGGTGATCGCGGAGGACAACCGCAAGCCGCGCCGCGCGCCGCCGCAACGTCCTGCGCCTGCGCCCGCCCGGCAGGCGGCACCGGTCGACGACATTCTCGAACTGACCGACAGCGTCGAGCCCGAACCGGCAGCCGAACCCGAAGAGGCGCCGCTGATCAGCCGCGCGGGCGAGCAGTCGATGCGCGAATCGCTTGCCGTGCTCGCAACGCTGACCGAACCGGGCGTCAGCCCGCAGATCGTCCGCTCGGGCGAGACCTCGCTCGAGGGCATGGTGCGCGCGATGCTGCGCCCGATGCTTGCCGAATGGCTCGACAAGAACCTGCCGCCGATCGTCGAGGCGATGGTGGCGAAGGAAATCGGGCGGATCACCGGCCGCAAGGGCTGAGCTTCCCCTTTGCACCCGGCGTGCCCGATGGTAACGCCTGCAACCATGAAGAAGATGCTCCTCGTCGCGCTGGTTGCCAGCGCGCTTTCGCCCGTTCTCCTCGCCAGCCCTGCCGCCGCCCGGCCGATGACGGAAACGGACCTTGCGACCTTCAACCGGCTTGGCGCGCCTGCTGCCTCGCCCGACGGCAAATGGGTGGCGTATCAGCTGACCACGACCGATCTCCCCGCGAACAAGCGCAGCACCGGGCTGTTCGTGCTCGACCTCGCGGACAGCAAGGCCCAGCCGATCGCGGTCGCCGATTCTCCCGGCCATAACGAAAGCGCGCCGGTGTTCGCGCGCGATGGCAAGCATCTGTTCTTCCTGTCGAACCGCTCCGGGACTGCCCAAGTCTGGCGCGTCGCGCTGCCGGGTGGCGAGCCGGTGCAGGTGACGCAATCGGCGGTCGACCTGAGCGGCTTCAGCCTCTCGCCCGATGGCAACAGCCTCGCGGTCTGGGCGGACGTGGCCGAGGGATGCTCGGTCGATGCGTGCGATGCCAGGGCCAAGCCACAGGGCACGGGGCGTGAATATGACCGGCTGTTCGTGCGGCACTGGGATACCTGGCGCGAGCCCGGCACCTATTCGCGCATCTATGCCTATGCGCTGGCGACCGATGGCAAGGTCGCCGGTCCCGCGCGCCCGGTGAGCGGTGGAATCGAAGGCGATGCGCCGAGCAAGCCGTTTGGCGGCGGCGAGGAAATCGCGTGGAGCGCCGACAGCAGCGCGATCGCCTTTGCCATTCGCAAGTCCGATGGCGACGAGCCGCGCTCGACCAATCTCGACATTGTCTGGCAGCCGCTCGCCGATGGCACGGCCGCACAGAATCTGACCGAGACCAACCAGGGCACCGATTCGCTCCCCGCCGCCTCGCCCGATGGCCGCTGGCTCGCCTGGGCGGCGATGGCGCGGCCCGGTTACGAGGCCGATCGCATGGTCGTGCACCTGCGCGACATGAAGACCGGCAAGATCACCAAGCTTACCGAAGGCTGGGACCGCTCGGTCGGTTCGATCGCCTGGGCTGCGGATTCGAAGAGCCTGCTGGTCACCGCGCAGGACCTGCTCGAGCATCCGGTGTTCCGCGTCGATGTGCCCAGCGGCAAGGTCACCCGGCTCACCGAGCGCGGCAATGTGGGCAATGTCGTGCCGCTGGCGGGTGGCGGGATGATCTACACGATCAACTCGGTCTCCGCGCCCGACGATCTGGTGCTGATGGATGCGAAGGGCCAGACGCGCCGCCTGACCAATGTCAACGCGGACAAGCTCGCCGGGCTCGACCCGGTGATGTATGAACAGTTCACGTTCAAGGGCGCGAACGGCGATCTCGTCCATGGCCAGATCCTCAAGCCGCAGGGCGTAAAGGGCAAGCTGCCGGTCGCGCTGCTGGTGCATGGCGGGCCGCAGGGCAGCTTCTCGAACAGCTGGTCCTATCGCTGGAACCCGGCAGTGATGGCGTCGCAGGGCTATGCCGTGGTGACGATCGATTTCCACGGCTCGACCGGATACGGCCAGGCTTTCACCGACAGCATCAACAAGGACTGGGGCGGCAAGCCGCTCGAGGATCTGAAGCTCGGCATGGCGGCCTTGCCGGGCATCGACGCCTCGCTCGACACGGCCAATGCCTGCGCGCTGGGCGGCAGCTATGGCGGGTACATGATGAACTGGATCGCCGGCCAGTGGCCCGACGGCTTCAAGTGCCTGGTGACGCATGCCGGCGTATTCGACCTGCGCGCCATGGCGTTCGAGACCGAGGAACTGTGGTTCGACGAATGGGACCATGGCGGCCCGTGGTGGCAGCGGCAGGACGCGGAAAAGTGGAACCCGGTCAACCACGTGACCAAGTGGAAGACGCCGACGCTGGTCATCCACGGCGAAAAGGATTTCCGCATCCCCTATTCGCAATCGCTCGCCGCGTTCACCGCGCTGCAGCGGCAGGGGATCGAATCCAAGCTGCTGATCTTCCCCGATGAGAACCACTGGGTGCTGAAGGCGCAGAACAGCGTGCAATGGCACCGCAACGTCTTCGACTGGCTGGCGAAGCACCTGAAGGGGCGCGAGGTGAAATAGCATTGGTCCGTACGGCCATGATTGCTATATTCGGGGTCTGGAGGCTTTATGGCTGTAGAGATTGTTGACGGACCGCTGACTGTCAAAGCAGTATCCAAACCGCGGTACAGGACGGTTCGGAAGGATGGCAAATCCTTCCGCGTGCGTGTGGTTTCGGCGGACAGCCCCAGCTTCGGGTCAGAGTTTCAGTCCGCGTTTGCAGCCAATGTGCGGCGTGCAAGGGCAGAAAATCGGCAACTGGACTCCGACGATTGACGATCTCGACCCGCAGCCTGCCCCAACCAAGATTCTGGATCGTGGCGGGACCGAATGGCTGCGGGAAAAGTACTGCTTATGATCGCAGCGATGTCGACGAGTTCGGCGGAACCGTCTGGATCATCAATCCCGATCTGCTGACCAGCAAGATCATGGATGTCGAGCACCTCTCCAGGCAGGATGCCAATCTCGCGTCGGTCGTGCGGATCGAGAAATGGCTGGAAGCCTCTATCGATGCCCACCAGACGATCGGCGTCGAAACCGTTCTTTCCACTGGAAAGTATCGGAGGCTTGTCGAACATGCCACAGCGCGCGGCTTTGAAGTCCGCCTGATCTATGTGTTCATCGCCGATCCGCAACAGCAGCTGGAGCGGATACGGCTACGGGTGGCCAAGGGCGGACATGACGTGCCCAAAGACAAGGTACTCGAACGTCGCTCCAAATCGCTGCGCCAACTCGGATGGTTTTTCGATCGTGCGGATGAGGCCTGGATTTTCGACAATGGCAGTGCGGAGCCGAAGCTGATCGGTCGCAAACAGGGCAACAAGATCTCGCTCAGTTCGTCCGTTCCGCCAGAAATGATGCAGAACTTGCTGAATCCGCTGCCCTGACCCTTACACCAACCTTGCGATGAATGGGCAGGCTTGGCAAAGGCTGGACCCATGACCGACAAGACCGAATTGCCCAAGACCTTCGACCCCGCCGCGATCGAGGCGAAATGGTATCCGCATTGGGAGGCGACGAACGCGTTTCGCCCTGAGCGGCCCGGTGCCGAGCCGTATACCATCGTCAACCCGCCGCCGAACGTCACCGGCTCGCTGCATATCGGCCATGCGCTCGACAACACGCTGCAGGACATCATGATCCGCTACGAGCGGCTGCGCGGCAAGGATGCGCTGTGGGTGGTCGGCACCGACCATGCGGGCATCGCGACGCAGATGGTGGTCGAGCGTCAGCTCGAAGCGGCGCAGGACAAGCGCACCAACTATTCGCGCGAGGATTTCGTCAGCAAGGTCTGGCAGTGGAAGGAGGAGAGCGGCGGCGCGATCACCCGCCAGCTGCGCCGTCTGGGCTGTTCGATGGACTGGTCGCGCGAGCAGTTCACCATGGACCCGCATTTCAGCAAGGCGGTGCTCAAGGTGTTCGTCGACCTGTACAATCAGGGGCTGATCTACCGCGACAAGCGCCTGGTCAACTGGGACCCCAAGCTCAAGACCGCGATCAGCGATCTCGAGGTCGAGACGCGCGAGGTGCAGGGTCATTTCTGGCATTTCCGCTATCCGCTCGCCGATGGCGTGACCCTCGATGATGGCCGCGACCATATCGTCGTCGCGACGACGCGGCCCGAGACGATGCTGGCGGATATGGCGGTCGCTGTGAACGGCACGGACCCGCGCTATGCCAGCGTCATCGGCAAGTATGTCGAACTGCCGATCACCGGACGGCGCATCCCGATCGTCGCCGACGACCATGCCGATCCCGAGCTGGGCTCGGGCGCGGTGAAGATCACGCCTGGGCATGATTTCAACGATTTCGAGGTCGGTCGGCGCGCAGGCATCGCGGCGAGCGAGATGCTCAACATGTTCGATGCCGAGGCGCGGGTGGTGCAGACCGCCGATGGCCTGATCCCGGCGGAATTCATCGGCGTGGACCGGTTCGATGCGCGCAAGCTCGTCGTCGAGCGGATGAAGGCGCTGGGCCGCCTGGTGCCGCATGTCGTCACCGCCAAGGACGGCGAAGCCACCGAGCACGACGCCGAACCGCGCACCATCCAGACGCCTTATGGCGATCGCGGCGGCGTGGTGATCGAACCCTGGCTGACGGATCAGTGGTATGTCGATGCCAAGACCCTCGCCCAGCCGGCGATCGAGGCGGTGAAGACCGGCGTTATCGAGATCGTGCCCAAGAGCTGGGAGAAGACCTATTTCCACTGGATGGACAACATCCAGCCCTGGTGCGTGAGCCGCCAATTGTGGTGGGGGCACCGGATTCCGGCCTGGTATGGCTCGGACGGCCAGTGTTATGTCGCCGAGACCGAGGAGGAAGCGCAGGCGCTTGTCGGCGAAGGCGTGACGCTCGAACGCGATGCCGACGTGCTCGACACCTGGTTCTCCTCCGCGCTTTGGCCCTTTGCGACGCTGGGCTGGCCGCAGGATGGCGCGGACGCGCCGCTGGTTGGCAAGCACTATCCCAACGACCTTCTCATCTCCGGCTTCGACATCCTGTTCTTCTGGGATGCGCGCATGGCGATGATGGGGACGCATTTCATGGGGCAAGCCCCGTGGAAGCGGCTGTATCTGCACGGCCTGGTCCGCGCCGCCGATGGCGCTAAAATGTCCAAGTCCAAGGGCAATACCGTCGATCCGCTCGGCCTGATCGACAGCTATGGCGCGGACGCGCTGCGCTTCTTCATGGCGGCGATGGAAAGCCAGGGCCGCGACATCAAGATGGATGAGCGCCGCGTCGAGGGCTATCGCAATTTCGCGACCAAGCTGTGGAACGCGGCGCGCTTCTGCCAGGCGAACGGCATCGGGGCGAGCGCATCGGTCGCCGCACCGGCGGCGACGCTCGCGGTCAACCGCTGGATCATCGGCGAGGTGGTGGAAACGGTCGCAGCATTGGACAAGGCCCTCGCCGACCTGCGCTTCGATGCGGCGGCGAACGCGATCTATCACTTCGTCTGGGACCAGTTCTGCGACTGGTATCTCGAACTGATCAAACCGGTGCTTTCCGCTGAGGGCGATGCGAACGAAGCCGCCGAAACTCGCGCGGTCGCGGGCTGGGTGCTCGACCAGATCCTGGTGATGCTGCACCCGTTCATGCCCTTTATCACCGAAGAGCTGTGGCACGCCTTGTCTGGACCCGCCCACCCCCGGTCGAACGACCTGATCGTCGCGCAATGGCCCGCGCCGCAGGCCGAGGTGGATGCTGCAGCCAAGGCGGAGACCGAATGGCGCATCGATCTGGTCGGCAGCATCCGTTCGGCCAAGAACGAACTCGGTATCGCGCCGGGTACGCGATTGAAGGCGTTCGTGCAGGACGCCAACGAGCAGACCATGGCCTGGGTCAACGGCTTCTCGACCGGTGCACAGCGTCTGGCGCGGATCGATTTCGCGCCGCTGGATGAGGCTGCACCCCAAGGGGCTAACCTGCAGATCGTGGTCAACGAGGCAACCTTCGTGCTGCCGCTTGAAGGCATTATCGACATCGCCGCCGAAAAGGCGCGCCTGACCAAGGCGCTGGAAGCGGTGAGCAAGGAAGCGAAGTCGCTCGAAGGCCGCCTGTCCAATCCGGCCTTTGTCGAAAAGGCCAAGCCCGAAGCGGTGGAAAAGGCGCGCGCCGACCATGCGGAGAAATCCGCCGAGGCCGAGCGGCTGGCGGCGGCGCTCGCGCGGCTTGGCTGATCGGCGCGCCCCGATCGCCCCCATGGCGACCGGCGCATGAGCCTGTCCTACGCCCGGTTGCTCGCGCGGCGGATCTATCGCTCCTTGTGGTTCACGCCGGCGGCTTATGCGGTGCTGGCGGTGCTGGCGCTGCTGCTTGCCCCGGCGCTGGGCGTGCTGCTGCCGAACGAATTCCACAAGCTGATCGGGCTCGATGGGGTCGACGATCTGCTCGGCGTCCTTGCCAACACGCTGCTGGCGGTCGCGATCTTCTCGCTGGGCATCATGGTGTCCTCGCTCCAGGCCGCGGCATCGGCGGCGACCCCGCGCGCCCGCCCGCTGCTGATGCAGGACCGCACCGCGCAGAACGCGATCTCGGTGTTCATCGGCGGGTTCATCTACGCGATCGTCGGCACCGTCGGGCTGTCGACCAGCTATTTCGGTCAGCCTGCCCGGGTGGTCCTGTTCCTGACCACCTGCCTCGTCATCCTGTCGGTCATCTATGCGCTGATCCGCTGGATCGCACGGCTGAGCAATCTGGGCGATGTGTCCGAGGTCATCGATCTGCTCGAAGACGCTGCCGAAAAGGCCTTTGCCGACCTCGCCGAGCGGCCCCTGTTGGGCGGGGTCGAACTGGTCGCGATGCCCGATAGCGGCGTGCCGCTCTATGCCGAGCGCTTCGGCTTCGTGCAGGCGATAGACGATCAGCTTTTTGCCACCCTGTGCGCCGAGCAGGACCTCGACGTCTGGCTGGCGGTGCGTCCCGGCACCTATGTCGATTCGCGCACGATCCTGCTCAAGACATCGCGCGCGCTGGATGAGCAGAGCGCGCGCGATGCCCGCCGCGCCTTCGTGATCGATGGCGATCGCACCTTCGAAGCGGACCCGCGCTTTGGCCTGATCGTGCTGTCTGAAACTGCGTCCAAGGCGCTGTCTCCGGGGGTCAACGATCCGGGCACCGCGATCGACGTGCTGGGCACCTCGCTGCGCATTCTGGCGGGATGGAGCACGGCGGCGCGCGCCATCCCGGCGCGGGTCACCTGCCCGCGACTGCATGTGCCACCGATCGCCGTCGAAGATCTGGTGTGCGATGCGTTCCGCTGGATCGCGCGCGATGGCGCAGGGCAGCTCGAGGTGCAGATCCGGCTGCAAAAGGCGCTGCGCTCGCTCGCCGCGCATGATCCGGTACATTTCGGCGCGGCAGCACAGGCGATGTCGCACGAAGCGTTTGCGCGCGCGAAGATCGGGCTGGCGCTGCCGGGCGATGTCGAGATTCTGGAGCGGTTCGTGCTGGATTGAGGTTTGCCGAAGGTGGGGCGAGCGTCCTTCCAAAATCCTCCCCGAGCTTGTCTCGGGGAGGGGGACCGCTGACCGCAGGTCAGTGGTGGAGGGGAAGCGGGATGGCACGATGGCGGATCCGAAACGCGCACCCGCTGCCCCTCCACCACCCGCTGCGCGGGCGGTCCCCCTCCCCCAGCGAGCTGGGGGAGGATTTTTCCATGTCGCGCCAAGCCTGCCGCCCACCGCATCTTCCGCACCTCCCCCTTGCCCCGGCGCCCCACGTTCCCTAAACGTTCGACGGTGAACGATCTCGCCCCCGCATCCGAATTCCCGCCGCCCTCGGCCAATGACCCCGCCTATCTGCAGGGGCTGAACACGCCGCAGCGCGAGGCGGTGCTGTCGTCCGACGGCCCAGTGCTGGTGCTGGCGGGGGCAGGGACGGGCAAGACCGCCGCTTTGACCGCGCGCCTTGCGCATCTGATCGCGACGCGGCGCGCCTGGCCATCAGAGATTCTCGCGGTCACCTTTACCAACAAGGCCGCGCGTGAGATGCGCGAGCGCGTCGGCAAGATCATTGGCGAGGCGGTCGAGGGCATGCCCTGGCTCGGCACCTTCCATTCGATCGGCGCGAAGATGCTGCGCCGCCACGCCGAGCTGGTCGGTCTGCAGAGCAATTTCACCATCATTGATACCGACGACCAGTTGCGCCTGCTCAAGCAATTGATCCAGGCGGCGGATATCGACGACAAGCGCTGGCCCGCGCGCCAGCTCGCCGGGTGCATCGACCGGTGGAAGAACAAGGGGCTGAACCCGCACGAACTCGACGCGGCGGAAAGCGAGCTCTACGCCAATGGGCGCGGACAGGAGCTCTACACCGCCTATCAGGACCGGCTGAAGGCGCTCAACGGCTGCGATTTCGGCGATCTGCTGCTGCACATGCTGACGCTGCTGCGCACCGACCGCGCGGTGCTCGAGCAATATCAGCAGAAATTCAAATATATCCTGGTCGACGAATATCAGGACACCAATTCGAGCCAGTATCTCTGGCTGCGGCTGCTCGCCCAGGCGCGCAAGAATATCTGCTGCGTCGGCGATGACGACCAGTCGATCTATTCGTGGCGCGGGGCGGAGGTCGCCAATATCCTGCGCTTCGAAAAGGATTTTCCCGGCGCGCGGATCATAAGGCTGGAGCAGAACTACCGCTCCACCCCGCACATCCTGGGCGCGGCATCGGGGCTGATCGCGTCGAACAGCGATCGGCTCGGCAAGACGCTGTGGACCGAGGTCGATGCGGGCGAGAAGGTGCGCGTGCTTGGCGTCTGGGATGGCCCGGAAGAGGCGCGGCGGGTCGGCGAGGAGCTGGAAAGCCTGTCGCGGCGCGGGATCAGCCTGGACCGGACCGCGATCCTGGTGCGCGCCCAGTTCCAGACGCGCGAGTTCGAGGACCGGTTCATCGCCATCGGCATGCCCTATCGCATCATCGGGGGTTTTCGCTTCTACGAGCGCGCCGAAATCCGCGATGCACTCGCGTACTTGCGCGTCGTCAACCAGCCGGCGGACGATCTGGCGTTCGAGCGGATCTTCAACACGCCCAAGCGCGGCCTGGGCGACAAGGCGCTGGAAAAGGTGCACCGGCTGGCGCGCGCGACCGGGCTGCCGCTCAGCGCCGCCGCTTTCCAGATCCTCGACAGCGACGAACTGCCGGCGCGGGCGCGTACCGCATTGACTGCGTTGATGCGCGGCATCGCGCGCTGGCGCGACCTGCTCTCGACCATGAACCCTGCGGATCTGGCGCGGCAGATTCTCGACGAATCGGGCTATACCCAGGTCTTGCAGGCCGAACGCTCGGTCGAGGCGTCGGGACGGCTCGAAAACCTGTCCGAACTCGCGCGGGCGATGGAAGAGTATGAAAGCCTCGGTGACTTTCTCGAGCATGTCAGCCTGGTGATGGACAACGAGGCTTCGGCGGAAGAGGCCAAGGTCACGATGATGACCATCCACGGCGCCAAGGGCCTGGAGTTCGAGCATGTGTTTCTCGCCGGATGGGAGGAGGGCGTCTTCCCTTCGCAGCGCGCGCTCGACGAAGGCGGGATGGCCAGCCTCGAGGAGGAGCGCCGCCTTGCCTATGTCGCGATCACGCGCGCACGAGCGAGCTGCACGATCGTGCATGCGGCGAACCGGCGCATCTATGGCCAGTGGACCAGCTCTATCCCCTCGCGCTTCATCGGCGAGCTGCCGCCCGAGCATGTCGAGGAGGAAAGCTCGATGACCGGCGGCGCGTCGCTATGGCGCGCTGGCCTTTCCGAGCGCGACGATCCGTTCGCGCATCTGGCGCGCGATCCCGAGCGCGCGGCGCGGCGCGGCCCCGGCTGGCAGCGCGCGGCGCAGGTGCCCGGAGGGTTCAACGCGACGCCGCAGCGCGTCGCCGAGGCCCGGTCGAGCGCGATCAGCTTAGGAAACGCAGGGCGCAGCGATGTCGAGATCGGCACCCGCGTGTTCCACCAGAAATTCGGTTACGGGCTCGTCGCCGAGAAGGAAGGCAACAAGCTGGAGATCGACTTCGAGAATTCGGGGCGCAAGCGGGTGATCGACAGCTTCGTCAGCCTCGCCTGAGGGGCTCGCGGGTCAGATACGCTCTGCCCGCGCCACCGATTCCGAAGCGCGCAGCGCCATGATGATCTGCATCAGATGGCCGACATCGTGCACTTCCAGGTCCGATTCGTAAGTATGGAACGGCTGGTCGCGGTTGGTCAGCTTGAGGTTGACGATGTTCGCCTTGTGATGGCTGAAAATGCCCGCCATGTCGGCGAGCGTACCGGGGCGGTTGTACAGGATCGCGCGGATGCGTGCGGTCGCGCCGTCCGAATCGCCGCCCCATGACAGGTCGATCCAGTCGGCATCCACGCCGCTGACCAGATTGAGGCAATCGATGGTGTGCACCTCGATATGCTGACCCTGGCGGCGCAAGCCGACGATGCGGTCGCCCGGCACCGGGTGGCAGCATTCGGCAAGCTGGAAGGCGACGCCCGGGGTCAGCCCCTGGATCGAGATCGCCCGGTCCTGGCGCGGGAATTCGCGCAGGGCCGTCTGCTCGCTGCTGCTGCCGGGGACCAGCGCGTCCATCAGCGCGACATCCTTGATCTGGTTCTTGCCGATGGCGAGCATCAGATCGTTCTCGTCCTCCATGCCGAGCCGTTCAAGCGCCTGTTTGAGCGCCTTCTTGCCGATCTTGACCGGTAGGCGCCCGGCGATCTCGTCATAGATCACCCGGCCCATGGCGATGGTCTCGTCGCGCTCCTTGTCGCGGACATAGCGGCGGATCGCGGCGCGTGCCTTGCCGGTGGTGACGAAGCCGAGCCAGCTGGTCTGTGGTTCCTGCCCTTCGGATTTCAGGATCTCGACGATATCGCCATTGGCGAGCGGGGTGCGCAGCGGCAGGTTGCGTCCGTTGATGAGCACGCCGACCGCCTTGTTGCCGAGATTGGTGTGCACCGCATAGGCAAAGTCGATCGCGGTCGCGCCTTTGGGCATCTGGTGCAGCGCGCCCTTGGGGGTGAAAGCGAAGATGCGGTCCTGATACATCGCCATGCGGGTATGCTCGAGCAGCTCGTCGGCATCCTGCGCCGTGTCGAGAATCTCGATCAGGTCGCGAATCCATCCCGCCTGGCCGTCCGGCCGGGTGCCGCCCTGCTTGTACGCCCAGTGCGCGGCAAGACCGAATTCGCTCTGCCGGTGCATCTCGTGCGTGCGGATCTGGATCTCGACGCGCATCGACTGGCCGTGAATGATCGCGGTGTGCAGCGAGCGATAGCCGTTGCGCTTCGGCGTCGAGATATAGTCCTTGAACCGGCCGGGGATCATCTTCCACTTGCGGTGGATATGACCCAAGGCGGCATAGCAATCATCGATGCTGTCGACGATGACGCGAAAGGCGATGATGTCGGTCATCTGCTCGAACGACACGTGCCGCTCGGCCATCTTGCGCCAGATCGAATAGGGGTGCTTTTCGCGCCCGCTGATCTCGGCGGTCAGGCCATGCGCGGCGAGTTCCGCTTTGAGCGATTCGGCGATGGTTTCGACCTGGTTCTCGCCGCTCGCCTTGATCTGGTCGAGCCGCCCGCAGATCGTGTCATAGGCCTCGGGCTCGAGCTCGCGAAAGGCGAGCATCTGCATCTCGCGCATATATTCGTACATGCCGACGCGCTCGGCGAGCGGCGCGAAGATGTCCATCGTCTCGCGCGCGATGCGCTTGCGCTTGTCGGCGCTGGAGATGAACTTCAAGGTGCGCATGTTGTGCAGCCGGTCGGCCAGCTTGACCAGCAGCACACGCAGGTCGTTCGACATGGCGAGCAGGAACTTGCGCAGGTTCTCCGCCGCGCGCTCGTTTTCGGTCTGCGCCTCGATCTTGGAAAGCTTGGTCACGCCATCGACCATCTCGGCCACCTTGGGGCCGAACAGCCGCTCGACCTCCTCGATCGTGGTCAGCGTGTCCTCGACCGTATCGTGCAGCAATGCGGTGATGATGGTCTCGACGTCCATCTTCAGGTCGGTCATCAGACCTGCCACCTCGATCGGATGGCTGAAATAGGGGTCGCCGCTGGCGCGCTTCTGGCTGCCATGCTTCTGCACGGAAAACACATAGGCGCGGTTGATCAGCGCCTCGTCCGCATCGGAGTCGTATTCCTTGACCCGCTCTACCAGTTCATATTGTCTAAGCACCTGCTGAATGTCGGTGCTTTGCAAGCAATTGCAACAGAAAAACGCGCCTGTGCGAGGGGCCATGGTCGGGGTCGCCCGGGGCAAGGGACCAGGGCATCAAGGGGGTTCTCGCACAGGCGCGGCAGGTTTGCCGGGCGGCAGGGGCATGCGATGTGGGAGTATCGCAGGTCCTGGTCACCCGACCGGAAGCGGTTCGATCAATCAGCCCTTGGCGTTGCAGGTGGCGAGCTCTTCGCTGGCCATCGCCTCGTTGCGGGTTGTAAAGGCGGTGACATCGCCCATCTTGCGGGACAGACGCGTGCAGGCGTTGATCGGGCGCGAGGTCGCTTTCGATCCGGTGCAGACGGTGCCTTCGCATTGCCACACGACGCCCTGGATGATCTTGGTGGTCTTTTCGACGGGTGCGGCCAGTTCCGCAGTGAAATAGCTGCTGCCCGGGGACTGGGCGCTGGCGGTGCTCGCCTGCATCATCACCATGCTCGAAAGCGAAGCGGCGGCGACAAAAGCGATCTGGGTCAGGGTCTTGGTGAAGCGGGGCATGGCGTGTCCTTTCTAACGGTTTTCCCGGGGAGGAAATCGGGGGGTGCAATTTCAGTTGCGAATCACTACCTATACGAATAGGTTTTGAGTTGCAACTAGAAACTGAATTTTCATTGGCAAGGCCGCATTTTTCGATAAGATGGCGGTTTGAAACTGGATTTGATGATCATGACCCACGGCAACCCCAACAAATTGCGCGAACCGCTCGCCGAGATTGCAGCCTGTTGCAGCCTGCCTCAGGCGCTCGAGACGATGGGTGAGCGCTGGTCGTTCATGATCCTGCGCGCCTCGTTCAACGGGCTGCACCATTTCGAGGAATTTCTGGAAGAGCTCGGTATTGCCCGTAACATCCTGTCCAACCGGCTGACCCGGCTGGTCGAAAGTGGCATCCTCAAGCGCGCGCCCTGTGTCGATGATCGGCGCAAGATCGAATATCGTCTCACCGACAAGGGTCTCGACCTGTTGCCGACGATGATCGCGCTGCGCCAATGGGGCGAGAAATGGGAAAGCGGCGTGCCGTCCAACCCGGTGCTGGTCGACGAGCGCGATCGCCGTCCGATCCAGCCGATCTCGATCCGCGCGCATGATGGCCGCGTGCTGACGCACCACGACCTGTGCTGGATCGATCTGGCCGATCTGAACGCCGCCGATGGCGACGACAATGACCACGATGGCGTGGTCAAGCGCATCGCGAGCATCTGACGCCGCGCACCGGCGCCGATGGCCCGCCCGATTTAGCTCGTCGCGCGGACGATCAGTTCGGGCTCCAGCTGCACCGGTTCGCAGATTTCGCCATCGATCTGGCGGAACACCATGTCGACCAGCATCCGCGCGCCGGCCTGCAGGTCCTGGCGGATCGTCGTCAGCGGCGGATTGGTGTGCGCCGCCAGCATGATGTCGTCATAGCCGACGACAGCAACATCGCCGGGCACCGACAGGCCATGTTCGGACAGCGCCCTCAGCGCGCTCATCGCCACCACATCCGAGGATGCGAAGATGCCGTCGATGCCGGGATTTTCGTCAAGAAACGCGCTCGCCGCGCTATAGGCAGCCTCGGACGTGAGATGGATCGGCAGCGTATGCGCGCTGTGCGACAGCCCTGCCTCGGCACAGGCCTGCAAAAAGCCCTGCTGGCGCTGGCCGAATTCGGGCGGGCTCGGATTGCCCAGGAACAGCAGCTTGCGCTTGCCGCGCTCGATGAGGTGCCGCCCGGCGATATATCCGCCGCGGACATTGTCCGACCCCACGGTGACATGCCGCTGGCCCTCGATCCGTGCGCCCCAGACCATCAGCGCGCGGTGCCGCTCGGCGGCCGCCTCGAGCACCTTCATCTGGTCCGACTGGCCGATGACGATCGCGCCATCGACTCGCCCCGAATCGAGCAGATCGTCCAGCCAGTGATCGCCAGACGGAATGACGCGCGAGAGCAGCAGGTCGAAATTGCGCTCGGTCAGCGCATCGGCGAGATAGCCGAGCATGGTCATGAAGAACGGATCGGACGGGTGCTGATCGACCTCATGGCCCATCGGCATGACCACGCCGATCGCCTGCGCGCGACGCAGGCGGAGATTCTGGGCGACCTGATTCGGCTTGAAGCCGTGCAGGCGCGCCAGTTCGACCACGCGTTCGCGCGTCTTGGCGTTGATGATCGTCTTTCCTGCCAGCGCCCGCGACACCGTGGACACCGACACTCCAGCGAGCTCCGCGAGCTCCTGCATCCCGATCTTGCTGATGGTACGCGCCTTTCCCCAAAGATGCTGCGCCGCCCCCCGCCAATGGTTCTAGACACTTGGCGACGAACCGTCGAGCGTCTTGTCAGCTTCAGCTTGCGTTTTCGCTACTCTCCCTGTATTAATACAGCAACACACGCAAGGAGTATCGTCATGGCCGTCACTTGGAAACACGCTCTGGTTGCGGCTGCCGCTGCTGTCGCGGTCGCAGGCTGCAATATGGTTGACGGTGCCGAGGTGCTGATCGAGGACGAATCGGGCGGTTCGGATGAAGGCTGGTCGTCCAAATGGTCGGGCGAACCTTTCGACCGGATCACGCTGGCCGGGCCGGACAATATCACCTTCACCACCCAGGGCGAGCATGCGGTCAGCGCTTCGGGCGACGACAAGGCTCTGGAAAAGCTGCAATTTCGCGTTCGCGACGGCGAACTGCGCATCCGCCGCAAGAAATCGGCCTTCAGCTTCAGCGATTCGGGCGAGGCCGATATCAAGATCAGCGCGCCTGCGCTTCGCGCGCTGGTGCTGGCCGGCTCGGGCTCGGCAAAGGTCGACCGGATGGAAGGCGACGAGATCGAGCTGAGCGTCGCCGGATCGGGCACGGCCGATATCGCACAGCTGACCGCCAAGAAGCTCGACGGCGCAGTCGCCGGCAGCGGCTCGCTCAAGCTCGCGGGCAGTGCCGACAATACCGACATCTCGATCGCCGGATCGGGCAGCGTGCTCGGCGAACGCTTTTCCAGCCCGACTGTCGATATCTCGATCGCCGGATCGGGCGATGTGACCATGGCTTCGGATGGCTCGGTCGATGCGGCGCTGATGGGCTCGGGCGATGTCACCATCAAGGGCAAGGCCAAATGCAAGAGCAGCTCGATGGGTTCGGGCACGATCACCTGCGGCTGATTCGCCGGCGCGCGCGAGGCGCAAAAGCGGTTGCATGGTCGCCAGCCATGCTAGACACTCGCCCCCGTTCCTGGCTTTGCCGGGGCGGGGGAGAGCGCATTGACTAACAGCGACAATCCGGTGAAGGCCGCCGACCAGCCCGGTTTCTGGGACAGGCACATGATGCCGCGCCTCATCACCTTCTGCTGCGGCCAGCCCGCCATCGCCAAGGCGCGCAGCCGCATCGTGCCGCGCGCCCAGGGCCGGGTGCTGGAACTCGGCTGCGGCGGCGGCATCAACCTCGATCATTATGACCGCGCCCGGGTCACGGCGCTCGCCGGGGTCGATCCTTCGCCGCAACTGCTCGACACCGCGCGCGGCAAGGCGAAGGCGCGCGGCTTCGATTCCGATTTCCGCGCCGGTTTTGCCGAAAGCCTGCCCTTTGCAGATGGCAGCTTCGATACGGTGCTCACCACCTTCACCCTGTGCTCGGTGCGCGATCCTGCGGCCGTTCTGCGCGAAATGCGCCGCGTGCTGGCGCCCGGTGGAACGATCCTGTTCCTCGAACATGGTGCTGCGCCCGATCCCGGCCCGGCACGCTGGCAACAGCGGATCGAACCCGTGTGGAAGCGCATCGCCGGCGGATGCCATCTGACCCGCCCGGTCAGCAGCGCCCTTGCCGGTCAGGGCTTCCGGCTGAGCGGCTGTGACAGCCGCTACATGCCCAAGACGCCGCGCTTTCTCGGCTGGATCGAGATGGGCGAGGCGCGCGCATGAAGCGGTACGTTCCGATTCTCGCTCTGGCACTGCTGTTGCCGCAATCGGCGCAGGCAGCGGACAGGCGCTTCACCCTCTCGCCGTTCGACAAGGTCCGGATCGAGGGCGATGTCGCGGTGGAGATACGCTCTGGCGCGGCGCCCTTTGCGGTGGCCAGCGGCGATCCGCGCGCGCTCGAATCGCTGTCGATGCGGGTCCAGGGCGGCACGCTTTACATCCGCCGGGCGCGCACCAGCCTGCCTACCGAGCGCCGCTATCGCCCGAAGGCCCCCGAGGCGCTGCCGCTGGTGCGGCTCGATGCGCGCAGCGTCCAGTCGCTCACCCTGCTGGGCCATGGCAGTGCGAAGATCGATGCGCTGAGCGGCGCGCGGCCCAGCGCGACCATGGATGGCAACGGCTCGGTCGAGGTCGGCGCGGTCGCGGCCGAGGCGCTGGCGCTCAACGTCAACGGCAGCGGCAGCCTGAAGATCGGCGGCAAGGCGGCCAGCGCACGCGCGGTGATGCTCGGCGACGGATTGATCGAAGGGATGGGGCTTGCCCTGGGCGCGCTCGAACTGATCGGCGAGGGGCCGGTGCGCGCGAAGCTCAGCGTCGCTGGCCCGGCGCAGATCGCAGTGAAGGGCGGGGCGGACATCGCGATCGGCGGCACGCCGCAATGCACGGTGCGCCAGACCGGCGCCAATGCCATCCTGTGCGGCGCAGCCGAGATTGCCGCTGCTGCCCGCTGACAGGGGGCGATCAGCCCTTGCGGCGGTCCATGTACCAGATCACGCCGTGCAGCGCTGCGCCGCCGCCCAGGCCCGCGAGAAAGCCGATCGAGGGCTGGCCCATGAACCCGCCGATGACGGTGCCTGCCAGCGTGCCCAAAGCCATGAATACGCCGCCTGCGCGGGCCGGGGGCTGACGGTTGCCTGATGTCTGATTGACCATGACCGCGCCCTTGCCATGCGCGCGCGGCTTTTGCCACCGCCAATCGCTGCTGACACCGGTTGCAAAGCCTAACGCCCAATTTACCATGCCGGTTGAACCTTCCTGCACGGCCTGCCTGTATCCCCATCCGGACGCGGCGCCGGCAGCTTTGCCGGCACGAGGAAAGAGGACCCGAACGCGCCCATGAACCCGCCCTATATTGGAAGCCGCGAAGCCTATGAGGACGCCTGCAAGCTGCTCTCGCATTATGGCGAGACGGCAGGCATCGAGGCCTCCGACCGGGCCGAGGCAGCGCGGGCGCGCGGCAATCACATCCATTTCTGCCACTGGCGGCAGATCGAGCGGCTGTTGGTGATCCTATCGCTCGATCAGTGCATCGGCACCATTCACTGAGGCGAAACCACCCCGCCGCTAACACACCAGTCGGCGCGGCCCGATAGCGGCACGGCGTCGAACAGCGACGCATCGGTGCCCGTCATCCAGACCTGGCCTGAGCGGTCGGCGAGCTGTTCGTAGAGCGCCGCGCGCCGCGCCGGGTCGAGATGCGCGGCGACCTCGTCGAGCAGCAGGATAAGACGGCTGCCGCGCCGCTCGGCGACCAGATCGGCATGCGCCAGGATGATCGCGATCAGCATCGCCTTCTGCTCGCCGGTCGAACACAGTGCCGCCGCCTGGCCCTTCTGGCGCATGGTGACGATCAGGTCGTCGCGATGCGGCCCTGCGAGCGCGCGGCCTGCTCCGGCATCGCGCGACCGCCCAGATCGCAATGCGGCGATCAGCGCATCGGCCTCGACCGGTCCCTTGCGTTCGAGCGCCAGCGCGGGCTGGGCAAAGGGCCCCACCTCTAACGTCGCGATCTGCGCATCGAGCGCTTCCAGCGTATCGGCCCGGGCGAGCGCGATCGCCGCGCCATGCTCTGCCATCCGCGCTTCCAGCGCGTCGATCCAGCCGGGATCAGCGGGGCGATCGGCGGCGAGCAGCCGGTTGCGCTCGCGCATCGCCGCCTCGTAGCGCGCGGCGTGCCGGGCATGCGCGGGATGCAGCGCCAGCACCAGCCGGTCGAGAAACCGCCGCCTGCCGCCTGCGCTCTCGAGGAACAGCCGGTCCATTGCCGGGGTCAGCCAGACGACGGCGAGCCAGTCGGCCAGGCTGTTTGCTGCTGCCGCAGCGCCGTTGACGCGCACCTGCCGCCGCGAGGGCGCGTCGGCGGCGGTGCCGGTGCCGATGCGCACCTCTTCTTCGGCCAGCGCGGCTGCGACGGTGAACCCGCCCGGCCCGCCCTGCCGCGCCATCTGCTCGATTGCCGCTCGGCGCATGCCCCGACCGGGCGCGAGCAGCGAGATCGCCTCGAGGATATTGGTCTTGCCCGCGCCATTATCGCCCCAGATCACGTTGAACCGCGCCCCCGCCTGAAGCCGGGTCGCCTCATGGTTGCGAAACTGGGTCAGCGAGAGGGAAGAAAGCGCCATCTGTGGCCCGCTATAGCGGCTTGGACGGACCCATGCGCGCAAAATCGGCGCGGCGCGGCAACGAGCAAATGGCGTCGCGCCAAAACATCGTGGATATTCCCAAGATTTCGCATTCAGCTGCGGGCAAGAATTGCTTCATCGTGTATAACGTGTTGAGAAGCAATGATCTTTCAGTTTGGCACGCGCTGTGCAGAGTATCTGGCATCTCCCGACGGACAGCCCGGAGGGACACACAGACACTCTGAAAGGACCCGCATCATGTTCTCGCTCTCGCAATTCAACACGAACCTCGTCGCTGCCATCTGCGCTTTCGCTACCTCGGCACTTTTCATCGGCCTGAGCGTAGTTCCGGCGGAAATTGGTACGATGTCGGCGATGATCGTCTGATCGCCGGCACGCCGCCATCACATTCAAGGTTTAAAGGGGAACCATCATGAACAACCGCTCTTTCCATCTCGACAAGTCGAACGGCAAGCTGATGGGCGTGTGCTCAGGGCTAGCCAATTATTTCGACTGGGATGTGAACCTGATCCGCATCGCCTTCGTGCTCGCCGCGCTGTTCGGCATCGGCGCGCCGGTGCTGATCTATCTGGTCATCGGCCTGATCGCCTCGGACCGCTGACCGGCGAGGGCAGGATGCCGGGTCAGACTTTGGTGCTGAACGGCGTGAAATCGGTGGCGGTATCGAACACCTCCACCCCTTCGCGCCGCTTCAGCCAGCCGACCACGGCATAGGTCACCGGCGTCAGCACCACTTCCCAGCTCACCTTGAGCAGCCAGTTGGTGATCATCACGGTGATGACTTGGGCGGTCTCCCATTCGCCGTAAAAGGCCAGCGGATAAAAGATCAGGCTGTCGACGCCCTGGCCGACCACCGTCGAGCCGATGGTGCGGGTCCAGAGCAGCTTGCCCGCCGTCCAGATCTTCATCCGCGCCATCACGTAACTGTTGACGAATTCGCCTGCCCAGAAGGCGACGATCGAGGCGAGCACGATCCGCGGGACCTGGCCGAAAACCGATTCATAGGCCGCCTGACCGTCCCAGCCCTCTGCCGGTGGCAGGCTCACCACCACCCAGCTCATGAACGCCATGAACAGCAGCGCGCCGAAGCCTGCCCAGATCACGCGGCGCGCGCGGGCATAGCCATAGATTTCGGTCAGAACGTCGCCGATGACATAGCCCAGCGGGAAGAACAGGATGCCCGCGCCATAGACCCATTGCTGTCCGGCGATGGTGATGAAGGTCGGCTTGGCCGCGCCGATCACGTTCGACAGCAGCAGCACCGTGACGAACGCCGCCATCACGAAATCATAATAGCGGAAGCGGTGCGTGGCGGGGTCGAAGCCCAAGCCCGGTTCGAGGCTGTGGCTGATGGCGGCGGGTTCGGCAGGGGGGCTTTGCATCGCGCGCAGCCATATCGCGGTTTGCACCCACCTGCAAAGCCCGCTATTGCGCCCTCACCAAGGCGCGCGCCCTTAGCTCAGCTGGATAGAGCACGAGACTTCTAATCTTGAGGCCGCAGGTTCGACTCCTGCAGGGCGCGCCAATCGCCTGGATGGCCCGTTGCGCCGGTCGATAAGTCCCAGCGGGCCCTCAGAATTCCGACCAGTCCTCTGCATCCGCCTTGAGCGCCAGATTGCCGGTCACCATCGGCACGCGGGCGGCAGGTGCCGGGCGGGGCATCGGCCTGGACATGGCGGGTGCGCCGGATTTCTGGCCGGCATTGAACTGATCGACGACCTGCGACAGGTTGGTGGCCTCCCCTGCCAGGCTGCGTGCCGCGGCGTTGGTTTCCTCGACCATCGCGGCATTCTGCTGGGTCATCTTGTCCATCTCGCCGACGGCAATGTTGACCTGCTGCAAGCGCGCGGCCTGCGCCTGGGCCGAGGTGGAGATCTCCGAAATGCGCGTGTTGATCGCGGCGACGCGGTCGCTGATCTGCAGCAGGACCGAACCGGTCTCATCGACAAGGGCAACCCCATCCGACACCCCGGTGGTCGACGCGGTGATGAGTTCCTTGATGTCCTTGGCGGCATCGGCGGAACGCTGCGCGAGCGCGCGCACCTCGTTGGCAACCACGGCAAAGCCCTTGCCTGCGTCCCCGGCACGCGCGGCTTCGACCCCGGCATTGAGTGCAAGCAGATTGGTCTGGAAGGCGATGCCGTCGATCACGTCGATGATGTTGGTGATCTGGCCGGACGATTTCTGGATCGCGTCCATTGCCTGCACGGCTCTGCGGACAACCGCACCGCCATTGTCGGCTGCGGCATGCGCCTCCCCGACCTGCTTGCCGACCTCTGCCGCATTCTGCGCGGTCTGCTGCACCATGGTGGTCACCTCGCGCATGGCGGCCGCGCTTTCCTCCAGGCTGGCCGCCTGCTGCTCGGTGCGGCTTGCAAGATCGTCCGAGGCCGAGCGGATCTCGGTGGCGCCGGTCAGAACGTGCGAGGCGGCGGACGCGGTCTGCGTCAGAAGCTCGCTGAGCCTCGAAGTGGTATCGTTGAAGCTGGTCCGCAGGCTGTCATGGTCGGCATCGAAGGCGCGCTCGATCCGATACGCGAGATTGCCGCTCTTCATCTGCTCCAGCCCGGTGGTGATCTCGGACACGACCGTGTTCAGGCTCATTTCCGCGCGGTTGCGTTCTGCGGCATTGTCGCGGAACACCAGCATCGAACGGTTCATCCGGCCGACGCAATCCTGGTGTTCGGTAAACGCGAGCGGACTTTCGATATCCCCGGCAGCAAGCCCCTCCATGCGGACAACGGTGCTGACATAGGGGTCACAGATCAGCTGCTTGGCCTTGAGCAGGAGAAGCGCGATACAACCCATCGCGGCAAGCGAAAGGCCCGTCTGGCCAGCACCCGGAGCCGCGCCAAGCCCGCCCGTCAACCCGGCCGCGATCGGGATCGCCATCAATCCCAGCACCAGGATTATGATCCAGTCGAATTTCTTGCGGATCGGCATGTGAGCGTAGAACTGGTGGATCATCATGAACCTGTGCTGCGAAACGTGGATGAGGTCGCATGCCGTTCATCGACTGCAATCGATAAGCACTGGTTAACGAAGAGGCCGTTGACATGGCACCCGGATGGCGATTGAACGCCGGAATTGGGAGGCGCCACTGCGTATTACTTCACCATTACTTGAGCATCGGCGCATGCGGTCATGTTCCTAAATGGCGAGAATACCGGCAAATTCCGACCGGTATGCTGTGCTTGCCGCCAGGGCTCCACTGATATCCGTGTAGCGATTCAAATATATATACCTGCAGTGACTTGCAGCTTTAGATGTGACCGATGTTAACCGCTGGCGACTGTCCACAAAATTGGACACCTGCGAAACTGACATCTTTGCGGGTTTCGCAACTGCGCTTCCCCCACGGCCCGTCTTCGCCCGGGCAGCGATTGCCCAAATTTTTTTTTCGATATTTGCAGGATGCCGGGCGGGTCATCGTCGCATCAGCGCTCTAGCGCAGTTCCGGTTTGCCGAATCGCCAATCCGCCAAGCCAAAATTTTGCCGCGGATAACAATCCTTCCTCACACTTTGCGATTCATGCTGCTAGAGGGCACGCATTCACATCAGTTAATCGGACGGATAATGGCTTTCACCCCCGCCAAGGTTTTGACCACGCATCATTGGAACGAAGGGCTTTTCTCCTTCACCGTCGAGCGGCCCAGCTCGTTCCGGTTCGTCAGCGGACAGTTCGTGATGCTGGGGCTGATGGTCGATGGCAAGCCGCTGCTGCGCGCCTATTCGGTCGCCTCGCCGATGTGGGACGAATCGCTCGAGTTCCTCAGCATCATCGTGCCCGATGGCCCGCTGACCAGCCGCCTCTACAAGATCCAGCCCGGCGACGAGATCCTGCTCGGCGGCAAGCCCACCGGCACGCTCACGCTCGATGCGCTGCTGCCCGGCAAGCGGCTGCACCTGATCGGCACCGGCACGGGGCTTGCGCCCTGGATGTCGATCATCCGCGATCCGGAAGCCTATGAGCGGTTCGAGCAGATTACCGTGCAGCACACCGTGCGCCAGATCCAGGACCTGGCCTATCGCGACCTGCTCGAAAGCAAGCTCAAGGACGATCCGCTGGTCGCCGAGGAAGCCGCCAAGCAGCTGGTCTATGATTGCTCGGTCACCAAATGCCCGACCTGGGTGGACGAGAACCGTCGCATCACCACGCGCATCGAGGCGGGCGATTATCCGCTTGATCCGGCGACCGACCGCGTCATGCTGTGCGGCAGCATGGCGATGATCAAGGAAACCGGCGCGCTGCTCGAATCGCTCGGGTTCGAGGAAGGGGCCCAGTCCAAGCCCGGCACCTATGTGCTCGAGCGCGCGTTCGTCGGCTAATCCTCAAGCCCGGATCGCCTCCAGCGCGGTGCGCAGCGCATCGGGCAGGGGCACCGGGCGCCGGGTTTCGCGGTCGACATAGACATGGGTGAAATGCCCCGCTGCGGCGGCGGCATCGTCATCATTCGCAAACAGCCCCACCGCATAGCGCACCGAGCTGGTGCCGATATGATCGACGCGGACCCCGGCATGGATCAGGTCGGGAAAGGCGGTGGGCGCGAAATAGGCGCAGCCGGTTTCGACCACCAGGCCGATCACGCTGCCACCATGAATGTCGAGCGCGCCCGCGCGGATCAGATATTCGTTCACCGCCGTGTCGAACCAGAAATAATAGACCGAATTGTTGGTATGGCCGTAAATGTCATTGTCCGACCAGCGCGTGCTGATTTGCGTGAAGTGGCGGAACTGGGCGCGGTTCGGGCGGACGGGGCGGCTCATGCCGCCACCGTGAAGCTGTTGACGCCGTCCGCGTGCCGGATGCTGACGGTGCGCCCGATCGGATCATGCGCCGGATCGGCCAGCGCGGCGAGCTGGCCCGCCTTGTCGGCATCGTCGGGACGCGCGACGATGCGGCCCTTGTCGGTTCTTGCGATCACCACCGCGCGCGCGGGCACGCCCTTGGCATAGCCGATGGTATAGCTCTCTATCGTGCCGGTCGCGTCTTCCTCAAGCCGCTCGGGCGACGGCTGCGCATCGACCTCGGCCTGCATCGGGGTGTGATCGACCGGTGACCAGGTTTCGGGCGCGGCCGTGCTGTAGATGCCCACCGCCTCCTTGGAGAGGAAACCGCCATTGGCGAGGACAAGGCCATAGCTGCCCGGGTCGGCGCGCAGCGTCTCGGCCATCGCGGCGATGGCGTGCATCGAATAGTTGTTGCCCGCCCCGCCCGAGAAAGGCAGCCCGCCGGTCAGCGTCAGGGGCGTGCTGCGCCAGTCGACGCCCAGCGCTTCGGCGGCGAGCAGCACCGCGACCGGGAAGCAACTGTAGATGTCGTAATGCGCGATATCGGCAGTGGTCTTTCCCGCGCTGGCGAGCGCCCCGTTCAGCGACACCTCGATCGCGCGCGAGCGCGACAGGTCGGTTCGCAGGCTGACCGGCTTGTCCATCGCCTCGCCGCTTCCGTGCAGGAACACCCACCGCGCGCGCGGTACGCCCATGGCTTCGGCTTGTCCGACGCTCGTCAGAATCACCGCTGCACCCTGGTTCACCGCATCCTGCGCGACATGCCATTTGAGATAGGGATCGGCGACCGGATAGTTGGAGTCCGATGGCGTCGCGAGATAGTCGGCGCTCATCGCTTTCGGAAACTGCGCATAGGGGTTCTTGGCGGCGACCGCGCTGAACCCCGCCCAGAGTTCGGACATTTCGGCGACATGCTCGGCCTTGCTCCGGCCGAGCCGCGCGCGCAGGGCATTCTCGAAGAGCGGATAGGTGAGGATCGGCGCGCCGATGCCGTTATTGAGCTCGTGCCGGTCGAGCAACATGGGGCCAAGGCCGCGATCCTCCATTGCGCCTTCGATCGCCTCGTTCCAGTCGAGCGCCACGCCCTTGCGCGCGGCGGTCTTGGCGGCCGCGATCGCTTCGGAGCCCGAGAGCAGCACGCAGCGCGCCTCACCCGCATGGATCGCGGCGGCGAATTCGTTGACCAAAGATTGCGGGCTCTGGCCGCCGACGATCGAATAGATCGCGCGCGCCGGCGTCACGCCGAGGCGCTTTGCCAGTCCCAGCGGCGGCTTGTCGCAACCGCCAAAGCCCTCGGGCACCATGCCGGGCGCGCTGTCGGCGAAATGGCGCACGACGGTGACGACATCGATCGCGGCGCGCACCGCATCGACAGCGCCGGTATCGGTGAGCACTGCCTCGGCGGCGCGCTGCATCAGCGATTGCGGGCTGGGTGCAGCGGCGGCATCGCTGCCGTCCCAATGATCGACCGCCTGGCCGACACCGATCAGGACGGGGGTGCTGGGGTCAAGGGTCATATAGGGCTCTCCTGTCGTGTTTTTGGCTTCATTGTTATGCGTTCGTCATTCCCGCGAAAGCGGGAATCCCGCTTGTTCGCCGAGGCTGAGAGGAAGCGGGATCCCCCGCATGCGCGGGGGTGACGATGAAGGGATGGTCGAAGCCCAATCCGTCACCCATCAGAACCGGCCGTCGATCCGGATCGCCATCGCATCGCCCTGCTGCCGGAAGCCCAATGCAGACAGCGCGGGCCCGGCGCTTGCCGCGAGGCCGCCGAGGCGGAAATCGGCGCTGTAGCGGCCATTGCCCCGGATGCGGATGTCGAGCTGCTCGAGCCCCGACTGGCCCTTCAAGGGCACCAGCAGGTCCGCGCCGTCGCAACGCAGATTGCCGCTGAGCCCGCGTTGCAGCGTCAGCCCGAACAGGCTCTGTTCGATATTCACCCGCACCGCGCCCGAGGCAATGGCGCAGCGGCGACCGTCAAAGCCGATATTCACCCCTTCCAGGCTGACGGAGCGCAGCGGCAGCGGCGCGAACAGGTCCGCGGTCGCGATCTCGCCGACCGCTTCGCGCATCGCGATGCTGTCGCCGCTCTTGGCCAGCCTGAAGGCCAGCGGGGGCTGGCCCGGCGCATCCTGGGCGCGGGTCATGGCGAGGACAAGCTCGCCGCCGAGCAGCCCGGCAGGCGAGAGGCCGGCATCCAGATCGCCAAGGCTGAGCTTGCCGATGCGAAGATCGCGCACCGTGCCCGACCAGATCGAGCCCTCGACCGCGCGCGCGCTGACTCCGCGCGCGCCCAGGCCCGCAGCATCGAACACGACGCGCAGCGGCAGCAGCACGATGAGCGCGAGCAGCAATGCCAGCGCGATCATCACCGCACGCTTGGTGCTGCGGCTCATGCGCCGATCTTCACCAGCCGCGCCGAGACCGAGACGGTGCCATTGTCCATCCGCCGGATCACCAGCGTTTCGGGCACCACGCCGCGCCGTTCGAGATCGGCGAGCCAGGCGAGGAACGCGGTCGAGCGCGCCGAACCGATCGCGATTTCGGCGCGGTCATTGCCCTGCGGCGTGTTGGCATCGAGCGTGAAGCCGCGCTCGCCGGCCTCGCTGGCGAGCAGCAGATGCAGCGCGGCGATCGCTTCGGCAGGACGCTTGTCGGCGGGGAGTGAAAGCGCCTGCGCCTTGGCCTCGATCCGCCCGGCCTGCATCGTCGCCTCGTAGAAGCTGCGCTTTGCATCGGTCGCGAGGCCGTAAAGCGGGGTGTAGATGCCGAAAAAGCCGATGACGCCGGCGGCGAACAAAGCGGCGATGCCGACCAGGATCTGCTCGCGCCGCGTGAGCGTAATGAACCAGTTCTTGGCCGCTTCGGTCATGGCGCCAACACCGTGATATCGGCGACCGCCTGGCCGGTCGCATCGCTGCGATTGGCGGCGGTCACCTTGTAGCCGTTGTTCTGCAGCGCGATGAGCACCGCGTTCAGGTCCTCGACGCGGGGGGCGGCGATCATCGCGCCGACAATGCCGCCAGGGCGATAATCGGCCTGGCGGATGACGACCCCGGGTACTGGCTGCATCGCGGCGAGCAGCCCGGACATCGGCACGCTGACCACGCTGTTGCCGGTGCCGCGCGCGGCGAGCTTTGCGTCGAGCTGCGCTTCGGCCTGGGTCGCATCGATCGCGCCGGGAACATGGCGCTCGGCGCTGGCGAGCGCGCGGCGTTCGGCGAGATCGGCGCCGAGATAGTTCTTGCCGATCTCGAGCAGGGGGATGGCGAGGCTGACCAGCAGCAGCGCCCCGAACAGCCAGGCGAGCGTCCGCCCCTGGCCGGGCGCGAGCGCGAACAGCGGCGTGCAGCGCGCAAACTCGCCCTGGCGCAGGTTGAGCGGAGGCTCTGCCAGCGCGGCGATCATGCTGGCATCGCGTGCATCGCTATCAAGTGACACCGGCGCGGCTTCGCCGAGCAGCAACGCTCCGAGCGCCTCGTCGGGCGGCAGGACGAGGTCGCCGAAACGGTCCGCGCCGAGATCGCCGAACGTAGCACTGACCGGATGGTCGGCCGCAGGCAGCAACAGCCCAACGGGCAGGATGACATCCGGATCGAGCCCACGCAGCGCCAGTTCGGCGAGGTGATCGGCCAGCGCCGCGCGCGCAATCGTCGCGCACAGCACGCGCATCCCGCCATCGTCCATGGCCCGGCCCAGCGCGCGCACCGCGACGAAGACATCGCCGCCGATGCTGAGATCGGCTGCCCGATAGCGTGCGGCAGCCTCGGCCTGGGGTGCGCTCATGTCGCCCATGTCGAGCGTGCGGATCACCGTATCGGCGGCAGGGACGAGCGCCATGACGGGCGCATCGCCATCGCGCGCAGCCTGGGAAGGCGGGGTGAAATCCTGACCCCGCGCCACGATATGGCCACCTTCCCCGCGCCACCAGTGCAGCGCGGCATCGGGGCCTGACGGGCAGGTGACGATCAGGCCGCTATCAACCATGATAGCGCGCCATCAATGGGGAGTCGGGCGAGCAGGTCCAAGGCAAGATCGCGAAACCCCCGGTCAGCGACAGAATCAACTGACCTCCCGTTAGCCAATCGGGCGGGCCGAGTCACCGGTCGTTTGCGGCTCGAACGGCTCGGGAGCAAGATTTTCGTCGCGGGTCTCTGTCACCGGCGCAGGCGCCAGGCGGCGCGGGCTGAGGATCGCGAACGAGGCGACGAGCAGCACCACCGAAATCGCCTCGATGATCATCGACTGCGCGATATTGGCCGTGAGCGGATCACTGATCAGCCCGAAAACGCGTCCGGTAAAGGCCAAAGCCACCATCGCCGCGGCGCCGAGCAGCCATTCGCGCTTGCCCGGCATCAGCCCGATCAATGCGGCAAGCCCGGTGCCGATGAAGAACGCGCCCATATCGGCGCGGATGGCGGAAAGGCCTGTCGCGTTCTGCTGGCCCAGCTCGAACTGCGCGATGATCGTCTGCGGATCGAGCAGCGCGCGCGCGCCGATAAGCACGAACAGCGCGGCAAATCCGGCGACGAGCAGGCGAATGACCCAGACCATGTGCTATCGATCCCTTCCCAAAGGCTTTCACGGCCTTGTTATGGACAGGCGGCAGGCGTGTCCAGCTTGGTCCATGAACGGATGGGCAGTGCAATCGATCCGGCAGGCCGATGTAAACTGGTGCAAGCAGCACGCGCATGGCCAAGCTGTCACTTTTGCTGGTTATCGCCGCAACGGCTTTCCGATAGCGTTGCCGCCTGCAACAAAACCGGCGAGGAGAGCGGCGATGGATCTGGGGCTGACCGGCAAGAAGGTCATCATGAATGGCGGCGGGCACGGCCTGGGTCTGGCCTCGCTGCGCCATTTCGCCGCAGAGGGTGCCGATGTCGCCTTCCTCTCGCGTGATCCGGCCAAGGTGGAGGCTGCGGTCAGGGAAATCGATGCCGCAGGCCCGGGCAAGGTGCACGGCACCGCGATCGACATCACCGGCGATGCCGAAGGCTACAAGGGCTGGCTGAACGGCTGTCTCGAAGCGCTGGGCGGCTGCGACATCTTCGTCCACACCGCCAGTGCCTCGGGCCAGGGCGCGACCGGCGACTGGCAGCGCTGCCTCGACATGGACATCCTGAACGCGGTGCACGGGGTCGAGGTGCTGACCCCGGCGCTCACAGAATCGGGCAGCGGATCGATCGTGTTCATGTCCTCGACCGCCGCGCTCGAGACCTTCGTTGCGCCCCAGGCGTTCAACGCGCTCAAGGCCGCGCTGATCACCTATGGCTCGCAGCTCAGCCAGGCGCTCGCCGCGCACAACATCCGCGTCAACTGCATCTCCCCCGGCGCGATCTATTATCCCGGGGGCAATTGGGAGATGATCCAGAGCGCCGTGCCGGCGCTGTACGAGGCAACGCTGGCCAAGATGCCGATGGGCCGGTTTGGCGAGCCCGAAGAGGTCGCGAAAGCCATCGTCTTCGTCGCCAGCCCCGCTTGCCCGTACATGACCGGCGCGAACATCGTCATCGATGGCGGCTTCACCCAGCGCGTCCAGTTCTGAGTTTCAGCGAAAGGCTCCCCATGAAGCTCTATCAATCGATCGGCCCCAATCCGCGCGTCGTGCTGATGTTCCTCGAAGAGAAAGGCGCGGTCATCGATCGCGCCTTTGTCGACATCATGAAGGGCGAGAACCGCACGCCCGATTTCGTCGCCAAGAACCCGTTCGGCCAGGTGCCGCTGCTCGAGATGGACGACGGTACGTACCTGTCGGAGAGCACCGCGATCTGCACCTATATCGAGGAGAAATTCCCGACGCCTGCGCTGATCGGCAGCACGGCGGAGGAGCGTGCGGTGACGAACATGCTGGTGCGCCGCCTCGATTATGATGTGGTTGCGCCGATGACCATGGGCTTTCGCGGATCGGAAGGCCTGCCGATGTTCCAGAACCGCGTCCGCTGCCTGCCCGAGGCCGCCGATGGCCTGAAAGCCTGCGCGCGCGATGGCCTTGCTGCGTTCGATGCGCTGCTCGAGGGCAAGACCTGGCTGGCCGGGGATCGCTTCACGCTCGCCGATATCATGCTCTATTGCCTCACCGAATTCGGCAAGATGGTAGGCCAGCCGCTGCCCGAGGGTCTTGCGAACCTCGCCGCCTGGTCCGAGCGCGTCGCCGCGCGGCCCAGCGCCGCCGCCAGCATGGATGCCAAGAAGGGGATCGCGCAATGAGCCTCGACCGCGACACTTTGCTCGACATCTACACCCGCACGATGAAGGTCGCGCGGTTCGACGAGAAGATGCGCTCGCTGCTGATGAGCGGCAAGCTCGCCACCATCTATTACACGATGCGCGGGCAGGAGCTGGTCACCTCGGCGATGATGGCGGCGCTGAACCAGGACGACTATTTGGTCACCACCTATCGCGGTCAGCACGACCAGATCGCCAAGGGCGTGCCGCTCGATCTGCTGATCGCCGAGATCGCAGGCCGCGCCACCGGCACCTGCAAGGGCAAGGGCGGGTCGATGCACATCACCCATCCGGCGACCGGCGTTATGGTGACCACCGGCGTGGTCGGCTCAGGGCTCCCGATCGCCAACGGCCTCGCGCTTTCCAGCCAGAACCGCAAGGACGGCAAGGTCACCGTCACCTGTTTCGGCGATGGCGCGACCAATATCGGCGCGTTCCACGAGGCGATGAACATGGCGCAGCTTTACAGGCTGCCAGTGATCTTCCTGTGCCAGAACAACCGCTATGGCGAGCATACCGCCTTTGCCGACCATACCAAGGTGGACTCGATTGTCACCCGCGCTGCGGCGTATGGGATGAAGGGCGTGAAGGTCGACGGCAATGACGCGGTGGCGATGTACACAGCGGCCAAAGAGGCGGTCGATCGCGCCCGCGCCGGCGAAGGGCCGACGCTGATCGAGGCGATGTGCTACCGGATGATGGGCCATTTCTTCGGCGCGGACTTCTCGTACATGCCGCCAGACCATATCGAGGAAATGAAGGCGGAAGACCCGCTGCCCAAGCTGCACGCGCTGATGCTCGAACACCAGTTCACGCAAGCCGAGCTTGATGCGATCGTCGCGAAACTGGAGGCCGAGATCGAGGCGGCGGTCGCGTTCGCCTTTGCCAGCCCGTTCCCCGATGCCGACGAAATCCGCAAGGACGTGTTCGAAGAGGAGATCGCTGCATGAGCGACACCGAAACACTCGAAGCCGCTGCGCCCAGGGCGAAAAAGCCCAAGCAGATCACCATGGTCCAGGCCTTGAACGCTGCGATCGATGAGGCGATGGCGGCGGACGAAGGCGTGATCCTGCTCGGCGAGGATGTCGGTGCCAAGCAGGGCGGCGGCGTGTTCAAGGTCTCGTCGGGCCTGACCGAAAAATATGGCGAGCATCGCATTCGCGCGACGCCGATTTCGGAGCAAGCGATCATGGGCGCGTGCGTCGGCGCGGCGCTCACCGGCATGCGGCCGATTGCCGAGATCATGCTGATGAACTTCGTCACCGTGGCGATGGACCAGATCGTCAACCATGCCGCCAAGCTGCGCTTCATGTCCGGCGGGCAGACCAACGTGCCGATGGTCATCCGCACCACCACCGGCGTCGGAGTCGGCTTTGGTGGCCAGCATTCGGACATGCTGGAGGCCTGGTTTGCGCATGTGCCGGGCTTGAAGATCGTCACGCCTTCGAACGCTGCCGATGCCAAGGGGCTGATGCGCAGCGCGATTGAATGCAACGACCCGGTGATCTTCATCGAGAATATCCTGTGCTACGGCCTCAAGTCCGACGACCCCGGCACCGATTACCGTGTGCCGCTGGGCAAGGCGGCGGTGGCGCGCGAAGGCAGCGACGTCTCGCTCATCACCTATGGTCGCACCGTGCTCGACGCGCTGGAGGTGGCCGAGACGCTGGCGGGCGAGGGCGTGTCGGTCGAGGTGATCGACCTGCGTACCATCGCCCCCTATGACGAGGCGACCGTCACCGCATCGGTGCGCAAGACCGGCCGCGCCGTCGTGCTGCACGAGGCAGTGCGCGCCTATGGCACCGGCGCGGAAATCGCCTCGCGCCTGCACGAATCGCTGTTCAACGAGCTGAAAGCCCCTGTCCAGCGCATCGGCGGCGCCTTCTCCGCCGTGCCGATGGCGAGCGTGCTCGAACAGGCCTGGATCCCCAAGAAGGAAGAGATTGCCGCCGCAATCCGCACGACGATGGACTGGAAGCGCTGATGGCATCCGAAATCCGCATCCCCAAGCTGGGCATGAGCGTCACCGAGGTCACCCTGGTCGAATGGATGTTCGGCGATGGCGAGACGGTAGAGAAAGGCGACGTACTCTACACCGTCGAGACCGACAAGAGCACCACCGAGATCGAGGCGCAGGACTCGGGCGTGCTGCGCGTCACCGGCGAGGAGGGCGAAAGCTACAGGATCGGCGATGTGATCGGGACGATCGGTTAGCTAGTCCCTCGCGGGCTTTCCCCGTTCGAGCCACGGGCGCAGCGGGAAGAGCCACTGCTCGCGAATGGAAAGGCGCTGGCGGTCATCCTGCCCGACGATCGCGCTCTCGCCTTCCTTGTAGGTGCCGAACAGCCGGTCCCAGAAAATCACCGAATTGCCATAGTTGCAGCGCGTGTCCTCATAGCTCGTCGCGGTGTGGTGCAGCGAATGGTTGCGGATGGTGGTAAAGAAGAACCCGTACCAGATCGGCGGGTCGGCGCGGACATTGGCATGTGCATAGATCGCTATGGCACCGCCCACGGTGATGCTGGCGAACAATGCGTTGAGGTCGATATCGAGCAGCGCGATCACCCCGATGCTGATCAGGAACAGTTCGATCGGGTTGCCGATATAGCCTTTCATCGCATTGAGCTGCGTCAGGTGATGATGCGGCGCATGGGTCAGCCACAAGGGCGTCCAGTTGTGCATTGCTCGGTGCATCCAGTACTGGCCCAGCTCGAACACGAACAGCGCGATCATCGCCTGCACCAGAAAGGGCAGCTCGGCCAGCCAGGGCGTGCCGATGCCCCATGCCTCCTTGAGCTCACGCAGCGGCGAGTTGATCAGCGTGTCCGAAAGCCAGCCGATCACGAAGAAGAAGAAGCCGAAATAGAACAGATCGGTGCCGAACTCCCGCCAGTTCATCCGCCAGCCCGCATGCCGCTCGAAGACGAATTCGAGGCATTGCACCAGCACGACCGTACCCACACCGACGGCAGGCAGCGACCATGGCGCTTCTACCCATGCGGCGGGTGCAAGGCCCCAGAAGGCAAGGATCGCAGCCAGCGTGATGGGCGGCAGCAGGTTGACGAGCGACTGTTTCACCGGATCCCTCCCCAAGCGGTGGACGCTGTCGCGAGACGCCGCGTTCCCACCCTCGTTGATCGTGACTGACCCGTTCTTTTCCATGCTCTTGGCGGCATTCCAGGCACACAGAATATGCGATTCGCGGCGGTGCGTCGAGGGGTGGGAGGGTGAAAGCGGCGCAGGCAGGTTCGGGTGGCGGGGCTCAAGGCATTCCGAAACGCGGTCAGCAACACTGTTCTTGCTGCCAATCGGTCCCCTGCGCAGGCAGGGGCCCATCTCCCGGCCTCAATGCCGGGTGCAAGCGCAGGAGATGGATGCCTGCCGTCGCAGGCAAGCGGGTTGGGGTTGCATTTTGGGGTCACCGTTGGCTCGGGGGCTTCGACGGGCTCAGCCTGAGCGGGGTTGGGTAGGCCGCGCTTGGTGCCCGGCTCGCGCTTACCTCAACTGAACAACCCCCGGATCGCCCGCCAGATCGGCATGGGCGGGCGGCCGGCCAGCACGCGCATCTTGTCGAGCAGCGTGGATTTGCCCGCATAGAAGCGCGCGATCAGGCCGTCGGGCAGGGTGTAGAAGCGTTCGAGCACGCGGTAGCGTTCATCAGGTCCGGCGGCCTTGAACAGCATCTTGGTGAGCATGCGGTAGAAGCCATCTGCCTGCCAATGGTCGAGGCTGGTCTTGCGGCTCATCTCGGCAAGCGCGGCGCCCGACAGGTCGGGCATCTCGGCGATATGCGCGGCGAGGCGCACCGCATCGGGCAGCGAATAGCCGGTAAGGCCGTGGAACAGCGCCGCGCGCGTGCCCGCCTTGGCGACATCGCCGCCGGTCGACTGCCAGTATCCGCCGAAATCGCCGCCATAGACCACCGGCAGCGCGCCGGTTTCGGTGCGGCTGACGCGCTCGACCTGCCAGCCCTTGGAGTCCGCATAGGCACTGATCCGCGCGGACAGCGCCTGGGTGTCTAGGTCCGAGGTGTCGCTGTAATAGGTGTCCTCGACGAAAATCTCCATCGGGCTCACCGGCAGGCAATAGACGAAACGGTAGCCGTCGATCTGCTCGACTGTTGCGTCCATCACGATCGGGCGGGTCAGGCCGTGCGGTTCGGACAGGTGCAGCATCTGCCCCATGAACTTCTGCCAGCCGCAGCGCAGGTGGCGCACATTGCCCCCGCCACGCGCATCGATGACCCCGCCCGCCTCGATCCGCGCGCCGTTTTCCAGCACGACATTGGTCTGGCTCGCCGCGAGCGCGCGCACCCCGGTGACGATGTTGTGAGCCGGGATCGCCTCGCGCAGATAGGCATCGAACCGGTCGGAGAGGATCGAATAATAGCTTTCTTCGAGCGCGCGTTCGTGCCCGGGAAATTTCACGTCATAGCCCCGCCAGCCATGGCAGACGAGCGGTGCGACCAGCCAGCGGTGCTCGCCTGCGACATCGGGGCCGAAGAACGACCAGATATGGTTGCCGCCCAGCGAAGCGCTTTCCTCGATCAGCAGCACCTCGAGCTCGGGCCGCTTGCGGCGCAGCGCGAGCGCAATCAGCCCGCCGGCAAGACCTCCGCCGAGAATCGCGACATCGCATTTGAGCGTCTTGCTGGAAATATTGCGCGGGGATTTCATGTTCGTTCCGCCCTAGCGCAGGCGACACTGCGATGGAAGGGCGGAAGGGCCGCTTTGCAGCGCAGGCGAAGCACGCTACAGCAGGCGGATGCTGGGTTCCTCGCATATCGTGCTGTCCGCCATCGCGATGACGCTGATCGTCGGGGTGCGCTATCTGATCACCAGCGGGCTGTTCGCCTGGCTGACCGACAAGGTGCGTCCGGGGCTGTACCAGGGATTGAAGCCGCAGATCGGCCGGGAAATCCGCTGGTCGCTCTACAGCGCGGCGATCTATGGCATCCCCACGGGCATCGTTGCCTGGGGCTGGCAGAACCGGGGGTGGACCGAGATCTATACCGACTGGAACGCCTGGCCGCTCTGGTATCTCCCGCTGTCGGTGCTGCTCTATCTGTTCGCGCACGATACCTGGTTCTACTGGACGCACCGCTGGATGCACGTGCCGAAATGGTTCCGCATCGCGCATGCGGTGCATCACGACAGCCGCCCGCCGACCGCCTGGGCGGCGATGAGCTTCCACCCCATAGAGGCGCTGACCGGGGCAGTCGTCATCCCGGCGCTGGTGTTCCTCATCCCCATTCATGCCGCGATGCTGGGCCTCGTCCTGTTCATCATGACGCTGATGGGGGTGACCAACCATATGGGCTGGGAGCTGTTTCCGCGCTGGCTGGTTCAGGGGCGGTTAGGCAAGGGGCTGATAACCGCGAGCCATCATCAACTGCACCACGCCCGCTATACTTGCAATTATGGACTTTATTTCCGCTTCTGGGACAGGCTATGCGGGACCGACAAAGGGCTGGGGGCCTTTCAGGACAGAAAGTCGCGACCGCGCGAGGACGCATCGCTCAGCGATGCCACCCGTTCGGCCTGATCCGGAGAAAGACATGGGTAAGCTGCTTCCTACGTGCGCAATCGGTTTCATCGCGCTCGCCACGTTGCCGGGCGCCGCGCCGCTGAGCACGGTCGAGATTTCGGTCGAGAACCTGCGCTCGGCCAAGGGGCTGCTGCAGCTGTGCCTGACCGCGAACGAGAAGAGCTTTCCCGATTGCGAGAAGGACAGGAACGCCCACCGCCTGACAGCGCGGGCCAAGGACGGCATGGCGCGGTTCGAGAACCTGCCCGCGGGGCAATATGCGCTGGCGATCGTCCATGACGAGAATGGCAACAACAAGCTCGATACCTTTGCCGGCATTCCCAAGGAAGGCATCGGCTTTTCGCGCAACCCCAGCTTCAGCTTTGGCCCGCCGCGCTTTTCGCAGGTCGTGTTCGTCGCACAAGGCAGCGGCACCAGCCAGCGGGTGAAGATCAAATATTATCTGTGAGCCAGACCTCGGGGCGGCCACCGTCCTGTCCGAAATGGTGACAGCGCGTTAACCAAATTGAAGCCCCGTCCCCTGCATGCTGGCGCGCGCAAGCCAGCGGGGACCGATCAATGCGCCAGACTGAACCGGCTCAAGAGCTGCCGCCCGCCCGGCGGGCCGTTCGGCTGCCTGGATGAGGCACACGCCGATGCCCGTGCCCGATCTGACCCCGACGCATGTTCCCCCGCGCGGCCTCGCCACGCGCCCATGGTTGCTCAAGGGGGTGCTGACGCTGATCGCGATGCTGCTCGTCTTCGCCGCGATATCCTATCAGCGCCCGGTCGCCGAAGGCGGCAGCCCCGCTGTGGTCGATTTTCACGCCTTTCACGTGGCGGGCACGCTGGGCCTGCAGGGCCGCGCGGCGGATGGCTATGACGCCCGCAAGATGGCCCGCGCGCAGAAGGACGCTACAGGGGTCAAGGTGTTCATGCCCTGGACCTATCCGCCGCCCTTCACCCTGTTCGTGACCGGATTGGCGGCCTTGCCGCTCGGCCTGGCCTATGGCCTGTTCACGGGGCTCACCCTGGCGCTCTACGTCACGGTGCTCCGCCGGATCGCGGGGCCTTTCCTCCCCGGCGTCATCCTCGCCATGACCCCGATCATCGTGCTGACGGTGATGACCGGCCAGAACGGGTTCCTGACCGGCGCCCTGACCGGGTGGTTCCTGCTCGCGCTGCTGGCGCAAAGGCCGGGTGCGGGCCTGCCGCTCGGGCTGATGGTGATCAAGCCGCATCTCGCCGCAGGGCTGGCGCTGCTCGCATTGGCGCATCGCCGCTGGCAGACGGTAGCGATCGCGGCCGTCACGGTCGCTGCCGCGCTTCTCGCCGCGACCATCGCCTTTGGCCCCTCGATCTGGATCGCGTTCATCGACGGCGTGCGCGAATCCGGCGTGTTCCTGTCAGAGGGGCGCTATCCGATGTACCGCATGATTTCGCCCTATGCGTCGGCCTTCCGCTTTGGCGCGGAACCGGGGCTCGCCTTTGCGATCCAGGGTGCGGGGGCCGTGATCGCCCTGGGGTTACTGCTGATCGGCTGGTATCGCGCGCTGCCCCCGCGCTGGCTCGCCGCCTCAGCCTGCGCGGCAACCGTGTTCGTCAGCCCCTATGCCTATGATTACGATCTGTGCCTGCTGGGCGTGGCGCTGGCCTTCATCCTGCCCGATCTGCTGGCTCGCACCCGCTTATGGGAGCAGGCCGTGCTGCTGCTGCTATGCTGGGTCGCGACAGGTTACGGCTTTGTCGCATCCTATCTGCCCGATGGGCTTGCGCCTGCCAGGAACGGACAGACGCTCTCGCTGATGGCGCCGCTGGTGGTGACCCTGATCGCCTGGGTCGTGGTGGCGATGCGACGCAGCGTTGCCGATGCGGACATTCGAGCACCGTCAATCGGCAAGCGATCGCAGCCTCTGGTTAGATAATGCTCAGAGAAATAACCAAATCGGTAAACTGGGTTGAAGTGTAGGATTTGTTCATGAATTGTTCCCTTGGTGAAAGGGAGCAATTCATGAACGCCTGTCCCCCACTCGATGCTCGGGCCTACAGCTATCGGCGCGCTTTTGAACTTTATCTGAGGACGGGCAGAGGCCCCGATATCGCCGCGACGCGGCATCGCCTGGAGCGCAAGTTCAACCCGTATCACGATCCCGACAACGGGTAGTTCACCTTCGCTCCGGGCGGCAAGCGATCGGGTACTGCGCGTCGCTCGCTGCGCGGACGTGCCGCTCCAAACTCCAGTGCACCGGCGGCGCAGCCGCAGCTGACGCTCGCCAATTACAAGCCCAATCCGCGAGCCCGAATCGGTGGCAACCAGCGCCGGCCCAGCTACGACCCGATGACGCTGGAGCAGACCTTTCCGGGTCTGAGCAACGCTCCGGGCGGAGCGATCATCGCGCTTGCCGACAATGCGCTCGACATTACCGGCCCCTCGCGCCGCCTGACGACCGAGCTGGCGGATGCCGAGGTTAAGAAGCTGATCGCGCAGATCAGGCAGGTGGATCCCGATTTCCGCTACCAGAGCCTTGGCCCTGCGACCACGTTGGAGGGGCAGATCAACGAGATCCGGAACCTCAGGATGCATCGGGCGGCGGCGCGCTACACCAAGCTGGGGGATATGGGGCCGCTGCAGGTGGAGGTAGCTCAGCGCATGCAAGCGAGCGTCGATCGGGCCTATGCAGAGGGGCTTGAGCTCCTCGCTGCTCGCCGTCTCACAACACGGCTTTCGCCAAATGAACCGCTCGGCAATTACATCGACCGTACCGTCAGGAAGGATATGAAGCAGTTGTTTGCCCAGCACGGGATTGAACAGGGAGCAGGGAAGCAGGTCCGGGTTGTTGGGCGCGAATATGATACATCGGGAACGGACAGAACTTACCGCATTCCGGATTTACGTGTGGGAAAGATTGCGTATGACTCCACGATTGCGAGAAAGCTGCCCTCTACCCCACAAATTCGCGGGTTTTTTCGCTCTGACTTTCAGCCGGATGCTGTCGTGATTTTGCGCCCCACTCGGCTCGGATCAGGAAGCAGCTACGTCATAAAGAAACCGGGGAAGTGACATGTCCAGGCCAGTTCTGCCACTTGATAAGCTTTACATCCCGCAGAGCGTTGGCGATGTCGTGCACCAACTCGGTTCGATGATGCTGTCCGCGCCAAAGTTCAAATCCAGACTGCCTTGGGATTTTGAAGAGGATATCGACACGAACTTCCACCAGCTCAATGAGGGGCTGAAGGTCATCCGCCGCCAGCTCGGTGAGGAAACCTATGCCCGGCTGGTCGAGATGTCGGACAGGATGCGCGCGCATTTCGAGGCGGACCCGGACGACAAGACCGAGGATGGGATCAAGGGCCGCGAGTTGATCGACGAGATGACAGACATCCTCCGCGCCAGCCGCCGCCGCAAGGCTCCACGCAGCGCGGGGTAATCGGGCGAAACCGTCACCAGATGTCGATGCTGATCGTGATCGGCGGCTTGTCCGGCGCGCCGTGGCAGACATAGGTGATCGCCGTGAGCACCTTGCTCTTCCCGCGATATTCCGGCTTCACGGTCATGCGATCGATCGCTTTCAGATCGATCAGCCCGCTGATCCGGTCATGCGCGAAATCGAGCGCGACTTCGGTGCCCGCGGGGACATAGCCGATAATGTACTTGTCATTCGGCCCCCCGAACCTTTTGGGATAGAGCCAGATCTTCACCAGCTCGCCGCGCTCGACCAGTGCATCGGCCTGGGCGCGGCTTGTGACGTGCGAAAAGTCCATCGGCCTTGCCTCTGCCTTGGGCGCTGCGTCGGCGACCAGGCCCGATGCCGTCTCCGGGGCGAGCATGGCGGATGCCAATGCGATCGATAGCAGCAATGACTTCGAGTCCGCCATGGCAAATCCCCGCCAGGTGCAGCTTGTGCGTCGGATAGCATAGCGCGCGCAGCGAGTGGCGGGGAGCCAGACAAGGTAAAATGCATCCGGAACGGATCATTTAGCTCTCGGCCGGCTGCCAGTCCCGCGGGCGCATCGCCTGCTCGACTGCCCTTGCGCCGGTAATGGGCAAAGGCGAGCGCCATCAGCCCGATCAGCGCACTCATCGATCTGTGCAGAAGAAGATCACCCCGGGGGGACGCGTGCCGGCCCGCTGGCGCGTCAACAAGCCCGTGACTGGCGGGCACGACCGATGCACATGGGCGCCGCTGCGGCTATTTCACCGCCTGTGCGCTGGTCAGGCTGCGCTCGCCCGCGAGGTTCTGGTACACCTGCACCCGCCAGCGGCGGCCATCGGTGAACACCAGGTCCATGCGATAGTTCATCCCCGCCACGACCTGCTGGCTGATATTCTCGATCTCGGCCAGTTCCGCGCCGGGCACGTCCATCGCGTTGAACGCCCATACCGCCACCGCCTCGATCTCGGGGGTGAGCGCAGCCTTGCTCCAGCCGCCGGTAATGACCGGCGTCTCGCGCTCGGCGGTCGGCGGCGCGTCCTGTGCGCAGGCGGTGACGGGAAGGGTGGCAAGGGCGAGGGTAAGCAGGGTGCGGGTCATGCGGGAACTCGGGGCTGGAAAAAAGGGGAAGGTTATTCGTGATTTGGGGCCGGAAAGGCAACTTGATCCGGATGGCATTCCTGCGCAACTTGAGTACAGAGAGCAGCGCATTCCTCACACGATTCTGACATCATGTGCGGGCACGTGGCTATGCCGCCTTTGCCGCAGGTGCCCCCCGCAACAGGCCTTCGGTGCTCAAATCCTCGTCGAGTTCGGGCCAGTGGATGCCATATCCGCCTGCGCACGTCTCCCACACTGTCCGCTGCCTGGCACTGGCATTCAACAACCTGGGATACCAGGCCAGCGGAGCAGAAATGGTCCGGCCGTCCATCAGATCCACGATCAGGCTGTGATCGTCAAAGCGCACGTCCAGCACGCGCTCGTCGGTGAGCTTAGCTGAAATATTCATGCCATTTCTCCAGAAACATCGTGCGATGCTCTTCCACGACGGCAATTATGCCACCGATCTCGTGCGCACGAAAGCCCCGGCTCCGTGCAACGGAAACCGGGGCCAGCCAAAGCTTGATGGTCGCCGCTCCCTTGTCCACGTGGACATGGGGCGGCTCGTTCGGTTCGTGACTGAAGAAATAGAACCGAAAACCATCAAGCCTTAGCAGGGTAGGCATTCCGCCTCACTCGGCCGGAAGATACAGTTCCCCGCCCTCCTGCTTGAAGCGCTCGCTCATCTCGGCCATGCCCTTGAGCGCGGCCTCGCGGCTCGCGGCTGCCGTTTCCGCGCCGCTGGGGCCCGTTGCGATAAAGCCTTCCACGCCCTGGTTCTGCTTGGTGGCAAAGTCGCGCACCTCCTGGCTGATCTGCATCGAGCAGAATTTGGGGCCGCACATGCTGCAGAAATGCGCGGTCTTGGCGCCTTCCGCCGGCAGGGTCTGGTCGTGGAATTCCTCGGCGGTATCGGGATCGAGCGAGAGGTTGAACTGGTCGCGCCAGCGGAATTCGAAGCGCGCCTTGCTCAAGGCATCATCGCGCACCTGCGCCGCCGGATGGCCCTTGGCGAGGTCCGCCGCGTGCGCCGCAAGCTTGTAGGTGACCACGCCGACCTTCACATCGTCGCGATCGGGCAGGCCCAGATGCTCCTTGGGCGTGACATAGCAGAGCATCGCCGTGCCATACCAGCCGATCTGCGCCGCGCCGATGCCGCTGGTGATATGGTCATATCCCGGCGCGATATCGGTGGTGAGCGGGCCCAAGGTGTAGAAAGGCGCTTCGCCGCACACTTCCAGCTGCTTTTCCATATTCTCCTTGATCTTGTGCATCGGCACATGGCCGGGGCCTTCGATCATCACCTGCACGTCTTCCTTCCACGCGCGATGGGTGAGTTCGCCCAGCGTGTAGAGCTCGCTGAACTGCGCCTCGTCATTGGCATCCGCGATCGATCCGGGGCGCAGGCCATCGCCCAGCGAATAGGCGATGTCGTACGCCTTCATGATCTCGGTGATCTCGTCGAAATGCTCGTAGAGGAACGATTCCTTGTGATGCGCCAGGCACCATTTGGCCATGATCGAGCCGCCGCGCGAGACGATGCCGGTGACGCGTTTCGCCGCCATCGGAATGTACGCCAGCCGCACGCCGGCATGGATGGTGAAATAGTCGACGCCCTGCTCGGCCTGCTCGATCAGCGTGTCGCGGAAGATTTCCCAGGTCAGCTCCTCGGCAATGCCGCCGACCTTTTCCAGCGCCTGATAGATCGGCACGGTGCCGATCGGCACGGGGCTGTTGCGCAGAATCCATTCGCGCGTGTCGTGGATATTGCGTCCGGTGGAAAGGTCCATCACCGTGTCCGCGCCCCAGCGGATCGACCAGACCATCTTGTCGACCTCGGACGCGACGTCCGATGCGACCGCGCTGTTGCCGATATTGGCGTTGATCTTGACCAGGAAATTGCGGCCGATCGCCATCGGTTCGGTTTCGGGATGGTTGATGTTGCTGGGGATGATCGCGCGGCCGCGCGCCACCTCGTCGCGGACGAACTCCGGCGTCACGTAATCGGGGATCGACGCACCGAAGCTGTTGCCGTCGCGGCGATATTCCTTGAGCCGCTCGCGGCCCAAATTCTCGCGCTCGGCGACATATTCCATCTCGGGGGTGATGATGCCGCGGCGCGCATAATGCATCTGGCTGACATTCATGCCGGGCTTGGCGCGCAGCACGGTCTTGCGGACATTGGGGAAGGGAGGCACCCCGCCCGAACGATCGGGGCCGAGCCGGCCATTGTCCTCGGGGCGAACCTCGCGCTGCGGGACATGATCGACATCGCCACGCGCCAGGATCCAGTCGCGGCGCAGCTCGGGCAGACCCGCGGAAATATCGATATGCGCATGGGGGTCGGTATAGGGGCCCGAGGTGTCATAGACGCGGACCGAAGGCTCGCCACCGGCGAGATCGATCTCGCGCATCGCGACGCGGATGCCGCTGCCCGATTTGGTTGCGACATGGATCTTGCGGCTGCCGCGAATGGGCCCGGTGGTCACGCCGATTTCGGTGCGGGCATGGATATCAGCCATTGTCTTGCTCTCCTTGTACGGCGGGAGAGCGGATGCGGGCGCATGGATGAACAACGCCGCTCCCTCCCTCCGCCGGTATCAGCCGGTTCAGGTTCAACGGGTCGTGGGGCGCAAACCCACCTCTCAGCCGCTCGGCTCCCCGGGGATGGGGCTCAGATTAGGACGGTGCGCGCGGCATGGCCAGCGAAATCCGCTTGCGACATGTGTATTGCTGCTATAATACACCACCATGCTGACGTTGACCGACATCTCCCGATCCTATGGCCGCAAGCGCGTGCTTGACGGCATTTCCGCCACCTTTCCCACCGGCCTGACGCTGCTGGTCGGGCCGAGCGGGGCGGGGAAGTCTACCTTGCTCAGGCTGCTCGCTACGGCGGAGAAGCCCAATGCGGGGACGATCGCGTGGGACGGGGCGGCGCTGCCGGGCGCGCGCAAGGCTCTGCGCGCGACGCTGGGCTATGCGCCGCAGGCGGTCGATCTGCCCGAGGACCTGACCGCGCGCGAATTTGCGCTGCACATGGCGGCGTTGAAGGGACTCGATGCGCGCTCTGCCGACCTGCAGTTCGGCGCGATTACCGAGCGGATTGGGCTGCATGCCGATATCAACAACCGCATTTCGACCTTTTCCGGCGGCATGCGGCGGCGGCTGGTGTTTGCACAAGCCATGCTCGGTGCGCCGCGGCTGCTCGCGCTCGATGAGCCGACGGCAGAGCTCGATGGCGAGACGGCGGCTTCGGTCAGCTCGCTGATCGTCGAGCGGGCGCGCGAGGCGGTGGTGGTGATGACCACGCATCTGGCCGATGCGCTCGCACCCCAGGCGGTGCAGGTGCTGCGGGTCGATCAGGGCCGGGTCGCGCCGCAATGACGCCGGTGCCACAACCGGCGGCGGTGCTGCGTTCCTCGTTCGCCACTAGCCTGACGCGCTATCGGCGCAGCTGGGGGCTGTGGCTGCTGCTGCTGATCGCGCCCATCGGCGCGCGCTTCATGATCTCGGACGAGAGCGGCCGGGGTGTGGCAATCGCGGTCGCCGACCAGCTGCCGGTGCTGACATCGGCGATGCTCGGCGTGTGGCTGGGTATCGTGGTGACGACGCTACTGCTGCCCGCCGGTTACATTTACCTGCGCGCCAATACCAATCGCCGCCAGCCCTGGCAGGTGGAAGAGGTGACCGCCGCGCCGCGCATCGCGATGCTGCTGGGGCGGTTCGCCGCCGATGCGGCGGTGATGCTCGGCACGCTCGGCGCGTTGACGCTGGCGGGCTGGTTCCTCGGCTGGCTGATGGTAAGCGGGCCGTACAGCCCGTGGCAGATCGCCTATCCCTTGTGGTTGATCGCTGCGCCGCCGCTGGTCGCGCTCGCCGCCCTGCGCATCCTGTTCGATGCCGTGCCTTGGCTGCGCGGTGCGCTGGGGGATCTTGCCTATTTCTTCGTGTGGATGACCTCGATCGTCATGCCGATCGTCGCGGCGGACCAGCCATCGTCCTTCACCGCCAATCTGCTCGACCATCCCGGCTTCGTCCGCCCGCTTGCCGGGCCTGCGCCAGCGGGCGAGATGAATGTCCAGATCGGCGGAGTGGACCCGGCCACGCTCAAGCCGGGGCGTATCGATCTGGACGTTGCCGCCGGGTTGCACGCACCGGGCTATATGGCCGCGCGGCTGGCCTGGATCGGGATTGCGGTGGTGCTGGTGCTGGTCGCGGGGCTGATCTATCGCCCGCACCGGTCGGGGCGCAAGCAGGCCGGACAGGGGCGCATTGCGAAGCTTCTCTCCGCCGGGCCACCGCCGGCCGCGCGCGCCGATGCGCCGCCCGCTCGTGCGGCGCGATCGGCGCTGCCGGGGCTGGTACTGGCCGAATTCCGGCTGATCGGGGCGGGGCGGCTGTTTCTTGTGCTCGCGATGGCAGCGGCGCTCGCAGGGATTTCCGGCGACTATCGGCACATCGGCAGTCCGGCGGCGCTGCTGCTGCTCGTCTTCGCGCTGAGCGCGCATGCCGGGCGCTGCGAAGCGCGCGGGCTGCTCAAGCTCACGGCAACGACGGCGACCCCGCCGATGCTGCGCCGGGCGGCGTTTGTGGTTGCGGGGCTGGCATGGTCGCTGCTGCTCGCGCTGCCCGCCGCGATCGTGCGGGGATCGGGCGAGCCGCTGCTGTTCGCGCTGGGCACCGGCGCGTCTGCAGCACTGGCCGCGATAACGCTGGCGGCGGCGACCGGATCCTCCTTTGCCCCCCGCGTGGTGCTGCTGATTGCCTGGTATGTCTATTTCTCGAGCTGACGCCAATTCATGGCACCATGGCGCGCCCCCTCGACCCTGAACAATCGACAGGCCTATGACCTGTCGCATTGCTGCTGTCACAGGCGGCGATTAGGATCGCGCTACCCAGCATCAACAGGAGAGAACCATGCCCGCGCATGAGATAGATTACGAGATCAAGGGCCAGGAACTGCAGTTTGTCGAGATCGAGCTCGACCCCGGCGAGAGCGCGGTGGCGGAGGCCGGGTCGATGGTCTGGAAGGACCCGTCGATCGAGATGACCACGGTGTTCGGCGATGGCAGCGACGATCAGGGCGGCGGCTTCATGGGCAAGCTGCTCGGCGCGGGCAAACGTCTGGTCACCGGCGAGAGCCTGTTCACCACCGTGTTCACGCATACCGGATCGGGCAAGGCGCGCGTCGCTTTTGGTGCGCCGGTGCCGGGATCGATCCTGCCGATCGACCTGTCGCGCTACGGCGGGCGTCTGATCTGCCAGAAGGACAGCTTTCTGGCCGCGGCCAAGGGCGTGTCGATCGGCATCCACTTTCAGAGGCGCATCCTCACCGGGCTGTTCGGCGGCGAGGGCTTCATCATGCAGAAGCTTGAGGGCGATGGCATGGTGTTCGCGCAGATGGGCGGCACGATCGTCGAACGCGAGCTGCGGGCGGGCGAGGAGCTGCATGTCGATACCGGCTGCATCGCCGCGTTCACCGGCAATGTCGATTTCGACCTGGTCTCGGCGGGCGGCATCAAGACCTCGCTGTTCGGCGGCGAGGGTCTGTTCTTCGCGCGGCTGCGCGGGCCGGGCCATGTGTGGATCCAGTCGCTGCCCTTCTCGCGGCTCGCCGGGCGGATGCTGGCCGCCGCAGGACCGCGCGGCGGTCAGAACCGGGGCGAAGGCTCTGCGCTCGGCGCGTTTGGCGACCTGATCAGCGGTAACAACTGAGGGTGAATGGCCCCGCGCGTCGTGCCGGCGCGCGGGGCCATTCCGAAAATCAGAAGGTGTAGGTCACGCCGACGCCGCCGAAATACTGGTTGGCATCGCCGCGGATCGACACGATCGGGCTGTCGGCAAAATCGCCCTGCAGCCGCGAATAGCTGGCGAGCGCGAACACGCCCCAGCCGCCATCAAGCGCGTTGCCCGACAGGTCGAGGCCGAGCAGGACCGAGGTCTGCAGCGACTTCAATCCGCCATCGGCACGGAAGCGCGGCAGACCCGATGCAGCGCTGCCGGCAGCATCAATGCTGAAATAGGTATTGGCATAATCGCCATCGACGAAATCGGCCGAGGCGGAGACGTTGACCACGCCCTTGGTGCCGAGCAGCCGGTTATAGCTGACCTGCGGCGTGACGATCGCGCCCGAATGCACGCCGGTCACGTCGAACAGCGCGTCGGTGGTGAAGGTCATGCTGTCGAAACGGCCGAAGATGCGGTTGATCTTGACCCCGCCCGATGCGCCGAGCTCGAGCGCGATCGGAAAGTCGCCCAGCCGTTTGACCACGGCATCGCGGATGCGGTTGTTGCGCTCGGGCCGGACGCGGAACATCGGGCCGGCGATGAATTCGACCTTGGGCAGCACCGGGTCCTTGACCAGATCGACGAACAGGCCCGGGCCGCGCGCAGCGAAATTATAGCCCTTGTAGCTGCCCTGGATGATCGGCGCAGGGAAGAAGACATACTGGTCCGAACCTTCGTAGCTGGGCACCATGCCCGCCCCCAGGCCCACGGTCATGTAGAAGTCCTTGGCGAACACCGACTGCGACATCGCCGCAGCGGTCGCCAGAAGTCGGAGCTGTTCGGGTGTCGGTCCGGGCTTGGCGGGCGCCTGCTCCTTCTTTTCTTCCGCGGCAGGCGCGGGCGGCTGGTCGGCTACGGCCTGGGCAAGCGCGGGCGTGCTGATGCTGGCAAACAGGGCAAGGCTCGCAAGGGTTCTGGCGATCATCGGATGAATTCCATGAAGGATGGTGCTCCGCCGGGGCGAGAGCATGTGGGGGGACACCGCGCGGCCCGATATAATGCTGCGGTGCAACAGATCAAGACGATTGCGCGAAGCTCGGATTGTTGTGAATAAATTTACACAATGACAAAGCAAGGCCTTCGCACTTGCCGCAATTAGACAAGATTCTTGCAGCAATGATGCGGTGATCCGGCTCATGTCGCGTAAATCAGCAGCATCAGCTGTCAATTTATGACACTGCCTGATTCGCAAGAGGAAAGCCCCATGTCCTATACCGATCACATCCGCGCCAACGAACAGCTCGTTGCCAGCAAGCAGGGCCGCTGGACCGGCATCAATCCGGAATCCGTCGCGCGCATGCAGCTGCAGAACCGGTTCAAGACCGGTCTCGACATCGCTCGCTATACCGCGAAGATCATGCGCGAGGACATGGCCGCCTATGATGCCGATCCGTCGCAATACACCCAGTCGCTGGGCTGCTGGCACGGCTTCATCGCGCAGCAGAAGATGATCGCGATCAAGAAGCATTTCGGCACCACCAAGCGCAAATATCTGTACCTGTCAGGCTGGATGGTCGCCGCGTTGCGCAGCGAATTCGGTCCCCTGCCCGATCAGTCGATGCACGAAAAGACGAGCGTGCCCGCGCTGATCGAGGAACTCTATACCTTCCTGCGTCAGGCCGATGCGCGCGAGCTCGACCTGCTGTTCAGCGGAATCGACAAGGCGCGCGCCGCTGGCGACACCGCGAAGGAGCAGGAACTGCTGGGTCAGGTCGAGAATTTCCAGACACACGTCGTGCCGATCATCGCCGATATCGACGCCGGTTTCGGCAATGCGGAGGCCACCTATCTGCTCGCCAAGAAGATGATCGAAGCAGGGGCCTGCGCGCTGCAGATCGAGAATCAGGTGTCGGACGAAAAGCAGTGCGGCCACCAGGACGGCAAGGTCACCGTGCCGCACGAGGACTTTCTCGCCAAGATCCGCGCCTGCCGCTATGCGTTCCTGGAACTGGGCGTCGAGGATGGCGTCATCGTCACCCGCACCGACTCGCTGGGTGCCGGCCTGACCAAGCAGATCGCGGTCAGCCACGAGCCGGGCGATATCGGCGACCAGTATAACAGCTTCCTCGACTGCGAGGAGATCGACCCCGCCACCGCGCGCAACGGCGATGTCATCCTCAACCGCAACGGCCGCCTGCTGCGCCCGAAGCGTCTGCCCAGCAACCTCTTCCAGTTCCGCGAAGGCACTGGCGAGGACCGCTGCGTGCTCGACAGCATCACCTCGCTGCAGAACGGCGCGGACCTGCTGTGGATCGAGACCGAAAAGCCGCATGTCGAGCAGATTGCTGGCATGATGGACCGCATCCGCGAAGTCGTTCCCAATGCCAAGCTGGTGTACAACAACTCGCCATCGTTCAACTGGACGCTGAACTTCCGCCAGCAGGTCTATGACGCGATGGTCAAGGAAGGCCTGGACGTCTCCGAATATGATCGCAGCGCACTGATGGATGCGAAGTATGACGATACCGAACTCGGCATCGCCGCCGACAAGCGCATCCGCACCTTCCAGGCCGATGGTGCGCGCCGCGCCGGCATCTTCCACCACCTGATCACGCTGCCGACCTATCACACGGCTGCGCTCTCCACCGACAACCTCGCGAAGGAATATTTTGGAGAAGCGGGCATGCTGGGTTATGTACTCGGCGTCCAGCGGCAGGAGATCCGTCAGGGAATCGCATGCGTGAAGCACCAGAACATGTCTGGCAGCGACATCGGCGATGCTCACAAGGAATATTTCGCTGGCGAGGCGGCGCTGAAGGCCGGCGGCGTCAACAACACGATGAACCAGTTCTCTTGAGCAGTCGGTTCATGGTGATCGGTACTGCGTTGTTAAAACATGTCTGACCGATAAAGTTTTCCTGGGGAGGAAAAAGGTTACCCCGCCGGTGGCAACATCGGCGGGTTTCCTTTTTTCTGGCATCGACTTCATGATATCTTGGACTCCGACTCGCGATACGGAGGCGGCATATGGGCAAGGTCATCGGGCTGGGCGGGCTGTTCTTGAAATCGCCGGACCCTGATGCGTTGCGTGCCTGGTACAGCCGCGTGCTGGGCCTTGCCTTCGATGACTGGGGCGGGCTCGTCTTTTTGCCGCAGGACGCCGCGAATCACCCTGGCGCTGGCACGGTGTTTTCGCCGTTCGCGCAAAGCAGCGAGTATTTCGCGCCCTCGACCAAGGAGTTCATGTTCAACCTGATGGTCGACGATCTCGAGTCCGTGCTCGCCCGCTGCGCCGCCGAAGGGGTGGAGCCGGTCAAGACCTTCCCCGCCGAGGCGAACGGGCTGTTCGCGCACATCATGGACCCCGAAGGCCGCAAGATCGAACTGTGGCAGCCCAAGCCGATGGAATGAGCGGCGCATCTGCGCAGGCGATGGTCGCGTAGCTGGCCCAGCAACACACAAAAGGGGGCCATGATGTTCCGATATGCCTTGCTTGCGCTCAGTCTGGTTCCCGTTTCTGCGGCAAGTGCCCAGCCAGCGTCCTCTTCCGCCCCTAATGCCGCCGCCGCCCGTGCCAGCCTGGCAGGGTCGTGGGAAGGCGAGCTGGGCTATCTCGATTATTCGGCCAATCGCTGGTTCAGTATTCCGGTCAAGACGCGCGTCATCGATCAGGGCGATGGCGCGACGATGCTGCGCGTGTCCGATTTCGACGATGGGCCCAAGGTCGGCAACGTCCGCATCACGACGGGCGAGCTTTTCGATGGAAAGGCGTCGACGGTCGCGGTCGCATTGTTGCGCAAGGGGCGAGCGGTCGAGGTGACGACCTATGCGGTGCGCATCGATCCGGCCTCGCGCGATGCGACGCACTGGACGATGATCGAGGAAACCAAGGGCAGCGACGACGATCGTCCCGCAACGCTCAGGCTCACCACCGTGCGCGATGGCGATAAGGTCGAGACGCTCAAAGAGGTCGATTTTCTCGACGACGACAAGAGCGAGTGGCTCACCCGCAACCGCACCCGCTTGACGCGCGTTGGCGCCTGACCGCATCGTCCGACCTATCCCTCTGGCCGAAAGCCTCGCCATGCTCCGCTATGCCGCCGCCTATCTGTTCACCGGGCTCGCCTTTGCGCTGATCGACAGCGTGTGGCTGAAAACCATGGCCCCGCGGCTCTATCAACCACTGCTCGGCGATCTGCTCGCGCCCTCGTTCCGGCTCGCGCCCGCCGTGGTCTTCTATGTGCTCTACATTGCGGGCATCCAGATATTCGCGGTCGTGCCCGCGCTCGCCGATGGCCGTTGGCAGACCGCTTTGGTCAAGGGCGCGCTGCTCGGCTTTTTCTGCTACATGACCTATGATCTCACCAACCAGGCGACGCTCGCCACCTGGCACACGAAGATCACCGTGCTCGACATCATCTGGGGCACGTTCCTCACCGGATCGTCGGCGCTGGTCGGATTTGCTGTCACGCGGGCGGTGTTCCGATAAAATGATGATGAACGACCGATAATGTGACTCGCGCCGCCTGTTCGCTCTAGCCTGCGTCCGCTGCTCCAGACAGCCTGCGAAGGAGAGACCGCCATGCCGACCCGAGGTGAACTGGGCAGAAGCCTGATGCTGTCGATCAGCCATATCCCGCAAGGTCGCAGCAATCGCAGCGGATCACCGCTGCTGCCAAGGTACATCACGGTGCACAATACCGACAACTCGAGCATCGGAGCCGATGCCGAGGCGCACGCAAATTTCCTATCGAAGACCGGATATTATATCCATAACGGTAGCAAGCGCTGGGTATCCTGGCATTTCACCGTGGATGACGACAGCTGCGTCCGGCATCTGCCGCTCAACGAGGTCGGCTGGCATGCCGGATCGAGCCAGGGCAATGCCCAAAGTCTGGGCATAGAGATCTGCATGAACAAGGGCATCAACCAGAACAGGGCGTTCGACCGGGCCAAGACCTTGATCGCCTGTCTGTGCTACGACCTGAACCTCGAACCCGAGACCCGGGTGGTGACGCACCGGCACTGGTCGGGCAAGAACTGCCCCCGACTCTTGCTGAACAATGGCCAGGAAGGCGCAATCTGGCAGGATTTCATTGCCGATGTTCGCGCGATCCTGAACAGCATTGACGATCCGGCGCAGGTTTAGGCGCTGTCGATACTCTCGGGTAACCGCCAATCGATCGGCTCCTGCCCCTGCGCCATCAGAAACGCATTGGCCTGGCTGAAATGGCCGCAGCCCAGAAAGCCGCGATGTGCCGAGAGCGGCGAGGGGTGCGGGGCCTTCAGCACCAGATGCCGTCCGCCGCGATCGACGCTATCGACGCCCGCCGCCTTCTTTTGCGCATGACTCCCCCAGAGGAGGAACACGACCGGGCGCTCCAGCGCATTGACCCGGGCGATCACTGCATCGGTGAACCGCTCCCAGCCCTTGCCCTGGTGCGACCCGGCATCGCCCATCTCGACGGTGAGCACAGCATTGAGCAGCAGCACGCCCTGGCCGGCCCAATGTTCAAGAAAGCCGTGGCGCGGCGGTGCGATGCCGAGATCGCGCTGCAGTTCCTTGTAGATATTCGCCAGCGAGGGCGGCACCGGCACACCGGGGCGGACGCTGAAGCACAGGCCATGCGCCTGGCCGGGGCCGTGATACGGGTCCTGCCCCAGAATGACGACGCGCACCTTGTCGGGCGGGGTCAGATCGAGCGCGCGGAACCAGTGGCTGCCCGGCGGAAAGATGCGCGCGCCCGCCGCCTTGCGCTCGAGCAGGAAGCGCTTGAGATCGGCCATATACGGCGCGGCGAACTCACCGGCCAATGCCTCTCGCCATTGCGGATCAAGCCGGATGGCCGCTTCGGTGCTTGCGTTTTCGATCATGCAGCGAAGCTTGGCGCGGCGCTGGTCATGGCGTCAAGCCAGGGGTTTTCGCCGGGAGCTGTTTTGATGGTATACGCGGCAGGTGTCGCGAATCGCGACGCCACAGCAGGGGTTGCCATCATGCCGCTCACCCACGCCAAGCCTGTCACCTTCATCAACACCGCCAACCGCCGCGCCGCCGAAAGCTTCTATCGCGACGTGCTCCAGCTTGCGTTCGTTGCCGATGATGGCTTTGCCGCCGTGTTCGATCTGGGCAGCGCGGTGCTCCGCATCACCGAGCTCGAAGGCTATGCCGCCTCGCCGCACCCGGCGCTTGGCTGGTCGGTCGAGGATATCGAGCAGACCATGGAGCATCTGGTCAGCCGCGGCATCGCGCCCAGGATCTATGAAGGCTTCGGCCAGGACTCGCTCGGCATCTGGACCGCGCCCGATGGAGCGGCACGTGTCGCCTGGTTCCAGGACCCGGACGGCAACCTGCTCAGCGTCGTCCAGAGCGGCTAATCTGCCTCAGAGCGAATGCACCAGATGCCCGCCATCGACCGTCAGGATGCTGCCGGTCATGAAACGGCTGGCGTCGGAGGCGAGCAGCAGCAGCGGACCGTCGAGATCGGGCAGCTCGCCATAGCGCCGCATCGCGATGCGCTTGCGCAATGGTTCGCCTGCCTCGCCAGAGAGCTGGTCGCGGTTGATATCGGTGAGGAAATAGCCGGGGGCGAGCGCGTTGACGCGGATGTTGAACCGCGCCAGCTCCATCGCCAGCTGCTTCGTCATGTGCAGCACGCCCGCCTTGGACACGGCATAGGGGCCGGTGCCCGCTGCGGGCTGAAAGCCGGTGATCGAGGCGGTGTTGATGATATTGCCGCCGCCGCGCTCGCGCATGCCGCGCGCCGCCTCGGTCGCGACATTCCACGCACCTTTGAGGTTGATGCCCATCACGAAATCGTAATCGTCCTCGGTCTGGTCGAGCGCACGCTTGGTGACGGCGACGCCTGCATTGTTGATGCAGGTGTCGATCGCCCCGGCGGCCGCCATGCCTTCGCGCACCGAGGCGAGATCGGCGACATCCATGCGGATCGCCTCGGCGCTGCCGCCGGCGCTGCGGATGTCCTCGACCAGCGCCTCGAGCGCGGGAAGGCGGCGCGCGGTGACGATGACATGCGCGCCGCTCTTTGCCAGCAGCCGTGCGAAATGCGCGCCAAAGCCTTCGCTCGATGCGCCGGTGACCAGGATGCGCTGGCCGGTCAGATCTGCGCTCAGGCTCATGCGGCGGCTCCTTCGGTCGCGTGCTTGTGGTCGCGCTTGATCTTCTTGGCGAGCGACCATTTGTGCACTTCGGTCGGGCCGTCATAGATGCGGAAGGCGCGGATTTCACGGAACACCTGCTCGACAATCGTGTCGCCGCTGACGCCCTTGCCGCCCATCACCTGCACGCAGCGATCGGCGACGCGCATCAGCGCCTCCGATACCGCAACCTTGGCCATCGAACTTTCGACCGTGCCGAGCTCGCCGGTGTCGAGCACGCCGGCGCACCAGGCGATCATCAGCTCGGCCTGTTTCAGGTCGATCAGGTTCTCTGCCAGCATGAAGCCGACGCCCTCGTGATCGACCAGGGGCTTGCCGAACGCATGACGGCGGCAGGCATAATCGCTCGCGATCTCGTGTGCGCGGGTCGCCGCGCCAAACCAGCGCATGCAGTGCGACAGCCGGGCAGGGGAGAGGCGCACCTGCGCGTATTTGAAGCCCTCGCCGCTATTGCCCAGCATCTGGTCGGCGGGGACGCGCAGGTTTTCGATGGCGATCACCGCATGGCCGCCGGGCATCGAGCTGTCGATGGTGTCGAGCACGCGCTCGATGCGGATCGCTGGATCGGGCAGATCGACCAGGAACATGCACGCGCCGTCATCCGATTTCGCCATCACGATGCCGACCTTTGCGCCTTCCGCCCCGGTGATGAACGCCTTGCGCCCGTTGATCACCCAATGGTTGCCGTCGAGCTTGGCGGTGGTCTTCATCATCGACGGGTCGGAGCCCGCGCCGCCTTCTTCGGCCGGTTCGGTCATGAAAAAGGCCGAGCGCGATTCGCCGGAGACGAGCTGGTTTAGGAACCGCGCCTTCTGCTCCGGGCTGCCGACCTTGCCGAGCAGATACATGTTGCCCTCGTCCGGCGCGGCGGTGTTGACGGCCACGGGGCCGAGCGGTGACAGGCCCGATTTCTGCAGCACGATTGCGGTCTGCGCCTGGGTGAGGTGGCGGCCGTCGGGCAGGATGTGCGGCGTCATCACGCCTGCTTCGCGGGCAAGCGCGCGCAGCTCCAGCACCAGCTCTTCCGACGGCCCATGCGCGCCGCAGCGCGGATCGCGTTCAAAGGGGGCGACGACATCGCGGATGAACCGTTCGACCTTCTCGGCAATGGCATCGACTTCGGCGGCGGACAGATGGGACATGGCAAGGCTCCCCGAAACGTTCATGGATTCGCCCAAGCGGGGTAAAGGAGCTGACGGTTTAATCAACTGATTAAAGTGGGGGAGGGGTGGCGATATCCCATCGCGCCGTCCCCGGACCGGTCCCCTGCGAACGCAGGGGCCCATCTCCTGCCGGTTGGTCTGCAGGCACGCTCCGGAGATGGGCTCCCGCCTTCGCGGGAGACCGGGATTGGGGTGAAAAGCGGAATCCTAACGCTCTCCGGCGAAAGCCGGAGTCCAGAAGCGATGTTGCGCTGTAGCCGCCCTGGATTCCGGCTTTCGCCGGAAAACTGGTAGCTGTTGCTCTGCACGAGGTGACATGCTTAGGAAGCAACATGCTGGACGCTAAAGCTGCATCCCATTTCGCAAAAAACGGTGCGCTACTTTTCAAAGCCGCCATGGCTGCTCAGATGGATCAAGTTCTGACAGCCATTTCGGATATTCCGGGAGGTCAGGCTGGCGTTCGTTTATGGGGCATCCCTGCACTGGAGCCTACTTTGGCTTGCGACGGGTTTTTGGGATCAATTGCCGAACAGATATTGGGGGGCTGTGCTCGTCCCGTCAGGGCGATTTTGTTCGACAAGTCAATGGACGCGAACTGGTCGCTTGGTTGGCATCAGGACAGGACGATCTGTGTAAAGCAACGACGCGACGCACATGGCTTCGGACCGTGGACAGTCAAAAACGGTATTATCCACGTCGCCCCGCCGTTTGAGGTGCTGGCCCGCATGGTGACCTTGCGGGCGCACATTGATGATGTTCCGGCTACAAATGCGCCTCTCCTTATAGCGCCCGGGTCTCACAAACTTGGCAGGATCGCGATTGGTCAGATAGCTAAAGTCGTATCAGAATGCGGCCAAATGCCATGTTTGGCCGAAGCGGGTGATGTCTGGGCCTATTCAACACCTATCCTCCATGCTTCTGACGCAGCGTCTGCACCGATGAACAGAAGGGTACTGCAGGTGGATTATGCCACTGACGACCTGCCTTTCGGGTTGGAATGGCTGGGCGTGTAACCAGCCAAGGCAGTATTGAAATCCAACAAAAAACCCCGCCGCGCCGAAGCGCAGGCGGGGTTTCATGTCTCTCATCCCGGCCCGTTCAGGCCCGGAGGTCCGGTCAGCCGTTATGGGCGACCAGATTGACGGCCGAGTGCTTGCCGCGGCGATCGACCTCGAGGTCGAACTCCAGACGGTCGCCCTGGTTGAGCCCTGCCATGCCGGCACGCTCGACCGCGCTGATGTGCACGAACGCATCGGGCTGGCCATCGTCGCGGGTGATGAAGCCGAAGCCCTTCATCGCGTTGAAGAACTTGACCGTTCCGGTCGCACGCTCGCCGGTCAGTTCGCGGCGCGGAGCCTCGCTGCGCGGACCGCGATCGCCACGATCGCCGCCGCCCGAACCTTCGGACACGGGGATCAGTTCACCATCGATCTTGAGGTCGCTGGCCGAAACCTTGCCGCCGCGATCGACCAGCGTGAATTCCAGGCCCTGGCCCTCGGCGAGGTTGGAAAGACCGGCACGCTCGACTGCGCTGATGTGGACGAACACATCGTCGCCGCCATCTTCGCGCTGGATGAAGCCGAAGCCCTTCTGGGCGTTGAAGAACTTCACCTTGCCCTTGGCTTCGCCGACCACCTGGGTGGGCATGCCGCCAAAGCCGCCGCGGCCACCACCGCCGCCGCCGCCGCGCGGGCCGCCGCCGAAGCCGCCGCCACCACCGCCGCCGAAGCCGCCGCGGTCCCCGCCGCCAAAGCCACCACCGCCGCCGCCGAAGCCGCCACGGTCACCATAGGAAGGCGGAGGCGAAAAAGCGTCGAAATCATCCTCGCCAAATCTGTCGCGTTTATCCCGGCCTCTGCCGCCGCGCCGACCCCTGTCAAAACTCATGCCGAACTATTCACTTTCAATGTCGTCCTGGATCACTCGCTCAAGAACAGGGCGGACGTAAACCCCATCACTCAAATTCAGGCCAGCATCCCGGCGAACCTGTCTGACTCCCTGCCAGCCGCCGCGAATACCGCGCAATTCTTTAAAACACCCCAACCCAAGTCAATGGAAGCAGGCGACTTTTCGACAGTGTCACCGGCCTTCCCCGACCAAAAACCTGTGGAAGATCGCATTTCCTGCCTTGCGCAACAGGACAAGCCCGCAAAAAGGCACGCACTTCCAAGTGATTCTCTTAAACCAAATTCGGATGCTTGGCGAACGATAAATGGCCGTGATCGTGGCTTTGCCGCACGTCCGAAGCGGCTGAGCCACAGCGATGATCGCCACCGGTGAGTGACGCGCCGCTCTACCTGCCGCAAAATCGATGCCGGGGGCATCCAGCAGGCCTTGCCAGACCCCGATGGCTGCGGCAATTGGGGCCGATGGACAGCATCATCCCGCTCTTGAGCGACCCCGCAGCCTGGGCCGCGCTCGTCACGCTCGTCGTGCTCGAAGTCGTGCTTGGCATCGACAACCTGATCTTCATCTCGATCCTGTCGAACAAGCTGCCCGTGCACCAGCAGCAGACCGCGCGCCGCGTCGGTATCGGCCTGGCGCTGGTGATGCGGCTGGCGCTGCTGTCGATGATCGCCTTCATCGTCTCGCTGACCACGCCGGTGTTCGATCTGGGCATCACCGGCACGCCCGGTCAGAATGGCGAGCCGACGTTCGAGACGCAGTTCTCGTGGCGCGACCTCATCCTGATCGCGGGCGGGCTGTTCCTTGTGTGGAAGGCGACCAAGGAAATCCATCACAGCGTCGATGACGAGCCCTCGGGCGAGGCGCTCGACAAGAAGGGCAGGGCGGCGATCGGCTTCGGCTCGGCGATCGTGCAGATCATCGCGCTCGACATGGTGTTCTCGATCGATTCGATCCTGACCGCGGTCGGGATGACCGACGAGGTGCCGATCATGATGGCGGCCGTGATCATAACCGTGGGCGTGATGCTGGTCGCGGCCGACCCGCTCGCCAATTTCATCAACCGCAACCCCACGGTGGTGATGCTGGCTTTGGGCTTCCTGCTGATGATCGGCGCGGTGCTGATCGCCGATGGCTTCGGCGTACACGTGCCCAAGGGTTATATCTATGCCGCCATGGCCTTTTCTGCGATGGTGGAAACCCTGAACATCTGGGCCCGTAACGGGCGCGAAAAGCGGCGCCTTGCATCGCCGACCAGCAATGACGGCGAGACAGCATGAGCGTTTATTTTCACGAGGAAGACCTGCCAGCGGACGTGCTGGCGCCCGGCCCGGTGGCCGTGGATACCGAGACCATGGGCCTCATCACCCCGCGCGATCGCCTGTGCCTGGTGCAGATCTCGGATGGGCGCGGTGACGAGCATCTGGTGCGCTTCATGCCCGGCAGCGAATATGCTGCGCCCAATCTGCGCGCGGTGCTGGCCGACCCCGAGCGATTGAAGCTCTACCATTTCGCGCGGTTCGATCTTGCGGCGATCAAGCATTATCTCGGCGTGATGGCCGCGCCCGTATTCTGCACCAAGATCGCCTCGCGCCTCATTCGCACCTATACCGACCGGCATGGCCTGAAGGAACTGGTGCGCGAGGTGCTGGGCAAGGAACTGAGCAAGGTGCAGCAGTCGAGCGACTGGGGCGCGCCCGAGATCAACGATGCCCAGCGCGACTATGCCGCAAGCGACGTGCGCTTCCTGCACGCGCTGCACGTGGCGATGGACGCGCGGCTGGTGCGCGAAGGTCGGCGCGAGATCGCGCAGGCCTGTTTCGATTTTCTCCCCGCGCGCGCCGAGCTCGACCTCGCCGGCTGGCCGGAAATTGATATTTTCGCGCACGCTTAATATATCGCGCCGCTCGAAGGACGTGCGATCAGCGTGCGTTCGCAGTCCAAAGGCCTGAACAGCATTTCATGACCCAGCGTGCCGACCAGATGCGTAACCGCCGCCAGCTGTTCGCCGCGCCCGGCAGCAGCCACGACAAGATGGTGCGCTTTCTCGGCATGTTCCTGCCTGCGGCGATCGGCGTGCTGGTCGCGTTCCTCGCGCTCGCGCCGCTGCTGCGCAATACCGAGGTCAGCTTCCTGCTCGACAAGAACCAGGTCGATATCGCGCGCGAACGCATGCGCGTGACCCAGGCCATGTATCGCGGCCAGGACAGCGAAGGCCGGCCCTTCTCGCTCGAGGCAGGTTCTGCGGTGCAGAAAAGCTCGCGCAACCCTGTGGTCGAAATGAACGATCTCGCCGCGCGCATCCTGCTGAAGGACGGGCCTGGCGTGCTCGAGGCGGGGCGCGGCAACTATAATATGGATACCGAACAGGTTTCGGTCGTTGGGCCGGTGCAGTTCAGCAGCGCCAATGGCTATCGCATGGTGACGCGCGATGTCGATATCGATCTGCCCAAGCGCAGCATGGTCAGCCGCGGCGAGGTGACCGGACGCTTGCCGACTGGCACTTTCCGCGCCGACCGGCTAAAGGCCAATCTTGCCGAGCGTACGGTCACGCTGGAAGGGCGCGCGCGGTTGCGCATGACCCAGGGCGGACTGCCATGACGGGTCGCAGGAAGACAGGACAGAAGATGCGGTTTTCGGGCAGGATTTTGGGGCACGCACGGCGCGCGCTGCTGGCGGTGTCGGCGGGCGGCATCGCGCTTGCCGGATTGATGCTTGCGCCTGCAGGCGTGACCGCGCAGTCGCTGATGAACCATAACAGCAACGCGCCGGTCGATTATGCCGCCGATCGCATCGAGTTGCAGGACCGTGCCAACCGCGTGCTGCTGTCGGGCAATGTCGACATCACCCAGGCCGGGCTTCGGCTACAGGCGGCGCGGATGACCGTGGCCTATCGCAACGCGGGCAGCATCGAGATCGAGCGGATCGACGCCAATGGCGGCGTGGTGGTCACCAAGGGCGACGAGCGCGCCAGCGGCAATGTCGGCATCTATGATTTCAACCGCCGCATCATCACGCTGATCGGCAATGTCGCGCTGCGCCAGGGCGGCAATACGCTGAACGGCGGACGCATGGTGATCGACCTGACCACGGGCCGTTCGACCGTCGATGGCCGCTCGGCCGGCGGCGCGCCCGGCCAGACCGGCAGCGCGGGCGGACGCGTGTCGGGCACGTTCTCGGTGCCCAAGCGGGATTGAGCTCCAGCCGATCCACGTTTCCGTCATCCTGAACTTGTTTCAGGATCCATCGCACCCCACCAGCCACAGCCGCGTGGGGAGAAATGGACCCTGAAACAAGTTCAGGGTGACGGACAAGGAAGCGGTGTTCCATCCCTGCCATGCATAAATCCTGCCAACATCCGATTATCGCCGGTTTTCATCGCCTTGTTCCGTGCTATGGGATAGGCAAGACACCAGCGGCGCCGAGCGTTGCGGGCAAGATTTGCAGGAAGTCAGAATGAACGATGTCGCCCCCCAGGGCCTGCTCAGCGGTACCGCGGCCGATCCGGCGACGTCGCGCGATGGCCTGAACGTCGTCTCGATCGCCAAGAGCTATGACAAGAAGGTCGTGCTCTCGGACGTGTCGCTGCAGGTTGCCAAGGGCGAGGTGCTCGGCCTGCTCGGACCCAATGGCGCGGGCAAGACCACCTGCTTCTATTCGATCATGGGGCTGGTAAAGCCCAATTCGGGCCGCATCATGCTCGATGGCGTCGATATCACCCAGCTGCCCATGTACCGCCGCGCGATCCTGGGCCTGGGCTATCTGCCGCAGGAAACCTCGATCTTTCGCGGCATGACGGTCGAACAGAATATCAGCGCGGTGCTCGAACTGGTCGAGCCGGTGGTGGAAGCCCGCGCCGAGCGGCTCGAGACGCTGCTCGACGAATTCGGTCTGACCCGGCTGCGGTCCTCGCCCGCGATGGCGCTGTCGGGTGGCGAGCGCCGCCGCTGCGAGATCGCGCGTGCGCTCGCGGCCAGCCCCTCGATCATCCTGCTCGACGAACCGTTCGCCGGCATCGATCCGCTGTCGATCGCCGACATCCGCGACCTGATCAAGCAGCTCAAGTCGCGCGGCATCGGCGTGCTGATCACCGACCACAATGTCCGCGAGACGCTCGACATCGTCGACCGCGCCTGCATCATCTATGACGGCAAGGTGCTGTTCGCCGGCACGCCCGAGGCGCTGGTGGCGGACGAGAATGTGCGCCGCCTGTATCTGGGCGAAGGCTTCGCCTTGTAATGGCACGCCGGGGGGCAAGAGGCTGATCCGATGGCACTGGGGCCACGCCTTGACCTGAGGCAGAGCCAGTCGCTGGTGATGACGCCGCAGTTGCAGCAGGCGATCCGGCTGCTCGCGCTGTCGAATATCGAGATCGAGGCGTTCATCGGCGAGGAGCTGGAGCGCAATCCGCTGCTCGAGCTGGGCGGCGACGATGGCGGCGGCGATATCCAGCTGGGCGGGGTCGATGCGGTGTTCGATGCACCCGCCGCGCCGCCCTCGGATGGCGAGCCCATCGGCAGCGACGAGCTGATCGGGGCCGGCATGGGCGAGATCGACCGCCCGCTCGACATGGACTTGAACGGCGAGGTCTTCCACCACGACAGCGTCAGCGACTGCCCCGAACGCATGGCTGGCGAAGCATCGGGCGGGCTCGACGGTGCACTGTCAATGAACGACATCGCCACCGGCGGCGGTGCGGACAGCGACGGCTGGGAGGATTCGCTCGAATATGACCTGTCCTTGCGCGAACATCTGCACGCCCAGGCGGGCATCGTGCTATCGGGCGTGCAGCTGTTCATCGGCCGGCACCTGATCGAGCTGATCGACGAGAACGGCTATCTGCGCGGCGACCTGCTCCAGGTCTCGCACCAGCTCGGCGTGCCGCTGGTCGAGGTCGAGGCCGCGCTGGCGGCGGTGCAAACGCTCGAGCCGACCGGGGTCGGCGCGCGCGACCTTGCCGAATGTCTGGCGCTCCAGGCGAAGGATGCAGACCGCTACGACCCGTGCATGGCGCGGCTGATCGACAATCTGGAACTGCTCGCGCGGGGCGCGCTGCCGCAACTCAAGCGCATCTGCCGGGTCGATGACGAGGATCTGGCCGACATGATCGCCGAGCTGCGCCAATATGATCCCAAGCCCGGCAGCCGCTTCGGCGGATCGAGCATCGAGGCGGTGGTGCCCGACCTGTTCGTGGTCGAGCGCGAGGGCAAATGGGTGATCGAGATCAACAGCGCCACCTTGCCGCGCCTGCTGGTCAACCGTTCTTATGCGGTGTCGCTCACCGGCGGGCGGCACGATGCCAAGTCCAAGGCCTGGCTCGGCGAATGCCTGGCCGAGGCCAACTGGCTGGTAAAGGCGCTCGACCAGCGCCAGCGCACGATCATCAAGGTGGCGAGCGAGATCGTGAAGCAGCAGGAGGGTTTCTTCCGCAACGGCGTCACGCATCTGCGCCCGCTGACGCTGCGCAGCGTTGCCGATGCGATCGAGATGCACGAATCGACCGTCAGCCGCGTCACCAGCCACAAATATCTCAGCTGCGCGCGAGGGCTGTTCGAGCTCAAATATTTCTTCACCAGTGCGATCCAGTCGACCGATGGCGGCGACGCGGTCTCGGCCTCTGCGGTGAAGAGCCATATCAAGGCGTTGATCGACGAGGAGGATGCCAAGAACATCCTGTCCGATGACCAGCTGGTCGACATGCTCAAGGAACGCGGCTTCGACATCGCGCGGCGCACGGTGGCCAAATATCGCGAGGCCTTGGGTCTGGGCTCCTCGGTCCAGCGCCGCCGCCAGAAGAAGCTGCAGGGCGCGCGGTGAGCCCCGTTATCTAGGGTTGGTCACAGGAATCGCCTCTCCCTCGATGGGAGAGGCAGCGAGACTTGGCGACGAAGGAGCCTTGTCGCAGCGGTGAGGGTGATGGTGCGGCTGGCCGCTGCGTTTCGTCCCGGAACCGACTGCGCAATCCGGCCCACTCACCCCCACCCAACCCTCCCCCATCAAGGGGGAGGGCTAGAACGATTATTGCAGCGTCACCCTGGGATCATCGCTGTCGCGCCGCCCGAAGAACTGCATCAGCTGCACCAGCAGGTCGGCGCGGACCTTGAGACCCTCGGCCTCGAGCAGCGCCTGTTTGGCCGCTGCATCGAACGGCGCGATCTGCGCGATGCCGTTGACCAGCGAACGATCGTCGAGCCGCGCCACCGAATCCCAGTCGACGCTATAGCCCTGCGCGTTGGCGAAGCGCTGCGATTCGCGCTCCAGGCTCGCGCGCTCGATGCTGGAGAGCGCCTGATCGTTCTCGTTCTCCTCGATCAGCTCGGCCTCGATCTGGCGGAACGGCGTGGTCACCTCGAGCTCGCGCAGCACGCGGAACCGGGCAAAGCCTTCCAGCACAAGATTGTAGCGGCCATCCTCGAGCGCCTCGACATCGATGATCCGCCCGACACAGCCCATGTCGAACAGCGGCGGCGGTTCGCCCGCCGCGCGCGGCTGGATCATCCCGATCTGCCGGTCGCGCGCCATCGCGTCGCTGACCAGCGCGCGATAGCGCGGCTCGAAAATATGCAGCGGCACCTGCAGCCCGGGGAACAGGATGACGCCGGTCAAGGGAAAGAGAGAGATGCGCTGTGCGACCATTGCGGATATCGCCCTCAGCCGAACAATGCGGCGGAAAGCTTGCGCCGCGTCGCCGAGACCCAGGGATCTTCGAGCCCGACCGCTTCGAAGATCTGCAACAGCCGCGCGCGCGCCGCGCCCTCGTTCCAGTCCTTGTCGGCGCGCACGATGGCGAGCAGATGATCGGCCGCCTCGTCGCGCGACCCGGCGGCGAACAAGGCGACCGCCAGGTCATAGCGCGCGGCATGATCGTCGGCATTCGCCTCGACCGCCGCGCGCAGCCCTGCAATCTCGCTGTCGTCGGCCTTGTCGGCGACCAGCGCCAGCGCCGATTTCGCGCGCTCCAGCAGCGGGTCGGAGGCGATTTCGGGCGGCAGGTCGTCGAGCAGCGCCTGCGCCTCTTCAGTCTTGCCGGCCAGGGTGAGCGCGCGCACGAGGCCCGCGAGCGCCGCGACGCTATCGGGCGCCATGTCCAGTATCTGCGCAAAGATGCCCGCAGCACGCTCGCCATCGCCGCTGGCCAGCACCTCTTCCCCCATGTCGAGCAGCGGCGCGATATCGGGTCCCTGCGGCTCGCCATCGCCCGCCTGGATCGGCAGCTTGTCGAGCAGCTGGTCGAGTATGCCCGCAAGCTGCGATTCGGTGCGCGCGTTGGTCAGATTGGCGACCGGCTGGCCCTGGAACATCGCATAGACGGTGGGGATCGACTGGATCTGGAATTGCGAGGCGATGAAGCGCTCTTCATCGACATTGACCTTGACCAGTACAACGCCGCGATCGGCATATTGCGCGGCGACCTTTTCCAGCACCGGGGTCAGCGCCTTGCACGGCCCGCACCATTCCGCCCAGAAATCGAGGATGACGAGCTTGGTCATCGAAGGCTCGACGACATTCTTGCGGAATGCCTCGACCGCCTTGTGCTCTTCGGTGGTCAAACCCATGCTTGCCAAGTTCCATGCTCCTGCTGTCCGGCGCGCCCGCTTGCATCGCGATAGGGCCATCGGGAGGTGCATCCTCCCCTGTCTCGCGCGCCCTTATCCGAAACCCCAAGATGGTGCGCAAGCCGCATATGCCAAGGGCTGCAAAAGGAATCGTCACGAATCGCAAATAGGGGCTTGCCGGACCAGAAAGCCGCTGCTAATTGCGCGCCTCACCCGCTGGACCGACACACCGGACCAGCCGCCGAGCGGGCGTAGCTCAGGGGTAGAGCACAACCTTGCCAAGGTTGGGGTCGAGGGTTCGAATCCCTTCGCCCGCTCCAGTTTTCTCCCAGAAAACCAACGGTTTGAACCTCGCGAAGCTCGCGAGGACCTGGTGACAAAGCTCTCGCTGTTGATCATTGTCACCACATTGTCACCAGTGCGAAGACTGCTCCGGGCATCTCGGGGAAACTCCCGGCGAGAGGTTGAAAATTTCCGCATCATTTCGGGCTTCGATGAAGCGGCAGCGCAATGGCGCTTCATTCCCACTGGCTCGGTGACTTTGGCGTGGATCGCCGTTCGGTTCATTCCAGACCAACAAACTCATGTCAGCAACGGCTAGCGGGCTTGCCGCCGCAGAACCACTCGCTCGCATAAGCCGCTGATCCCTAGGCGCGAAGCCTGTCCTCTTTCAATCAACCCGTGAAGGGTCCGCTACGCATCCGCGTGCGGCCGCAGCGGTGCTGCGGTGATTGCGGCCAGCCCCCGGCCTGTGGGGCGACTGTCGAGCGGGGTGGTCCCGCTCCAAGGCAGGAGCCGCAACATGCCACTGGCAACCGCACAATCGCTTGGCTGGAACCTCTCCCGAACGCTGATGACGGTTATCGTCCTCATCGAAACCAACCAAGGCTACTTCGTGATCCCCGCTGACGAATTTGATGGCGACCCCGAACAGGTGGTTCGCGAATATGATCCCTTCGCCCGCTAGTCTCCGGCGAATTCCGCCTTTTCGGTCTGCACTCCGCCGTGCTATTCTTGCACCGCAGAATGCGCTGAGGTGGTGGTGGCGAGCGCGTCCAGACAAGGGACGCTTATGACCTTTCTCCTCATCCTCGGGGCCGTCGCCGGTCTCTACATGCTTGCGCTGCTTTTCCGCCTCGCGAGCTATGCACTGCCAGTCTATACCGGCATCGGTTGTGCATTCTTGCTGCTTCGCCATGACTATGGGCATCTCGCCGCCATTGCTGGCGGTCTGTCGGCCGGCATTTCCACCCTACTGCTCGGCCAATACCTCATTGCCCTTGTTCGTTCTCCCTTGCTGCGTTCCGGGATCGCGCTTCTCTTTGCCATTCCGGCAGCCATTGCAGGTTTTCAAGCGGCACATGCCCTTGGATCGCTGGCAACGGACGACGGCGCGCTGCTGGCAGTTTTCGGATCCATTGCTGCCTTGGCCACATCCTTCTCGGCATGGCGCAGCGTAACGATGCCTAGGCATGATACGCCCGTTCCAGCGAATACCGACGATTCGGTGAGTGGGCATGCTTATGCAGGCCGATCGATGTCGACCGAATGATCGCGTGAGGGGGCAATCCCGCTGGTCCTGGAAATCGTTCTTCGTTGCCCAGCTTGGTTTGCAGATTCCGGTCAGCGGACACCCAAACATTTGCATGCGATCAGCATCTGGCATCCATTCCGGCAGAACCGACCAGTGCGGCCTCTTTCGATCCGCGCCCATGTCAGCAAGACGCTTCGCTTGGAAGGCTTGCCGCAACGGTGCCTGCCGAACTTTCTTCCCCCGGCGTACCGCCGTTCCTCGCGAGACAAGAAAGTCCGGCCACACCGTCCTCCGCTAAAGCTGCGGGCTAAAGCTGCGGCGCCTGCCACTGGCTGACCTTCATCCGCGCATCGAGGCCGCACTGGAGCGGTCCGACCAACGGAAAGGAAACACCAATGGCAAAGATCGGCAACTTCAAGAAGGTTTCGGGAGAATTCCGTGGCCAGATCGCCACTCTTGCACTGCAAGCCAAATCAGTCCGTATCGCAGCAGAAGAAAGCGCCAGCTCGAATGCCCCCAGCCACCGCGTATTCGTCGGCGATGTCGAAATCGGCGCGGCATGGGAAAAACGCACCCAGGATGACCGGCCTTATCTCTCGATCAAGCTCGACGATCCGAGCTTTGTAGCTCCCATCTTCGCCCAGCTCTTCGAAGCCGAAGACGGCAGCTACGATCTGATCTGGAGCCGCCCCGCACGACGCAGCGAAAGCTGACCAAGCAAAGTCATCGCCTGGGTAAAACCGGGCGATGACGAATCCCTAGTATATTGGGTGGCAGTATATTAGGGTTCCGCCGACCCACGAAGCATGAAGCTTCGGGAGATTTTTGCGACGAATTTAAGGCGAATGCGTCACGCCAGTGGGCTTTCGCAGGAGGAACTAGCGCACCGTGCTGGGCTTAACCGCAACTATGTCGGTCTGCTTGAACGCGCAGCGAATTCGCCCACGCTCGACACGGTTGAGCGACTCGCAGAGGAACTCGTCGTCGACCCTGCCCGATTTTTCGACAAGGCTGGCGAACAGTGACCGCAATCTAGCGCCCGTTCGCAGATTCGACACTCCAACTTTACAATTTTTCAACGACAGCAATCAGATGCTTGTTACTTCGAGGTGGTTTCCCGACCACAGTCCGTCTCAGCTTATGCGGCTAAGCGCATAATGCTCTGCGGATTTAGGGGGAAGTGTGGACTACTTCACCGCTCGTGTTGCGGAGTTACTGCGAGTATTATCGCTCAACGCTTAGGAGGGACCCATGACGGCTCCTGACTTCGAAGATCAACCACCGCAGACGGACCGGCTTAGCGCTTATGACGAGCGACACCTCGTCACCTATTTGCGTTTGCTGGACGCAGAGAAAGACGGTGCGCATTGGGAAGAGGCGGTGGCGATCATCTTCTCTATCGATCCCACAAGGGAGCCCGAGCGCGCAAAGCTGGTCTACGATGGCCACCTCGCCCGTGCCAAATGGATGACAGAGAGCGGATACCGTCACCTGCTAGACAGCCGCACGAATTAAGCTCCGGACAATCCATCAGTCCGGGGCAATCGATTGTGCTGGTATCCCTGATAACGCGCCACTGACTCCGGCACTTCTCGGACCTTGCCAGTAACATGATCGTCCGACTCCAAAAAACCTCACAGGAGAGCTGTGATGGAGGAGAAGCCCGACTGGCGTTCGGAGAGTTACGCCAAAGCCTTTGAAGCACACGACCGTGCGGACTTCGCGCAGGAATTCCTGCGCCGCAATCCTGACTATCGCGACCAATATGCTCGTGCCATCGACGCAGCGCCCATAGCGCGCAAACGTCTGGCCAAGCACTGGGGGTTGGTCTTTCGCGGCCGACCCTGAACATACCGCCACGCACAGCCCCGCCATCTGGGACCCTTCCACCTCCGCTACCATCATCCGGCTGCAACCGGAACCAGCCACGACTGGCAGCTTCAACAAGCTTACCGTTGGCAAAAGTGCGACAGTGATCGCCTGCCATATCACCGATCAAGCGTCACATCAGGTGCTGACGTTGGGCGGACGACGCTATCGACTAACCATCCCAACAGAAGCATCGGATACTGACCCGCTCACCTATATGTTGCCTGCGGATACCTTCTGGGAACTGCGCCGGGCCGCAATGTCGGCCTTCCATGAACATATTCATCTTGGTCGGCTGCGTCAGCGACCAGTTTCTCTCGACCCCGGGCCATCCGAACGCTGGCGCTTGGTACAATGGTTGAGGCTGCTCGATGCATTGCCTGAAGGTGTCAGCGCACGTGAACTCGCAGTTGACCTGATTGCCCGCGATGCGCGCCACTACTCGGCAGCTGAATGGGATGGCTCAAGCGAACGCAAGCGGATTGCCCGCTGGCACCGTCAAGCGCTCGCAGCACGCGACGGCGGCTACCGTCGCCTGTTGAACGGCATCTGATCGGGACATTCCAGACAGTCTCGGTATGTCCGTTCACCCGATCCTCTGAAAATCCGATCTCTCGCCTCCTGCTCGCCGGTCCACCCCCGTGTGTCCGGCACTTCACAGGAGGATCATCATGGATGGTGAATTTATACCCGTCGTTCCGCGCTACGTACGAACGCCTGACGCAGCCGTTCACCTTGGGCTTTCCGCGCGCACCCTGGAAAAGCATCGGTGCTACGGCACAGGGCCAGCCTTTCACAAGCTGGGGCGCCGGATCGTCTATGCCATTACCGATCTGGACGCCTGGGCACAGAATGGACGCCGAAATTCGACGTCGGACCCTGGAAAAGGCATCTGTCTGTCCGCCCGGCCGGTGCGCCGCTGATGCGAGCTTCGGGCACTACAGCGCAGCTTGAGCTGTTCCGCTCGGCTCCAGGCGAAATCGCCGCACGGGATGCGCAGGATCTCATGGCATGGCCCTTCTTCAGCCTCGCCAAGACACGGCGCTGCACACCTATCGATTTCACGATGGGAGCGACGTGGATTTCAGTCGAGGCCGTGCCGGAGCATGGCATGGCAACAATTTGGGACGCCGATATCCTCATCTGGGCAGCCAGCCAGCTCGTCGAGGCCCGCGATGCAGGAAGACCCACATCGCGCCTTATTGCGGCTCGACCGCACGAAATCCTGACCTTCATCGGGCGGGGGACCGGCAAGGACCATTATGAGCGGCTGCGCGCAGCGCTGGACCGGCTGCAATCCACCACCGTTGCGACGTCAATCCGGCAACAGCACCAACGTCGCCGTCACCGTTTCTCCTGGATCAACGAATGGCGGGAGACATCCGACGACCATGGTCGCGCGACCGGCATCGAGATGATCCTGCCAGACTGGTTCTATGCAGGCGTGCTCGACAGAGGGCTAATCCTGACCATCGATCGCGCCTATTTCAGCCTGACTGGCGGCGTCGAGCGTTGGCTTTACCGGATTGTGCGCAAGCATGGCGGGCATCAGCGTGGTGGCTGGAGCTTTGACGTTCCGCACCTCCATCTCAAATCAGGCTCGCTCTCGCCGCTCAAGCAATTCGCGTTCGAGCTGCGCACGATCGTCCGGCAGCAATCGCTGCCGGGCTACCATTTGAGCCTCGAGCACAGCTTCGGCCGCGAGCGGCTGATTTTCAAACCCGTCCCCGTCGACTCGTTCATCGCTGCAGCCCGGCGCGTTGGCTTGCCTGTGGAGAAGTTGCCATGACGCTCGGCCTATCGAAAACCGCCAGGCTCGGCCCATCGGAAACCGGATCCTCGGCCTATCGGAAACCGGATTGTGCCGGAAGCCCCCGGAAATCTGCGAAAAATCGGCTGCTCTCTAACGATGCTAATAGAAAAGAATCCTTCGGATTCTTGCTAACGGCTTGGCCGCCTGTGGAAAAAGCTGGCGCAGCGCCGACGCTTCCAGGCCTCGGGATCGGCGCTCTGCGCTCACGGTCGGGACGGCAATCATGAGCAGTCCGGCATTGCAACGGTCTGCCGCCAGACCGCAACCACGCAGCGCATTGACCGAGGTCGAACTGACCTGGATCGAGAAGCGCTACGAGCAATGGATCCGCTTCGGTCGCATGGCGACTGATCGGATCATCAACCGCCGCACACGCATCGTCGGCTTCCGTCCTGGGACAACCTTCGCGTTTGTGCGCTGGTTGTCGAACGACTTCGGAACGGTTCACTCCAGCATCGACATCGTCACCGCCGTCACGCCCGGCGAACCCTACACGACGCTGCCCTTCGTGCGTCCGGGCGGTGAGATCCTGTTGCATATCGAAGGCTGGCCCAAGGTCGCCCAAGTGCTCCAGGCCATTGATGCCGTAGAAGCTGCCGGGGTCGATCCGTGCGACGCATCACCCGATCATTGGCGCCATGTCTGCAACCGCTTGAGCGCCGGAATGCCGGCTCGCGCCTATACGGCTGAGCGCCACGCAGCCTGGCTTCGGCGCAAGGCGCTCGAAGCGTGAGCCGCCGTCCGTATCTGCGCGCGACGATGCTATCGGCATGCCTGTTCAGCGCCGGATTTGCCGCCGTCGCTGTGCTGTCACCGCGACCGCAGTTGATGTGGAACGCTAGCGCCAGCGCGCCAATCGGTCTCTACCGGATCGACAGCGATGCGCCCGTGACGCTCGGCCAGCTCGTCGCTGTCGCGCCTAGCGCCGAGATCGCCCGGTTCCTCGACGACCGCCGCTATTTGCCGTCCGGTGTGCCGCTCATGAAGCATGTCGCAGCTTTGCCGGGTCAGCAGGTCTGCCGCGTCGGTGCAGTCGTCACGATTGATGGACGACCCGTGGCCGTGGCCAAACTGCAGGACCGCATGGGCCGCGCACTGCCTGTCTGGCGCGGCTGCCATCGGGTCCGTGCCGGTGAAATCTTCCTCCTCAATCCTGCCCCCGACAGTCTCGATGGGCGCTATTTCGGAGTGCTGCCAGCAGCAGGCCTGATCGGCACCGCGCACCCGGTCCTCACACGTAATGCCCCCGCAGAGCCGCTGCGCTGGCGCGTGCCGGACAGACCCACCGCTTTCCCGACGACCAACCAGGAGATCAAGCCATGATGATCGGCGACTTTCAGTCCACGCAGGACGGCTTTGCAGGCCGCATCCGAACGCTCACACTTGATGCGGCTGTGACATTTGTTCCAGCGCCAGCAAACGACAGCGAAAATGCGCCCGACTGGCGCGTCCTTCTTGGCGACGCTGACACCGGCATCGAGATCGGTGCGGGATGGAACCGCACCGGCGAGCGTGCTGGTGCCTATGTCGCGGTGCAGATCGATGACCCGGCTTTTGTCCAGCCTTTGCGCGCCAACCTGCTGCGCTCGATGGGCCGACATGACGAGCATCACCTGCTCTGGTCGCGTCCGACACATCGCGATCGGAGATAGCCATGGATCCTCGTTCACGCTTTGCGAGCAGGCGGCGTCCGCTGCGGATCGCATATCAACTGCACCGCCGGCTGGTCCTTCCCGGCCTCTGCCTCGCACTTGGTGTCAGTTCACTGACGGCATCGCAGGCAGCGTCTGCAACCGCCTCCGACCAGTTCACTGGCCATCCTTACGCACCGCATGTCGCAGAAGCCTCACAGCGCTTCGGGATACCCGAACTCTGGATCTGGGCAGTCATGCGGGCTGAAAGCCGAGGCAATTCTCGCGCGGTGTCGCCAGCAGGTGCGCTGGGCCTTATGCAGATCATGCCCGGCACCTGGGCAATGCTCACCGAGCGCCATCGGCTTGGATCTGATCCGTTCGATGTCCGCGCCAATATTCTCGGCGGGACAGCATATCTGCGCGCCATGTGGGACCGGTATAGCGACGTTAGCCTGATGCTGGCGGCCTACAATGCCGGGCCGGGCCGAGCCGATGATTATGCAAATGGCCGTCGGCGGCTGCCTGCAGAGACAGTCAGCTATATTGCTCAAATCAGACCTAGTCTTGGCCTGGCAAGCACTGCTGCCCCTGCTGCAATGCCGACACCAGCTCCGCGATCCTGGCGTCAAGCGGCGCTGTTTGCGGCGCGTGACGATGGTGGCGCGGAAGTCATGACCGACGCAATGGCCGTGAAGCCGGAGCGCGCGATCAGTGCATCACCGCCGGCTTCTCCGCAGCCCGATGGATCGGCTCCGCATCCCCTGTTCATTCCGCTTTCGTCGCGGATCCCGTGATGGTGTTCTCAATCGCAGTTCTGACGATCACGGCGATGTACGGGGTGGTTCCGGCGGTTTGGCAGGCATGGGAGAGACAGGTCAGTTTTGGAGGGCAAGATAAAAGGACTGCCAGCAGGCTGGTCCTATGTGGCTGGGATGATTGGCAAATATTGTATGGCAAGAAACCTTGCCTGCCATACGCCGCTTTGAATTCGGCTTTGTTTTCAACGCAAAACAGTATGGCAAGCCGCCCATGAGCTGGGACGACAATGAATTTCGTGTCCGGCCGGGAAGGGGGAGGGATAGCGGCAAGGGCGCAGGCCAAAGAGGCCAGAAGCTGGCGGCACAGGTACGCCGTGCTGCAGCACGATCAGGCCAAACGCGCCTACGCAGAGGCGGGTCGCGAACCGGTCGAAGCTCTGGCAGAGTGGGTCGAGGCCGGCTTGCGCTTGCCGCTATGCGACACCGCTCGCCAGGTCAGCGGCGCGTTACTGTCCTAGCCCGTATCGTCCGGCACAAAGGCGCGCAATTTCGCGCCGCACCGCTCGCTCGCCATATCTCCTATCTCGAACGCGACGGGGTGACCCGCGACGGGCGCGATGCATTCATGTTCGATGCCCGCTCTGAGGAGAGTGATCGCGATGCCTTTGCTGAACGGTGCGAGGATGACCGGCACCACTTTCGCTTCATCGTCAGTCCGGAAGATGCCGGCAACATGCAGGACCTGCGGGACTTCACCCGCGAATTGATGACCGACATGGCCAAGGATCTCGGCACCAAGCTGGACTGGGTGGCGGTCGACCATTGGAACACCGACAATCCGCACATTCATATCCTTATGCGCGGTGTGGCTGATGACGGCACCGACCTCGTCATCGACGGCGGCTATATCAGTGACGGCCTGCGCCGCCGCGCCGAGGAGCGCGTAACGCTTGAACTTGGACCGCGCAGTGAACTCGATATCCGGACCGCGCTTGAACGCGAAGTCGATGCCGAACGGTGGACTGGTCTTGACCGCCAGCTCGTGAAGCTCGGCGAGGACATGGCGGGACGGGTCGACCTTCGCCCTGGCAGCGATGGCGAACCCGGCATGCGCCGTCTGCTGATCGGCCGTGCCGCCAAGCTGGAACAGCTCGGGCTTGCCTCCCGCGAAGGTCCCGCAGTCTGGACCATTGACCCCGGTGCTGAGCGCGCCTTGCGCGATCTTTCGGTCCGCAACGACATCATAAAGACCATGCACCGTGCCATGACCCGGGACGGCGGACGCTTCGATCCATCTGCCCTCGCGCTGCACTCAAAGACGCCCAGTGACCCCATCGTCGGGCGCCTCGTCGAGCGTGGCCTGCAGGATGAACTGGCGGGCAGCGCCTACGCCATCGTCGATGGCACTGATGGCCGCACGCATCATCTGCGATTCGGCGACATGGACATGACCGGCGATGCGAGACCAGGATCAATCGTCGAGCTCAGATCATGGGAAGACGCCAAGGGCCAGACCCGGCTCTCGCTGGCAACGCGGTCGGACGTCGCCCTTGGGGACCAGATCACATCGCCAGGCGCAACATGGCTCGATCGCCAGCTCGTTGCGCGCGAACCGGTCACCACTGGCAATGGCTTCGGGCTTGAGGTGCGCAATGCGATGGAGGCCCGCACACAGCATCTCGAAGCGCAGGGACTCGCACGGCGGCAGGGTCAAAGGCTGATCCTCGCGCAGGACCTGATCGGCACGCTCCGAAACGAAGAGCTTTCATCGACCGCGCAGGCGATCGCCACACGGACCGGGCTTGAGCACAAATCTTCGACGTCGGGCGAATATGTCAGCGGAATCTACCGCGAGCGCGTGACATTGGCGTCCGGGCGGTTCGCCATGATCGATGACGGCATGAGCTTCCAGCTCGTGCCGTGGCGGCCAGCGCTCGACAAGCATCTGGGGCAACACATCACAGGCACCATGTCGCCCGGCGGGACGGTCGATTGGAGCTTGGGGCGCGGGCGGGGGATCGGCCTGTGACGCACCATTCCAGACAGGACCAAAGCCTATGAATGACAAGATCCTCTGGGGCCAGATTCTGGCTGTGTTCGCGATCATCCTGCTCACCATCTGGAGCGCTACCCAGTGGACCGCCGCAGCACTCGGCTATCAGCCGGAACTGGGGGAGCCCTGGTTCTGGATCGGCGCTTCCCCCATCTATCCGCCTCCGGCCTTCTTCTGGTGGTGGTTCGCATTCGACGCCTATGCGCCCTCGGTCTTCGTGCACGGCGCGTTCATTGCCGTCTCGGGCGGCTTCCTGTCCTTCATCGTCGCCATCGCCATGTCCATCTGGCGCGCACGCGAACGCCGCAAGGCAGAAACATTCGGCTCAGCCCGCTGGGCCAATGCAGGTGAAATCCGCAAGGCGGGCATGCTCGGCGATGCCGGCGTAATCCTTGGCAGGTTCGGCGGATCGTATCTGCGCCACGACGGCCCCGAACATGTCCTCTGCTTCGCGCCCACTCGGTCGGGTAAAGGTGTCGGTCTGGTCGTTCCAACGCTGCTGACCTGGCCGGGATCGGCGATCATTCACGACATCAAGGGCGAGAACTGGCAGCTCACGGCAGGCTTCCGCGCTCGCCATGGCCGGGTCCTGCTGTTCGATCCCACCAATCCTGCTTCCGCCGCCTACAACCCTTTGCTCGAGGTCCGGCGCGGCGAATGGGAAGTGCGCGATGTGCAGAATGTCGCCGACGTGCTGGTCGATCCTGAAGGCAGCCTGGAGAAGCGTAACCACTGGGAAAAGACCAGCCACGCTTTGCTTGTCGGCGCGATCCTTCACGTGCTTTACGCCGAGAAGGACAAATCGCTCGCCGGGGTTGCAGCGTTCCTGTCCGATCCGCGCTGCGGGATCGAAACGACGCTGCACCGGATGAAAGCCACCCGGCATCTTGGTGACAAAGGTGTCCACCCCGTCGTGGCCGCAGCGGCGCAGGAATTGCTCAACAAATCGGACAATGAGCGGTCAGGCGTGCTGTCGACCGCGATGTCCTTCCTTGGCCTCTACCGGGATCCGGTGGTGGCCAAGGTCACCAGCGCATCGCATTGGCGCATCGCTGATCTGATGGCCGGTCCGCATCCAACCTCGCTGTATCTCGTCATTCCGCCAGGCGACATAAGCCGAACCAAGCCGTTGATCCGTCTCATCCTCAACCAGATCGGTCGTCGGCTGACCGAAGATCTCAACCCTGGCAAGCGCCCGCAGCGCCTGCTTCTCATGCTCGACGAATTTCCTGCACTCGGTCGGCTCGACTTCTTCGAGAGCGCTCTCGCTTTCATGGCTGGCTACGGGATCAAGGCGTTCCTGATCGCTCAATCATTGAACCAGATCGAGAAGGCTTATGGCCAGAACAACGCCATTCTCGACAACTGCCACGTCCGCGTGAGCTTCGCGACCAATGACGAGCGCACGGCCAAGCGGATATCCGACGCCTTGGGAACCGCCACGGAAATGCGCGCCATGAAAAACTATGCCGGGCACCGTCTTTCGCCGTGGCTGGGGCACCTCATGGTGTCGCGCTCGGAGACCGCCCGGGCCTTGCTAACGCCTGGCGAGGTCATGCAACTCCCGCCCGACCATGAGATCGTCATGGCTGCCGGAATCCCGCCGATCCGTGCGCACAAGGCCCGCTATTTCCTCGACCCGCGTTTCACCATGCGTGTCCTCGATCCGCCGAAGCCACTACATCAAACCATCGCGAAAGGTGCAGGAGATGATTGGTCTGGCCTGAAGCCCGTACAGGCCGAACAGCTTCCCCAGGTTCGCGAAGCCAATGGAAAGTCGAAAGCCGAAAATCAGGCCGAGAACAGCGGCATTCGCCAGGAACCCGGTCTGCCCGAGCATGAGAATATTGCGCCAGAGCCGGATCGCCCGTTCAACCCGTTCGATCCCGACGCCGACTCATCCCCGGATGAGACCGCGCAGAACCGGCAGGCCATTGACCGGGCCATGCGGCGCAATGCGCGCAATGCCTCGCTCGATCCAGATGATGGAATAGAGCTGTGAAGAAGCCTGATCGCCAGAAGATGACATTCCGGATCGATGCCCACCTGGCACGACAGCTTTCGGAGCGTGCGCGTTCCAGACGGGTCTCGCAAACGGAAGTCCTCGAAGCCGCGCTCGCTTCGATGCTCACGCCTGACCATGATGAACGGGTCGAGGCAGTGCTGACCAAACGGCTTGACCGCATTTCGCGGCAGCTTGAGCGGCTTGAATGGCATGTCGAGCTGTCGAATGAAGCGTTTGCGATCTTCGTGCGGTTCTGGCTGACCAGCAATGCTCCGTTGCCCGACGAGGCAATGCGGGCGGCACAGGCAACCGGAAAAAAGCGGTATCAGGCCTTTGTGGAGTCCCTAGCGCGGCGAATGGAGGCGGGGCCTAAGCTGCGGGATGAAGTTGAGATGTGAACAGACCAACCTCTGTCTGACTGACCGCCATTGACGTCTTCACTCCGTCAATGGCGTAGTCCCCGACCTCGGAATTTTCGGAATTGCTCGGCATGTCGGTTCCGCTACCTTGAGAGTCAATCAGTTCGGCTGGCGTTGGCTGGGCGTTGCCTTCGCCGCTGCCGCGTCCCGCGCAGCGGCATCCGCGCGCATATCTTCAACCTCTTCGCGCAGCTTGCCAATCGTACGTACCAGTTCGGTCTCCGTCGCCATCAGCCGCTGCGTCTGTGCGCGCAGAGCCGCTTCGCGAGCCTCTGCCCCTGCATCCTGGCTGTTCATTGACCAAAGCGAAATGCCTACGGCCACAACAGAGACAAACACGGCGAGGATTGTCGCATATAGGGTGTTTCTGGCGATCTTAAGGCCTTGCTCCGCGGCATTAAAGGACTGCTCCGCACTGTCGCTGAAATCAACCACTGCTGCGGTAGCAGTGTCATTCAAGGTGCGCTGCATCTCTGCCGTGGCCGCCGCCAGATCACGCATCTGCCCGATCTGATCGGCAACCTCGCCCAATATCTCGTTGGTGTCGTAAATCGGATTGCGCGGAATCTCCGGCATCCTGAACGGTGCAGGCTCTGGCCGCATCGATTTCAGCACGTCCGACAGATGGCTCGACGCACTCACGTTGGCCGCAAGGCCTGCCCCGATCACCCCCTGCATCCGCTCGCTGAGGCCCGACATCATGCCTTTGAGCCGCGCTTTGTTCGCGGCCAGTTGCCCGCGAATGCCCCGTGCCAGAAACTCTGCGTCGCTCTCTCCCTCGCCCTGCTTCATCGGCACGCTCATCAGGGCAAGATCAAAGCCTTTCCCCTTCTCGTTGCGATCCTCGACAAACTCATCCCGGTTCTTCTCGATGATGGCCCGCACGATCGTGCGTCGCGCATCCGCGTCCAACGCGCTGACCTCCTCCCGCGTCAGAGGCTCATCTTCACCGGTACGCACCACCGCCAGAATGGCCTCACTTGCTAGCTCGTCCGCTGGCAGATCACCATCCTGATCCGCTTCGCTAAGATCGCGCAATGCGCCAAAGCCCAGACCACGCTGGAACAGCTCGCCGTGCGGCGCGACTTCGCCAATCAACACTTTGGGAATTATGAATTCAGGGAACGATTTTTTCTCGGATTCCATGCAGTCACGCCCCTATTGCCGATCATCTGTCCGATTTTGACCGGCCATTCCACTTCTTCCTGCCACGTCGATTAGATTATTGCAAAAAAGGGGCATTTTGCCACAATCCATACATGGAAATTAGCCGCCGCCTTCGCAATCTGCTCATGGAGTACCTATCGGCAAATTCCGTCTTGCGCGAAATCGAAGATGAATTTGAATCCGCCGAGGTGCCCCTCGGCCCACCGCCCGAACAGACAGGCCTGCAACAAGGCCAGCGACGCCAACTTGTGCAATCCTATTACAACGGCCTGGACTTCACGGCTCCCGCCGATATTCGCAAGTTCCTCACCGTCCTTGCCGTGTTCATGGGTAACCTCGAACGCCAGATCGGCCAGACCTATCCGTGGAGCAGCACCGACGACACTTATCCGCGCCAGCAGCTCGACAAGTTCCAGCAACAACTTGCGCGCGACGGATATGAATATCGATCAGGCACTATCATGCCAGTGACCGCCGCCGCACGACTCGCTGACGCTAAAGCGATCGCAGAGCAGTTTGATGCTGCCCACATCACGGACCAGATTAAGCGCATCGAAGCCTCGATCGACGCCGATCCGGCACTGGCAATCGGCACCGCCAAGGAGCTGGTCGAAAGCTGTTTCAAGACGATCCTGCGCGAGCGCAACATCGCGTATGACAAGGAAGACCTACCCCAGCTTGGTAAAAAAGCCTTTGCGTCGCTTAAGCTTTTACCAGATGACGTGCCCGATGCAGCCAAGGGCGCGAAGACCATCAGGGTCTTGCTCAGCAATTTGGCGACGGTCGTGCAAGGATTGGCCGAAGTGCGCAGTCTATATGGCACTGGTCACGGTCGAGATGGTAAAGCAAGAGGCGTCAGCTCACGGCACGCGAGACTTGCAGTCGGAGCCGCAAGTGCGCTCGTGACCTTTGCCTTCCAAACGCACTTAGAGTCCCCTGCAGAGAGTGGAGACAAATAGCGCAGCCTCTAACGCCTTTTTGCGCGGTCGCTGAGCCATGGACGCGCGGCGTTTATTTTTCTGATTCTCAAGGTTTGAAATCCAGTAAAATACGCTCAAGCCTGTTTTTCTGCGCCCGAGTACTACGACGCTAAATCCCTGTTGAATCTCGCCCTTTTCTGCGTCTCTTAATCGTCCCCGTCGAGCAGGGTGATCATACCCCGCTCTTATAGCGGGATATCCAATGGGCGCTGAGCCAGTCAAAATCGAAGCACGTTCACGTGGGGCACGCATGCTGCGCACCGCGATGGGTGCGTCGATAGCAACCTGGCTTGCCGACCCGCAGGTTATCGAGATCATGCTCAATCCCGATGGCCGGCTCTGGGTCGACCGTTTGGGCGAAGGTCTCGCCGACAGCGGTGAACTGCTTACTGCTGCCGATGGCGAGCGGATCATACGCCTGGTCGCTCATCATGTCGGAGCCGAAGTTCACGTCGATGCTCCCCGTGTGTCGGCGGAGCTGCCGGAAAGCGGAGAGAGGTTTGAGGGCTTGCTGCCACCGGTGGTGGCCGCACCAACCTTCGCGATCCGCAAACCCGCCATCGCAGTGTTTCTGCTCGAAGACTATGTGGGTGCCGGGATCATGTCCATTCCAGAGGCTGCAACGCTTCGCACCGGCGTGGCTGACCGCCTGAACATCCTGGTTGCGGGCGGAACCGGTACCGGCAAAACCACCCTAACAAATGCTCTGCTCGCCGAGGTCGCCAGAACCACGGATAGGGTCGTGCTCATCGAAGACACCCGCGAGCTGCAATGCTGCGCGCCGAACCTCGTGGCGATGCGGACAAAGGATGGCGTGGCGTCGCTATCCGACCTCGTCCGATCCAGCCTCCGTCTGCGCCCCGACAGAATCCCGATCGGTGAAGTGCGCGGCGCCGAGGCGCTCGACCTCCTCAAGGCCTGGGGGACTGGCCACCCCGGCGGGATCGGGACGATCCATGCAGGAAGCGCCATGGGCGCACTACGGCGGATGGAGCAATTGATCCAGGAAGCGGTCGTCACCGTTCCGCGCGCCCTGATTGCCGAGACCATCAACCTCGTCGCCGTGCTGGTGCGCGAGGGCAAGGGGCGACGTCTCGCCGAACTGGCCCGTGTCGACGGGCTCGACCCTGTCACCGGTGATTATCGCCTGATCCCCGCCACCCAAACTCAAGGAGACTTTCAATGACCCGTACCCTCCGGCGTGGCACCGACCGTGTTTCGCTCGCAGCTGCCGCAGCATTTGTAATGGTGGCGACCTCTACCCCGGCCCTTGCTGGTGGATCGTCGATGCCGTGGGAAGCGCCACTGCAATCGATCCTTGAGAGCATCGAAGGGCCGGTCGCCAAAATCGTTGCGGTGATCATCATCATCGTCACCGGCCTCAGCCTTGCGTTCGGAGATACGTCCGGTGGTTTCCGACGGCTGATCCAGATTGTCTTCGGACTGTCGATCGCCTTTGCCGCATCGAGCTTCTTCCTCAGCTTTTTCAGCTTCGGCGGTGGAGCGCTGATCTGATGCCACCGGCTGACGACATCCCCGGCTTCTACGCGCCGGTACACCGCGCGCTGGCAGAGCCGATTTTGTTGGGCGGTGCCCCTCGTGCTCTGGCCATCGTCAATGGGACATTGGCGGGCGCGATCGGCCTCGGCTTGCGGCTGTGGCTCGCGGGCCTCGCGATATGGGCAATCGGACACGCGCTCGCTGTCTGGGCTGCGCGGCGCGATCCCCAGTTCGTCGATGTTGCGCGCCGTCACCTCAAATATCCGACGTGGGTGCAGCCATGATGTCGCTCCGCGAATACCGGGCCAAATCCGCCAGTCTGGCCGACTTCCTCCCCTGGGTCGCACTGGTGGGGCCGGGCGTGGTGCTCAACAAGGACGGATCGTTTCAGCGCACGGCGCGCTTTCGCGGTCCGGATCTCGACAGCGCCACGCCCGCAGAGCTGGTCGCCGTGACATCACGCCTCAATAATGCCCTGAGGCGACTGGGCTCGGGATGGGCCGTGTTCGTCGAAGCGCAGCGTGTCCCCGCACAGGCTTACCCGCACAGCAATTTTCCCGATCCCGTTTCGGCCCTGGTCGACATGGAGCGTCGTGAGCAGTTTCGCGAAGAGGGAGCGCACTTCGAGAGCGGCTACTACCTCACCCTATTGTGGATGCCGCCGCCGGAGGATGCGGCCCGCGCCGAAAGCTGGCTCTACGAGGGAAAGGCGGCCACTGGTGTCGATCCAAACGAGCTGGTTAAGTCCTTCGTTGACCGGACGGACCGCGTATTGCACCTTGTCGAGGGCTTCATGCCCGATGCGGGCTGGCTCGATGATCGCGCGACGCTCACCTATCTGCACAGCACTGTTTCCACCAAAATCCAGCAGGTCCGCGTTCCTGAAACGCCAGTCTATCTCGACGCCTTGCTGACCGACGAGCCGCTGACCGGCGGTCTCGAACCGAAGCTCGGGCAAGCCCATCTGCGCACGCTCACCATTACCGGCTTCCCGACTGCAACTTTTCCCGGACTGCTCGACGAACTCAACCGGCAGGCATTCCCATACCGTTGGTCGACCCGTGCGATCATGCTCGACAAGACCGATGCAACCAAGCTGCTGGCAAAAATCCGTCGCCAATGGTTCGCCAAGCGCAAATCGGTCGCCGCCATTCTCAAGGAGGTGATGACGAACGAGCAATCGGTGCTCATGGATTCGGACGCTTCGAACAAGGCAGCCGACGCCGACATGGCGCTTCAGGAACTGGGCGCGGACCATGCCGGCATCGCCTATGTTACGGCAACGATCACCGTCTGGGACCGCGATCCAGCGCTTGCTGCCGAGAAACTTCGTCTGGTCGAGAAGGTCATCCAGAGCCGCGATTTTACCTGCATGATCGAGGGCATGAACGCGATTGAGGCGTGGCTGGGATCGCTCCCCGGCCACGTCTACGCCAATGTCCGCCAACCTCCAATTTCCACTCTCAATCTCGCCCACCTGATCCCCCTGTCAGCTGTATGGGCGGGAGCGGAACGGGACGAGCATTTCGGTGACGCCCCCTTGCTTTACGGCAAGACCGAAGGCTCGACCCCGTTCCGCCTTTCCCTTCATGTCGGCGATGTCGGCCATACCCTTATTGTGGGACCAACAGGCGCGGGAAAATCAGTTCTCCTGGCGCTCATGGCGCTGCAGTTCCGACGGTATGCTGGTGCGCAGATTTTCGCCTTCGACTTCGGTGGGTCGATCCGGGCGGCAGCGCTCGGCATGGGCGGCGACTGGCAGGACCTCGGCGGTGCACTCGGCGGGGAGGACGAGGACAGCAAGGCCGTCGCCCTGCAGCCGCTCGCTCGCATCGACAACATAGGGGAACGCGCCTGGGCCGCCGAATGGCTGGCCGCGATGCTCGCCAACGAAGGCGTCAACATGGATCCGGCGGCAAAGGAACACATCTGGTCGGCGCTCACATCGCTGGCGTCCGCACCGCCGTCAGAGCGCACCCTCACCGGACTGGCAGTTTTGCTGCAATCGCAGGAATTGAAGCAGGCGCTGTCTCCCTATCTCATTGGCGGTCCATGGGGCCGACTGCTCGATGCCGAGCAGGAGAGACTGGGGGAAGCCGCAGTACAGGCGTTCGAGACCGAGGGCCTCATCGGTGCGTCGTCAGCTGCCGCTGTGCTCGCCTATCTCTTTCACCGGATCGAAGGTCGGCTCGACGGATCGCCAACCATGATCATTATCGATGAAGGCTGGCTTGTGCTCGATAGCCCAGCCTTTGCCGCGCAGTTGCGCGAGTGGCTGAAAACGCTGCGCAAAAAGAATGCCAGCGTCATCTTCGCGACCCAGAGCCTTGCCGACATCGAGACGTCGGCCATCGCGCCGGCCATCATCGAAAGCTGCCCAACGCGTATTTTTCTTCCCAATGAGCGGGCCGCCGAACCTCAGATTGCCAAGGTGTATGAGCGGTTCGGCCTGAATGACAGACAGATCGAGATCCTGAGCCGCGCCACGCCAAAGCGCGACTATTATTGTCAGTCACGACGCGGCAATCGCCTTTTCGAGCTGGGTCTTGGCGAAATCGCGCTCGCCTTCAGCGCAGCCTCTTCCAAGTCCGATCAGACGCGCATCGCCGAACTCGTTGCCGACCATGGCAGCGACGGCTTTGCAGCGGCCTGGCTCCGGCACCGCAGCCTCGAATGGGCGGCCGAGCTGCTTCCTCCCCGACCGCCCGCACCACATGAGAAGGAACCCAGTCGATGAAAATGTCCCTGTCTTGCCGCACGGCGATCGCCGTCGGCCTTGCCACCGCGTTGGTCACTGGCACGCTGACAGCTGGCCCGGCCCATGCCCAGTTCGGAGGAATCGTCTATGATCCTTCAAACTATGCCCAGAATGTGATGACGGCCGCCCGGTCACTTCAGCAGATCAACAACCAGATTCAGCAGCTCCAGAACCAGGCCACCAGCCTGATCAACGAAGCGCGCAACCTCACGAGTCTGCCGATTTCCACGATCCAGACACTGCAAAGCCAGGTCGACCAGACCCGGCAGTTGCTCAACCAGGCACAGCGGATCGCGTACGACGTGACTGACGTCCAGCAGGTTTTCAACGGACGCTACAAGGGCACGGCTCTGTCAGCAGGACAAGCTCAGATGGTCGCCAATGCCAATGCGCGCTGGCAGGACAGCGTTGGTGCCTTCGAAGACGCAATGAAGGTGCAGGCTGGCATCGTGGGCAATCTTGGCGCCACACGCAGCTCGATCACCACTCTGGTTGGCGCCAGCCAGTCAGCCACCGGTGCGCTCCAGGCTGCACAAGCCGGTAACCAGCTGTTGGCGCTCCAGACCCAGCAGCTCGCCGACCTGACCGCAGCCATTGCAGCGCAAGGGCGCGCCCAATCGCTCGAAGCCGCCCGTAATGCTGCGACTGAGGCCGAAGGTCGCGAGCGGTTCCGGCGTTTCCGGACCCGCAATTGAGATGAGCCGGGTGGTCAAACTTGCGGCAGCAGGAGCATTCGGTGGCTTGCTCGCGGCGGTCGCGGTTGTTTCGGCTACCCGGCCGTCAACGCCACCTTCGACGCCGATCCTCGTCGCTGATGAGGTGCCGCACCGCAATTCCCATGCTGCTGAACTCAAGCGCTGCCGGACGATCACCGTGCCGGAATCGAGCTGCGACGCCGTCTGGGATGCCGAGCGTACGCGATTTTTCCATGGAAGGGAGCGTCAGCCATGAATGACACCGGCGTGATCGACCAATTTCTGGCGGTCTTCTCCCAGTATATCGACAGTGGCTTTGGTCTTCTCGGCGGCGAAGTAGCGTTCCTGTCTTCGACCCTGATCGTGATCGACGTAACCATCGCGGCGCTCTTCTGGGCCTGGGGTACGGATGAAGATGTGCTGCAGCGGCTGATCAAGAAGACACTCTACATCGGGACCTTTGCCTTCATCATCGGCAATTTCTCCAACCTCGCCGGGATCATGCTTCAGAGTTTTGCCGGGCTCGGCCTTCAAGCCAGCGGTAGCGGCATGGGCATCGGCGATTTCATGCGCCCGGGCGTCGTTGCTGCCACCGGACTCGACGCCGGCCAGCCACTGCTCGATGCGACCGCAGACTTGGTTGGCCCCGTCGGCCTGTTCACCAACTTCGTCCAGATCCTGATCCTGCTGATCGCTTGGCTCATCGTCGTGATCGCGTTCTTCGTGCTGGCGATTCAGGTCTTCGTCACGATCATCGAGTTCAAGTTGGTCACGCTGGCCGGTTTCGTACTGCTGCCTTTCGCCTTCTTCGGACGCACTGCTTTCATGGCTGAACGCGTCCTCGGTCACATCATTTCCTCAGGCATCAAGGTGCTCGTGCTGGCTGTCATCACCGGCATCGGAACAACGTTGTTCGCACAGTTCATCAACGCCGGATTGGGGGTTGAGCCTGACATCCAGCAGGTCATGGCCATTGCCCTTGCCGCCTTAACACTTCTTGGCCTCGGCATCTTCGGACCCAGCATCGCTAACGGAATCGTGGCGGGAGGCCCACAACTCGGCGCAGGCGCAGCCGCCGGGACGGCGATCGCTGCTGGCGCAACCCTCGCTGGCGGTGTCGCGGGCGCGAAACTCGCCGCTGGTGCGACAGGAACGGCCATGGCTGGAGCTGCCACCGGAGGGGCTCGCGCCGCTGGCAGTGTTTCGGCGGCTTACTCTGCCGGTTCCGCCGGGAAGTCAGGCCACGCTGCCGTTGCCTCAGGTCTCGCCAATGTCGCGAAGTCTGCAGCAGGCGCAGCAACGTCACCTCTCCGGCGCGCAGCCGAAAGCCTCAAGGCAAACTATGCTGCTGCAAGAGGAAGCGCCCCCAAAGACAGGACCGCAATGTCGCCTTCCGATGGCCCGCCGGCTTGGGCGGCTGCCATGCGTCGGCGGCAAACCATGAGCCAGGGAGCCTCGATCGCGGCGCACACGCTGAAGGGCGGCGATAGTCATGCCAGCGGTCAAGGCCCCGACATCACCGACAAGAGCTGAAACCACTCAGGAGGTCCCTCCCATGTTTCGACGCCCATCCATACGCTACGGAACCAGCCCCGAACCCGTCACCCCCTATCAGCGCGCAGCGCAGGTTTGGGATGATCGTATTGGCTCTGCACGGGTCCAAGCGAAAAACTGGCGTCTCGCATTCTTTGGCTGTCTCGCGCTCTCGGGAGGGCTTGCGGGAGCTCTGGTCTGGCAATCCGCCCGCGGAACGATCACCCCTTGGGTGGTTGAGGTCGACAAATTGGGGCAGGCACAGGCCATCGCTCCGGCAAATGCCGATTATCGGCCCACCGATCCGCAAATGGCCTTTCACCTCGCCCGCTTCATCGAGCAGGTGCGCTCCATTCCGGCCGATCCCATTGTGTTACGGCAGGACTGGCTGAGAGCCTACGATTTCACCACTGACCGCGGCGCCCAGGCCCTCAACGATTATGCGCGAAACAACGATCCGTTCGCCCAAGTCGGCAAGATCCAGGTCGCGGTCGATGTCTCGAGCGTTATCCGCGCGTCGAATGACAGCTTTCGCGTCGCATGGACGGAACGGCGATACCAGGACGGGGCGCTGGTTGAGACTTCTCGTTGGTCCGCGATTCTGACCACGGTTGTGCAGCCGCCGCGCACTCCGGACGCCCTGCGGAAGAATCCGCTCGGCCTGTTTGTCAACGCCATCAACTGGTCAAAGGAGCTCAGCCAATGATCCCCCATTTGCGCGTGCTGCGCGCGTCGTTCCTGCTGTCGGCAGCCGCCCTCGGCAGCATTCCCATCCCTGTCATTGCCAGCGGGACTCCCGTCCGAGCTTTTGCCCAGACACCGGTGCCCACGGTAGAACCTTCAGACCCGCGAACACGCATTGGTCGCGCAAATGCTGCGGCGCGCGTGGAACCGGAGCGGACGAGCTACTTCAACGCAATCCAGCAATATGCCTATGTTGAAGGTGCGCTGTTCCAGATTTACACTTCGCCTGGGCATGTCACCAATATCATGCTCCAGGAAGGCGAGGAGCTGGTTGGGCCGGGACCCGTTGCATCCGGCGACACGGTGCGCTGGATCATTGGAGATACGGTAAGCGGCACCGGGCTTACGCGCCGCGTCCACATCTTGGTGAAGCCGACGCGGTCCGATATCAGCACCAATCTCGTCATCAACACCAATCGCCGCACCTATCACCTGGAGCTGAGCGCCACGACGTCCACCTATATGGCTGCGGTTTCATGGACCTATCCCCAGGATGCGCTGATTGCTTTGCGCAGCGCTGCGACCGAAGCCGAGCGCAGCGCCCCTGTCGCTGCTGGGATCGACTTTTCGGCCCTAAGCTTTGCTTACCGCTTGGCTGGTGACCGGCCGCAATGGCGACCGTTGCGCGTATTTGATGACGGCCGCCAGGTCTTCATTGAGTTTCCCGCGAGTATCGCCAACGGCGATATGCCACCTCTGTTCGTGATCGGCGCCGACGGTTCGGCTGAACTCGTCAATTACCGGGTACAGGGGCGCTACATGGTCGTGGATCGGTTGTTTGATAAAGCCGAGCTGCGCCTGGGTTCTGGCCGCAACGCCCGTCAGGTTCGCATCATACGCGAAGTTCCCCGTAGCAGGGGGCGGGCATGAACACCTCATCCCAGATCGTTCAGCCTTCGGCCGACGTGCCGCACGAGGCCGAGCCAGAAGAGCTTAACGAAATGGCCCCGGGGGCTCCGTCCAGCCCAGACGGCTTTCGCCTTGGCGGAGAGCCTCCGAGCGTAATGCGGCTATCGCGCAAGGCCCTTGCAACGATCGGCGTCGCCGCCAGCATCGCTATTGGTGGTTCGCTGATTTACGCTCTTCAACCCAAGACGCCTGTACCGCCGGAAAACCTGTACGATACCAACAGTCGCAATCGCGCTGATCAGGTGACAGGAGCGCCAGCCAACTATGGCGACGTCCCCAAACTCGGGCCTCCGTTGCCAGGTGATCTGGGGCGACCGATCGTTTCGGCGCAGCAGGAAGGCCAGAATGTTCCGATCCCTCCAATCGGATCGCCAGCCAATGGGACACCCACGTCCGATCCGAGGCTTGCTGCTGCCGAGCAGGCACGAGCACGAGCCGCGCAGGAACGGGACAGTGCGCGAACGAGCCAGCTCTTCCTGGCTGGCAGCACTGGTGGCAGCGACAATCGGATATCCTCGACTGGCAGTCCGCAACCAGTAATGGCGAACGATATCTCAACCTCTTCCCAAGCGCTTCCGCCGACGCCGACATCCAACCGCCGCGCGTTTCTTGAGCAGCGTGGCAACCGCGTGACGGAGAGTCCGGAACGGATCATGCGTCTCGGCTCTCCTCATGTCGTGCAAGCCGGCAGCATTATCCCTGCTGCGTTGATCACGGGCATTCGTTCGGACCTTCCGGGTCAGATAACAGCGCAGGTGACCCAGAACGTCTATGATAGCCCGACCGGACGCATCCTGCTTATACCGCAGGGGGCCCGGCTGATTGGCGAGTATGACAGTGATGTCGCCGCCGGACAGAACCGTGTGCTGCTCGCATGGGAACGGCTTATCTTCCCGGGTGGCCATTCAATTCTGCTCGACCGTCTTCCGGGTGCCGATACCGCTGGCATGGCCGGGCTCGAAGACCGCACCAACTATCATTGGGGCAACATGCTCAAGGCCGCGTTGATATCGACGCTGCTTGGGGCGGGAACCGAGCTCGCGACGAGCGACGACAGTGACCTTGTTCGCGCGCTGCGCTTCGGGACGCAGGACACGGTCAATCAAACCGGTAGGCAGGTGGTGCAAAGGCTGCTCAACATTCCGCCAACCCTCACTGTGCGACCGGGGTTCGCCCTGAGGATTGTGGTCACACGCGACCTCGTTCTCGAACCATTCCAGCAAGGAGTGCCCCGATGACCCGGCTTAAGCTGGCTGACCTGGCTAATGAAAAACCTGTCCGCCTTACCCTGGAAATTCCGGCGCGACTGCATCGGGATCTGACTGCGTACGCGCTGGCAGTGAACGGCGGTGATTCCAAGGGCGCACCCTCGCTGGAGCGTCTCATCCCCGCCATGCTGGAGCGCTTCATCGCCACCGACCGAGCCTTCTCCAAGGCTCGAAGGTCTTCTCAAGCAGGGTAACGTTCGTTGATGAGCGTGAAGAAGCGCTGCAATGCCGGGTTTTCATTGTCGTCACGCCAGTAGACGGAGAATTCCAGTCGGGCCGTACCGCCCTGATCATGGATTTCGCGGAAATGAAGATCAGGCCATGTCACGCCCTGCGACGCTTCTGTAGCGATGGTGACGAACCGGCCGACCGAAACGATGCTAAGCACGCTTTCGAGGCTCGTGTCCTGGACAATAATGTTCGGGCGGTACCCCTGTTCGGTCAATCGCGCAGCCAGCAGATTCGAGATGATCGGTCCGATCCCACCGCCGGGGACGACAAACACTTCGCGCCGCAGGTCCGGCCAATAGATGCGTTCGTTCTGCAACAAGCGGTGGCCGTCGAGCAGGGTCACCATCAGACGATCCGACCAGACTCGTCGCGACCGTATTCCAGCCTCCTCCATTCCCGTCGGAGCTACTGCGACATCGATCGTTCGGGCTTGCAAGCGATGGAGCAAGCGTTCGGGACCAGCTTCGACCCCATCGAATTGAACGTCAGGAAACCGCACCAGATAGTCCGAGAATGTCTGTTTCAGGTTTCCGGCCATCAGGGAAGAACTGTAGCCAACCGCAAGTCGGCCCTGTTCGCCGTAACTGACCGCCCGCGCCGTAGTTTGCAGGTTGTCGATATCGGTAATGATGCGCCGGGCGGATTCGATGAATACCTTGCCCATTTCGGTGGGTTCAGCGCCGCGCGTAGATCGAGTGAAGAGCTTGATGCCAAGCTGATCCTCAAGCTGCGTCACCCTTTGGCTCAGCGTCGCCTGTCGCATGTTGAGCGCTGCGGCGGCCCGGGACAAACTGCTCATGTCTGCCGTCAGCACTGCGTAACGCAGTTGCCGGATCTCGATTGTCATGCGCCCGCCCCCCCAACTCACTCAATTTGCCAATTGAGCAAAGTTCCTGATGCGTGGGCAACGAAAAAATGGCGTCTCCGCAATGTAACTTACAGAAAAGCGAACTTGAGCGTAAATTTTACAATTGGGCAGGTGATCCACGCATTGCTCCAAATTGGAGAAATAGGTGGATCGCCCTATTAGAACTATTAGCTGTTTCTACTCTACGGATTTTTCTGCAAAGCCAAGGGTGTTGGCATTCTCAATGAGCGTGCGAACTTTGGCGCGATCAAGGCCGTTGGGCACTTCTGCTTCAATTTCGAGCCGCAGAGTCACCTTGCTGCCTTGGAGCGTCGTCAATTGCTCGACTATAGCCTCGACAATCTGATGCATGTCACGGGCTGGGCGATCGGGTGAGATCATAACCGTTCCGCTGAACCGTGTCGGATTGCGTTCGACGGGCGGTATCGGCCCATGACCTGGCGTCTGCTCACCCGGTTCGGCGGGGTCGCCAATGGGTGGCGTTCCCGGGCCAGGTTCGGTGGGCTGTGACGGTACCGGTCGATGCGCCTCTGCAACTTCTGGTCTGATGATCACGCTATCGCCGTCGATGACGATCATCGCGCTGCTGGCATGATCAATCGCCAGACCGAGATACCTGTCCGTCGATTCTTCCCAACGTTCCGCATAGGCAAAAGGCCCCGGCAGCATTCCGCTCACCGCCGACTGCACGGACCTGATCAGCACGTCCTGATTTTTGAGGCGCGGCAGGTAAATGTAGCGGTTGAGGTACTCGCGCAAATCCCTGAGCTGCAGGTGGGGCCGGTCGTTCCAGATGTATTTCTGCAAATCCCGATCTAGCCGCGTCGGACCAAGCTCGGTCAACAGCCCTTCCTCGCCGATCAGCTTCTTGCTGGCGCGGGCGAGCAAGCCGTCTTGGGCCGGGATCTTGCCGGAGACCCATTCAACGTCTGCCTGCGCACTTTCCTGCGCCGGATAGTGAAGGTAGCACCACGCTTCCTTGAGCCGCGTCTTCACGGTTTCGTTGGCTTCGGCGAGCTTTGCCTTGGCCAGAGCGCTGTCGCTCTGAGTGAGGTTCAGACGGTCCGTATCGCGGACGATTTCACTCCAGGCGAGAGATGCACGAACAGCATCCTTGAGATTGTCGAGCTGCTTTGCATCGGCGGCGATGAATACCAGCATATTCCGGTACACGCGCGGCGTGCTGCCGCGCTGCATGAGAATTTCCTTGGCTTCGACAAGGGCTTCCGACCCCTCCCGACCATTGTGCGGATGCGCGACACCCAGCACCACCGCCCGCACGCCGCCAGCCTCATCCGGCACCTCGGCGGAACCTGAAGGAGCGACCTGCACGGCGTCGAAATGTCCTCGATCCGGTAGCGCGTTGACGTACTTGGTCAGCTCGGCATCGATGGTGACATCGACGAGCGCACCTTCGATCTGAGCGGCTCGGTCCGTCGCGATGCGGTTGAGGCTGGCAGCCATCGAGTACCAGTAGCGCCCAAGGTCCGAGTGCATGAACTTGGCCTGGTTGGTCAGACGCCGGAGAGCGTCACCAAAAATTGCTGGCCGCTCGCCCGGCTGCACGACGCCCAGATTGATCTGCTTGTCGTCTAGGCCCGTGTTCTGTTGCTGGTGGGTCGGCGCCGTGCCCATGAAGATGGCGCGCGCGACACGGCGCGTTGCTGAGTACCGGTTGAGGTTGGGCGCCGATTGGTCGATCTTGTACGGAGTCGACGCCGTGCCATCGACGTCACCGGCGATGATCGACTGCCAGCTGAGATCGAGATAATGCAGCAGCTCGGGCTCCACGCGTGGCGAATTGATGGCGACGCTACCCGGCATGATCATGACCGAGGGATCGCCGCTCATCCACAACTCGTGGATGGCCTGCGCCATCAGCCGCAGAACACCGCGCGTACGCTGGAACTTCTCGAGCGATCCCCAACAGGTATAGAGTTGGTCGAACAGTTCGGGATGGATCGGGTAGGCCTTCTCCAGCTTGCGACGATAGTCTTCATCGGCACAGCCCTGCGGAAAATCATTGGCGTTTTCGCGGTAGAGCTTCGCAAACTGCTTCAACGTATTGTCGCGGTGGTGGAACCGGTCGCCGGGTATTTCCTTGAACAGGCGGCGGCGCACGATCTCGTAGCTCTCTTCCTGGCTGGCAGGACGCCATGAAGATTCAACGCGGCTGAACGTCTGCTTGAGGCGGGCCAAGGCCTCCTGGCCGCCTTCACCACCGACCTCGATCTGCGACGCCGGCAAGGACGCTACCAGCAGCGTGCCCGGGCTGGCCTTCACCGCTTCGGTCAGCGCTTGGACGAACGAAAGATTGGCATCGAAGGACCCCGATGGCAGCCCCTCGACCTTGTAGATTTGGCGCAGATAGGCGACCCATTCGTCGATCAGAATGAGGCATGGGGCGCACTTCTTGAAGATCGCCTCGAGGAGGTTCGAGCCAGGTGCGATCCCGGTCGCGTCATTCTCCGCAACCATGTCGAACGCGTCGGCACCGCCCAGCTGCCAGGCAAGATCGCCCCAGGTGGTCCTGATCTTCCGGCCGCCATCAGCATTGAGCACGTCCTGCGGCCCGCGGGATGTACCGACCAGGACAGCCCGGTTGATGCCACTTGGCACCGTCAGACCGTTTGTCTCAAGCAGCTGATCCAGGCCCGACAGGTCCTGCACCGGCGTCGTGCCTGCCATGTGGTAGAGCGCCAGCATCGAGTGGGTCTTGCCGCCACCGAAGTTGGTTTGCAGTTCCACCACCGGGTCGCCGCCAGTCCCGGACAAGCGCTTGGCTGCGCCAACTAGCAGAGTGCTCAGGCCCTCCGTCAGGTATGTGCGGCTGAAGAACTGCTTCGGGTCGCGATACTCTGCGGGAGCGCTGCCTGAATGGACCTTGGCGAGGTCAGCCGCGAACTCCGCCTGCTGGAACTCGCCGGTCGCCACATCCTGATGGGGCTCGACGACTTCACGCCATGGCTTGAGGCCAGCGACCGTTTCGACCGAAATTTCGAGCCGCTGGGTCTTGCGCCGTTCCTCATTGCGCTGAAGCTCGGTGAACTTGGTGCGCAGGATCGTATCACGCATCCGGCTTAGCTGCTCAGCGGCGTCGCCGGCGCTGATCGATTCCATAAGGCGGCGCATGGAATCGAGTGCGCGGTCAGCATCGTCATAAGTGAAGGTCTCGTTGTGCGAGAGCTTGTTTCGGACATCGAGCAGTTCCGACACGTAGGACCGTTCCGGGTGGCCCAGGACCGTGGCAAAGGCGTCCTTCCAGAACGCCATCATGGTCTTGAGAAGACCTTGTTGGTCCCAGCCCACATCGCCCGTCGAGTTAGGGCGCAGCCCTTGGACGCGCTGGACCACCTCAAGCTGCCAATGGCCTTTGATCGAGTTTTCGAGGCGCTTTTCCACGAACGGGATCAACGCGGAAGGCAGCAGTTCCATGCCTTCGAACACATACTGGCGGGTGCTTTTAGCCATTGTCGTTCCCTTTAAACGTCGAAGCGCATCTGGCCGTCACGGCGCGTGTCGTGGACAGCGGCTGCCTGCCGCGTCAGTTCGGTCCAGTCGGTTATGAGGGCGTTGTACGCCGTGGCCTCTTGCCGATCCTGCCGTCGCTTGTCGCTGATCTCGTAGAGAACGTAAGCCAAATCCTTCACAGCCTCAGCTTTGTCGCTCCCGAACTTTTTCAGGAGAACAGCCGTGTCGTGAGACAAGCCATCAAGCTGATGCTGGCGGACAAGATATTGGCAGCACTCCCAGATGGTGAGGTGCCGGTCAAAATCTGGATCCCAGCCTTCCTCAAGCTCTTCGCGCTTGTAAATCCGAACTCGACCAGCAGACGATTCAACGATGCCAGCATGCCGCACATCGTCGACCGAAATGCCGCGGGCGCGTGCAAGGCTATCGGCGTCGCCGAACATCCCCTTGTCGAAGCCGTGCTGCGTGAACCAAGTCACCGCAAAGCGCGTTTCCGGATCGAAATCCCCCTCTTGCGCGGACAGGTACTGGTCGAGTTCCTCATTGATTATCTGCAGGGCAGTTTTCACCGACATGGGCTTATCGTCACGCTCGATGACGGAAGCGTACCGGCTGAAAATCGCAATGCCCGGGCCGATGGACGCTTGGGGAATATCCACGGGCGCAATGCTTGCTCGATGCATCTCTTTCAGGGCCGCGGGCAGTTCTCGGCGCAAAGCACGTATGAACTCGACGCGAGAAATGATCTCCGCGTCAGCCGCGCGCGGTCGACACGCCATCACGACAGAGGTCGCGAGCGCATTCTTGTTCTTCTTCAGATTCCCTACAAGTTCGGTACGCACAGGCCACGTTGCGCCGATCGAGTATCCGGCATCGACAATTGCCTGCAGGAACGTCGCCCACCCTTTTACCGAGAAGCCGCTTTCATCGACCTCGCCCTGCCTGAAGGCATAATAGATAGCGGCGGGAACGTCGGGACGGCCTTGGGTTGCCATATGATGCATGACGGTGGTCATGCCCTCCAGGAAGAAGCTGTCCGCCTCGTCCTTACCACCGTGTCGTTTGTAGTCGGCCACCAGTTCCTCCTGTTTGGGAACCAGCATGGTCGAGAACAAATCCGGGTATGTTCCCGCGAGGCCCTTCCTAAGCCAGACGTAGAAGAAGTCCGAGAGGTCGGCATAGGGGACGTTGTCATAATAAGGCGGGTCGGTTGAAATGACGTAGCCCGAGAAATCAACGTTTTGAGCATTCATCTGCCGCTCGATACCAGGCTGCTCACTGCAAGGAAGCGCGGCGACACTCTTAACCAAGTATTCGACCTGGCCGATAAAATTTCCTGACGAAGACGAGAAGGGGTTTCCTTCAGCTGTGTCCCAACGCATTGGTAGGGCCTGCATTGCGAACACTTGCTCAACCTTTTCGCCCGTCGTGTGCCAAAACGTGCTCGTTGATTGCCGGTTCGCTAAACGGCTCACGCCCAACACTAAGTACGAATGGATCGCACGTCTGTAATCTGGGTCTTCAATTTGATCGATAACTTGGGGAATAAGCTCCATGAAGGTGTTCAGGGCAATCGTCTGACGATCCATGAACAGGTCAGAGATATTCGTGGGACCATAGTTGGTCACGCTCATGTACTGAGGATGCTGAGAAAGCGGGTATTCCGGTCGCCATTCAGGCTTCTCGCTAAATGCGAGAGACTCATGCTGTGCCGTTGGAGAGACGTATCGACGTCCACCCTTTCCTTCGGCAACGATCGCAACGAGACGCCAGCCCATCCGTCCGGCCATACCCTCCGCTTTTACGTAGTCAGCGGTAATGGCGTCGCCAGTTAACAGGCACCTGAAGTTTGCCCCTCTGCCAGCTTTGGTGCCCGCTCCAATAGCTTCGGCGTCGTCAGGCTTGCCGGAATGCACCTCAAACGAAATGTCTGTTCCGCTGACGATAGGTTCGACCCACACCGATTTCTTCGGCTTGTTGCAAAGCCAGTAGTTGGAAATGAGCGGAACGTGGGCACCGCGCACAGCTGGGTTTGGACTTGCTACCGTTCGAGCCCACAGCCAGGCAAGCACGGTAGCGTCGCCACCGCCCTGCGCTTTGGTGAGAGCTACCTTTGGATAGAGATGGCCAATTTCTGTCCATGCCTTGTCGGTTAACGCCTGTGCATACCAAAGAATGTCCTCGGCGAGGCCTTCCGCTCCACGGTAATGTAGGCGCTCTGGCTTTCCTGGATGGATGGGCTTTCGATCTCTGAACTTGGAAGGCAGTTCGATCATTGCCTTGCCGATCATCACCGCAACCGGATTCAAGTCAGACCCTGTTGCAGGCAGGCCAAGCCGAAGCGCTTCCAACGGGATTGAGCAACCACCGGAGAAAGGATCGTAAGCCGGTGGGACGCCGTCTGGAAAGTTCCTGCGGATCTCCGCACGTGCGCGTTCGAGGACCTCCTCGTTGGTTGAGTTCTCCCACTTCACCAAATCCTCGATGATCCGGAATAGTCGGTCACGCTCAGCCTGGATTTCCTCTTCGGTCGCGAACTGATCGGGATGGCTCGACGGATCATCGACCAGCTGGGCAAACAAAACGGCACGGCATGCCGCAAGGGGGCGTCGCGCCCACCAAAGATGCAACGTGGAGGGATGCCCGTGTCGGATCGATTTCTCGCGGGCGGAAGCCGCGTTAATAGCCTCCAACGGGATTGCGACTTCAATCAGCTTCTTCTTGTGAGAGGTGGTCATGACGTTTCGATTTCTTTCTTATGTTCGCGAGGTTGTGCAATCACGAAGTCGACGCCAAGGCCGACGCGGACCACCTCTCGAAGAACCAAAATTTCTCTTGTGACTTTGCGGATGCGAGCGTCCTGTTCGGTGTCGGCATCATCCCCTTCAGGGGCTATCGGGAACCTGTCACGTATCGCATCTTCAGCACCTCGAAGCCCCTCTGGCACCAGCGGCCAAACCTTTTCCCGAACCTGCCGAACCGTCTGCTCCAGCGAGTCATCAGAACTCTCTGTAAGCCGCTCGGCCACGGCAATCGATATCGCCGCAAAGTCCGCCACTTTTACCTTTTTGGGCTCGGAACATCGCCAAGCAAACGTGGCCCCCGCGACATAAGAAACCACGTGGCTTCTATCGTCAGGCAAGGGGCCAATCGCGCGAGGTGAGATCAACACGGAACTGGTGTGGACTTGTGCGAGAGCGTAGGCAGTGTTGAACGCTGCGGAACTTTCGCACGTGGGTGACGCATAATAGACCGCGCCGGGAAATTTCGCTTCTAACTGCATAAGATGGGCGTGCTGATCTGAGAGGTCGCGACGCATCAGGGGCATCCGGAAGAACGGCGTTGAGAGCCCCGCCAGCCCCAACTGCGCGATTTCCCGTGCAGTATCCCGGACCATCAGCTCAGGCAGCTTGAACTGGAAGAACAGCGGTGAGCCGGGCATGTCGATCCGCACATCGTAACCCAGCTTGGCTTCCTGGACGAGATTGGGGAAAACAGGCGCAGAGGCTGGGCCGCTGGCACTCGACCGGATCAGGTTTTCCGTGAACGCGTAGCCATAAGAGAACTCAGTGAACCCAAGCTTCATCGCGGAGCCTCCGCGCGCTCGAGCAAGCGCGGAAGATGGAATTGAATGGCGGTTTCGAGGAATGATGGCTCGCGATCGACCAGCGGGCCGCGAATGTAGCGCGGCTCATGCGCGTAGCCGTTGCTGACCGGCACCACGGCCAGAATGAACTTCTCGGGCTCATGCAGCGAGGTGATGATTTCCTGCCGGGTGATCATCACGCTGTCCGCGCCATCGATCCGGCCCTTGACCTCGATGAAGCGCAGATGCCCGGTCTGTGGGTCGTGCGAGGCGATGTCATAGCCGATCTTCTGCATGGAGACGTCGGTCGGCGTGTTCCCAAGCGCCCGCTCCGCGGCCATCACCGCCTCCATCGCGGCCAGTTCGATGGCTCGGCGTGCAGCAGGGTCTTCCGAAAAATGGTTGCCGATAGGGGCGGCATTCTGTGCCTCAAGCAGCCCGCGCGGGATCACCACCATGCCGCCGCGAACCCGCGGTGGCTGCGAGGAAATGAACCGCTCCTTCTCGAGCTGGTCCATCCGCCGCTTCTGGCGCTCAGCCAGATCTTCGGCGCGGCGCTGCGCGTTCTGCCAGCTAAGCCGGGTCTTTTTGCCGGCCTTCTCCTCCTCCTTGAGCTCGAAGGCACGCGAATCCCAGTAATTGATTTCCTTCTTGAGCCGCGCGCGAACCTCCTGCTCGACCTTCTCGATCTCAGGGAGGCGCCGCGCCTTCACTTCAGCGACATGGTGCTGCGCCAGTTCGACCGTTGCAAAGCGGATCGCCGTCTTCTCGAGGTCTGTCGTGAGCCAGCCCTCTTCAAGCTGACCGCGCACTGCCGCGATTTCTTCAGGCTTTGCCGGCCGCAGATTAAGGTGCGGTGCAATCCCCGCATTGGTCGCGTTGCCGGCCTTGTCGATCGCGGCGAACTGCAACTTCTGCGACAGGGTATGCGGCTTGCCTAGGCTCGTCAGCCGGCCATCCTGGACGCTGTGTTCGAGCAGAAAGACAGCTGACAAGGCCTCACCGGTATCGGTATCGTCGACGAGTATAGCGCCCTGGCGCATGATCTGCTCATATTGCTCGCGGATCAGGCTGATGACCGCTTCGAGCAGCGGATGGCCGGGGCACACGAACGCGGCGACCGGCTGCTGGTTGATCTTGTCCTTCTCGAAGCAGATCCGCTCATACTGCTTCTGGATCGGCGCGCCGGTGCCGATCTGGCGATCCCGCTCGCGGATGCGGACCGGGACATGGCTGATTTCCCAGCGACCTTCCTCGCGCCGCTTGATGCGCCCGCCCAGATGCTGGAACGCCTCGACGAAGAAGCTCTGGATATGGTGCGGCTGAAGCCGCAGCGCCTCGGCACGTTCCATTTCCAGGCGCAGCTCTTCGACCCGCGCCTCTGGCATCGTGTCGTTGGTCAGTGCGCGGCGGCGCAGCAGCTCGAGCAGGTGGGTCTGGTCGACAGCTCCATCGACTTGCTGGAACAGTCGCGCCTTGACCTCTTCCTGTTCGCCATACTGGATGGCCTGAAACAGCAGATCCTTCAGCGCGGTGCCCTCGAACAGTTCGCCCAGCACGTCATAGACACGTCCGCCCAGCGCTTCCCGGGCCGCCTCCAGCTTTTCGAGGAGGCGCGCATAGACCTCGCCTTCGCGCGTGTCCGCCGCGACCAGGTTCCAGAGGTGGCAGACCTCGGCCTGGCCGATGCGATGGATGCGCCCGAACCGCTGCTCGATCTTGTTGGGGTTCCACGGCAGGTCATAATTGACCATGAGATGCCCGCGCTGGAGGTTGACGCCTTCGCCCGCCGCATCATTGGCGATCAGGACCAGCATGTCCTTGTCCTGCATGAACCGCTCAACCACCTTGCGGCGTTCCTCGCGCGACACCCCGCCATGGATGACATCGACCGCCTCGGCATTGCCGATCCGGGCACGTACCTTGTCGAGCAAATAATGGAGTGTGTCCTTGGGCTCGGTGAAAATGATGAGCTTGCGCCGATTACCAGCTGCATCGACCATCAGATCGTCATCGAGAATCCGGTTGAGCTGGCTCCATTTGGTATCGACGCCCGAGCGCAGCACGCCCAGAGCCATCGATTCCAGACCCTTGAGCGTCTCGACTTCGAGCGCCAGCTGTTCGACCGTCTCCGCAGTCGTTGCTCCGGTCGAGATCAGGTCTTCGAGCTCGTCGATCTCATCCTGACCATATTCGTCGATATTGCCGAGCATGTCGGCATTGACCTTGGGCACAGCGAAGTCAGCCCGGCGACCAGCATTGGCAAGGCGCGCTTCGCCCAGTTCGGTCTCGAGCCGTTCACGGCGGCGCTTGAGTGACTGGTAGATGGCAGCTGGCGAGGAGGCGAGCCGCCGCTGAAGGATCTGCAATGCGAAGCCGACGTTGTTGCGCTTCTTGCCATCCCCTTCGGCAAACCGCTGAACGCGGTTCATCTCGGTGCGCACATACTCCGTGACGGCTGTGTAGAGCGCAGCCTCGCCTTCCGAGAGCTCATACTTGACCGTATAGGCGCGGCGCTCCGGGAATAGCGGGCGCCCATCGAAACGCAGCAATTCTTCCTTGGTCAGCCGCCGCATCATGTCGGCCGTATCGGCATAGTGAACACCGTCGCGGAACCGGCCCTCGAACCGGTCGCCATCGAGCAGCGCCATGAACAGCTGAAAATCCTCTTCCTTGCCATTATGCGGCGTCGCCGACATCAGCAGCAAGTGACGGCAGACCTGGCCGAGCTTCTGGCCGACCTGATAGCGCCGCGTATATTTGACATCGCCGCCGAAATAGGTGGCCGACATGCGATGGGCTTCGTCGCAGATGATGAGGTCCCACTCGCGGGCGCTCATCAACTTCTCCTGCAAATCCTCGTTACGCGCCAGGACGTCGAGCCGGACGATGAGCCGATCACGGTCCGTGAACGGATTGCCCGAGCGCGAGGTCTCGATCATGTCGCGGCTCAGAATATCGAACTCGAGGTTGAACTTCTGACCGAGTTCGTCCTGCCACTGCTCGACGAGACTGCCTGGTGCAACGATCAGGCAGCGTTCAAGATCGCTGCGCGCGATCAATTCCTTGATGAGCAGCCCAGCCATGATCGTCTTGCCTGCCCCCGGATCGTCGGCGAGCAGGAAGCGCAGCGGCTGACGCGGCAGCATCTCGCCATAGACCGCTGAAATCTGGTGCGGCAGCGGATCAACCATGCTGGTGTGGATGGCCAGATAGGGGTCGAAGTAGTGCGCGAGTTTGATCCGGTTGGCTTCGGTCACCAGACGCAGAAGGGCACCGTCGGCATCGAAAGACCAGGGGCGGCCATTCTGCTCGACCTCCAGGCGATGCTCATCATCCCGGTATAGCACAGACTCGGCAACCGTGCCGTTGTGGTCGCGGTACACGACGCTGATCGCCTGATCGCCGATCCAGTCGACCGAAACGACATGAACGGGCTGGTTCGAGGCAATGCCGCGTACCGATGCACCGTTCTTGATCTCTTCGAGCTTCGCCCCCATCGGCACTACCGTCCCCTGTCCACGTCCTAAAGCTGAAACTCGGCGCGTTCGAGCGCCACCAGCGTTTCCTTGCGATTCACATTGACGATATGCTGGCTTCGCGCGCTGCGCTTCGCCGCATCGTCAAGCAAACCGAGCCTTTTCAATACATAAAATAGCATCGCATAGCGCACGGAAAGTACCGTGGTGTCGACTTCTAGGCCGTAGTCCTTGGCGACAACTCGCTTCTGACTTTCGGTCAGCTCCGGGTGCGGCCCGACAATCACGTCGAAATAGTTGTTCCAGAGCCAGTCATGTTCGCCGGATTGGCCAGGCTCGCCTTTCCCTCCAACGTCCAGAATCCGGGGAAGCAGGAAGTCCTTGAACTTGTTTTCGACGTGGCAAAACCCGCGCACGTGCCAGCGAAAACCATCGTACCCGAACGCGTGCGGCGTCATCCGCCGCCATATCGGGTCAGGCCGGGCGCTGTTCATCGACTGGTAGAATACATCAATCGACTGGTTCTCCCGCACCGCTTCGAGAACCCGCCGCAAGATGGCGATGTCGATTTCGCGCTTGGGCGTTAGCGCCACGTCAGCGCTCGGCATCGCTGCAATCCATGATTCGCTTGACGGCAGCATCCCCTCGGCAACCGCCCGCAGCTGCGAGAGATACTTGTACGGGTCAGGATCAAGAAACCGCAGCACGAACGCGTCTGCCGCCACGTAGCGCTTGGCCCGCGCATCATAGAGCATGTTGCCCGGCGCACGCGCTTGATAAAGCGACAGATCCTTCGAAGCTTGCGGCGTCGAGACGCCGAAGCATTCGATGATGTCGGCGCGGTTGATCGTGCCCTCCCAGAACAGGCGGAACTCGATAAATTCCAGTCGTTGCTCGACACCCCAGCGCACCTTGGCGGCTCTCCATTAGTATAGAAACTATCCGAACGTTGACGTTCGATGAGAATAGTTTATATGCGGTTAACGTACGGCGAGTCAAGGAGACGTATAATGGCAGACCGCTATGTGACAAAGCACCCGAACGGTTGGGCGGTGAAGGCCGCAGGCGCACAGCGCGCGAGCAGCGTCCATTCGACGCAGCGCGCAGCAGAAGAGGCCGCCAAGCAGACCGTGCGCAATCTGGGCGGCGGCGAGGTCCGCATCCAGGGCCAGAACGGACGCTGGCGTGATTCGGACACCGTGGTGCCCGGCAATGATCCGATGCCGCCCCGCGACAAGAAGCACTGAGCGAGAGGCTGCGCACCATGAGGCGAATCCTGACCATCGACGGCGGCGGCATCCGCGGGACGTTCCCGGCGGCTTTTCTTGCCAATCTCGAACAGGATCTCGAACAGCCGATCGGGCGCTATTTCGACCTCATCGCGGGCACTTCGACCGGCGGGATCATTGCCATTGGTCTCGCTCTCGGTCTGCGCGCCGCCGACATTCTGCGGCTTTACGAAGAGGAAGGCCCGGCCATTTTCTCGCAGAGCCGGACGGGCTTTTTGGGCTGGCTTGAGCGCCATCTGCGCAAAGGTCGCTGGGCCGTCTGGGGGCCGAAGTACAGCGCCGAGCCGCTGCGCAACGCTCTGCATGGCGTTCTTGGCGACCGGCTGCTGGGCGAGGCCCAGACCCGGCTGGTGATCCCTGCATGGCATCCCCAGACCCAGGGCGTCTATGTCTTCAAAACCGCACACCATCCTCGCTTGCGGACAGACTATCGCGAACTGGCCATCGATGCGGCTATGGCGACGGCGGCAGCGCCAACCTATTTTGCCCAGCACGTGACCGCCAATGACGTCGGACTGGTCGACGGTGGCCTGTGGGCCAACAACCCTGCAGGGCTCGCCGTCGTCGAGGCCATCGGCACGCTTGGCTGGCCCGCCGATCAGCTGAACGTCCTGAGCGTGGGCTGCCTCGATGACATCAAGACGCTGCGGACCTCCTACGGCGCGGCCCGGATCGCCCCCCAACTGTCCAGTATCTTCATGGCAGGCCAGTCACACGGTTCGCTCGGCATCGCCAAGATCCTGACGGGCGATGAGCATGAGCGTCGCGCCGTCTTCCGGGTCAGCCAGCCGGTTCCCGATGGCTTCTACTCGCTTGATGACACCCGCCGCATTCGCAGCCTCAAGGACCGGGCCTTCGCCGAAGCCCGCGTCCAGAAGCCGATCCTGCAACCCTATTTCTTCGGCGCTCCCGCCGACGAATTCATCCCCTGTCACGAGGTGCCCTGATGACTGTTCACGACAAGCGGCTGGCCAGGTCGCACGACGATATTCTTGAAGCCATCGCTGCTGCGCTGGATATTCCGCCCGGCAAGTTCGAGGAGGCCAAGCAGCGCTATGAGGCGCTCGGTGGCTGGCTCGACCGTCCGGAATCCACGCTGACCGATCTTGACCCCGCCATTTCGCCGCACGGCTCGTTTCTTCTGGGAACCGTCACGCGCCCGCTGACCGATGCCGACGAGTATGATGTCGACCTTGTCTGCCGGGTCAACGGATCGAAGGCCGCGCTCACGCAGAAGCAGCTCAAGGACGCCGTCGGGTATGAGGTCGCCTTGTATGCGCGTGCGCGGAACATGGCACAGCCGGAAGAGCGTCGTCGTTGCTGGACCCTCAATTATGCCGAGGGCGCACAGTTCCACATGGATGTCTTGCCGGCCTTGCCCGATGCGCAGCGCTATCAGGCGCAGTTGCGGGCCAAGGGCTTTGGCATCCTCGCCGCCGATGGCGACCTCAGTGGCCACGCGATCGCGATTACCGACAATCAGCGTCGCGATTATGCCCTGATCTCGGACGACTGGTTGCAGAGCAACCCTTATGGCTATGCCGCCTGGTTCCGTGGGCGCATGCGGGTCCGGCTGACCGAGGCCAAGCGGTCGTTCGCCGCGCGCGAGCGGATCACGGCCAGCGTCGATGAAATCCCGGATTACAAGGTGCGCACTCCGCTTCAGCAGGCCATCCAGCTTCTCAAGCGTCACCGAGACTGCATGTTTGCCGAAGATGGCGAACACAAGCCGATCTCGATCATCATCACGACCCTAGCTGCCCATGCCTATAACGAGGAAGCCTCGCTGTCGGCAGCGCTGCAGACCATCTTGATGAACATGGATCGTTACATCGAGGAGCGGGAAGGAATTGCCTGGGTCTCCAACCCCGTCAATCCGACCGAGAACTTCGCCGACAAATGGCCGGAAGAGCCGCGCAAGCGCGACAACTTCTACCGCTGGCTCGCACAGGCCCGGCAGGATTTCGCGCAGTATCTGCGCGCCAGCCCCTACGATACCATTCCGGCCGAACTGGAGCAGCGCCTCGGTCCCAGCCTGGTAAAGCGCGCGCTCAACAGCGTCATGCCAGGCGATGGTGCCATCGGGGCTCCTGCGCTGCTTCTGGGGGTCGGCCATGATGCCGAGCTCGAGCGTGCCCGCCACGCGGTCGATGCCATTCAGAGCAGCGGATCCCAGTCCCGTCCCTGGGTGCGCTGAGGCGGTCGCTTTGCTCACGCTGCTCGAGGTTCAAGCTGCGATCGCGTTTGAACAGCCCGGTCTCCGGGCGTCTGAGATCGATGGCAAGATCGTCGTTGAAGGGACGTTCGTGGTCACAGACGGTAGCCCCGTTTGTGACCCGGCAGGTCCGCTGGCCCGCTACGCCGTCAAAATCGAGCTGACCCACGCCTATCCACGCATCGAACCCCGGGTTTTCGAGACTGGCGGGCGCATTGCCCGCGACCCCGATCACCACATCAACGTCGATGGCGATTGCTGCGTAACGGTCTGGGAAAACTGGTTGGCGACAGCAGCCGACACCGGCATTGCGGCCTATCTGAGCGGCCCCCTGCGCGAGTATTTTCTGGGTCAGTTCTGGTTTGAAAAGACTGGCAGCTGGCCGTTCGGCGAACGAGCGCACGGGATGGAAGGCATGGAAGAGGCCTATGCCGATGCGCTCGGCATAGCGAACCGGCGCAAGGACATTCTCTATCACCTGCGGATATTGCGACTGCCGAGGCCGAGGGGGCATTGGCCCTGTCCCTGCGGCAGCACAAGGCGCCTGCGCGACTGCCATGCTGCCGACCTGTGGTCGATGCATCGCCGCATTCCGCCACACCTCGCGCGCGCAATGCTGGTCCGACTGCAACCCCGCAAAGGCGAGTTGTCCAGGGCAGGCTTCTAGCTACCGTTGGGGAAGGCCTTCCCCTGCCGCCATGCCCGTTCCGGTCTTGTCGGACCCCTTCCAGCGGGGCGGCTGCCCCGCAACACCCCGCCAGAGTGAGAGTGCCTCCGTCAGTCCGTGACGGATGAAGAGCGGCGAGAGAGGCTTGTCGCGGTCCGTCGCGGAGCTTCATGCAATGGCATCTCGAACCACAGCGCGCTCATCGAGCGGGCGAGCCAACCTTTACCAGCAGATCACCGACCGGATCATTACCGACCTCGAAGCCGGACGGGTGCCTTGGGTCCAGCCGTGGACCAGCGCCCAGACGGGCGTCGGCATGCCGCACAATGCCGTCAGCCAGCGGGCCTATAGCGGCATCAATATCCTGACCTTGTGGGATGCGGTCGTCTCCAACGGTTATTCGGGCCACGCCTTCCTCACATTCCGGCAAGCAGCGCTGCTCGGCGGGACCGTTCGGCGCGGCGAGCACGGCGTGCCGATCATCTACACGCGCCGGTTCGTGCCCGGCGAAGAACAACGCCGCGCCGCCGCCGAGGGACGCGATCCGGTCGGAGGCATCCCGTTCCTGCGCACCTTCACGGTGTTCTCGGTCGATCAGTGCGAGGGGCTGCCCGAACATGTCTGCGTTCCGCCACCGCCCGTCCCTGCCGGTCTGATCTTGCCGCAAGCGGATGCACTGATCCGCGCGACCGGCGCCGATTTTCGGATAGGTGGTGCTTCGGCCTACTACAGCCCGGCACACGACTTCGTGGCCGTACCCCGGCCCGACGATTTTCACGATCCGATCAATTGGCATCGCACAGCCTTCCATGAGCTGGGGCACTGGACGGGGCACCGCAGCCGCCTCGATCGTGACCAGACAGGTGCGTTCGGATCGAAGGACTATGGGCGCGAAGAATTGGTCGCAGAGATGACCGGAGCCTTTGTCTGCGCCGCCTTGGGGATCACCCCGACCGTCCGTCACGCTGACTATATCGGGTCGTGGCTGGAGATCATCCGGGAGGACAATCGCGCCATTCTCCGGGCCGCCAGCGCCGCATCAAAGGCGGCCAACTATTTGCTGGAACATGGCCCAACGGCTGCGGGGCGCAAGGCCGCCAACGATGCCGATGAGTCAGACGCACCCGATGCAGGAGGTGCTGCCACCTCCAGGGCGGTGGCGTGATCGCGCGACGGCGCATAGCCCGCCTGCGGCGGGCCAGAGGAAGAGGAGGGCCGGAAGATTCGTGATGGGCTCGGGAGCCGGGAGAGAGTCTCGCGGCGGCCTGTCATGGAGAAACCACATGGGCAAACAGCCTGCGAAAATCACCCTCAGCCCGTCGCGCGATATCCCGTTCGACAAGCTGGTCCTGTCCCAGTCCAACGTCCGCCGGATCAAGGCCGGGGTGTCCATTCCCGAGCTTGCCGAAGACATCGCCCGGCGCACTCTTCTGCAAAGCCTAAACGTCCGACCCGTTCTGGGCGAGGATGGTGCCGAAACCGGCATGTTCGAGGTTCCGGCCGGTGGTCGGCGTTACCGTGCGCTCGAACTGCTGGTGAAGCAGAAGCGGTTGGCAAGCACCGCTCTCGTCCCGTGCATTGTCAAGGCGGCCACGACCGACATTTCTGCCGAAGAAGACAGCTATGCGGAGAATGCGGTGCGCGAGCAACTCCATCCTCTCGACCAGTTTCGCGCGATGCAGGCCATGGTCGGCAAGGGCAGCGCGGTCGAGGACATTGCCGCCCACTTCGGTGTGACGCCGGCGGTGGTACGCCAGCGCCTCAAACTGGCATCGGTCTCGCCGCGTCTGTGCGACATCTATGCTGATGACGGCATGAGCCTCGAGCAGTTGATGGCGTTCACCGTGTCGGACGACCATGCCCGCCAGGAGCAGGTGTGGGAGATGCTGGCCCACAGTTACAACAAGTCAGCCGCTTACATTCGCCAGCGTCTGACCGAAAACAGCGTGCGGGTTGCCGACAAGCGGGTCCGCTTCGTCACCATCGACACCTATGTCGCTGCTGGCGGCGGGGTCATGCGCGACCTGTTCGAGGACGACGATGGGGGCTGGCTGACTGACCCGGGATTGCTTGACACGCTTGTAGCGGACAAGCTGCGACAGGCGGGTGAAGACATCGCAGCCGAAGGCTGGAAGTGGGTGGCGACGGCAGTCGACATGCCCTGGGCGGTCACCAATGGCCATCGCGAAATCAGCGGAACCGAAGTCGCTATGACCGAGGCCGAGCAAGCCCGTCTCGCCGCCCTGCAAGGAGAATCAGACGAGATCGAAGCGCAATGGGCAGACGAACGCGATGTGCCGCAAGACGTCTATGACCGGCTCGACGCCATCAACGCCGAGATCGGCAAACTCGCGGATCGACCGCTGGTTTTCGAACCCGCCGACATGGCGATCGCAGGTGCCTTTGTTTCGATCGAGCGCGACGGCTCCCTGTGTGTTGAACGCGGCTATGTCCGCCCCGAAGACGAACCAGCAGCTGATCCGGTGCCCGATGGCACAGAACGCGAGCCGGTATCGGTTGAAGGCGACACGGGCAGCGCCAGACCTGTCGGGACGGATGGCGATGGCCATGCGAGGGGCGAGGACGACGAGGAAGGCGACGAGGGGCTCAAGCCCCTGCCGGATCGCCTCGTTGCCGATCTGACCGCCTGGCGCACGCTCGCTTTGCAGGATGCGTTGGCACAAAATCCGGCGACCGCGTTCGCGGCGGTGTTGCATGCTCTAGTTCTGCAGACATGTTATTTTGCGAGCCGGGAAAGCTGCCTTCAGCTTGTCGCCCAGGACGTGAGCTTCGCCAATCCGCCCTCCGGTCTGCGCGACAGCGCGCCTGCCCGCAGCCTCGCCGAGCGCGCCCGTTACTGGGAGGAGCGGCTTCCCGAGTCGGACGCCGATCTGTGGGAAGCGTTGCTCGCCCTCAACGGCGACGAGCAGGCAGCCTTGTTCGCTCATTGTGCTTCGCGCAGCGTGAATGCCCAGTGCGAGATTGTGCCCAAGTACGACAATGGCCGTGTATCGAAGCACAGCATCGAGCGCCGTCTTGCCCATAGCCACGTCCTCGCGCGCGCCGTGGGTCTTGATCCTGTGGCCGCAGGCTGGCGACCGACCGTCGACGGCTATTTCCGAAGCGTCACCAAGCCGCGCATTCTCGCTGACGTCACCGAAGCGCGCGGCGAGCAGTTCGCAGGCATGATCGATCACCTCAAAAAGGCGGACATGGCGCGCGAGGCGGAGCGTCTGCTCGAAGACGCCCAATGGCTGCCCGAGCCGCTCCGCACTCCTCCAGTCTGCGAAACGGAGCCCGACGCCGTGGACATCGATGCTCTGCCCGCCTTCCTCGACGAGGATGACGGCGCTTACGCGATCGCTGCCGAATGAAACTGGCAGGGCGGCAGGAGCCGCCTTGCTCTTTCCCTTTTCCCGCAAGGCCCGGCCACTGCGCCGGGCTTTTGCATTCTGGGAGGAATATCCCGTGTCAGCACAGCATATCTATACCAGCGCTCCGCTCGGCAGCCTGATCCGCTACTCCAATGGCAAACCCCGTCCTCCGGCCCGATTTCGGCGCAAGCTGAGGGCATGGGAGCATGAGAACGGGATCGGCCGTCTGGTTGAGCGGTATCCGGGTTACGCAAGCGCAAGCTTCAACTCTCCGCCCCACTTCATGCTCCACCTGGGCGATTATGGCAGTCAGGGCACAATCGTTCTGACTGTGCGGCGCGCCTATGGCCTCGACAGCAGTTTGCAGTTCGAGATTGTCGAGACCCCGCGAGCGGGTTCCGTGCGCATCCTGACCAGCGTCGACGGCCGCGATGAGCTGCGTCATCTCGCCAGCACAATGGCTGCCGCCGAGAGCTGGATGCAGGTCAATCGTTACTCGAACATGCGGACGGAGATTGTCGGCGATCCGGACCCCGTCATCCTCCCTCCGACGACGATGAGGGCGGCATGAGCACGATCAAGGTAGAATTCGGGACCACGCGCGATGGTGACATGGCGGCGCGCGTCGGCGATCTCGCCTATATCGCCATCCCGATAGAAGCCGGCTTTTCGGTCGCGTCGGCGTGGCGACTAAACCGCCCCATTGGCGACTGGCAACGTGCAGATGTTTGCGGTGCTGAAAGCTCGGTCAGCGACCATCAAGCCTTCCGGGCCTATGTCGGAGACATCGCGCTTCATCTGCGCCAGCGCGAGGCGCTCGGGCGGATCGAGACGGTTCACCCCATCTCGACGCCATGGGGCAAGTCGCAGACCGCGACCGTCTACGCACCCGGGATCGTTTTCCACTCCACCGCAGGGCATGGCGGGTTCAAACTCGATCGTATGCGCAACATGGCTATGCCGGAAGCGCTTCGCATCGCTGGCGGATGGTATGAGGAGGATGGAGACTGGGCGAGGGTCGCAGCTGGTTATCCTGACCTCTTCACCTACCGCGAGCAGGCGTCGGCCGACCGGATATTGCGCGACTGGCACCCCGAAGCCTGGGAGGCGATCCACGGACGCACACTGGCGCCGGGTGAATCCTTTTCCCGTGAGCGGGACGACTTTGTGCGCAGGCACGCCCACGACTGGATCGTCATCTCCGCCAGGACGGCAGCATCGCACCCCGGTTACGTCGAGGTGATCGCATCGCTGGGTGGTCGGCGCGAAGCCTCGTCCGAGCGAGCGTTTCTCGTTCCCGGTGAAGACTATGCACGCCGTGGCCGCCACGGCTTCGTCATCGACCCGGACAGGCATAGCGAGATCGAACTCTCGCGCCCATGACCTGCCCGTTGCCCAAAGCCGCGCCATAGCATCGCAAGAGCCCTGGGCGCGGATTTCCCAATTTCATTTCCCCCGGAGTCCTCATCATGTCCGATATTCTAGCCGATGCGGCCGGCGCCGCGTCGCGCGCTTCCATGCGCCTGACCAGTGGCCGCGCCGATGCGCTGTTCGCCGCAGCAAATGCAATGCTACCTTTACTGGAAACCGGTTGCCCCCTCAGCAGCACCCAACTGCGCGATGTCATGACCGGTGCCTTTGCCGGTAGTGACGCCGAGGGGGCATGGGACTGGAAGATGGCCTATGACGCCTGCGAGGCCGCCCAGATCCTGCTTCTTCGTCGCTATGGCAGAGCGCTGGTCCGCCGCAATCCTGAGCCCCAGCGCATGCTTGCCGCTCTGGAGCGGATCGCGGCACGCTTGCCGACGCACACCCGCCGTTCGGAGGCAGGGCAAGCCCTTCAGCAATTCTCGACGCCGCTTGGCCTGGCCTATGTTGCTGCGACCGCTGCGATGATCGAACCCGCTGACGTGGTGCTCGAACCATCTGCCGGCACCGGAATGCTGGCCGTGCATGCCGAGCGTATGCGGGCAAACCTTGTTCTCAACGAACTGGGCGAGACCCGCGCCGAACTGCTGACCAGGATCATGGACGCGCCGGTGAGTCGGCATGATGCGGCATCGATCGACGACAGGCTTCCCGCAGGCCCTCGCCCGACGGTTGTTCTCATGAATCCGCCATTTTCTGCAATTGCGCACGTCGATCGGGCGATGAAGGATGCCGCGCTTCGTCACATTGCTTCAGCGCTTGCCCGGCTTGAACCTGGCGGACGCCTGGTCGCGATTACCGCAGCGACTTGCGGACCGGAAAATGGGATCTGGCGAGCTGCGTTCGAGGCCTTGCAGCGCACCGGTCGCATTGTTTTCACCGCCGCGATCGATGGCCGCATCTATCGCAAGCACGGAACGACGATCGAGACCCGGCTCACCGTGATCGACAAGGTCCCGGCGGACGATCCTGCGCAATTTGTGCCCAGTGCTGGCATAGCACCCGATTCAGCCACCCTCCTGCAATGGGTTGAACGCTTTGTGCCCCCACGGGCACCGATTGCGTCCATGCCGCCTACTACAAAGCTTGCAGGTTCGCCATCAATGCCGACCGCCCGGCCCAGACATGTGGTTGCACCATCGGGGACCGCCATGGCGGTCGAGGCAGAGGAACTCGCCTATCAGACCGTGGATTGGGCTCCCGCTTCAGAACAGCTCGGCGATACCATCTACGAAGCCTATGGTCTGCAATCCCTGCTCATTCCCGGCGCACAGCCTCATCCGACGCCGCTCGTCCAGTCAGCGTCGATGGCATCGGTCGCACCGCCCAAACCGAACTATCGTCCGCATATCCCGGCGATGCTGGTGGCGAACGGCACCCTCTCGGACGCGCAGATCGAAGCGATCATCTACGCTGGCGAAGCCCATTCTGGACACCTGTCAGGCGCATGGACTGTTGATGGCGCCTGGGACATCGTGTCCGCCGCCGCCGATGACGCTGAGGGCGCGGTCCGTTTCCGCAGAGGGTGGTTTCTTGGCGACGGGACCGGTGCGGGCAAAGGGCGTCAGGTCGCAGGCATCATCCTCGACAATTGGTGCAAGGGGCGCCGGCGCGCGGTGTGGATCTCGGTCTCGGACCGCTTGCTCGAAGATGCTCAGCGCGACTGGTCCGCACTCGGGCAAGAACGTTTGCTGGTGACGCCCTTGTCCCGTTACCGGCAGGGTACACCGATCAGGCTCGCCGAGGGCATCTTGTTCACGACCTATGCGACCCTGCGCTCGCAGGAGCGGGCGGGCAAGGCCAGCAGGGTCAGCCAGATCGTTGAGTGGCTCGGGCAGGACTTTGACGGCGTCATCGTGTTCGATGAGGCCCATGCAATGGCCAATGCGGCGGGCGGCAAAGGTGAGCGCGGCGATGTCGCGGCTTCTCAGCAGGGACGTGCCGGTCTTCGTCTCCAGCATGCGCTTCCCAACGCGCGCATTCTCTATGTGTCTGCGACCGGTGCCACGACCGTGCAAAACCTCGCCTACGCGCAGCGGCTCGGACTTTGGGGCGGCGAAGACTTTCCGTTCGCATCGCGCGCCGATTTTGTATCGGCCATTGAAGAGGGCGGCGTTGCAGCCATGGAAGTGCTGGCCCGTGACTTGAAGGCCCTGGGCCTTTACGCCGCCCGCTCGCTCTCTTTTGACGGCGTCGAATACGACCTGCTTGAGCATCGCCTGAGTGCCGAACAGGTCCGCATCTACGATGCCTACGCCGCGGCGTTCCAGATCATTCATACCCATCTCGATGCCGCACTTGAGGCGTCGGGCGTCACCAGTTCGGCGCATGGCACACTCAATGCCCAGGCCAAATCCGCAGCGCGATCGGCGTTTGAAAGCGTGAAACAACGCTTCTTCAACCATCTCATCACCGCCATGCAGACCCCGAGCACGATTGCGTCGATCGAGAGCGACCTGGAAGCAGGCCATGCCGCAGTCGTTCAGATCGTCTCGACCGGCGAAGCGCTCCAGGAGCGGCGCCTTGCCGAAATTCCGACTGACCAGTGGGACGATGTCCGGCTCGACATCACACCGCGCGAATATGTTCTGTCGTACCTCGATCACAGCTTCCCGGTTCAGCTCTATGAGCCTTACACAGACGGCGAAGGCAATCTTGCCTCTCGGCCCGTTTTCGATCCCGACGGCAATCCAGTGCTCAATCGGGATGCCTGCCGCCGCCGTGACCAGATGATCGAGCGCCTTGCCGCGCTGCCGCCCGTACCGGGCGCGCTCGACCAGATCGTTCAGCACTTCGGGAGCGACGCCGTAGCTGAAGTCACCGGGCGGTCGCGCCGGATCGTGCCGCGCACTGGGATTGACGGCTTGGTCCGCTTCGCAGTCGAGAACCGCCCGGCATCAGCGAATATCGCCGAAACCCACGCCTTCATGGACGACGCCAAGCGCATTCTGATCTTCTCTGAAGCAGGCGGTACCGGTCGCTCCTATCATGCCGACCTCGGTGCGAAGAACCAGCGACGCCGCATTCACTATCTGCTGGAGGCCGGGTGGAAGGCAGATGCCGCTATCCAGGGCTTCGGCCGGACCAATCGCACCAATCAGAAGCAGCCACCGCTGTTTCGGCCGGTTTCGACCGACGTGAAGGCGCAAAAGCGGTTCATCTCGACCATTGCCCGGCGTCTCGACAGCCTCGGCGCTATTACCCGTGGCCAACGCCAGACCGGCGGGCAGAACATGTTCCGGCCGGAGGATAATCTCGAATCCTTCTACGCCCACGATGCCTTGCGCCAGCTCTACATGCTGCTGGTGCGCGGCCGGATCGAAGGATGTTCGCTCGCCGCCTTCGAGACAGCGACGGGGCTTTCGCTGCTCAACAGTGATGGCAGCATAAAAGACGAATTGCCCGGCATCACGACATTCCTCAACCGGATGCTGGCGCTGACAATCGATCTTCAGAATATCCTGTTTGAGGCATTCGAGGGCCTGCTCACCGCCCGGATCGAAGGTGCGATCGCCAGCGGGACGTTCGAGAGTGGCCTTGAGACACTCAAAGCCGAGAGTTTCACGATCACGGAGCGGCGCACCATTTACACGCATCCGGGCACCGGTGCGCTGACCCACCTGCTCACCATCGCGCGCAAGGAAAAGCTCGCGCCCGTATCGCTTGAGCGCGCCTTGGAACTGGCGGGCGAGGAGCACGCCGATCTGGTGATCAACGCCCGATCCGGCCGGGCCGCCGTCAAACTGCGAGCCCGCAGCATTGTCGATGATGACGGTGCCATACTCGCCCGGGTCCGCCTCGTACGGCCGATGGAAGCTTCCACCCTCTTCGCGGACCTGTTTGCTACGAGCCACTGGGAAAAGGCGGACCGAGCCAGCTTTTGTACCGCATGGACCAGCGAACTTGCCGAGCTGCCCGAATTTGAAATCTCGACCTTGCACATGGTGACAGGGCTGCTCCTGCCGATCTGGAGACGATTGCCGAACGAATCGACACGGGTCTATCGTTTGCAGACCGATGCCGGTGAACGTGTCATCGGACGCCGCGTTTCGCCGGCTTGGGCGGCAAGCATTGATCCCGAGGCCGCGCCGCACATCACGCCGGACATGGCCTGGTCAATGCTGATTGCGGATGAGGCATCGATCGAGATTGCGGAAGGTCAGACCCTGCGCCGCGTTCGCGCGATGCACGAATGGCGCGTCGAGCTGACCGGCTTCAACGATCTTGGTGTCGAACGGCTCAAGTCTATGGGCTTGATCTCCGAGATCGTCTCGTGGAAACTCAGGCTCTACGTGCCGACAGGGGCTGTCGGCGGTGATGTGCTGGAAAAGCTGCTCGACCGCTTCCCGGTTGTGCGCGTCAATCCACGCAAGGCCGCTTGAAGGAGCCCGGTGCATGGACAGTCCCGCTCGTGATCTTGCCCGCCGTCTGGGCGAATGTGCAGAGGCCGTATGCCGCCGCTACCTCGCCGCCGGCCGCAAGGAAGGACGCTATTGGCTGGTTGGTGATGTGCGAAACGCACCCGGCCAAAGTCTTTATGTTCGTCTCAGCACATCGGCGGACGGTCGCGGGGCTGCGGGAAAATGGACCGATGCCCATACCGGAGAGCATGGCGACCTGCTCGATATCATCGCGGTCGCATCCGGCCACCATTCGATGCGCGAGACGCTGGAGGAAGCGCGTCGCTTCTTGAGTCTGCCGCAAGTGGATGCCCATGTGCAGAATGCACGAACGGCGAAGCCACGTCCTGGAACCGCCGAGGCAGCACGGCGACTCTGGGCCGCCTCAAAGCCGATCGAGCGAACTGTCGTCTCGCGGTATCTGGAAGGCCGGGCGCTCGTGTCAGCCGGACATGGCCAGGCTCTTCGCTTCCATCCCTCGTGCTACTACCGTCCGTCCCGCCGAGACTCTCCCGACACACCACGTGCGTGGCCTGCGATGATAGCTGCTGTCACTGATCTCCACGGTGCAATCACCGGCGTTCACCGAACCTGGCTCGAGCCTGCGACATGCACCAAGGCGCATATCACCAATCCACGCCGCGCTATGGGCGGTCTTCTGGGCAATGGCGTCCGCTTCGGGCTGGCCGGTCCCGTCATGGTCGCCGCCGAAGGCATCGAAACCACATTGTCGCTCCGCCAGGTCTTGCCGGATTTGCCAATGATCGCCTGCTTGTCCGCTGCCCATCTGGCTGCTGTGCAATTTCCTCCCGTGCTGCGTCGTCTTTATGTGGGGCTCGATAACGACACGGCTGGCGAAAAGGCGGTGGCCACGCTTCATCACCGTGTTGCCGGGACCGGCATCGAGATCGTCGCGCTAAAACCCTGCCGTGATGACTTCAACACCGACCTGCGCGCCGACGGTTCGGAGCAGCTGAAGATGGCTCTGCGGGGACAACTTGTCGGCGAGGATGCAGCTGCATTTCTGCGGCCATAGTGGCGGATGGTGAGGCCATCGCTCGCCCGTCAGCATGGCGGGAGCGCCAGGAAAATCTCCGCAATCGGTGGGTTGCCGCGCAACGGCTTCGCGAAGGGGCGACTGCGGCATGGGCGCCAGGCGCTGCAATGGGCGAGCGGCACCTATTTTCCGCCGGAGCTGTGCTCCTTTGCATCGCGAAGCAAAATAGCCGCCTCCTTCCATCCTCCGCTGTCGCTCCGGCCCGCGAGAGCGCGGGTGCATCCCTGTCTCCCCTGCCGCCCGGCGTCGCCACGAAGCCGCGAGTGGCGCGGCGCACGATGCGGAGACAATCATGCAAAACGCTTCCGACCATTTCGATGACGAGGGTCAGCCCGAACCTGGCCCCACCGCCTATCTCCTTCAGGAAATGCAGCTCTATGGCTATCGCCCCTTCGACGACGAGCCCGACGCACGGCCGCTGCCCGAAGCCCGGCTCGCAGGCGGCGCGGTCGCCGACATGTTCGACGGTATGGTGGCGGCGCTGATCGACACCCGGATCGAACCCGATCTTGAGGACTTGCTTTGGCAGCTGGTCAACGTCTTCCATCGGTCGGCCGAACGGATCGAACGCGATCTTGATGACAACGAGCAGGCGCAAAAGCGATTGCAGCGCGAGCAGGACGGCAGTGAGGTTCGCTCGGTAGAACTGGAGCGTGCAATCTGTGAAGGCGTATCAATGATCGAGCGCCGCGACACGATGGAGTTCTTTCGCGATACCGCAGCCGATCAGTTCCGCATTCATATGCGCAAGGCCTGGACCCCGCGCTCGGGTTCGCGGGTCAACCACAAGGCGCTTACCTCCGCTGTCATTGATAGCCGGGATTTCCTCGATAAGCGCGTCCGCGAAAAAGCGAGGGTCATGCTGCCTGAGGGCACGCGGATCGGCTTCACAGGCGGGGCCGATTGCAATGACCATGCAGCGATCTGGGCAGCACTTGACCGGGTTCATGCCCGCTACACCGACATGGTGCTCCTGCACGGCGCAACGCCCACCGGCGCAGAACGCGCAGCCGCCTGCTGGGCCGATGCCCGGCGCGTACCGCAAGTTGCCTTCCGCCCGGACTGGAACAGGCACAAGAAGGCCGCGCCCTTCAAGCGCAACGATCTTCTGCTCGAAGCCTTGCCGGTCGGCCTTGTGATTTTTCCCGGCACAGGCATTCAGGACAATCTCGCCGACAAGGCTCGCAAGATGGGCATTCCGCTCTGGGATTTTCGCGAACGGAATGCGATGTGAAGGGAGTGTGCTTCTCTAACCGGATGCGCAACGCAATCATGCGCTCAACGCAAGACATAGACTGAGAATGGGACAAAACTGCCATCTACAGTTCCACTAACGAATGGCAGCTGCCGCCGGAATCCGACGTTGGTTTGCGAAGCAAGAAACGGATGGAATGGTGGACGGTCTGTTTCGGCACCTAGTGAATTGAGATGGCGCAAAGCCGACCGTACTTCCATTCCGTTTCGACCACCAACGAGGCATACCGGCTTGCCAGCCGCGGAGGTCACGTTGCGGCCAAGCCCACCGTGAATGTCAGAAATTTATTTGAACTTCTTGACTTTGTCAGATTGCTATTGCATCTCCTCGACGCAGGAGGCTCGCATGACTGATGGCCCATTCAAGAACCTGGCGCTGGATGCCCGTTTAAAGCGGTTTGCGGTGGCCGTGCAGAACGAGGCGGAAAGTCACGACACTCGGTGCGCATTGGGGAGCCATGCGATCTTGCACGGGGTTCTGAATGGAAATGAGGGGCTGATCCACGACCTGCAAGGCTACGGGCAGGATGGGCAACTGGATCTCGACCCGCAGGGAGCAATCCGGAGCATCTTCGAGCAGCACGACAAATCGGAATTCGCCGATGATCTGCAGCGCGAAGTAGACTTGAGGCTGCATGAAGGCGTGCCTTCGCTGACTGCAATCGACAACGCGATCGACGCCTGTCTTGAAACCAACATCGGCAAGACGCTGACGCGCATCCAGGAGGCTGGGTATAAAGCGCATCGCGAAGGTCCCATGTACAAGGACCAGCTCGACCGCCTTGTCGAAGGCTCAAACCACGTGATGAAGAGCCTCGATCGCACCCGTATTCGCGAGGCCATCAAGGCCGGCAACAAGAATGCGTTCAAGTCTGACGTCAGAAAGATAACCGGCGTCGATGATCCCATCTTGTGAATGAAATGACTGGTTTGCAGAAAATGGCAGAACGTGACCTCTACGTCCTGGGGGAAGGGCAGGAACCCGCGCAAAAAGGTACGGTTGGCCGCGTCTACGCGGCGATCGGCTCCGATATCAAATGCGACAAGGATGTCTTCGATAGCTACTGCCACGAGGGCTGGAGCGACATTCATCACGATCTTCTGATTGTCTGCGCCGCGGTGGAGTACGCCGACCGGCGCTGGGCCCGCGCGAACAGTCATTGGGCGCGGCGCATCCATATTACCGTTCCCGTCATCGAACTGTCGAAGTGGCAAGATGCCAGCGTTGTCCAGAACCTGTGTGCGACCTTGCGCCACCTGACCGGTGACCAATGGCGCTTCAGCTTCGTGCGCCAGGAACGCGGGGCAACCAGCAGGCCGCGACAAGGTCCGCTGTTCCCGAACCTGAACAAGGAGTTTGCGATCGCATTCAGCGAAGGACTCGATTCGTTGAGTGTGTCCGGCCTCTACAACGACAACGACGTGGCGGTGCGCGTCCGCGTTTCGAAGTTCAAGCAACGCCACCGCCAGGACGAGCCGCCGTTCGACAGGCTCCCCTTCGAGGTGAATCTCGGGCGGCGAAGCTACGAGGACAGCGCACGCTCGCGCGGATTCAAGTTCGCGGCAGTTACCGCAATCGCTGCACAGCTATCGAATGTCAGTCGGATCATCGTCCCTGAAAGCGGTCAAGGTGCGCTGGGTCCCGTACTGCTGCCGCTGCTCAACATTTACCCGGACTATCGCAACCACCCCACGTTCTTCAGAAAGATGGAGCACTTCATCAAGGCTCTCCTCGGGATCGATCTATCATATGAGCAGCCACGCCTGTGGCATACCAAGCGCGAAACGATCACGGCGTTTCTCGCGAAACCCGGAGCAAGCCCGGAGCAAGTGATCAATACCCGTTCATGCTGGCAGCAACGGTTCAATGTGCGCGTTGGGGGTGAATTGCGGCAATGCGGCATCTGTGCCGCGTGTCTGCTCCGCCGCATGAGCCTGGCCATGGCCGGCGTGGACGAACCGGCCGCAAAGTACACTGTAGAGGACTTGAAGGTCGATCTCTACAGAAACGCCCTGCCGCAGCATGCCAGCTTCAAGAGTTCCGCCACGTTGTATGACTACGGCTACATGGGTGCCCGGCACCTGCAACAACTGGCCGATCTGGCCATCATGGACGGTGCCGCTCTTAAACCGATTGCATTCCAGCTTGCTGAAGCGCTCGGGATGTCAATTGACGATACGATCACCAGGCTCCGCGCCTTGCTCATGATGCACTCGGAAGAATGGGCGGCGTTCAAACAGCTGCAAGGCAATGGGAGTTTTCTGCAACTATGGACGAAGGGAGGCCGTCATGGCTGATCTGAACGAGCTCACGGCGCAGGAGATCGGCCGCCGCCTTCGCCTGGCTCGCGAAAACGCAAAGATCCGCCAGGACGAAGCCGCCAAGGTAATCGGAATGTCTCGTCCGACCCTGGTCGCGATTGAAAAGGGCGATCGACGCGTTCGCATTGAAGAGATTCAATCCCTGGCAAGCCATTACGGCGTTTCCGTCAATGCGCTACTCCGCCGGGAAGCGGTCCACACCGATTTGGTGCCGCGTTTTCGCCGCCTTCGCGAAACGGAAGATGAGCACACTGCAGAGGCTGTAAAGCTGCTCAACGATCTGGTGAGAGCAGAGGTAGAGCTCGAGAATATTCTCGGGATCAACCGGCCAAATAACTACCCGCCCGAACGCGGTATCAATACCGGCGATGTTACGGCTCTAGCCGAGCAGCACGCGCAGGATCTGCGGGACTGGATCGGGCTCGGAGCAGGCCCGATCGCGGATATCTTTTCCCTGATCGAACTCGACCTTGGCATCCGGCTATATCAACGACGCCTGTCCAAGGGCTCAAAGGTCGATGCGCTCTATACGTACGACCAGACCTTGGGCGCGTGCATTCTTCTCAATGCGAACCAGATTCTGGAGCGGCGCATTCAATCGGCAGCGCACGAACTCGGGCATTTTGTCGGCACTCGACAGGCCCCCGAGGTGCTAGAGGAGCATGAAAAGTTCCAGTCTCGTGAAGAGCGATATGCCCATGCTTTCGGTCGGGCATTACTAACCCCGCGCAAGAGTTTCGAGGCTGCGTGGCGGCAACTCACCGCCGGTGCGGAAATCACCCGTCGGCCGATCATCGTGCAAGCACATCACTTCCGGATCTCTTCGGAAGCCTGTGTGCGCAGATTGGAAGAGCTGGGACTGGTCAAGCGAGGCGCTTGGGACAAGATCAAGGCGCATGGCGGGATCACGCGGGACCAGGCCCGTGCCGTGCTGGGTGAGGCGGCAATCAAGGCAGACCCCGCAAAGGAAGACGCAGACCGTCCCGTATCCCATCGGATGAGCCTGATGGCCTACACTGCCTGGAAGCGGGAACTAATGTCCGAAGGCCAGCTGGCCGAGCTGCTCAAGATCAGGCGGCTCGAGTTGCGCGCCTTGCTTGATCAAATGGAACTCGAGGAGAGCGACTCGGATGACCTGCTCAAGCTCTCTATCTGATACCTTCACGCCCTTGGTCCCTGACACGAGTGTGCTCATCAACCTGCACGCTTGTTCGCAGGGGGTGCAGGTCTTCCGGTCGATTCCAAACAAGATTGTCGTGTCCGATGTCGTTGCTGCCGAGCTGGATCACGAGACCAGCCATGCCAACGGTGAAAATGATTTTTTCAGGAATCTCGTTTCGATGGGGCTCGTCGAAGTCGTCCGCCTCGACGACCCGGCTTTCCGCATCTTCGAGATGCTGACTGCAGCACCTGACTCGCTCGGCGACGGCGAAGCGGCCACGATCGCGCTGGCTGCAACGCGCGATCTCGTCCCGGTGATCGACGAACGTAAAGGCCGGAGACGGGCAGCGGACCTTATGGGTGGTCAGACTCCCGCCTGGTCATTGGATCTCTTGCTGCATCCGGCAGTCCAGGCAGGTCTACCAGACGGCGCATACATAGAGGCGATCTTTCGGGCACTCAGTGAAGGCAGAATGCGGATCGATGAAGCCCGGTGTGATGCCGTTGTTGCACTCATCGGTCCCGAACGGGCGGTGCGGTGTACCTGCCTTCCAGGCTTTAGATCGCGGCGAATGGCCTGGGTGCATCGATCGGAAAGCCAGCTGTGAATTATGGATTAGGGAGTTCGGCAAGGCACTGCCCGGCCGGATCTGCCTGCTAAGGCTGTCGGATTCGTGGAATCGACAGCAAGACAAATCGATCTGTCAGGTTCGGCCCTATGTACCCGGCAGGCCAATTGCAAAGGGGAGCGATGTGCGACGAACAACTTCCATTCCATCAACGCCCAAGGTGATCAAGCGCCGCGATCTGCAAGCTGGTTTCATCCAGACCTATGCAGTCGCCCAACGAACCGAGGATGGCTTGGCGATCAAGCTGATCCGCTCCGCCGATATCTATTCGCTCCAAGTCGAACTGTCGCAGAAATCCATTGAACGTGCGGTCGCTGCCAACCCCGAGTTCGACGTGGAAGTTATATCTTATGAGCTGGCGAGGTACGATCCCGCCACCATCACACTGACCACTTTCCCGCTGCAGCTCTCCAGCAACAGCCGCCACTTCCTGAAGCCCAAATACCGTCAGATCCGATCGATCGCGTTCGAAGGCATCGGAAACATCTTTGATGGCAGCGGTGATATTTCGCTCGAATTTGCCGACATGCCTGCGGGTTTCGTCCGCGATATGTTTGCCGGCTTCGGGCTCAACCATGAATACCGCTTTATCGTGGAGCAGCTCGAACGCACCACTGGCGCCAAAGCCATGGTGCTGAGTGAATATTTCCATTCCCAGATGAAAGATGGTGTCGCGCACCTGACCTACGATACCTTCGATACGTGGCGCCGTGCGCTCCGGCGCACCCACAACGAAGCCGTCGCATTCGCCAATCGCGCCAAGTCCGCCTATCTGCGCGGCAAGATCGAGAAGGAGTTCGACGTTCAGGCTGGCAAGCAGACTCAGTCGCCCGCGCCAGCCGATCTGGCGGACGGCCTCGCAAAGGCGCTGAATCTGCCCGGTCGACGACGTGCGCTGGGAAATGCGGCGGCGGCAGTCGCGGCGGTGCGCGAAGGTTCGAGCAAACTGGGGACATCGGACCGGGCCGAGCTGTTGGAACTCAATCGCGAAATCGAATTGCTCACGCTCGAACAGTTGATCGCCCGGCTCGAAGGCCATCTGGAGCATAATCACCCCGAAGCCTTCTGGCAGAAATTCCTATCCGAAAATCCGTTCATTCTCCGCCTGGCATTCGGCCTGCCCATCGCCGTGTTCGGGGACCAGGTCGCGGTCGGCGGCAACAGGTTCGATGGTTCGGGCGGAAAGATCGCCGACTATCTTGTAAGGGCCGGACATCTCGGCAACCTGGCGATTGTCGAGATCAAAACACCACAAACTGTAATGCTCGAAGCGCGCGCCTATCGCGGGGACGTCCATGCGCTGTCAAAACACATCGCTGGCGCAATCACTCAAGTCCTCGACCAGCGCTATCAGCTGCAGATGAGCATCAATGACCGCAAGATCGCGTCCGGCACACTCGATGTGTTCAGCTTCGCAGTTCAGGCCTTGATCATTGCCGGACGGGATCCGGAAGGGCAGGCAGAGCGCAAGTCATTCGAACTGCTTCGCAACGGTCTCAAGGACGTCGTCATTGTCACCTTTGACGAACTGCTAGGCAAATTGCGGACCCTGCACGAGTTCCTCAACTCGGGCGCGCAGCCCTAGGCGATCTGGGCGGAAGCTAATCGGTTTTGTCAGGAGGAACCTGCCCAGGGCCCGGGGGGAGCGGTCGCAGCGCAGTGTCCCAAGAGCTCGAGACAATGGAGCGGCGGATGGGATGATCCAATGTCCCCTTCTTGCCCGAAGTCGGCTCCTGTAAGGTAACCGACAGCCAGATCACTTGTGCATCGCTGGTTTTCTTTCTTTTGGTAGATCCATTTGAAAAAGGCGTCCGCGTCGGACAGGTCCTCTCCTCCTATACGCCGGCGAACAGCCTCGACGACGTCGCATACGCGCGCGCACCTGTCGACCGTATTGCGCTCGAATGACCGCTTCCAGTGATCGCAATTCGTGAGCTGCCGGCCCGGACCGAGCGCGAGAGCAGTCGCTTCAGGCCCATCGAGATATCAACCGTCCAACATACGCTTTTCATAAACGGTGCTGATGACGTTACCGTCCCAGACATAGGTGAGATGGCGTTCCTGACGGCAATTGGACAGGAGCCTGGGTCGGAATACGGCTGCACATTCGCCGCCTGCATCACGGACACTCTCATAGACGATACCGTTTGCGCCTTCGTCCCGAAGGCGGCGTGCAGTCTCCTGAGACACAGCATAACTATCGGGATGGTAGAGCGCGGGCAGGGCCTCACGGGCGCCGCGAATATCATGCAATGGCGCATCAAGGTCGACGGCATAGACGCGCATGTCGAGTTCCTGCGCGGGTTCATCTGTCGCTGCGAGGAATTTGGCCCTGTGATGCCGCGTTTCCGCAATCGCGGTGGCAAGTGTGAGCCCGGCATAGAACACGCCGTAAGTCCCGTCGGTGAACCTGTCGCCTTCAAGGTTCAGATGGGTAAAGGCCGCCATGATCGGGGACGTGCCCGGCCCGGATATGCGGTCTTCAGGCGGCACCAGTGCGAGGTCGCCGGCTTCCTCGCGAAGTCGGTCGTTGGTCATCGCTTCGATCTGGAAAACAGCCTCCAGATCGGCCGGATCGGCCACCGCTTCAAACAGCGCGATCGGGGGAAAACGGCTCGGGATGATCCGGTAGCACGGCTGCCACCGCACCTGAGTTACAGGAATGTCCACGGATCAGCCGCGCTGTCCATCGACATACTGCCGCACGACATAGAGGTCTGCGACATTGCCCGACATCATGCGATCAAGCGCCGAAGCGCCGCCAAAGACCCGCGCCTTGTTGGGCTTGCGGACCCATTCGTCGGCAGTTTTGGGCAAAAGTATGTGAAGCCCTTTGTAGATCCCCATGACATAGGAAATCCGCTCGAGCGCATCCTTCGGGAGAGCGGCAATCGCGCCCCGCTTCCAAGATTGATAGGTCGAACGACTATCCAGCCCGAGCAGACGCATCTGTTCCTGCTCCTTGAGGCCCCAGGCTTCAGCAATGCGGAAAAAGGTCCTGAGTGCTGGACCGGTCAGATCCTTGCGATCGGTCGCCTTGGCTTCGCTGACGTTCATGGCTCGTCCTTTCACATCGGTGATATGATTATAAATCTTCCGAAAGTCAATGATGCGTCAGAATCTGAACATTGCGTCGCTCTGGTAAGGTTTCGTCTGGCGTGCATCTCGGTCGATCCCATGGCTGACCGCGGTGAGCAGGCTCGCGCCTTGGAGCGAAGGGAATGAGCCTGGTCCATGGGGCCACTGAAGCGCGTGCCGAAGTTGCTGGCCTCCGCTGGGAGCTTGGTATCTGCTCTACTCCTGATCGTGCGTGAGCCACCCCTTCCTTGTCGCCTGTCTGCGGGTCTCGTCAGCCTCATGCCGTCAACCCCGTGCGGGGTTCGCCCTCGCGCGCTGCGCTCGGTGACGCCAGCAGCCGGACCCTCTGGTGGGCGCCATCGGGGATGGTCCCCGACAATCGAAGGAGAATTTTCATGGCTACCATCGCTAACCTGACCGTGAAGGCCGACGACAGCTTCGAGGGCACGCTGGCGACGCTGACGGTCTCCGCGCCGATCGCGATCATCCCCAACAACCGCAAGGCGAAGGAATCCGAGCCCGATTATCGCATCGTCAGCCGCAAGAACGGCTTCGAGCTGGGCGCAGGCTGGAAGCGCTTCTCGCAGAACACCGGCGCCGAATATGTTTCGGTTTCGCTCTCCGCACCCGAGTTCGGCACGATCTACGGCAATATCGCCAACGCGCCGGGCGATGATCCCTCCAAGAAGGTCATCATCTGGAATCCGCCGGCCTGAACCGCCGCACCGGCTCCGCCCTCGGGCGGGGCCGGTGTTCTCCATCCCGTGACGGGCGCGCATGCCCTGGCGCGCCCGTCACTCTCATAAATCGGTCGGTCCCTATGACGGCCGACCTGGTGGGCTTCCTGCGGGTTCGCCGCCATTCCCACCTCCATGCTCGATCCGCCCCTCAGTGCGGCGTCTCCCATGGTCCCCGCGCTTATCGGGTCCGGGTCCCCATCACATTACTCAGCGCTGGGCGCGGGTAAGCCGCCGAGACTGTCGATTTCCGCAATGCGCTGGAACTCGGTCAGATATTCTGGACGGTGCAGCGAGAGCCAACGCACTATGCGCGCATTGGCAAGGAGTTTGCCGAGATAGCCTCGCGCAAAGGTCAGGTGGAGGTTGTCGATCCCATAGCTTTCCTCGACCGATTTGACCTGCGTCTGCAAAGCGGCAAGTTCTCGCTCCATGCGAGTGATCTGCTGGCTGGTTGGTCCCGCCGCGTCGGCCTTGCCCGCCTTCTTGCTGACGGGAACAAGCTGCTCATCCGGGGTCGCCGCTAGTAGCGCACGAGCAAACATCACGGAGAAGTTGTTCTGACCGATCATCAGATCAGCAGCCTCAATCTGGCGGAACGCGGTCATGCGCCGCAGGAGATCGAATACCTTCATTGAGCAATTGGTGTCCTTCAGCGCATCAGCGGCCTCAGCGCAGATGCCGTCGAGGAGACGGAAGCGTGCGCGTATCGATTGCACTTCGAGACCGAGCGCATCAGCGATGACCGCTTCTGTGACGCCGCGTTCAATCGCGCGCACGATCATCCGGTGCTCCTGCACGGGTGGCAGGCGATTGACGCGTTTGTTGTAGGTGTAGGTTTCATCGTCATTTGCGACGAGGCACTCGACTGTCGGAATCGCGAGCTGGCGCAGAGCTTCAATCCGCAGATGGCCATCGAGCAGGAAATACTTCCCCGGATGCTTGGGATCGGGCGCGACAGCAGGAGCCTCGACGATCCCGATCGCCTTGATCGAACTGACGATCTGGGCGAACTTCTTGCTCTCCCGCACGCCTTGCTGGAGTATTTTCAGAGGGACGAGCTGATCGAGTGCAACGGTGACGGTTTCGCGTTCAAAACCAAGGCGAACGCGGTGCTCCGAACCTGGCTCCAGACCTGATGTCTCTGTTTCGGTCCAGTCAGTCATCGGTTTCGCCCGCAATTCTCATGGCCAGGGCGCGCGGCATCGTTTCCAGCCCCTCGGCACGGAGCAAGGTCAGAAACCCTTCGTCGCCAAGCAGATCCTTGATGGCCTCGACGATGAACAGCAGCCGGGTTTGCGTGAAATCTGACTTCTTAACGAGCAGACGCTGCTTCTCGGCCTCTCGCTGATAAACCTGCATGAGGTCGCTCGCGGTCAACTTCCGATTGGCGGATCGTCTGCCCAGCTTGCCTGACGGCATCGACTTGTTCTGCCCGCGCATTCGCAGCTCGAGCAGCCTTCTCACAGAAGCCAGCTTTTTGCCGCGCAGCTTGCCCGTCTCATAGGCGTCAAGCAGCAGGTTCTGCGCTTCCTCAGACTCTGCCCGCGAGATTTCCATCGCCAGGCTGATCGGGATGAGGCCAGTTTCCACTGCGGCAACGAGCCGCTCCTCGCCGCGCTCCAGTAGTGAGACGATCATGCTGACCCACGAACTGCTGACCCCGATTTTCTGGCCGATTTCCGTCTCATTGTAGCCGCGCTCGCGCAGCGCACCGATCTCGCGCATCACATCTATCGGGCGGGGTGTGCGGCGAGCGATGTTCTCGACCAGACTCATCACCAGGCAATCGCTCTCGCTCGCCTCGATGACGACCGCGGGGATTTCGGTCTGCCCTAGCATCAGGAATGCTTCGAGCCGGCCTTCCCCGCAGACAAGATCATAGCGAGGGCCACCCGGACCATGATGTCGACTGACCGTGATCGGTCGCTTCAATCCGATCGACTCAATGTTGTTCACGATCTCGCGGTGCTGACGCTTGTTTCGCGAGCGCGGGTTGAGAACCGTGATCTTGGCAACCGGGATCATCTCGATTTGCTGTGGGCGCACGACAGGCATTACGCAGCCTCCGGAATGGCGACGGGCGCCGAAATGTCGTAAAAGAAATCGAGCGTATCGAAGCGATAGGCATCGAGGTGCAGGTCGTTGTCCTCGGCGAGACGCAGCCGCTCACTGGTGACGTCGATCCTCGGGAACAGGTAGTAATCGAATGGCGCGCGGTTGTGCATGTCCATGCGCACGACCACGGTGATGTCGGCAAGTTGGCTCGTGTCGAAGCGTATCTTCCAGCGCAGCAAGCCGGTCGGCGTTGGTGTGCAGCGCACCAGAACGATCGCCAGGCTGAACTCGCCGTTCACCCGGATGCTGTCACTGGCAAGATCCTGAAACGCTTCGCTCCCTTGCGCGTGGAGGCTAGCCAAGATTTCACGAACGATATCCGGATGGAGGCGGCGCAGGACCTTGTTGATCGCGATATAGCGATAGTCCCGCTCAGGCGAGAAGCCGACCAGACTGTATGCGCGCAGCAAGCTGCCGAACCGGGAGCTATAGGCGCTGCTTGACGGCAATCCCTCGCATTCGTCGATAATGATGCCCGACAGCAGGCCCTTGCTGGCGTAGAGGCCTCGCAGCGCTTGGAGCATTTCCTCGTCCGTCAGGCGGAACGAGCGTGCCGAGATGATCGAATGAGCGGCCTCGAACAGGTCGCGTTCAACGATCCCCTCGAATGCTCCCTCCGACCGGATCCACATGTCGGGAGCGTTGCGGACCCGCTTCTTCTTCAGTTTGAACGACCGCCTATTCCAGACATTGTCGCCGACGTATTTCTCGTTGATCAGCAGCTGATGGACGGTGCCGCGTGTCCAGGGGCGTTCGAGGTCGGATAGAACACCTCGAGCATTAAGGTCCTCGGCGATCTCGCGTTCGGAGCGTCCTTCATGAACGAAGCTCCGATATACCTCGCGAACCACGTCAATCTCTTCGGGCGGGCCCGGTGTCAGGATGACCCGATCGGTCTGGAGGCTCTTTTGTTCGCCGCGGCAGAGGACCGCTTTGACGTTGCCGTGCTCATCGATCAGTGTCCGACGCAGGCCGAAGCCAGCGGGACCGCCTTGTCGATAACCCTTTTCGATGAGCCGCCCCTGGCCGGCGAAGACCTTTACCGAAAGCTCCCGGCTGTATTCGCCAGCCATGGCGCGCTTGAAGCCCTTGAACATGGTGCTCATGGGCGACCCGTCATTCTCGAACTGCTCGGCACAATAGGCGATCTGAATGCCGGAGCGGCGGCAGATGTATTCGTAATAGGCGCTCTCGTCTGCGTCCTGGAAACGACCCCACCGGCTGACATCGTAGACGAGGATCATCTGGAAGTCGGCGACGCCGGATTCGACGTCGGCAATCAGGCGCTGCAGAGAAGCGCGACCGTCGATCGATAGACCGCTTTTGCCGTCGTCAGCATACGTCCTGACAATCTCTATGCCGCGAGACGCGGCGTAGTGTCGGATCGCATCGGCCTGATTCTCGGTGGAGTATTTCTGATGGTCCGTGGACATCCGAACATATTCCGCCGCGCGCACGGTTGGCCTCTGTTCTGCATCGCCCGGTGCCTCGTCTTTATCCCATCCCGGCAATGCTCGCCCCTTTCGAAACCCGAACTGCAGTGGCCAGGGCGGCCAACCGCTGCAGCGCGAACTACGGACCTCTCCGGCATTCCCGCACTCTCAACAGTATATGTGGGAAAGGACCGGAAGATGTTGCCGAAAAAGGGCAGGAAGTTGCCAGCATGGGAGGGCGCGCTCGCCAGTCGTCAAGCCTTTGCCGAGACCATCGCCAACTTGCTGAGGAAGGAACATGGAGACACGCATCGTGCCGTGAAGCAATTGATGCGGCTGACCCATGCCAGCGAGCGGTCCGCAAAGCATTGGATGGCCGGGCAACACGGCCCAGACACGGTATTCTTCCTGCGCTTGGTTGCGACGTCTCCCGTCATTCGGGCGTTTGTCCTGGGCATTATTGAAAGTCAGCAATCCAGAGTTGCCGAGGCACCGGAATGGTCGCCCGGGGGATCAACGTGGGCACATGAGCACGGTAACGAGCGGCTATTGGGCAGGCATTGGCTGAATTCTGACCCTATAAATGACCTTGGAAGTGGCCCTGGAAATGACCCAATAAATCTGGGCCTCAATGAGCGGCAACGCTGGGTGCTCGACCGAGTCGGTGAAGGACATCCGGTGAAAGCTCGCGAGATCGCGGCACACTGGCAGGTGAGCATCAAGTCGGCGCGACGCGATCTTGCGGGTCTGTGCGGCTGCGGTCTTTTGCGCTTTGTCGGTGCCCGAAAGAATGGCCGCTATCATCTCGCTCGCCGCTGACAGCGCGCAGTGCGGCCAATCATGGTAATCGAGCATCGCCGATCTAACGCTTCGCTGTCCTTCTGCTGCTTATGCGGTATGGTTCGGGCATGAAGCGCGACATGGACCTTATCCGGGATCTGCTTTTGCAGATCGAAGACGGACGACGCTCGTTTGATTTGTTGACCCCGGAGATCGCTGAGATTTTGGGCGAAAGCAGCGAAGGCAGGCTGCCGCGCGAGCAAGCGGAGCTATTGGAGTATCACTTGGACCTGCTCGATAATGCTGGTCTCATTACGATAAAGGCGAAGCTGTCCGGGGCGGCTTGGCAGATTGGCCAGATTACATGGGCCGGGCATGACTTCCTCGACACCATCCGTGATCCCGCCATCTGGCGCGAGACAAAGGCCGGCGCAAAGAAGGCTGGTGGCTTCAGTCTCGATCTCCTGAAGGCGCTGGCCAAGGGATTGGTGAAGAAGAAGATCGAGCAGCACACAGGGGTTGAGCTCGATTTGTAAGGTCCGATATAGAGCCGTCGCAAAGGCATAATGAGCGGAGCGTGGCATCAGGCAAACGCCGCGCCGCAGGCCTTGATCTAAGCGCGCCATGGCGGGAGTCGCTCAGATTCGGCTGGTGCCTGGTACACCGCCGCGAATGTCTCGCATTGACAAACGCGTTCGTATGGGTATATATGGGCGTAATATGACCGGCACCTCTGCACAGCGATGTGTACGTGCCGGTTTTCTTTTGTGCGGATGGTTTAGGCCCAAAGCGGCCATCCCTCCCAGCCTGCAAACAACCCGAAATCGGCGGCCGTCACAGCCTTGTTTGCAGGTTCGGGGAACTCCGCCATCAGAACCTTGAACCGCTCACCCCAGCTGGAATTCGGACTGATCCGCGCCAGCAGAAGCCGCATGATGCAGAAGTACATGAAAGGTCGGGCATTAGCGAGCGACAGCCAGTTCTGATCGAACTGTGGCACCGGCGACAGCTCCAACACGTTCACATTCCACATGCGGCTATGGTGCGCTGCGACGTTGCGAAGGTAGCTCAGACTTCGCAGCCACTGTTCCAGTTCGCGCCCCGTTCCCAGACCGTAGCTGGCCGCAATGGCATCCTGGTCCTTTATGTTCATTCCGGCAAACAGCCGCGAAAGGGCGCCAAAATCCCAGATCTCGATTGCCACCCAGATCGGCAAGCGCCCGTGCTTGTTCATATTGTGGGCGACGAAATGCTGCTTCCGGCTGCGGTGAATCAGCTTTTCCTGGTGATCGAGCCAAAGCTGGTGTTCGGTCTTTCCCGCGTGGTAGCCTTTGCGAATTGCCCTGCGAGCAAAATTACCGTGCAGTAGGGCGGGGTCGTACTGGGCGAAGCAGTCGAGCCTGCCCAGCAGGTGGGCTACGTCAACGCGGATGGCTCGCTCGATCCGTTCCAGCGCATCGAGCGCCAGAAGCCGCAGCTTGCGATCGAAGGCGTAGAGCGCAACAGCGTCCTCAAATGTTGAGCCAGGAAGGAAATGATCCTCCCGAAACACCAGCCCGACAGGCTGCGCCTTTGGCGACCGAAACGGATACCAATAGCCGCTGAGGCAATAGTAGCCGATCTTCTCGAGGTAACTGATCGCGCGGGTATCGTCGCCCACTGTCAGGCCGCGATCCTTCAGGATCTGCAGCTGATCAGTGAAACTTTTCCAGTCTGTCCCCGACACGCAATGCCCCCGATACGTCAACCATGAGTGTTAAGTGCCACACCCGAAGCAGATTTTATAGTAACCGATGGCATCGACACGTCGCCGGTCTTTGTATGAACTGGACGTCGGGAGGCTCGATGCAGCTGGTCTGTGACGGCACTGACATGGCTCGAGACGAAGCGCCGGTTATGGATGCGACATCATTGCCAGACGTTTTGCTCCCAAGTCGAGTAGACGCGCAATTTCATCCGACGTCCTTTGAACCGCCAGCTTTAGCGCCTCGTCGATATGGATGTAGTCCTGCGTCACATTTTGCGACGCGTGACCGAGCATGGCGCGGATTGTCAGTTCCGAAAAGCCGAGTTCTCCCGCGATGCTTCCGAATGTATGCCGAAGGGTGTGGGGCGTGACGCCCGAAATCCCTGCAAGCTTGCAAACTCGGTCCAGGCAGGAACTGACAGCAGTATATGGTCCGGCACCGGTTTCAGATGCGAACACGTAAGGATTGCCGAGTATCTCTGGTTGGCTCTGGACGATTTTCAGGGCCGCAGGGCCAATAGCACGTACTTGCGCACCGCCTTTGGTGTCCGGGAAACTGACGAACCCTCCTGCAGCGTTAACCCAGGACCTCTGCATCGCTTGAGCCTCTTCCCGGCGATAACCGGTTAGCAGAAGCGTCTTCAAGACGCCCAGCGCCACAGGATTTTCATGGTTTCGCTCGGCAAACGCGATTGCCTTACCGAGTGTCTCAATCTCGGCGACGCTCAGCCGCCGGGTCCGCTTTGCGCTGGCCAGCTTTTTCGCACCTTGGGTTGGGTGGGCGGCCAGCAGCCCCTTGTGCTTGGCATGCCCTATGATCGCTTGAAGTGTGCCCAGGCATCGCGAGGCTACACCAGCTCCGCCGGTGGCCTGTCCGCCACGGCCACCGGTCCGAGCCTTAGCGGTTTTCCCGTTCTTTACGTCGGACTGCATCTGCTCGACATCGGCGACGCTCAATTGGGCTACCACGCGCTTGCCGAGCAGAGGAATGATGTGAGTCTTGATGCGGCTCTCGTCCATATCGAGGGATGATGCCTTTATCGGCCGGTTCATTCGTCCCAGAATGTTGCCGGCCCGTGCTTCGGCAAGATACCATTCGCACATCTCTGCGACCGTCATGCCCTTGCGCGCACGACGTGTTTCATCCGCCGGATCTTCGCCCTTGATCACTGAGGCGAGGAACAGCTTGGCCTGGTCGCGCGCCTGATCGACGGTAAGAACACCGTATCGGCCAATGTTGATGCGGCGCTGAATTCCCTCCGGGTTGCGATACTGGAGGATGAAGGTCTTTGTGCCCGAGGGTAGGACTCGTACGCCATAGCCGCGCACCTCGGTATCCCAGAGAACCGCTTGGCCCTTGGAGGGCGGAAGCAGGCTATCGACGCTACGCTTGTTTAGCTTGACCGGAGTCATCGCCGCTCCTCATTTGGTGACAAAATTCTCTTCAGAGCCTTTTGTCACCAAATTGTCAGCAGATGCAAGGCCGTTTCAGGCAATTTGATCGCACTCAGGAAGGCTGAAATTCTCGATATATCGTTGTTTTAGCGTAGTATGGCTAGCTGGAGCGTACTTGAGAAAAGCCAGTCGGTCTTCTTGCCAAGGTTGGGGTCGAGGGTTCGAATCCCTTCGCCCGCTCCAGTTTTTTCGATATTTCGCAGCGACATCGCATCAGGCTTCGGCCTGATCGCTGCTGCGCGTGCGCGCAAAAAAAAAGAGGGGCGCGTGCGGCCCCTCTTTCCCCAGGCGCGAGGTCGGTCGCGCGGTGCGAAGCAGCGTCAGTAGCTGCCGGTGGTCGATCCCAGGCCCTGCATCGCGCTGCTGCCCGATGCGATCTGGCTGTGCGCCTGCTCGATCACGCGAAGCGTCTCGGGCGAGGCATTGCGGTCATTGAGCGCGGTCTCGAACTTTTCCATGAGATAGGTCTCGCCGCGCTGGACCTCCTCCAGCACCGCCTTGTCGTCACGCGCCACGATCATCGATTTCAGGTTCACGAACATGCGGTGCGCGCCGCCGAGCACGGTGCCGTCATCCTCGGGCGTGCCGCCCAATGTGCGCACCTGGTCGCGCAGCATCGCGACGACCTGGGTGCGCTCGGTCGCGCGCTCGGCGAAGTTCGACTTGAGCTGCGGGTCCTCGGCATCCTTGGCCGATTCGCGATAGCCCTCGACGCTGTCGAGCGTCGTCGCGATCAGCGAGTTGAGGAGCGAGATGTCATTGTCATAGCTGGCCATGATAAGCCTCCATTGGGGGAAATGCGCCTGCACCGGGGTCGGGCGAGGCGGTGCGCGCATTTCTGCTGCAGCGAGCGATGGGCGAAACCACATAGTTTAGCCCTGCGCCGAACTGCCCGCTGGCATCGGCAGGGCCTGTTCAGCCATGCGGCTCGGCATGGCCCGCATCGCGCAGATAGCGCGCGTCGATGCTGCGGATGATCGTTTCGGCCTGCTCACCCCCCTGCAGCCGCAGCAGCGCATCGATCTTGGCCTCCAGCCGGTCGTCATTCTCCTTGGAGCTGGGCGAGCTGACATAGAGGAAATAGGCGAGGCCCACGACCTGCCAGATCAGCTGGAGGAATTCGGACTGCCAGTTCTCGAACGTGTCGCGCGCCATCTCGTCGAGATAGCCGGGCAGGTCGGGCACCTGGCCGTGCTGCAACGCCTCGTTCGAAAACGCGCGCCAGCCGAAATACCAGTGCAGCGCCAGCGACACCGCAAAGAACAGCAGCGTCAGCCAGCCATAGGCATATTTGCGCCAGATGCTCCAGCGCGGCATGTCCCGCGTCACGGCGGACGCGGCATCGTGATGCTCACGGGTGATGTCGGCCTGCATGCCCGGCCGCTCAGGACTTGCGCTCGGGCAGTGTCTTGCGCCTGGTCGAGGCCATGTCCTCCAGCTCCTTTTCGGACATGGACTCTTCCATCTGCCTCGACGCGCCCTTGAGGCTCTTCTTGGGCGCATCCCCGCGCTTGGCCGCAAGCGCCGCCCCCGCCGCCTTCTGCTGTGCCTTGGATTTTGCGGGCATGGTTCGTTGCTCCTCAGTGGAGGAGGGAGGATGCGTCGGGATGGGGCGGGGGGCTTTAACTTATGAGGTGGGGTAGTGCCTGATGCTATAAGCCGTAGATGTGAGGCTAGAGCAGACTGGGGCAGAAGCGGCTGCGCTCAGTTTCACCGCAGTTCTCATGGATTTGCCGAGTCGCTGTGTAAAGGGTGACTCTGCCAGCCGAAAACCGCGAGATATGGTGCTCAACTTGAATACCGCTATTCGCACTTTTTCCATGGTTTACGCACAGATAATATTGCGAGTTATCCACCGCTATGCGCTTTTCGCTTGCGGGGTTACAATATTCTGATGCAGCCTGAGCGCGCGTCGAAAGGCGTGCATCGACGTGATGAGCACCCGATGCAAAGGTGACCGGCCCTCTCCTACAAGGTCCGGTCACCGCAACAGCCGTTGGTACGACGTGTCTTGCAGATAAACTATGCGTCGCACCAACGGCATTGGCAACAAAGGATTTGCCGATGACCGTTTATTACGTAACTCATATTCGTGTAGATGGACCTGACAACGATTGCCGCATCGATCGTCTGAAGGGCTATGACACAAATGGCCGGGAATGGGCGGACTCCCTCGATGGCATTATCAAGCTGGTCAAGGCCGAGTGGGACTTTCGCACAAACCACAATGGAGTGTCTGAACGCATTGGTGTTTGGGTGTCTTCCGCTGGACGGGAATACCTGAAGACTTATGCCAATGGCCGCTGGACTGACAATCTAGAGGCGTTGCCTCGGTTTTAACGCTTAGTAGAACCCGCATGGCGCATCGCGCCATGCGGGCCCCTTCGAATTCCAAGTGGCACAGGGCCGTAGCCTGATACCCTAATAAACCGCCATCCTACCCCTCACTCCCGCCGCAACACCCACCCCATGATCTCCGGCAAACGCGCGGCCCAGGCGTTTTCCTCGTGTTCGGCGCCTTCGTACACCCGGCTTTCCCAGTCCTTGCCCTTCTGCCAGCCCGAGGCGGCGATGCGGGCGTCGACGGCCTGCTGATAGGGCGCGTAGAAGGCGTCGAGCGTCGCGGTGCCGTGGTCGAGCCAGAGGCGGCGGCCATCGGGTGGGCCGAGCTTCTCGGCGAACCAGCGGTCCCATAGCCGGATCAGCTCGGGATCGCCGCCCTCCACCGCGCGCGGATCGATGGCGGGCCAGTGCGAGCTGATGCACGCGGCGCGGCCGAAAATGTCGGGGCGGTCGAGGAAGGCGTAGCAGCTCATCAGTCCGCCCATGCTCGATCCCATGATCGCGGTATCGTCGCGCCCGGTGCGGGTGCGGAAGCTTGCATCCACCCAGGTCTTGAGCGGCCCTGCGATCCAGGCGAGATAGGCTTGCGAAAGGATCGGACCACCGGCGGCCGCGTCCATCCGTGCGCGCAATCCGGGCGAGGCGGCGTCGTGAATGTCGCGCGGCAGATACTGGCGGAAGCGGTCCGCGCCGGGGGCCCAGATGCCGATGATGATATGCGGCTCGACCGCGCCGCTGGCCACTGCCTGCAGCATCGCCTTGTCCGCCGCCCAGATCTTGTCGAAATTGGACAAGCGCCGGTCGAACAGATTGTGCCCGTCGTGCATGTACAGCACCGGATAGCGCCGGGCCCCAGCGCCATAGCCCGGCGGCAGCCAGATGGTCAGCCGCTGGTCGGGCAGGCCGGCGGCGGCGACCCGCTCGTATTGCAGCAGCCGTCCCGCATCCTCGGCCCGGAGCGCAGGCGCGAGCGCCAGGGCCAGCAGCGCCAGCGCGAACCGGATCAGGCTCACCGGTCCAGCCGCTCGAGCCGGATGGCAAAGCCGCCGCCCGGTGCCATGCGGATATTCAGCGTGTCCCCGGCGGCGACGGCCTTCTGCTCGATCACGATCTGGTGCCGCGCCTCGGTGCGGTAATCGGCGTTGTCGCCATCGCGCCATACATAAGCGCGCCAGCGCGAGCCCCTGGGCAGGAAGGACAGGTCGATCGCGGCCTCGCGCGCGGTCTCGTCGGTGACGCCGCCGATAAACCAGTCGGGCCCGTTGCGGTCCTTGCGCGCGATCACCGCGAGCTGGCCGACCTCGCCGAGCAATGTGCGGCTCTGCTCCCAGTCGGTCGGCACCTTCTCGATGAACGCCAGCTCGCGCGGGTGCGCTTCCAGATTCTCGATCAGGTCGGCGACCATCTGGATCGGCGAGTAGAGCACCACGTACAGCGCCAGCTCGCGCGCCAGCGTCGATTCGAGATCGCGCCCGCCGCGTCCCTTGAGCGAGAGGATGCCCGGCGTATAGTCCATCGGCCCTGCGAGCATGCGCGTGAACACCAGGGTGGGGGCGTGCTTGGGTCCGTTGCCGGGCGTGCCCCAGGCCTGATATTCACCCCCGCGCGCGCCCTCGCGGCTCACCCAGTTGGGATATGTGCGGCGGAGCCCCGTGTCCTTGATCGGCTCATGCGGGTTGACCGCGATGCGGCGCGCGGCGGCCTCCTGCACCACGCGCAGATGATGCTGCGCCATGCGCTGGCCGTCATGCCATTCCATCCGCTGCTCGCCGGGTTTGTCGCCCGGCGCGATGATGCCGCCCGCATCGGCGACATAGCCGGTCTTGACCGCATCGACGCCGTGCCGGGCATAAAGATCGAGCGCCGCGCCGAGCTGGCTTTCGTATTTCGCGATATTGCCGCCGGTCTCGTGATGGCCGATCAGCCGCACGGCATGCTGGCGCGCATAGGCGGCCAGGTCGGGCAGGTCGAAATCGGGGGTGCTCTCAATGAAATCGAAATCGCGGCCATTGCCGAACCAGTTGCCGTCCCAGCCCTTGTTCCAGCCTTCGACCAGCACGCCGCGAAAGCCATGGCGAGCGGCGAAATCGATATGGCGGCGGACATTGTCGTTGGTCGCGCCGTGCTTCGGCCCGCTCGCCCAGCTTTTCGTCTCGAGGTGCATTTCCCACCACACGCCGACATATTTGTGCGGGGTGAACCAGCTCGTATCGCCGAGCCGGTTGGGCTCGTTGAGGTTGAGCTCGAGATCATTGTCGTACAGCCCGCCCGCGCTGTCGGCGATGCGGATCGTGCGCCAGGGGGTGGTGAAGGCACCTGAACGCTCGACCCTCGCGCCGCGGCTCGAGGGCGAGAGCGTGGCGCGGAAACGCTGGCCGTCGACGCGCTTGAGCCACATTCCGGCATAATCGACCAGGGCGGCTTCGTGGAACGCCAGATGCGTGCCGCCCACCAGCTTCACCGTCATCGGCGTGTGCGCGGCGGAGACCTGATCGATGGCTGTTGCGTGATACAAATATTCGTAGCGGTTCCAGTCGCCCGCCGGGATCCACCAGGCCTGGCCGGGCGCGGCGATGACGAATTCGGTCAGCTCGTCGGCGATGCGCCAGGGCTTGCCATCGGCGCGCGCGGCGAACTCGTAGCGAAAGCCGATGCCATTGTCGAAGGCGCGGAAACGGATCGCGATCGGGCGGTCGGCGGGCGCGTCGTTCAGCGCATCGCTGGCGCCGGACGAGACGAGCCGGACCAGCAGCTCGTTATGCCGGTCGGTCACCGTTCTGCGCTCGCCCCAGGGCTGGTCCCAGCGTGTATCTGCGCTGGCGGTCTCGCTGGCGACGAAGCGGCTGTTGCGGCCGAAGCCGTCCTGATCGGTGAACTGGAACCCCAGGCGTGAGGGCGCGATCAGCGGCTTGCCGTCGCGGCTGACGGTGTAGTTCGCCCAGCCCTCGCCATCGATCGTCACGTCGATGCGCACCCGGCCATCGGGCGAGGCGATACTGGCCACCGGGGCGGATTGCGCAAGCGCGGGCGCGGCGAGCGCCGCGAGCCAGGTGAGAAGGGCTAACAGCAGCGATCGCATCGGGAATCTCCTGGGGAAGGGATCAGTCGGGGGTGTAGAGCAGCGCGCCATGGCCGGGCAGGCTGCCTGGCGTGGCGTCATTTACCGCCATCACCACCGCGCCCTTCTCAGGCAACGCGGCGGGCCAGGCGGCGGGCTCGGCGGACAGGTTGAACGCGGCGATGATGCGCTCACTTCCCTCGATCCGCTCGAAGGCCAGCACCTGCGCGTCGCAATGCAGGATCGCGATGCTGCCCACCGCCAGCGCCGGGTGCGTCTTGCGCAGAGCGAGCGCGGCGCGGGTGAGGTTGAGCAGCGAGGCCGGATCGGCGCTCTGCGCATCGACCGCGAGCGGGCCATGCTCGTCGCCGAAGGGCAGCCAGGGATCACCGCTGCCGAAACCCATGTCGTTGGCGTTCCTGCGCCACGGCATCGGCGTGCGCGCGCCGTCGCGGCTCAGCGTCAGCGGCCAGTTGGCGATCGCCTCGGGGTCCTGCAGCCGATCGAACGGGATTTCGACCTGCGGCAGGCCCAGCTCCTCGCCCTGGTAGAGGAAGATATTGCCGCGCAGTGCGACGAGCAGCAGGATCTTGAGCCGCGCGAAGGCTTCGCGATGCTCGGGCGCGGCCCAGCGCGAGAGCGCGCGCGGCGCGTCGTGGTTCTCGAACGCCCAGCTCGGCCAGCCGGTGCCGGGCGCATCGGGCCAGCCGGTGAGCGCCTGCGCGACGATCTGCGGCGTCAGGCGCTCGGCATAGAGGAAATCGAAACCATAGGCGCTGTCGAAGCGGGTGCCGCCAGCAGTGAACAGCTTCATCTCGCGCTCGGCATCGTCTCCGCCCACTTCGGCGACGGTGAACTTGTCGCCATAGGTGTCGATCAGCGCGCGCATCCGCTCGACAAAGCCGGGAATGTCGGCATGCGACTGGTTGTAGACCTTCAGCTGGAAATCGAACGGGCGGGTGCGCGGCTTGCCGGTATCGGGCGCGGGCGGATTGTCGCGCAATTGCGGATCGTGCATCGCGAAATTGACCGCATCCATGCGGAAGCCGTCGACGCCGCGATCGAGCCAGAAACGCAGCACATCGAGCAGCGCCGCCTGCACCGCCGGGTTGTGCACGTTGAGCTGCGGCTGCTCCTTCAAAAAATTGTGCATGTAATACTGTCCGCGCCGCGCATCCCAGGTCCAGGCCGGGCCGCCGAACACCGACTGCCAGTTGCTCGGCGGGCTGCCGTCCGCCTTGGCATCGGCCCAGACATACCAGTCGGCCTTGTCGGCGTGCGCGCTCGCTCGGCTGTCGACGAACCAGGGATGCTGGTCCGAGCTGTGCGAGAAGACCTGGTCGATCAGCACCTTGAGGCCGAGAGCGTGCGCGCGCGCGACCAGGGCGTCGAAATCCTTGAGCGTGCCGAAGATCGGATCGACCCCGCAATAATCGGCCACGTCATAGCCGAAATCCTTCATCGGCGATGGGAAGAAGGGCGAGAGCCAGATCGCATCGACGCCAAGCTCGGCAATATGGTCGAGCTTGGCGGTAATGCCTGCCAGGTCGCCGATGCCATCGCCATTCGCATCGGCAAAGCTGCGCGGATAGATCTGATAGATCACCGCGCCCTTCCACCAGGGGCGGCTGGCACCGGTATCACTGTCCATGGCGGGCCGGGCGTCGCAGATCGGCTTGGTCATTTTTCGGCTCTCAGTCGATCGGGGTGGCGCGGCAGACGGCGTAGCCGAACGCAGGCAGGCTGATCGCGACCGATCCCGGCGCGCTCGCGGTGGTCGGGCAGGTGCCGGCAAGGCCGATGAACGCGCGCGAGCGATAGCCGACCTCGACGTTCATGCTGACCGGCTGGTCCGAGGTGTTGACCGCGACGAGGATTTCCTCGCCATCGTCTTCGCCGCGCGTGAAGGCGAGCAGGCCGGGCTTCGGCCCATAATGGCGCAGCACGGTGCGCCCTTCGCGCAGCCGGGCGTGCGCCTTGCGGATCGCCGACAGCTCGGCGATCAGCGTATAGAGCGGGTGCGCGGGGTCGAAATTGTCGGTCGCCGTGGTCGCCGCAGAGCCGACCAGCCGGTTATCGTTATAGCTGGCGACCCGGCTGGCGAACATGTCCTCGCGCGCGTCCTGATCGTTGCCGTCGCCGGTAAAGCCCTGCTCGTCGCCATAATAGACGGTCGGCACGCCGCGCGCGGTCATCAGCAGCACATGCGCCAGCTTCATCCGCGCCAGCCGCTCTTTCTCGCTGGCGTCGGGATAGGCCTTGTCGAGCATGTGCCCCAGCCGGCCCATGTCGTGATTGCCGAGGAACGTGGGCAGTGTCAGTGCGGTCGCTTCGCCGCCTTCGTACAATACATCGCCTGCGATCAGCCCGGCGAACAGGTCGGTCCCCGCCTTGCCGGTGAGCATGTCGCGCACCGCGGCCTGGAAGGCGAAATCGAGCACGGCGGGCAGCTTGTCGCGCCGCGTGTGCTGCGCCAGGAAACCGGGGTCCATCGCGTCGTTGGCGACCTCGCCGAAGATGTGGAAGTTCGGGATGCCCTTGGCCCTGGCGCGTTCGAGCATCGCGGGGGCAAAGCGTGCCCAGAATTCGGGGTTCACGTGCCGCGCGGTATCGATGCGGAAGCCGTCGATGCTGAAACGGTCGATCCAGCTGGCATAAATGTCGATGAACCCGTCGACCACGCGCGGGCTTTCGGTCATCAGATCGTCTAGTCCGACGAAATCGCCATAGCGCGAATCCTCGCCATAGAAGCTGGTATTGCCGCGATTGTGGTAATGGATCGGATCGTTGAGCCAGGCGGGGACCTTGATCTGCTCCTCGCCTTTGGGCAGTTGCGGCGTATAGGCATAGGTCGGGTCGGTCAGCCGCGCGGAATTCTCCTGCGTGCGAACGCTATCGCCCTCGAACCCTGCATTGATCCGCGCGCCCTCGAGGCCGCCCTTGGTCCAATAGGGATAATCCGCCTTGGAGCGATAGGCGCAGACCGGTTTCCCGGCGCATTCCTTGAAATAGATGACATCGGCGGTGTGGTTGGTGATGATGTCCATATAGACCTTGATGCCGCGCGCGTGCGCCGCATCGACAAAGGCCCTGAACTCGTCATTGGTGCCGAAATGGCTGTCGACGCGCGTGAAATCGGTCACCCAATAGCCATGATAGCCCGCGCTTTCCTGGCCCGGTTCGCCCTGCACGGGCTTGTTCTGGAAGATCGGTGCGAACCAGATCGCGGTGACGCCAAGGCGCTGGATGTAATCGAGCTTCTGCGTGAGGCCCTTAAGATCGCCCCCATGGAAGAAGCCCTTGTGCGCGGGGTCGAACCCGGTCTTCAGCCGGTCGCCCTTCAGTCCGCCGCGATCGTTGGCGGGATCGCCATTGGCGAAGCGGTCGGGCAGCACGAAATAGATGATCTCGTCCTGCGGCGGACGGCTGCGCACGGTGGCGGCGCTGTAATCGGGGGCCTGCGCTGCGGCCGGGGCCGATGCGGCCAGGGCGACCAGTCCGGCCAGCGTCATCCAGTGTCGCACCATGCGGCAAACCTCGTAAAATAACGGGGAGCGGGTGGGGAAACCCGCCCCCCGACTGGTGACCGGATCAGAATTCGTAGGTTGCACCCAGGAAGAAGGTGCGGCCGAAATTCTGGATCGTACCCGTCTGGGCGACATTGCCCCAATAGGTCCGGGTCGGTTCATCGGTCAGGTTATTGACCTGCGCAAGCAGCTTGAGCCCGCGCAGCGCGCTGCCTTCCTGGAACTGGTAGGAAAGCTGCGCATCCATCACCGTTTCCTTGGCGCTGGTCAGGACCAGCTCGCTGATGCCGATCTGCGGGCTGACGAAGCTCGAGCGGTGGCGGGTGCTGAGGCGTGCCCCGAATCCGGCCTTTTCGTAGAACACGGTCGGGTTGAACACGTGCTCGGACAGGCCCGGCAGCGGCAGGTTGATCGACGCGCCGCTGGTCGCGCTGGGGAATTCCAGATCGCTCTTGCTGTACGCATAGTTCAGCTGAACCCCAAGACCATCGAACGGAGCGGGCAGTTCGACGAAGGTCTTGGAGAACTGGAATTCGAAGCCATAGACATAGCCGCCGTCGCCATTGATCGGCGAGGAGAAGCTGCCCACCGCGTTGCCGGGAATGTTGGTGCCCGGGATCGGCGGCGGGATGATGCCGTTTTCGACATAGTTGAACTGCGGAATCGTGCCGTTGATGATGTACGATTCGAGGTCCTTGTAATAGGCGCTGACCGCGAACACGCCCGAATTGCCGAAATAGTGCTCATAAGCGAGGTCGAACTGGTTGGCGCGATAGGGCGAAAGCTCGGGGTTGCCGCCGCCGCCGCTGGTGTTGCCGTCCGATCCGGTATTGACGCTGATCGAACCGCGCAGCTCGAAGAAGCGCGGGCGAGAGATCTGGCGGCTGTAGCTCATGCGCAGAATGTCGCGGTCCGACAGGTCCAGGATCAGGTTCACGGCCGGCAGGAAGTCGTTGAACGTGCGTCCGCGCGTTACCGGACGACGGTTCTCGCGTGCCGGCGGCGGGGTGGCGGGGTTGTCGACCAGGTTCGGGTCGGCAAAATTGACGGTCGAGCTCTGGTCGGTGCGAACATAGCGCGCGCCGATATTGCCGTGGAAGCGCAGGCCGCCGAGCTCGGTATCGAAATCGAGCTGGGCATAGCCCGCATAGGTCTCTTCATCGATCCGGAAGCTCTGGTCGATGGTGAAATCGAACGCGATCTGGTCGGTGGGCTGGCGCACGCCCAGCGTGTTGCCGAAGGCGAGATTGAACGCGCCATCGATATCGACCACCGCAAAGCCGGGCAGGCCCGCTGCCGCATAGCCGCCCGAGAAGCCGGCCTGCTTGACCAGATTTCCGGGCACTGCCAGCGGGCTGCCGGGAATGCCGAAGGTGTTGAACGAAGTCACCCGGCGGTCGCCGCGGCGGTCGGCATAGCGGAAGCCGAAGCGCAGTGCGTCGAGGAAATTGGCCTCGTCGAAGCGGATGACCAGGTCGGCTGCGGTCGCGAACAGCTCGTCGCTATCCGCCTGCGGCACCAGGAACTGGCCGTCGAGGAAGAAGCCGCCGCCCGCCGGATCGACATCGGTGAAGTTCGAGCTGATCGAGCGGATGGTCGGAAGACGCGTGCCGTTGAGCTGATAGTCGACCGAGATCAGCCCCGGGATCGAATCCGCGCGGCGAAGGCCGGTGGGCGTGTTCACATAGGGGCGCAGGTTGATGCCGGCGTTGTTGAAGAAGCTGGTGCCCTTCGAATAGCCGACATCGACGGCGAGCGTGACGCGGTCGCTGAAGTCATAGGCCAGGTTGCCGCCGATGGTGTACAGCTCGTCGCGGCGGCTTTCGTCCTGATTGACCAGCTCGGTGCCGAGACCAAAGCCGAAGCCGTTCGAGCCCACCTGGTTGACGATGCGCCCGCCAATCAGCGCATTGTTGGCGATCACCGGGTTGATGAACTGGTTATCGCCCGATTGCGGCGACACGACGCGCAGGCCGCGACGCTGCACGTCAGATTTGAAGCGCGAATAATAGCCGTCGATCAGCACGCGGAGGCGATCGCTCGGCTCCCACTGGATCACGCCGATTGCCGCATCGCGGGTCTCGCGTCCGCCGAACTGGATGCCCTCGAAGCCGAAATTGAGCGAGTCCGCAACGCCATCGCCATTGAGGTCGCGGGTGGGCGATCCGTTGGTGCCGGGGATCGGGAAGTCGAACTGCACGAAGCGCGTCGCGACGTTGGGCTGGTAGAGCCGTGCATAACCCAACGCGATGCCGAGCGTGTCGTCGAGCAGCTTGGCCTGGACCGATCCGGACACGCGATAGCCATAGGACGAGACGTCCGGGCTTTCGCTGGCGCGGTCATTGTACAGGCCGCGCAGGTTGACGGTCGCCTTGAAGGCGTCGGCATTGTCGAGCGGGCGCACGGTCTTGAGTTCGACCTTGCCCGCGATGCCGCCTTCGATATGGCTGGCGAGCGGCGTCTTGTAGACCGCGGCCTGGTTGATCAGTTCCGAGGGATACTGGTCGAATTCGATGACGCGGTTGCCGCTGGTGGCGACCTGTTCGCGGCCGTTGAGCGTCGCCGAGACGAGGTCCTGCGAAAGCCCGCGAATGTTGATCGCGCTCGCCTGGCCGCCGGTGCGCTGCGAGGTCACGCCGGGCAGGCGCGCCAGCGATTCCGCGATCGATACGTCGGGAAGACCGGCAATGTCATCGGCGGTGACGATGTCGACGATGAAGTTGCTCTCGCGCTTGGCGGCGATCGAGTTTTCGACACTGGCGCGGAAACCGGTGACGACGATGACGCCGCCTTCCTCGTCGATCTCGGCGGTGCCCTGCGGCTGGTCGGCATCGGCGCTCTGCGCGAGCCCGGGGCTGGCAGCACCGATCATCAGCGCGGTGGACAGGGCGGCAAGGCTGGTGCGGCCGGACGCAAGGCGCAGTCGACGGGCGCGAAAAATCGCTTTCATGATCACTCTCCCCAGGGGCCCCGCGCGGCAGTGGCGGGGATGATTTCTGGCGTCTGGAAAAAGTCCAGGGCCGCCGGTTTTCAGGTGAACCGGTCGGCAGTTTGAATAACCTTTGCACCACGATTGCAAAAGGCATACGCATACGTATTCAGGCTGAAAGGTCGCAAAGAGCCTTAAAAAATCGGGGTTTTGCAGGCCACTGGACGCTAAGGGGCAGGATGGGACGCAGGCCAACCTCATTCGACATCGCACAGCTGGCGGGCGTCTCGCAACCCACGGTTTCGCGCGCGCTCAGCGGCAATCCGGCGGTCAGTGAACAGACGCGTCGGCGCATCCAGGCGATCGCCGCGCAGCTCAATTATTCGGTCGACAAGAACGCCTCGTCGCTGCGCCGGCAACAGGCGAACACGCTCGCGTTGCTGTTCTTCGAGGACCCGACGCCCGACGATTCGATGATCAACCCGTTCTTCCTGGCGATGCTCGGATCGATCACGCGCACCGCCTCGCGCGCCGGGTTCGACCTTTTAATCTCGTTCCAGCAGCTCTCCAGCGACTGGCATGTCGATTATCAGGACAGCCACAAGGCCGATGGCATCATCCTCTTGGGCTATGGCGATTACGAGGACTATCGCGCGCGACTGACGCATCTGGTGCAGCAGGGCACGCATTTCGTGCGCTGGGGATCGCCGATGGCGAACGAGCCGGGCATCACCCTGGGGTCGGAGAACCGCAGCGGAGGCTATGCCGCGACCCGCCACCTGATCGCGCGCGGGCGACGGCGGATCGCGTTCATCGGTATCGCATCGAGCCATGCGCCCGAGTTCGAGGACCGCTGGCGCGGCTATCGCGATGCGCTGGCCGAGGCAGGGCTGGAGGCCGATCCGGCGCTGCAGCGCGATTCCGTCACCTCCGAAGAGGCGGGGCACGAGGCGGTGCAGGCGCTGCTCAGCTCTGGGACGGCATTTGATGCGATCTTCGCCGCGTCCGACCTGATCGCGATCGGCGCGATGCGCGCGCTCGCCGAGGCGGGCCTGTCCGTCCCCGGCGATGTCGCTCTGGTCGGGTTCGACGATATTCCCGCAGCGAGCTTCACCAACCCCCCGCTCACCACGGTCAGCCAGGATGTGAAGGCGGCGGGCGAGGCGCTGGTCGATACGCTGCTGCGCAAGATCCGCGGGCAGGCGGTCGAGCCCTATATGCTGCCAACCCAGCTGATCGTGCGCGGCTCCAGCGGCTGAACGCGCGCTGCCAAGTATACGTATGCGCTGCGGTTGTGCGCTGACGGGCGCTCTGCCACGGTTCGGGCCAGGAACCCCGCGAACAGCATAAGGCGGACATCCAGGGAGAGGCGCATGATCGCGGAAAAACCGCGCAAGAGCTTTTGGCAGCTGTTCAACCTGAGCTTCGGATTCTTCGGCATCCAGATCGGGTTCGCGCTGCAGAATGCGAACATGAGCCGCATCTTCCAGTCGCTGGGCGAAAGCCTCGACAACCTGCCCGCCTTGTGGATCGCTGCCCCGCTCACCGGCCTGCTCGTCCAGCCGATCGTCGGCCATTATTCGGACCGCACCTGGACCCGGCTCGGCCGCCGCCGCCCCTATTTTCTCGCCGGAGCCGTGCTCGCGGCGCTGTCGCTCGTGATCATGCCGCTGTCGCAATCGCTGCTGCTCGCCGCAATGATGCTGTGGATTCTCGATGCGTCGCTCAACATCTCGATGGAGCCGTTCCGCGCCTTTGTCGGCGACAATCTGCGCAAGGACCAGCATACCATGGGCTATGCGATCCAGACCGCGTTCATCGGTGCGGGCGCGGTGGCGGGATCGCTCTTCCCCTATCTGCTGACCGATCTCGGTATCGCCAACACCGCGCCTGCGGGCCAGGTGCCCGATACGGTGCGGATCAGCTTCTGGTTCGGCGCGGTCGCGCTGTTCGTCGCAGTGCTCTGGACGATCGTCACCACGCGCGAATACAGCCCTGAGGAAATGCGCGCCTTTGCGAAAGGCGCGCCCGATGCGCCCGATGCCCAGCCGATCCGTGCGCTCGCCACGCGGACGCTCACCAGCGCCATCGCCTGGATCGCCGCAGGGGCGGTCGTCATCGTTCTGGTGGGAAGCTTCGATCTCGAGAAGGAGCTGTACCTGCTCGGCGGGCTGCTCGCCGGCTATGGCCTGGCCAGCCTGATCGCGATCCGCATGGCGCGCGCAGGGCGCGACAACAGTCTGCTCGGCGCTATCGTCGGCGATTTTTCGGGCATGCCGCCGATGATGAAGCGGCTGTCGCTGGTGCAGTTCTTCAGCTGGTCGTCGCTGTTCATCATGTGGATATACACCACCCCGGTGGTCGCGCAGACCGTGTTCGGCGCGACCGATGCGGCGAGCCCGGCCTATAACGAGGCGGGCAACTGGGTAGGCGTGCTGTTCGCGATCTATAACGGCATCGCGGCAATCGCGGCGCTGACTCTGCTGCCCTGGCTCGCCGCGCGCATCGGCAAGGTGCGCACGCATGCCCTGTGCCTGCTCTGCGGGGCGGCCGGGTTCGCAAGCTTCCTGTTCATCCGTGATGCCAACCTTCTGATCGTCAGCGAGATCGGCATCGGCATTGCCTGGGCGTCGATCCTCGCCATGCCCTATGCCATCCTCGCCTCCAGCCTGCCGCAATCGAAGCTCGGCATCTTCATGGGGCTGTTCAACGTCTTCGTCGTGCTGCCACAGCTATTGGTGGCGACGGTGATGGGCAGCCTGCTCAAGGCGTTCTTCCCGACCGAGCCGGTCTGGACCATGGCCTTCGCGGCGGCCGTGCTAGCGCTCGCCGCGCTCGCGACGCTGCGCGTGCCCGAGCCGGACGCTCCATCCGTGTAACGATCGTCCCGCCCAAGCGAACCCGTTAGCGGGTGCACGCAATCGGGATGCGCGGGGATGGAGGCTGCCACAGTAAAGGGCAAGGCGAAGGGGGTGCAGCCGCGCCCGCTTCCGCCGGCGCTGCGCATAACCTTCCGCGTCTGGCTCAAGCTCTATGCCGCGCTGATCGCCTCGGCGCGCCCGCTGTTCGATCTGGCCGTGCGGCTGATCATCGCGCAAGGACTGCTCGCCTCGGGCCTGGTCAAGCTGATGGACTGGGAGCGCGCGCTCACCCTGGCGAGCCAGGAATATCCTGTGAGCTTCCTGTCGCCGCCTTATGCCGCCGCTCTGGGCCTCAGCATAGAACTCGGCGGTGCGGTGCTGCTCGCTTTGGGGCTGATGACGCGCGGCGCGGCGCTGGCGGTGGGCGCACTGATGCTGGTCGCGCAGCTCGGCTATCTGCCGACCGACACGCAACTGTTTACCATCGCGCTGATGGGCTGGTACGCGATGCGCGGCGCAGGGGCGCTGTCGCTCGACCGGCTGCTGGCGCGCGGGCTGAAAGGCAGCGCGGTTCCGCTCGCGCCTTTGCTGATCGCGGCGGGCGAGGCG
>CEPQ01047819.1_pt1 | contig 168109 bp, 173 predicted proteins | sample 530411 | NCBI WGS metagenome assembly CEPQ01 (sample SAMEA2620039, study PRJEB7988) | marine metagenome | isolation source: saline water (ENVO:00002010), including
GGCGTGAAGAACGGATCGCTGGGCACGGTCGAGAGCGTGAGCGCGCTTCGCATGTCGGTGAAGCTCGACGATGGCAAGGCGGTGGCGTTCGATCTCAAGGACTATGCCCATATCGATCATGGCTATGCCGCGACCATCCACAAGGCGCAGGGGATGACCGTCGATCAGGTGAAGCTGCTGGCAACACCCGGCATGGACAGCCATGGGGCCTATGTCGGGCTGTCACGGCACCGCAGCCAGGTCGATCTGCACTATGGCAAGGACGACTTTGCCGATCGCAAGGCGCTCACCCGTACGCTCGGCCGTGAACGGGGCAAGGATATGGCCAGCGATTACGCGCAGCAGCCGGATAAGGCAGCGGAGCAGCAGCCGCAGCGCGAGGTTCGCACGGGACTCAAGGTCAGTCGCAATGGTCATCTCGCCGATTTGCTGAAGGGCTCGTCAGCCGCTCCACAGCGCGAGCCAGTCGCACGCGTGCAGACGAAAATGGCGATGCCGGAACAGGCGACCGGCAAGCAGGTGTTCGACAAGGCCGTGCAGCGCTTTGCGCGGGTGGCGCAGGACATTGTTGCCATGCGCGACAAGGGGCTTCAGCCGCTCGCCTCACAGCGCACCGCGCTAGACAAGGCTGGCGCGGAGCTCAATGCGCTGAGACCGGACAGCTTTGGCGATCTCCGCAAGGCGGTGAACAGGGATCTCAGCCTCATTCCAGAAGCAGTGAAGGGCAAGACCGATCGGGCGATCCAGGCGATGAAGCAGCAGGCGAAGCTGCGCATCGAGGCGCAGCGCGTTGCCGCCGCCAATGAGCGCCGTGCCGATGCGTTTGTTGATCAGTGGCAGCGGCAGTCAGCGCAGTATCGGACGCTGCGAAAGAATGGCAGCGCGGCGGCTTCGGATAAGGTGCGTACGTCGCTGGTGGGCATGGCCAAGGGGCTGGAGCGCGACCCGCAACTCGAGTCGGTGCTGGCGAACCGTCGTCCGCAGCTGGGGCTGGACGCTATAAGCACAAAACCGCTGTCTCAGGACCTCCAGAAATCGCTCGGCCGCTCGCGCGGGCTCGGCATGGGGATGTAGCTTTGCGGGATGGACGATACTGAGCTTGCGCCCACCGCTGACGAAATCCCCCTTGAGCAGGCGCTGGAGGCGGTTGCGCGGCGGCTGGCCGGCGTGACCGCATCGGTCGATGGCTTTGCTGAGCGGCAGCAGGATTTGCTTGGAAGGGATTACAGCGAGGATTTGGCGCTGATCCACCAGAGCTGCGAGGGTTTGCGGCAAGCGATCGGCTCGTTGGCGCAGAAGCCAGCGCTGGCGCTGACGCCGGAAATGATTGCTCGGCAGATCGAGGCAGCAGGGCAGGGCGATCGCAGGGACGCCAATCAAGCCCTGGTAGCTGCTCAGGGCAGTCTGCAAAGTTCCATCGCCGCGCTCTCCAGGGTGACGGGGTCGGTCAGGGCAGCTAAGCGCCAGAACCAGATACTGGCTGGGGCTGCTGGCTTGGCTTTGGTTCTGGGCTGGGTCGGCGGATGGATTGTTTCGCCAGTGATCGATTGGCTCGTGCCGGAAGCCTGGCATTGGCCTGAGAAGCGCGCTGAATCAGCATTGCGCCGTGGCGGCTGGGAGGCGGGGGAGAGGCTCCTTCTCGTGAATGATCCGGGGCGCTGGAGGGCCATCAAAGCTGCGGCGCGAATATCGGACGCCAACAGTCACGCGATCGCGAAGTGCGCCAGCCGTGCGGAAGAGCGGAAACTGAAAAGTGTCGGTTGCTTGATCGAGGTCAGCGCCACTGATTGATTTAAGGGCCTAGCGAAAGTGCAATTTTCCGATGCGCGGTGCAAGTAGCCCACCGCTGTCCGATTGAGAGGACTAGGCTTGGGACTTCACCGCCGTTCACCTGCAACATGTAGTACGGCAGCTCTTATCAGAAGCCGACAATCAATGCGCCCCTACTGACATTTAAAACCGTCAGAAGTTGGACCTACAGCAGATAGGCGTTCTAGGTAATCAAATGCAGCTGACCGGCATGCGGCCCTTTAGCGAAGCCGGGACGACCTATAAGTGGCCGTACTGGCTAACTGAGATAATTTTCGTGTAGCCTCTCCCGACGTCGTCAGCTCCTCTCACAGCGTTAAGACGCCGCCAAACGCTCTGCCAACAACGACAGAAAACCCAATGTGATCGCTGGATCTACTGTGTCATATTTCAGCTGCCGCATGGCGTAGGCGTAAGCGCACGCCAAAACTGCTTGATCACTACCTCCAACATCATGCGACCATTCTCGACAGGCAACAATCGTGTTCCTCAAGGGATCACTCTCGGCGAAGATGTCGATGTTCGGCCATTTTTCAAGATGATCGATCAGTGAATTGCGAAGACCGAACTTTTGCGCATCGGGGTGGAAAAGCAAACTAAGTTCGAGTGCAATTGGATCGAGGCAGGTGAAGCCTGGGCCGGCATCACCAAAATCGATCAGGACCGCGCCGCCATCGCTCTTCACAAGCACATTCCCGCAATGCAAATCCCCGTGTATGCAGCTCTTACTTATGTGAATCTGTTTACTCTCGATGCTCCTAAGTTTCTCGATGCCGAATTTTAATACAACATCCTCTGTGTCTGGATCGTCTATCATCCGCGCGCGGATTTCAGATAACGGCACCATGTCCGCAGTTGCGGCCTCGGACCATCTCTGTAAAGCTGCCCGAACATTTCCGACCACGATGGCTCCTATTTCACTGTTGTGCGATAACCGCTCGAAGAGCGACAGGGTATCGTTGTCTGTCAGAGTATAGAAAATGGCACCGTGCTGGCCGACGCCATCCGTTATAGAGCAATAAATTGGTGGACACGCACCGATTCCAAGTTTTCGCACGTGGCGCTCATATGCCGAAAGCTCAGTCGCGATGACTTCGCTTGGACCTAGCTTTCCGGCACAGATTGCCTGCGGCCGGCGAGCTAGGTCCATAGCAGTCGCTTTCACCACTTTGGCGTCTGAAAGCCCGCCATGTAGGAGGCTGACGTCGCAGGCGACCCCATCCGCCGAGCGCGCGAACGTTTTAAGCATCTGGGTTTGGACTGGAGTCATGCCGAGCTCCTTGCCACGCGTATTCATCGTGATGGCATCCATTGCAGCGAATGAAGAGGCCAAATCCCGAATACGGGCGAGCAATTCCGACACCTCCTCCTTCAAGAAGAAGCTGACCGTTTCCGTGCTTGTCGTTGCCCCCCACAGCATGACTTGATTGCCATACTTCGCCAGACCTCTGCTGAACTTTTCTACTTCCTCTCCCGTGAGGATAAAAATCGGGGTGCCAGGCCGCGATGCTCTCGCCTCATGGAAGAGGGCTTGCCCATGGTCGGCTACAGGCGCATCGCTGTCTGGAGTGGGTAGTATAGACAGGTCGAGAATGATTAGATCGACAAGACCGCTTACCAGCTTCTCACCCGCCGTTTGCTTATCGATGACACGGTCGATGCTCGAAACGCCATCGATATCCAAGAGAGCCAGCGTAAGATCGTCGGCAAAACCATCATTGTCTTCAACGAATAGAATTCTCATGACTTCCGAACCACCTTAATTCCACGCGCGCGCCACCCTCAGGCGCGTTCGACGGGTAGACATCACCCTCCATAGCTTGCATTGCCTGTTTTGCTGTGGCTAGCCCAAACCCGATATGTTCATCTTTGGTACTTTCCCCCAACTTGACCAACGAAGCTGGATCGCGTTCAAAGCCGGGTCCGCTATCAAGGACAGCGATCCAATATTCGTGACCGGCCCAACCCCAGTTTATTGTGATCGACTTTTCACCTTGTGTTTGTGATGATACAGCTTCAACCGCGTTGCGGATGACGTTCGCAAGAGCAAGCTTAAATAGGCCGGGATCAATTTCTGCCAAAAATGTTGGCGGTCCAGCGAAATGGAAAACGTCCGCCATGCCGTCAAAATCAGCGCAGGTTTGCGCGGCCTCCTCAGCAAGATTGCACTCGACATACTTGGCTTGGCCTGCGGAAGTCTTCAGATTTCTTATTCCGCTGAGCAGTGTTGCGAGCGAATCTACCAACGGCTTCGTGCGGCTTGCTTCATAACCTTGAATCTCATTGGGGATCGTGAGCCGGAGCCGACCGATGATCGTCGCTAGCTCGTGAATAATCGTTCCGGAGACTTCATCGATTGCGCTCGCGCGCAACTCGGCCAGCTGACGAAGAGTTGGCTCGCCGTCAGTCGAAGTTGCAGGCTCAGGAGGACCAACCTTGCTGAGCGATCGCTGCAGCGCCTTTTTGATCCAGGGGATTGTCTCTTTTCGCAAGGCAGCACGAATTTTACGCCTATCACCGCTGATAGCATGAAGAGCGAAAAAGCGAGCGGCTTTGAGCCGCTCGTCCATGTCAGCCGATGCGAGAGCCGTGTGAGCCTCGTCCCGCGTCATTCAAAAATCGTGCTCTTCGTAAAAAGCGGCCCTATTCGTGAATGCGTCACGGCCTCCTTCCATGACATTCGTAATTGCTTCCACCGCCCGAAAGTCCGTGAGCTTCTCGCAGACCTGCACAAATCCATTCCGACCATCCGATGTCATTTCAATCACCAAGTCGGCATTGCCCAGCACCGGGATGTTGGCGTTATGTGTCGAGATTATAAGCTGCCCATTAGCTTTGCGGTTGCGAATGGCTTTGATAATCGTGGTGGCGATATACGCGTTGTCGAGGTGATCCTCTGGCTGGTCGATTATCAGCGTTCGCGAGCCATGCTGAAGTACTATAGAAAGCACTACTGTACATCTTTGACCAGCTGATAGGCGCTCAACGTCCTTGTAGTCGACGCCATCCAGCAACGTCATTCGAACATTGTCCTCGATGGTTACGGTAACGATATCCGCCGCGCCGACCTCACGGAGATGGCCAAGCAACCTTGCAGCCCTATCTTTCGGAATACCAGTGATATCGGCCAAGGTGACGAAATCATTCGAATCTAGGAAACGAACGAGTTCTTGAGGGCTGACATTTTGTGTCAACAGCGGCACAAGATCATTGTACCGCATGCCGCTCCCGCGCAAGGCTTCAGTCAGCGCTCGATTATACTCAGCATATTGGCCATACCGCTCAACGCTTATCCGAATTTGCGGAGACAGTGCCTTTGTGAGTTCTGACGCGACCTTAGTCCGCTGATCAAAGCGGTTAGCGCGAACGGCGTCAAGAGCTTTGATCCGTTCGTCTCTCCGCACTCGTAACTGTGCAATCCTTTGGTCGCGATCGTTAACCACTTTCCGCTTTGATAGCAGTTGGGCGACTTCGGTTCGTAGCTGCGACAGCTGTCGTGCCACCGCACCGGCGCCAGCAACGGTCTGCTCCACTTCTGTACGTATCGACCGAGCTTGGGCCTCGGTAGCCATACGCGTTTGCACCAGCTTCTCTCGCTCGCCTCTCGCGCGTGCCGCCAAAGCCTCGAACCGACGGCCGAGCGCTGTCGCTTCTGCAACTAGGCTAAGATAAGGCTGACGTAACCCAGACAGAGGGTCATTTCCGTCGAGATCGTCCCATTCCTCAGGCCCGAAATCGTCAGCGGCAAGTTCGCCAAGTGAGTCGGTCCAACTGGTGGAGGCCGCCTCAAACCGTTCAATCACGCCTTCTCGCACCGCGGAATCGGTCACAACGGCATTGGCTTGGGTAAGTCGCCTCTGCTTTTCCTCAAGATCCGCTGAGGTCGCCCGGTGCTGCGCTTCCTGAGCCTCAAGTTGCCTTATCCGCTCTTGACGTTCGGAAAGGCCGTCTAGCCCTGCCGCTAGCGCTGCACGCTCGCTTTCGGCAGTGGCGATTTCCTTGAACGCGGACTTGATCGCGGCGATCGCAGCGCTTTCATCAGAGGCAAGCTCACCACCGTTTTCTATGAAGCTGTCCAGAAGTCGAAGCCTGCCGGCCTCGCTCAGGCCTAGGTTCTCGATTTCAGTCTGAGAAAAAATGAGCGGCTTGTCGAATTTCCCGTTAGCCTGCGGCGCTACGTCGCCGCTGCCTCGAGATACCGTCACCGTGTTGAATACGTCATCAAGGTCAACGGTTACGACACCATCGTCAAGAACGGCCGCAGCGTGCTCGGATGATCGCTTTGCAGCATCAGGCGTGTGATTCCTGGCCCCGAGAGCAAATCTGATCAGCTCGATAACGGACGTTTTGCCTGTACCTCTCGCGCCGATAAGAACGTTTAAGCCGCTCGCGAACTTCACGTTGAAGCCGTCGAGAAAGCCTCCTTCAATTTGTAGTCGTTCGAGTTCCACGCTAATGTCGTCTCCGAAAGGCCTGTCCGCACTCTTAACAATTTATGTCGCCGAATTCGACCGCCTTCCGTCACCTTGTGGCTTGCAAGCCACCATGCCTTTGTGCCGCAATTCCGGCAACCGGCAACCGGTATCTGTTGGGCGAATGACCGCTTCTGGGACCAACTCTTGGCACCTGAATGACCAGTTATGTAGCACGTGCGGCCGGCTGGTGAATGTTTTCGGCGCGTCGCGGCTCGGCACAGGTCGAAGATTCCGCTTTTTCCGACGGAGCGTATGTTGGGTCGGATGCTGCCGAAATCTTCGCGGTCATACTCTGTCCACAACTCGGTAAATCACCAGCTAGGCAAAGATGCCAGACTCTTCAAAGCGAGCAAACTCAAACTCGAAAAATTCCATCGAGGATGTCAGTCGAATTTGGCCTTAGGTTGATGCTTCGAGCGTCCACTGGAGAGCGTTCGCCAGCAGTGGTGCACCAACTTTTTTCAGAGCAGATGTTACCTGGGGCGTTACCTACAGTCGTTAGCCGCCGATATGTCGCAAAAGGATATCCAGCAAACGTCTGAAACTAAAGAAAAAATGGTGGACGCACTAGGGCTCGAACCTAGGACCCGCTGATTAAGAGTCAGCTGCTCTACCAACTGAGCTATGCGTCCATCCATCCTTGGCAGGTTCGCTCGAATCAGCGACCGCCGGGAGAGCGCTGCCTATATAGGATCGGACGGGGATGGAAAGAGCTTTTTTGGCTTTTTTGCAGAATTTTGTGGTGGGCGCAGCGACGACTCGAGAGCCTGGGACGCAGGGCCCTTTCTTCGTCGCTCAAGCGAGCAGTCGACCGCCGCCGCCGCCCTGCCTGGTGTTGCGTTCGATGCCCATCAGCAGGCCGATACAGATCATGATCGTCATCATCGACGACCCGCCATAGCTCAGGAACGGCAGGGGGATGCCGACCACGGGGGCAAGGCCCATCACCATCAGCATGTTGATGGCAATATAGAAGAAGATGACCATCGTGAGGCCGCCGCCGGCCAGCTTGCCGAAGCGGCTGGGCGCGTTGAGCGAAACGGCGGTCGACCAGCGCAGCAGCAGGGCGAACATCACGATCACGAACAATCCGCCGATCAAGCCCCATTCCTCCGCCATCGTCGCGAAGACGAAATCGGTATGGCCCTCGGGCAGATAGTCGAGATGGCTCTGCGAGCCCTGCAGATAGCCCTTGCCGCCGATGCCGCCCGATCCGATCGCAATCTTGGACTGACTGATATGATAGCCGGTGCCCAGCGGATCGCTTTCCGGATCGAGGAAGATGAGCACGCGGTTCTGCTGATATTCCTTGAGCAGGAAGAAGAAGGCGAAGGGCACGAAGGCCGCGCCCGCGAGGCCCGCACCGATGAACAGGCGCAAGGGGACGCCGGCAAGGAACATCACGGTAACGCCCCCGGTCATCACCGCGATCGAGGTGCCAAGGTCAGGCTGGGTCATGACGAGGAACCAGGGCACGCCGATCAGCACCAGCGGCGGCCAGATCGCCGACCAACTGCGCGCCTGGCCAATAGGCAGCATCTCGTAGAAGCGCGCGATCGCCAGCACCACCAGCGGTTTCATGAATTCGGATGGCTGCAATCGGATGAAGCCCAGTTCGATCCAGCGCTGGCTGCCGCCCTTCACCGCGCCTGCCAACTCGACGAGCAGCAGCAGTACCGCGAACAGCGTATAGGCAGGGAAGGTGCCCCATTTGACGAAATTCTCGCTGAACAGCCGGATGACCAGCGCCATTGCGAGGAACACCACGAAGCGCAGCGCATGGATGCCTGCCCAGGGCGAGACACTGCCCCCGGCTGCCGAATAGAGCACGATCACGCCGAATCCGGCAATGGCGACGGTAATGAAGATGATCTGCCATGGCAGCTCCGCCACCGGGCGGGGAACAAAGGCGAGCATCAGTCGGCGGCCTCTTGCGGCGGTGGCTCGGGCACGCGGCCCTCGGCGCGTGCGCGGAACGAGGCGAATTCCGCCGCCATCCGCTCCTGGATGTTGCCGCCCCAACCGGCCTCCATCGAGAGAAGGCTATCCATCGCCTTTTGCGGATCGAACATATAGGTCATGAAATCCTTGGCGACCGGGGCTGCGGCGCGCGATCCGCCCAGGCCGTGCTCGATGACCACGGCAGCGGCATAAAGCGGTTGCTCGACCGGCGCGAAGCAGACGAACAGGCCGTGGTCGCGATATTTCCACGGCACGCCCGCGCCGCCTCTGCTGCCAGAGCCGAGCCCACGCACCTGCGCGGTGCCGGTCTTGCCCGCCATCGCGATTCCCTCGAGCGGCAGTTTCGAGCGTGCCGCCGTCCCCTGGCTTACCACCTGCGCCATGCCCTGGTGCGCGACCGCGAGATGCTCGGGCGGATAGGGCAGGGTGGGGGCGACCTTGTTGTCCGGGATGAGATGCGGATAGAGCTTGCGACCCGAGGCGAGCCGCGCGACCATCACTGCCAATTGCAGCGGATTGCAGATCACATAGCCCTGGCCGATGATCGCATTGAGCGAGTCCGATGCCGTCCACGCCTGCTTGAACTTGCGCATCTTCCATTCGCTGTCGGGAATGGTGCCATAGCGCTGATTGAGCCCGGCGAGGTTGAAATCCTCGCCCAGACCCATTTCGCGCGCGACCATCGCGATCTTGTCGTACCCAAGCCTGTGCGCCTGTGCGTAGAAATAGGTATTACAGCTCTTCTCGATCGCGCGGACCATGTTGACCGGGCCGTGGCGGCCCAGGCACTGGTAGAAGCGGTTGCCGAGCCGATAGCCACCGGGGCAGTTGACCGTCTCTTCGGGATCGACGCCATGCTGCAGGCACGCGACAGCGGCCATGGGTTTCAGCGTCGATCCGGGCGGATAGAGCCCGCGCGTCGCCTTGTTGAGCAGCGGCACGCGCTCGTCCTGCGACAGCATCGAATATTCGAGCCGCCCGATGCCGTCGGAAAAGCTGTTGGGGTCGAAGCAGGGCATCGACGAGAAGGCGAGGATGCCGCCGGTCTGGCAGTCGATCACCACCGCCGCGCCCGATTCGCGTCCCATGCGGCGCGCGACGAATTCCTGCAGCCCACCATCGATGGTGAGTTTCAGCGGCTTGCCGGGCACGTCCTCCTGCACGCCCAGTTCGCGCACGATCTTGCCGCGCGCGGTCACCTCGACCTTACGCGCGCCCGGCTTGCCCTGAAGCTGCGGCTCGAAATATTTCTCCAGCCCGTCCTTGCCGATCTTGAAGCCCGGCGTGATCAGCAGCGGGTTCTTGTTTTCTTCATATTCCTCGGCATTGGCGATGCCGACATAGCCAAGCAGATGGCCGACCGCCGCGCCCGTGGGATATTGGCGCGAGAAGCCGCGCTGCGGCGCGACCCCGGGCAGGTCGGGCAGGCGCACCGAGAGCGCGGCGAAATCCTCGTAGCTCAGCCCCGCCGCGACCGGCACCGGCTGCAGCCCGCGCGCGTCCTTCATCGCTGCGCGCAGATCATCGACCTTGTCGGGCGTCATCTTCAGGATGGTGGCCAGCTGGTCGATGGTGCCATCGACATCGCGCACGCGTTGCGGGATCAGGTCGACGCGAAAATCGGCCTTGTTGTTGGCGAGCGGCTTGCCGTTGCGGTCGATGATCCAGCCCCGGCGCGGCGGAATGAGCGTCAGGTTGACCCGGTTGCTCTCCGACAGCATCTTGTAGCGCTCGTTCTCGACCACCGAGATATAGGCCATGCGCGCCGCCAGGATCGCACCGACCAGCCCCTGCGCCCCGCCGATCAGCATGGTGCGACGGTTGAACGTGATGTTCAGCGAGTTGCGGGTGATCAGCTTGCCCGGACGTATCATGGCTGCTCCGTCCTCAACGCTTGAGGCGGATATGATCGAGCCGCGCGACGAGGCGCAGCACCAGCGGATAGGTGAAGATCGCCAGGATCATCTGGGGGTACAGCACCGAAAGGCGCGTGTCGCTGACAAGAAAATTGTTGATCGCAAGGCCTCCTGCCAGCCCGAATATAAGGCACAGCGCGGCGATGAACCAGTCCTGCCAGTAATTGCGCCAGATATAGCGCTGCTCGATTAGATCGAGCGCAATGAGGATGATCGACCAGAGCAGCACTGCGCTGCCCACCGGCTGGCCGCTCATGATATCGTCGAACATGCCGAACGGAACGCCCGCCCAGACCGGCCAGATGCCGGGGCGCAGCAACTGCCAGCAGATCAGCACGACCAGCCCGAAGGGCGGCAGCACCGGCGCGGATGCGACGATCGGCAGCAACGGGGTCATCGACCCGATCAGCACCGAGGCGATCGGGACGCCGGCCTTGCGAAAGGCGGAGGGCTCGCGGTTCAGCCGCGCGCGATACGGCGCGTTCATGGCTGGACCTGGCCTGCGGGCTGGGCTGGCGTCGTCGATGCGCCGGGCGCGGGCGTCGTCGCTGGTGCGGCCGGCTCTGGCACCTTGGCTGCCGGCTTTTTCACCGGCTCGCTCTTGCGCGGCGCGGATAGCGGCGCGGCGGCCTCGGTGTTCGCAGGCGGCAGGCCGCTCGCCTCGGGATCGACCAGCTCGGGTTCGTACATTTCCTGCACGATGACGAAATCGGTGCCCGCCGGGTTGGCAAGCAGCTTGCCGATCGCGCCATCGCCGGTCAGCTTCTCGATGATCGCGACGGGCACGTTTGGCGGATAGATCCCGCCATTGCCAGATGTGACCATGACATCACCGACCTTGAACGGGTTGATGCCGATATCGATCAGCTTGATATCCACCCGGCCATCGCCGCGGCCTTGCGAAAAGGCGACGATGCCGTCACGCGCACGGCGGACGGGCACGACATTTTCGGCATCGCTGAGCAGCAGTACGCGCGAGGTATTGGGCCCGGTCTCGAGCACGCGGCCGATCAGCCCGCGCTGCGCGCGCACCGGCTGGCCGCGCTGCACGCCCTGGCGCGATCCGACATCGAGCGTGGCGAAGCGGCGGCTGCTCGAGGCGCTCGAATTGATCAGGCGTGCGGTGGCAACCGGGCGACCCTCCTGCTTGATCAGTCCGAGCAGACGGCGCAGTTCGCGATTTTCCTGCTTGAGCGCGCGGGCCTCGATCAGGCGGATGCGGTTGCGCTCGACCTCGCGCTGCAGCTCGGCATTCTTGGACCCAGCGTTGAAATAGGCCGCAACTTCGCGCCAACCGTCCTGCACGCCAACGCGCATGCCGGTGAACAGGCGCGCGGGCGGCGCGCCGAGTTCTGCTGCGACCGAACGCACGGCGGAAAAGGCGGCGGGGTCGAAATGCGACAGCGCGAGCAGCAACAAGCCGGCAAATGCTCCCGTGAAGGCGAGCAAATACCCGGTGAAAATCTGCAGCTGCGCCTTGCGGGAGAACCCGGGGCGCCGATTGCGGGGCGGCGCCATGCTTTAGTCGCCCGTCAGGCGGTCATCAGCACGCCGCGGAAGATGGGGTCTTCCATGGCGCGACCGGTGCCGATGGCAACGCAGGTCAGCGGATCCTCCGCCACCGAAACCGGCAGGCCGGTCTCTTCGCGCAGATGCGCATCGAGGCCCGCGATCAGCGCGCCGCCGCCGGTGAGCACGATGCCCTGGTCGACGATATCGGCGGCCAGTTCGGGCGCGGTGTTTTCCAGCGCGATGCGCACGCCCTCGACGATGGTGCTGATCGGTTCGGACAGCGCCTCGGCGATCTGGCCCTGGTTGATCGAGATTTCCTTGGGCACGCCGTTGACGAGGTCGCGGCCCTTGATCTGGATGGTGTGGCCGATGCCGTCGGGCGGAGCGACCGCGATGCCGAAATCCTTCTTGATCCGCTCGGCGGTTGTTTCACCGATCAGCAGATTGTGGTGACGGCGCACGTAAGAGACGATCGCTTCGTCCATCTTGTCGCCGCCGGTGCGCACCGAGGTGGTATAGGCAAGGCCACGCAGCGAGAGAACCGCGACTTCGGTGGTGCCGCCGCCGATATCCACGACCATCGATCCGACCGGTTCGGTTACCGGCATGTCGGCACCGATCGCAGCGGCCATCGGCTCGACGATCAGCATCACCTGGCTCGCGCCCGCGTTCGACGCGGCATCACGGATCGCGCGGCGCTCGACCGAGGTGGAGCCCGAGGGAACGCAGATCACGATTTCGGGATAGCTGAACATGCTGCGCTTGCCGTGCACCTTCTGGATGAAGTGCTTGATCATGTGCTCGGCGACTTCGATGTCGGCGATGACGCCATCGCGCAACGGGCGGATGGCTTCGATCGAATCCGGGGTCTTGCCCATCATCATCTTGGCATCGACGCCCACGGCCTTGACTCGCTTGATGCCGTTCAGCGTTTCCAGTGCCACCACCGAAGGCTCGTTCAGCACGATGCCCTGATCCTGGACATAGACAAGCGTATTCGCGGTGCCCAGATCGATCGCCATGTTGTGCGAACCGAACCGGAAGAGTTTGGAGATGAACGACATGCAGACTTTCCAGAACTAAATGGAGGGAGCGGCTGACGGACCGTGATGTGTGCAGATATCCCGGGGCGGAGGCTAACCCGTGCGCCCGGCCAGACCAAGGCAGAAAAATGCTGGGAACTCGGGAGTCGCGTCCAAGCCGCGCTTGGGCTAGAGGCGTGTCCATGTCAATACGAAGGCTGCCAAACGCCCTGATAAACCGGATCGCAGCAGGCGAAGTGGTGGAAAGACCAGCCAGTGCGTTGAAGGAGCTGGTCGAGAACGCGATCGACGCCGGCGCGGACCGCATTTCCATCGCGCTGACCGATGGCGGACTGGCCGGGATCGAGGTGATCGACAATGGTTGTGGCATGGCGGCGGACGAGATCGCGCTGGCGCTCGAACGGCATGCCACGTCGAAGCTGCCCGATGATGCGATCGAGCTCGTGACCACCATGGGCTTTCGCGGCGAGGCTTTGCCCAGCATCGCCAGCGTCGCGCGCCTCTCGATCGCCAGCCGCACCGCCACAGGCGATGGCTGGCGGCGCGTGGTCGATCATGGCGATGTGGTGGAAGATGGCCCCGCATCGCTGCCGCCCGGCACGCGCATCCGCGTCGACAGCCTGTTCGCGCGCGTGCCCGCGCGGCGCAAGTTCCTGCGGTCTGCGCGCAGCGAATATGCCGCGTGCAGCGATGTGGTGAAGCGGCTGGCCATGGCGCGACCCGACATCGCTTTCAGCCTCGAATCGGATGGACGGCGGGTGTTCTCGGTCCAGCCGGGCGAGGCGCGGCTGACGCGCATCGCTTCGCTCACCGCGCGGACCTTGGCGGATAATGCGGTACTGCTCGACTTCGAGCGCGAGGGCGTCAGGCTCACCGGCGTGGCAGGGCTGCCGACCTATAATCGCGGGGTGGCCGACCACCAGTTCCTGTTCGTCAACGCCCGGCCCGTGCGCGACCGGCTGCTCATCGGCGCGGTGCGCGCCGCCTATGCCGAGATGCTCGCGCGCGACCGGCACCCGGTGGTCGCGCTGTTCCTCGAGGTTGCGCCGCAGGATGTCGATGTCAACGTCCATCCCGCCAAGACCGAGGTGCGCTTTCGCGATGCGGCGATGGTGCGCGGGATGATCGTCTCAGGGTTGAGGCGCGCGCTCGACGAGGGCGGTTTTCGCGCGGTGCAGCGTCCGGCCGAAGGTGCCCTTTCGCGCTGGCAGAGCGAGCCGGTCGCGCCGCCGCCGCTGCGCGATCCGGACATGTTCAGCGCGCCTGCGCCAATGATGGCGGCTGCCCCCCAGCAGGAACCTGTCTGGCTCGCGGCATCGGGCTTCGCCGAGCGCAGCCAGCCGTTCATGGCGGCCGCGCCGATGGGACGCGCCGAGCCGGCCGCGCAGCCGGTGCCAATGGCCGAGCGTTATCCGCTGGGCATCGCGCGCGGGCAGATCGCCAAGACCTATATCGTCGCCGAGGCCGAGGACGGGCTGGTGATCGTCGACCAGCATGCCGCGCACGAGCGGCTGGTGCTCGAACGGATGCGCAAGGCGGCGGACGGGGGCAGGGTGGCGGCGCAGGCGCTGCTGATCCCCGAAGTGGTCGAGATGGACGAGACCGCCTGCGACCGGATCGAGGAGCGCGCGGCCGAGCTTGCCGAATTCGGGCTGGAGGTCGAACGTTTCGGTCCGGCTGCGGTGCTGGTCCGCGCCACGCCTGCGCTGCTGGGGGGCGGCGATGTGCACGGCCTGGTGCAGGATGTGGCCGACGAACTCGCGAGCTTCGATGCTGCGCTGTCGCTCAAGGAGCGGCTCGATCTGGTCGCCTCGACCATGGCCTGTCACGGGTCGGTGCGCGCCGGGCGCGTGCTATCGGTCGCGGAAATGAACGCGCTGCTGCGCGAGATGGAGGTCACCCCGCATTCGGGCCAGTGCAACCATGGCCGCCCGACCTGGGTCAAGCTGGCGCATGGCGATATCGAACGGCTTTTCGGCCGGAAATAGCCTTTAACGGCGCCCGAACGGCGGCGGGCTACCGCCCAGCTGCTCGACCATCTGGTTGAACTCGTTCAAGCGGATGACGCGTTCGAGCTGGAAGCCGGCACGACCGCCGAGCGACCAGATGAGGTGCGCTTCGATCCGCCCGATGACGGGAAGTCGGACAGTGATGCGCTCGCCCTTGGCCAGCGGCATTTCGCCTTCGGTCATGAAACCGTTCGCGGAAATGTTGACGATATGCGTCTTGATATCGCCCAGATGCCGATGCTCCGCGATCGTCGGATGACTGACGACATGTCGCGCCGCCTGGCGTTTTTCGACGACGGCTAGTTTCGCACCCCTGGACATATTTTCCACCCGTTGAAGCATGTTTGCTGAAGGTCACCTTCGAGCAAATTTACCAACAAAGTGTAAATGGTGCCACCGGTTACTTGGGGCTCGGCATGTCAATCCTCGGCCAGCACAAGTCCATGCTTCTTCTGGCCCAGGCTCACCTTGTCACCGGCTTTAACCATGAATTCAAAGGATTGCACCTTCTCGCCATTAACCCTGACGGCGCCCTCCTCGATCTTGCGCTTGGCTTCCTTGTTCGATGCGGTGAAGCCGAGCGCGGTGTTCGCCTGAACGATCGACATCCCTTCGGCGGGAACGCGGATGCTGGGCAGATCGCCGCCTGCCTGACCCTGTTCGAACGTCGCGCGTGCGGTTTCCGCTGCAGCTTTCGCAGCTTCGGACCCGCGGCACATAGCGGTCGCCGCATCCGCGAGCACCTTCTTGGCTTCGTTGATTTCCGAACCTTGCAGCGCTTCAAGCCTTGCGATCTCGTCGAGCGGCAGGTCGGTGAAAAGCCGCAGGAACCTGCCGACATCGGCATCCTGGGTGTTGCGCCAGAACTGCCAGTAATCATAAGCGGGCAGCGCATCCTCGTTGAGCCAGACCGCACCCTTCTCGGTCTTGCCCATCTTGCCGCCATCGGCGAGTGTGATCAGCGGCGTGGTCACACCATAGACCTCGGTGCCGTCGACACGGCGCGCCAGCTCGATGCCGTTAACGATATTTCCCCATTGATCCGACCCGCCCATCTGCAACCGGCAACCGACGCGGCGCGACAGCTCCAGAAAATCATAGGCCTGAAAGATCATGTAGTTGAACTCGAGAAAGCTCAGCGATTGCTCGCGGTCGAGTCTGAGCTTTACCGAGTCGAAGCTCAGCATCCGGTTGATCGAGAAATGCTGGCCGATGTCGCGCAGGAACGGGATGTATTCGAGCTTGTCGAGCCATTCGGCATTGTCGACCATGATCGCGTCGGTGGGACCGTCGCCAAAGGTCAGGAAGCGCTCGAATACGCGCTTGATCGACGCGACATTCGACGCGATCGTGTCGGTGGTCAGCAGCCGCCGCGCTTCGTCCTTGAAGCTGGGATCGCCGATCTTGCCGGTGCCACCGCCCATGACGACGATCGGCTTGTGCCCGGTCTGCTGCAGGCGGCGCAGCAGCATGATCTGCACCAGCGACCCGACATGCAGCGACGGCGCGGTCGGATCGAACCCGATATAGCCGGGCACGACCTGCTTTGTCGCCAGCGCGTCGAGCGCGGCTGCATCGGTCAGCTGGTGGATATAGCCGCGCGCATCGAGCAGGCGGAGCAGATCGGAGGAATATTGGTTCATGATGGCGGCGCGCTTAGCATCGATAAAGGCAGGCGAAAAGGATGCTTGTCACCCCGGTGCGGGCGAGCAGCGCGCATCGTCGCAAGGGATGATCTCGAACGTGCAGTGCGACAATGCGGGCATGTCGCCCAGCAGCGCGCGATAATGCGCGGGCGGACGCGGGAAATGCGTGGCGAGCGAGACGATCAGCGCAAGGTGCCCGGTGCCGACCTGCCATAGGTGCAGATCGACGACGCGATTGTCGGCATCGGCCTCTATCCGCTGACGGATCTGCTGCGCGATCGCCGGGTTGGCTTCCATGTCGAGCAGCACGCGCGACGACTGGCGCACCAGCCCTGCCGCCCACCACAGGATGACGGCTGCGCCGACGATCCCCATCAGCGGGTCGAGCCAGGCCAGGCCCAGCCACAAGCCGCCGCCCAGTGCGACCAGCGCCAGCACCGAGGTCAGTGCGTCGGTCAGCACGTGGACATAGGCAGCGCGAAGGTTGTGGTCATGATGATGGGCATGATGTGCGTGATCGTGATGGCCGTGATCGTGATGGCCGTGATCATGGTCATGGTCATGATCGTAATGCCCGTTTTCATGGCCATGTTCGTGGCCATGATGGTGCTCGTGCCCGCCAAGCAGGAAGGCGCTGGCCACATTGACCGCCAGGCCGATCACCGTGACGATGATGGCGGCGCGATAGTCGATCGCGACCGGATCGAGCAGCCGGTGCCCCGATTCCCAGACCATAAGCAGCGCGACCACGCCCAGCAGCAGTGCGCTGCTGAACCCGGTGAGCGATCCGACCTTGCCCGTGCCCATCGAGAAGCGCCGGTCATCGGCATGGGTGCGCGCAAAATGATAGGCATAACCTGCAAGACCCAGCGCCGCGACATGGCTGCCCATGTGCCAGCCATCGGCAAGCAGCGCCATCGATCCGGTCCACCAGCCGCCAGCAATCTCGGCGATCATGGTGACAGCGGTCAGCGCAACGACATACCAGGTGCGGCGCTCGCTCTCGTCGGCGCGGGCCCCGGCAAAGACATGATCGTGCGTCAGTTTCTCGAGCGCGGCATCGTGATGCATGGCGACAGTTCCGCAGATGACAGGGGTTTTGCCGGATATGCTTTCCGGCTTGTCCGTCCAAACTGTCAGCAGCGGGCGCTCAGCGCAAGAGCGATGGCGTCAATCCTCGGCCAGAGCCTTGAGAAGCGCGCGTTCGAGCGGATCGAGCGCGCCGTCGGCCTCGACCATCGCCTGCAGCCAGCTGTCCTCTTCTGCGCTGATGCCTTCCTCCATGACCGGCAATGGCGTCGTTGCCGCGGGCCGGGCAGGGGCATCGCCGAGCGACTGGAACATGCGCCCGAAAAAGCTGCCCATTCCGGCCTTGGTATCGGCCATGAACGCATGGAGGCGCATCGCATCCTCGCGGTTCAGCGCACGGAAGCGCTGGTCGGTCATCAGATGCAGCCGCATCGCTTGGACGAACAGCGTCTGCCATTCGGGCGCGTTCTGGCCGGCAAGCGTGGCGTCCTTGATCGCAAACAGCAGTTCGGCCTCTTCGCGGCTGATATGCGCAGGCGCCTGGCCTCCGGTCGCGTAGAGCACGCGGCGGAGCAACCGCACCTCGGTGGTGCCGATGCTGCCCGGCGTCAGACCTCCGCCGCAGCGCGTCGGACCTTCGCCGTTCAGGACGGCGAAGCGGATCTGGTCGAGCGCATAGCGCTTCAGGCGTTCGGGTGCGTTCTCGGCCTTTTCCAACACCTTCACCAGCAGTTCGAGCTCGGCCAGCGTATCGACCCGGCCGTCCTGATCGATCGCCGCGATCAGCCAGTCGGCATTCTCATCGCTGACATAGCCGCGTGGCTCGGCCTGCTCGACGACATAGGCCGTGATGGCCTCGACAAAGAAATCGACCCATTCGCTGCTCGGCGCGCTGCTGGCACGGTTGAGTTCGAACAGGATGGCGGCCTCGTTCGCGCTGATCCGGCCATCGGGCCACACCACGCGGCGCAGTGCGAGCGTCTCGTCCGGCCCAAGCGCGCGGCTCTGGGCGATCATCGCGGATACATCGTCGAGCGGTCTGGTCATGGATTGGCGCTGCCTGCAATTTCGCTTCGCGACAGACACTATCGCACAAGGCTTAAGAGTGGGTAATCAGCAGGGCGATTTCACTCTCCGCGTGGCGGCATCGGAAAGAAGGACGAGGTGCGCGCGATATAGTCGGCATAATCGGGGCGCGTCTTCTTCAGGCCGCGTTCCAGCATCGCGGCGCCGCTCCATTTGACCAGGGTGAAATTGAGGAACAGCGGCCCGATCAGGCTGGCGAGCGCCACGTCCCAGCCGGTCGAGGCGGCGACCAGCCAGATGCCCCACCAGGTGCACGCGTCGCCGAAATAATTGGGATGGCGCGTGTAGCGCCACAGGCCGGTGTTGAGCACCTTGCCCTTGTTGGCCGGGTTTGCACGGAATGTCTCGAGCTGCGCATCGCCGATGGTCTCGAACGCGATGCCGACAAGCGCGATCAGGCATCCGAGCAGCGCCAGAGGTCCCAGCTCGCCTCCGCGCCAGATCCCGACCTGCGCGGGCAGGCAGACCATGAACAGCAGCGGTCCCTGAAGCAGGAAGACCTGCAGCAGCGCGGTCTTGGCAAAGCTCCAGCCCTTTTTATCCTTCGCCGAAGCGATGATCTTGGCATAGCGCGGATCGACGCCATTGCGCCGCCAGCGCACGAACAGGTGAAGCCCCAACCGCAGTCCCCAGATCGCGGTCAGGGCAAGCAGCATCACCGCCACCGGCGAGGCCGCGCCGCTCAGCCAGAAGGTGGTGGCCGCGAGCAGCACCATACCCATCGGCCACACGGCATCGATGAACGATACGTCCTTGATCGCGACGGCAACGCCCCACAGCACGATCATGACGCCGAAAATCAGCACCAGATTGTGCAGCAACAGCGGAATGGCGTCGGTCACGGGGCTCACAGGCGGCTGTCCTTGATGATGTCGGTGCCCGCGCGATCGGGGTGGCGCGGGGTCACGCTCTTGTAGAATTCCATGATCTTCTTCATGTCCTCGGCATAATCGCCGGTGGGCATGATCGCGGGGCCCAGTCCGCCGACCTTGCGGCCATAGTCCATCAGCCCGCAGACCAGCGGCACGCGCGCGGCGAGCGCGATCTGGTAGAAGCCGGTGCGCCACTGGCGGACACTGCCGCGCGTGCCCTCGGGTGCGATGGTCAGCATGAATTCGTCGCGCCGCGCGAATTCCTCGACCATCTGCTGCACCTGGCCGCGATTGTAGCTGCGCTCGACCGGCACGCCCCCCATGTCGCGCATGAACCGACCGAGCGGCCAGCGGAACAGCGAGGTCTTGGCCATGAAATGCGCCTTGATGCCGAGATCGCCGGTCAAGCCGAGGAAGTAGAGGAAATCCCAGTTGCTCGTATGCGGCGCGGCGATGATGACGAAGCGGCGCGGCTCGGGCACCACGCCCTCGGCGCGCCAGCCATGGCTGCGATAGAGCAGCAGCAGCAACCGGCGCACGATGCGGGAAAGAAACGTAGGCGGACGGTCATCGGTGCGCGGTGGCCAAGCGTCGTGCTGGATGTCCATGATCGTATGTGCCTGCCCCCAGTGCTGAACCTGTGCCAGCTACGGGGCAAACACTGCATAAGATGCGGCAGGCTGGCAAATGTTATTGCGCTGATCTGGCGGCGTCATCCCGAATCAAGTCCTCCAATCGCGCAATCAGCCTGGCACTGTCGCCTTGCACGACCAATTGCTTGGCGCGGCCGGTAGCGCCGGATTGCACCGTCACATCGCGTTTGCGAACTTGCAAAGCCGTGCTGATCAGCGCGATCAATTCTGCATTGGCGGCTCCATCGACGGGCGGCGCGGCGATCCGAAGCTGCAAGACCGGCCGCCCATCGGCGTCCTGACCGACGCCCGCCACCATGCTGCGGCTGGCGCGCGGCGTCGCTCGCACAAACAGCAAGACCCCGCCCGGCACGGTGCGCCAGGGCGGGGCCTTGTGATCTTGCGAAGCTTGTGACGCAGGCAGGGGATGTCAGCCCTTGGTTGCGGCGATCCAGCGGTCGATCTTCGCTTCCAATACGCTCATCGGCAGTGCACCGGTGTTGAGCACCTGGTCGTGGAACTCGCGCGGGTCGAATTTCGGGCCCAGTTCCTTTTCGGCCTTGGCCTTCAGCCGCTGGATGGTCAGCGCGCCGATCTTGTAGGCCAGCGCCTGGCTGGGGATCGCGATATAGCGTTCGACCTCGGCGGTCGCGTCGGTCTCGCCCATTGACGAATTGTCGAGCATGTACTTGATCGCCTGTTCGCGGGTCCATCCCTTTGAATGGATGCCGCTGTCGACCACCAGCCGCATCGCGCGCAGCATCTCGTCGTCGAGATGACCGAAGCGCTGATACGGATCGGTGAACAGCCCCATCGGATAGCCCAGCTTCTCCGCATAGAGCGCCCAGCCTTCGGCATAGGCGGTGTTGCCGCCGAAGCGCATGAACGCGGGTAGCGCCTCGTTTTCCTGTGCCAGGCTGATCTGGAAATGATGACCCGGCGCGCCCTCGTGCAGGTACAAGGTGGTCATGCCCGGGGTGGTGCGGCTGGGCAGGTCATAGGCGTTGAAATAGAAAATGCCCGGGCGGGACCCATCGGGATTGCCCGACTGATAGCTGCCGCCCGCCTCGAACTTCTCGCGGAATTCCTCATAGGGGCGGATTTCCAGCGGGGTCTTGGGCAGCACCTTGAACTGGGTCGAAATGACCGCATCGACCTTCTTGCCGATATCGTAATAGCCCTGGGTCAGCGCCTCGCGGGTCGGCATCTTGAACTTCGGGTCGGTGCGCAGATAGTTGAAGAATTCCGGCAGCGTGCCCTTGAAACCGACCTCGGTCTTGATCGCTTCCATCTCGGTCAGGATGCGCTTGACTTCGCTCAGCCCCAGATTGTGGACCTCATCTGCAGTCAGGGGCAGGGTGGTGGTCTGCTCGATCAGATAGGCGTAAAGCTTGTCGCCGCCCTTCATGTACTTGAGGCCGACGCCCTCGCGTGCATCCTTCAGATACTCGTTGGCGAGATAATCGCGCAGCCGCTTGTAGGCCGGATAGATGTCGTCGGTGATCGTCTTGGCATAGGCTTCGGTGAAACGCGCCTTGTCCGCCTCGCTGAAATCGGCCGGAAACTGCTTCACCGGGCCGAAATAGGGGGATTCCTCGGGCTTCTGCGCGAGCTGCGTGTCGAGCTGCTCGATCACGTTGCGGATGGTGAGCTTGGTCTCGACCACGCCCGAGGCCTGGCCCTGCCTGAACCGCTCGATCGAGCGATCGAGCAGGGTCACGAACTCCTTGTGACGCTTCAGGTTGTTCTCGTAATCGGCGACGGTCTTGAACGGCGCAGTTCCGGTGCCCGATGCGAAATTCGGGTAGAATGTGTGAAAGCCGAAAAAGTGGTTGATCGGCCGGACCACCGTCAGCGGCAGATAGTCGGCGGACAGACCCTTGATCGTATCCTTCTGGTTGCGCTCGAAAATGTCATAGGCCAGCTGATTGGTTGCGGTCAGCTTGGCCCGATCGATCTTCGCCAGCGCTGCCAGATTGTCCTCGGCCGCCTTGCGTTCGCCATCGAAATAAGCGTCGGTGACATAATCGCCGAGCCGATCGGCATAGCGGGTATCGCCGCGGAAGAGGCCGTTGAGCGGGTTGCGCTTCAGGCTCGCTTCGTCGTCGGCGGCAAACAGCGCGGTCAGCCGCGCATCCTCCGATTGCGGGGCAGCCTGGGTCGCGTTTTGCGCGAGCACGGGCGTGGTTGCGAGCGGCGCGGCAAGCGCGGCACTGGCCAGCAACAGCATGGTCTGGCGGAAGGATGGCATGTGAAGAAATTCCCCGTTTGTATGAGCGCGCCATCGGCCCCTGACTTGGGACGGGAGCGTATACGATGCCGCTAACACGCGATTAACCGTGCGGCAATCGTGCCGTTATCCGCTGGTCGAACCGGAGCTAGCGTTCGTGGAAAGCCAGCACGGAAAAGCGCGATGAATTGATGCGCTCGATTAACATGGATCAACTTATCGATGAAACTTTATGCCACGCCAATGGTTTGATGTCCCAGAAGCCGACCGGATTGGCCCGGTCCCCAGGAAGATGACAACGCTATCACCATGACTGCCCGTATCCTCATCATTGAAGACGAATTCCTCGTCGCGCTCGACATGCAGGTCGGGCTCGAGGATGCAGGTTATGAGGTCGTTGGCGTCGGCGATGACTGGAAATCGGCGATGCGCCTGGCTGAACGGGCGCCGACTGTCGCCCTGGTCGATATCAACCTGTGCGATGGCGCGACCGGCCCTTCGATCGGTGCCTGGCTCGGCAAGGAGATCGGCTGCACGGTGATTTTCGTGACGGCCAACCCGCGCCAGATCGATGTCCCGATCCCCGGCGCGCTGGGCGTGATGATCAAGCCCGCGGACAGCCGCCAGGTCGTTGAAGCCGTCGATTTTGCGCTGGCCGCGCGCGATGGCGGGCCGACGCCGACGCCGCCTGCGGGGCTGACGCTGCTTTCACACTGATATCCGTCGGGATCGGCGTACCAGGCGTCGCAAGTCAGACCGGCGCTCCCTCGGCGCGCTTCAGCCTGCCAGCCGAAACGCGCATGTCGACGCGCAGCCCCTGTGGCAGCCAATGACGCTCGATTGAGCCCGCAAGCTGCTGCGTGATCGCAAGCTGAACGAGGCGCGTACCGAACCCGGTCGCTGCCGGCTCTCCCGCCACTGCGGGGCCATCCGTCTCGATCCAGTTGATCGAGACCATATCGTCATCCTGCGCGACCTGGATCGCAACCGAACCTGTGACTGATGACAAGGCGCCGTATTTCGCGGAATTGGTGGCGAGCTCATGGAATACCAGCGCGATGGGGGTGGCGCTGCGGTCGTCGATTTGAGGGTCGTCGCCGCAGATTGTCAGCCGTCCTTCGCCCAGGGCGGGATAGGCCGCCAGGATTTCGGTGAGCAAGCCGCTGAGCGAGGATTCGATGGTGACAGGGCGCGACTGTTCGCTGTGGGGCCGGGCGAATTCGTGCGCGCGCCCCAGCGCGGCGATTCGATCCTGCAATTCCGAAGCCATCGGTCGCAATTCCGGGTTCTGCCGCGCCGACATGCCGATCAGGCCGTTGATGACCGCAAAGATATTCTTGATCCGGTGGCTCAGTTCCCGGCTGAGCACCTCGTTTTCCTCGGCGATCATCTTGGATTGATGGATATCGGTGCAGGTTCCGATCCAGCGGACGATCTCGCCCTTGGCATTGCGCAACGGGAGCGCGCGGCCCAGCGTCCAGCGATATTCGCCGCTATGGTGGCGCAGCCTATAGTTCACCTCATAAGGTTCGCCGGTGGCCAGCGAATGCCGCCAGATGCTCCACGCATGGTCCTGGTCGTCGGGATGGAACATACCGTTCCAGCCCTCGCCGTCGGTCGATCCGGCGGGAACGCCGGTGAACTCGTACCAGCGAGCGTTATAATAGTCGTGATAGCCATCGGGCAGGGTCGACCACACCATCTGCGGCATCGCGTCGGTCAGGATGCGGAACGCGGAGTTCATCCGTTGCAGCGTGTCGCGGGCATCGACGACCCCGTTCTCTCCGTTGTCAGCGCCGTTGGCGCGAGTAACCTTGAAGGCGTGGGCGAGAAAGTCGAGTTCAGACATCGATCAGCTTTCTAGCGGACCGACCCGCCAAAGTGCAATTTGGGTGCCTCGACTATCCTCGAGGCGATGGGAACCAGCTGGAATCGAGCGCACTAAAGCGATCTACGAACCGGGCGAGCTCGATCAGCTTCGGCTCGTCAACCAATGTGACGGTGCTGCGGTTCCGTGTGATCAGTTTTTCTTCGGTCATTTGCCGGATCAGCCGATTGACGTGCACCTGGGTCAGTCCGACCGCATCGCCGAGATCGCTCTGGGTCAGCGGAATGCGGATTACCGAATTGTGCTGCCCGCTGACGGCGCGCATCCGCGCGGCGATCGACAGGAACAGGTTGGCAAGCCGCGCCTTGCCCTCGCTGCGCCCCAGGGCGCGCAACCGGTCGTACAGGTCAATGCTTTCCATCTGGCTGATCGAGAAGAACAAGGCGGCAAGGCGCGGATGCTCGATGAACGTCTCGCCCAGCGCGCGGCGCGGGAAGCGGCATGCCACCATGTCGGTCGCCGCGACGATGCTCGACGGCGCATCGCGAAACGCGATGCCGGACGCGCCGATCATGTCCCCCGAAAAGTGAAAGCGCAGGATCTGTCGCTTGCCCGCGGGCAGCCTGCTTTCCGAAAGCGCCCAGCCTTGATGCACGATCAGCAGCTCGGAAAGATCATCGCCTTCCTGCCAAAGCATGCTGCCCGACGGATAGTCGCGAGGCTCGCGCTCGAGGCTGGCGACAGCCTTTTTCTCGGTGGGGGTAAGGTCAAGATAACGGTTCAGCCGGACAACGAAACAACTGTCTGACATGGTCGGGCTCCTGCAGATAGGGGCGTCCAGCCGACCCGCCGAACCGCCCCGTCAATTCAACCTGGTCTCATACTCGGCACGCGTGCTTTTAGGCGTGCAGCTACAAATATCCAGCAAAATCAAGTTATTAACATATGTTATATTTGCGATGACTCCCGCAAAAACCAGGTACGCGCCAGCAGGGTAAATGATCCTGAAAATCAGCCATTGCGTGTCGCGGCCAATTCCATAGACTTGACGCAAACGTAAATTCAGAAACGAGAGGATCGCTTGCCCATGCTCACCGAGAGCCCGACCAGCCCCGTCGCCGCCAGCCAAAGCTGGAGCGCGCCGGAAGGCTGGCCCGCCCTGTCGCTGAAACAGATCGAGGCGATGCTGTGCGCGCCCGGCCAGCCGTTCGAGATGGAGACGGTTGAGGTCGAGGGCGTGCCCACGCGTTGCTGGAAGAACGCGCCGCCAAGCCTGGCCGCGCTGGCGCAGATCGCGCGCAGCCATGGCGACAAGACCTTCCTGGTCTATGAGGGCGAGCGGGTCAGCTATGACGCCTGGTTCCGCGCGACCGCTACGCTCGCGCAGCATCTGCAGTCGGCAGGCATCGGCAAGGGAGACCGTGTAGCGCTGGCGATGCGCAACCTGCCCGAATGGCCGGTGGCCTTTTTCGCGATCGTCAGCATCGGCGCAATCGCGGTGCCGCTCAATGCCTGGTGGACCGGGCAGGAACTGGCGTACGGCCTCAAGGACTCGGGCGCAAAGCTGCTGATCGCCGATGCCGAGCGGCTGGATCGCATCGCGCCGCATCTCGCTGAACTGGACGCGCTCCAAGCGATGCTGATCAGCCGGAGCCAGGGCGAACTGGGGCATGGGGCCAAGGCGCTGGAGGACGTGATCGGCGCGCCGCCCGCCTATGCCGAGCTGGCCCCGGCCGAGCTTCCGCCAGTCGAAATCGCGCCCGACGATGCGGCGACGATCTTCTACACTTCGGGCACCACCGGCAATCCCAAGGGTGCGCTCGGCAGCCATCGCAACATGACAACCAATATCATGACCACGGCCTATGCCGGGGTACGATCCTCGCTGCGCCGGGGCGAGGCGCCGCCCGCGCCCGAGCCTGCGGTGATGCTCACCGTCATCCCGCTCTTCCACGTCACCGCGTGCAGCGCGGGCATGACCGGGGTAATGTTCGCCGGATCGACCCTTGTGTTCATGCACAAATGGGATGCGACGCGCGCGCTGGAGATTATCGAGCGCGAGAAGGTCACCGCGACCGGCGGCGTGCCGACCATCGCCTGGCAGCTGATCGAGCACCCGGAACGCGACAAGTACGATCTGTCCTCGCTCAAGTCGATTTCCTATGGCGGCGCGCCGTCCGCGCCCGAGCTGGTGCGCAAGATTCGCGAGGTGTTCGGCGCACTGCCCGGCAATGGCTGGGGCATGACCGAGACGATGGCGACCGTGACCAGCCACACGGCCGAGGATTATCTCAACCGTCCTGACAGCTGCGGCCCTGCAGTGCCGGTAAGCGACCTGAAGATCATGGACGCCGATGGCCAGACCGAACTGCCCGTGGGGCAGGTGGGCGAGCTCTGGGCGCGGGGCCCTCAGATCGTGAAAGGCTATTGGAACAAGCCCGAGGCGACAGCGGCGACCTTTGTCGATGGCTGGGTGCGCACCGGCGACCTGGCGCGGCTGGACGAGGAGGGCTTTTGCTATATCGTCGATCGCGCCAAGGACATGATCATCCGCGGCGGCGAGAATATCTACTCGTCCGAGGTCGAGAACGTGCTCTATGACCACCCTGCGGTGACCGACGCAGCGCTGATCGGCCTGCCGCATCGTACCCTGGGTGAGGAGCCGGCCGCGGTGGTGCATCTCGCCCCCGGTGCCGAGGCGAGCGAGGCGGAGCTCCAGGCCTGGGTGCGCGAGCGGCTCGCCGCGTTCAAGGTGCCGGTGCGGATCGTATTCTGCAAGGAGACGCTGCCGCGTAACGCGAACGGCAAGATCCTGAAGAAGGACCTGGCAGGGCTGTTTGGCTGACGTCCCGCGTCCGGGCTCTGGCGGCAGAGCCCGGACAAATCATCAGGCGAAGACGCTGGCGAGTTCGTCAGTATCAGGGCCTTCTTTCGTCCCCCTCAACTCTGCATAAATCGCCGCACTACCAGCAGCGGCCATTGCCGCGTTGATCGCGAAGGTAACCCCTGTGGCGATAAATTCGCCAAGCCCGCCGAGCATCATCAAGAGCCCACTGAAAAGGGTGACGATGCCCGAGAAAATCCAATAGACCCAGATGAGTACTGTGATCTTGGACCGCGCATCGCATGTCAGTTGCCTGCTTCGACGCAAGGCTCCCAGAACGCTGACTTTTTCTATGGCCTTGGCGGGAAGAGCTACAATCCAGAGGACGTACAGAACGTGCAGGACAATTACGGCGACGCCCAAGCCCAGGATCACCCCAAACCCAAAACCCCAGGCCCATTCTTCTTGCCTCTCGGCACCAAAGGCCCACGGCAGGAAGATACCGGTTCCGGGAATCAGGATGGCAATGACCGCCAGCAGCACCAAAGCTAAGGTTCCGGCCAGTGCAATGCTTCCAGGAACCTGCCTGACCGCACCCTTTACGGTATAGCGAAGATCGGCGGAGCCCCCCGTCGCCGTTCGCATCGCGATGATCGCCACCAGCGCCTGCAAAGGGGCGAACAGGACGATGACCACGATCGCCGTGATGCCCATCCACAGCATTTCCTGAGCGGGCACCGCTGCGATATCGCTCGATCCGTTGCGCCCAAAAACCTTGATCGCTGCCAGTGGCAAGCCAAAGAAAACTAGCGAAGCGCCGAATACGAGCCCTAAATTGTGGAAAATCAGACGGAATGTGCTGGAAATTACATTGCCCATACTGAAATTGCGGCGCTGGCTGTCCATATTTCATGCATCCGAATTCTGTGTTGTAGGGGCGTTATACCAGTTCTGGGCATAAAACAGCGTTAATGCGCGAAACCCAGTGCGACACTGCCAAATCGCCTTGCTCCGTTTCCCGGCATCTGCAATCACCGGATACGTGACCGCTGGCCCCATCCTTGATGCACCCCGCCGCGAAGGCTTTGATGCGGCCTATGAGCAGGTGCGCGGGGACGCCAGCATTCAGTTCGCCCCCGAATTCGCAAAGCCCGCCGATCCGCCGCCGCAATGGTGGGAGGATGTCTCGCGCTGGCTAGCCAAGTTACTCGAACCGATTGCCCAGGCTCTGGCTGCCGCCTGGCCGTGGCTCAGCAAGCTGCTTCTGGTGGCGCTGGTCGTCGGCGTGCTGGCGTTGCTGTGGGTGATCCTCGCCCCCTATATCGCCGACTGGCGCGAGCGGCGCGGCGCGGCCCAGCCCGATTGGGTGCCCGATCAGGCAGTGGCGCGACAGTTGCTGGAAGAAGCCGATGCGTTGGCGGCGCAAGGGCGCTTTGGTGAGGCGGCGCATCTGCTGCTGTACCGATCCATCGAGGATATTGCCGCCCGCTGTCCCGAGCTGTTGCGCCCATCCACGACCACGCGCGAGATCGGCGCGTTCGATGCGCTGTCGCAGCGCGCGCGCCAGGCGTTCGGCGTGATCGCAGGCCATGTCGAAGCGAGCTTCTTCGCGCGCCGCCCGCTCGATCGCAGCGCATGGGATAGTTCGCGCGAAGCCTATCGCGCCTTTGCGCTGGACGGCGGCTGAAATGGCGACAGAAACCAGCGCCAACCCTTTTGCACGCGGCACGGTGCTGCTGATGTTCGCGATCGGTTTCGCTGCCTTCATCGCGCTGCTCTACGCGCTGGGCGCGGGCGGTGCGCTCAGATCGGGCAATAACGGCCAGGCGCATGGCGCTTCGTCGAGCCTGGTAGGCTATTCGGCGCTGGCGCATCTGCTTGAAGAGACCGGGACCAGGGTCAGCTATGGCCGCAACCCTGCCGCGCTCTCGCAGCAGGATTTGCTGATCGTCACGCCGCAGCTGAGCAGCGAGCCTGAAGAATTGCAGGCCATGGTGGAACAGCGCGCCTTCACCGGGCCGACGATCATCATCCTGCCCAAATGGCAGGTGACGCCGCTCGATGGGATGCAGCGGGGCTGGGTCCAGCTTGATTCGCCTTTCCCAGCGCTTCAGGCGCCGCAGGTGCTGGCTCGGCTGGTCGCCGTGAAGACCCGGATCGAAGGCGTCGACAGTCGATTTGCTTCGATGCTGTTCGTCCAGCCCGACAGTGCCGATCAGAAGAACGCGATGCTCCAACAGGCGCTCAAGTCGCGCGTCACGATCAGCGGCGACAAGCTCAAGACCGTGCTCGCCGATGCTGAGACGGGCGCGGCGCGGGTGGCGGTGATCGACGATGGCGGCTGGTATCCCTCGCTCGATCCCGATGCGCCCGATGAGGCGCCGCAAGCGCCCGGCATCCAGCAGGGCCGCTATCCGGTGGTCATCGTCGCCGATGCGGACCTGATGAACAATCTGGGCCTCGCCAACCGCAAGACGGCCGAACAGGCGCTGAACATCATCGATTCGGCCTGGTCCGGCGGCGGGGAGGGCGTGGTGTTCGACCTGACCCAGAACGGCCTCGGCGCCTCGGAGAACCTGCTTTCGGTCGCGTTTCGTCCGCCCTTTGTCGGCGCGGTGGCGAGCCTGGTGTTGGCGGCGATCGCCTTTGCCTGGATGGCGTTCTTCCGCTTCGGCCCGTCGCTCTCCGAAGAACGGCCGTTCGGCTTTGGCAAGACGGCGCTCGTCAAGGGCAGCGCGTCTCTGGTGCGCAGGCTGGGGCGCGAGCACCTTATCGGACCGGCCTATGCCGATCTGCTGCGCGACAGGGCGGCGCGCGCGCTGGGTCTGCCGTCGGCGCTGCCGGCGGAGCAGGTCGATGCGCGACTGTCCCTCGTGCCCGCGGATAGCGACGGGCGCGATTACGAGACCCTCATTGCAAATTTGCGAAGCGCGCGCGACCGTCCGGCCATCGCGGCCGCAGCGCGCGCCTTCTATCGCTGGAAAAAGGAAAGAATGGGATGAACCTGGCCGATATCAACGCATTGGGGGATCGTATCCGCGCAGAGATGGCCAAGGCGATCATCGGCCAGGACGAGATTATCGATCATCTGCTGATCGCGCTGCTCTCGAACGGCCATGTTCTGCTCGAAGGCCCGCCGGGGACCGCCAAGACCTTCATGGCGCAGTGCTTTGCCGCGTGCTTGTCGCTCGATTACGGGCGCATCCAGTTTACGCCCGATCTGATGCCGGGGGATATTGTCGGCTCCAACCTGTTCAACTTCCAGACCAGCCAGTTCACGCTGACGCGCGGGCCGATCTTCACCGATCTGCTGCTGGCCGACGAAATCAACCGCACCCCGCCCAAGACCCAGGCGGCGCTTCTGGAAGCGATGCAGGAACGCAGCGTCACGCTCGACGGTACGCGGCACCCGCTGTCCTCGCATTTCATGGTGGTGGCGACGCAAAACCCGATCGAGCAGCAGGGCGTCTACCCGCTGCCCGAAGCGCAGCTCGATCGCTTCCTGTTCAAGCTGCTGGTCGGCTATCCCGATGCGGACGAAGAGGCGCGGATCGTCGCCGAATATGGCAAGCGCAGCGGCGTGCAGCGGCCCGATGCCTTTGCCATCCAGCCTCAGGTGACGCCCGATGCGTTGAGTGCAGCGCGCGCCGCCGTCAGCGAGGTCAAGCTGGTCGAAGAGGTCGTCGCCTATATCGTGCGGCTGGTGCGCGCGACGCGCGAAACCGCCGATTTCGAGAGCGGCGCTTCTCCGCGCGCGGCGATCATGCTTGCCAATGCGGCGCGCGCGCGGGCAGCGCTGCAGGGGCGCGATTATGTGATCCCCGATGACGTCAAGCAGCTCGCTGCCTCGGTGCTGCGTCATCGCACCTTGCTGTCGCCCGCCGCCGAGATCGAAGGTCGCCGGGTGGAGACCATCGTCGCCGATCTGGTCGAACGCACCGAGGCGCCGCGTTGATCGGAGCCTATCCCACCTTGCGCGCGGGCCTGCTGATCGCGGGCGGGGCGCCGCTGGCGATTCTGCTGGCGGCGTTCGCGCCCGGGTTGTGGCCGCTCGGCCCGGCCTGGTCGGGCGCGGTGCTGCTGCTCGCGCTGCTCGATGCGCTGATCGCGGGCAAGGCACGGCATGTCGAACTGATCGTGCCGGCCAGCAGCGAACTGGGGAGCGAGGTGCGGATCGCGATCGAGGCCGAACTGGCCGCGCAGGTGCCGATCGCGCGCGCCGAGGCGAGCCTGGCGGTGACCAGCCGGATCGTGCCCGGCGGCAGGGGCTTTGCAAGTTTGCAAAGATCGGGACCGGAGGCCGCGCTGCGCGGCGAATTCGCGCTGTCGCCGGTGCGGCGCGGCGCGCTGGAGATCGAGCGGCTATGGCTGCGCTGGCAGGGGCCGCTGGGTCTGGGCTGGCGGCAGGACGTGCGCCCGAGCGGAGAGACCATCGCCATCCTGCCCGATATCGCGGCGGTGCGCGCGCCCGCTTTGCAGGTTTTCATCAAGGAGGCGATCTACGGCATCCTGGCGCGCCAGATCCGCGGCGAGGGGAGCGAGTTCGAGGCTCTGGTCGAATATCAGCCCGGCTTCGACCGCCGTTCGATCGACTGGAAAAGTTCGGCGCGCCATTCTAAGCTGCTCGCGCGCGAATATGATACCGAGCGCAACAACCAGATCGTTTTCGCGCTCGATAGCGGATCGGACATGTGCGAGCCGGTCGCGGGCCTGCCGCGCATCGATCGTGCTGTTTCCGCAGCATTGCTGACCAGCTATGTCGCGCTCAAGGCGGGTGATCAGGTGCGGCTGTTTTCCTTTGCTGCCCAGCCCGAGCGCGCGACACCGTTCATTTCCGGGAGCCGCAATTTCTTCCGCCTGCAGTCCGAGGCGGCAGGGATCGACTACCGGTTCGAGGAAAGCAATTACACGCTCGCCTTGTCCACGCTCGCGGCGCAGTTGCAGCGCCGGTCGCTGATCGTGGTGTTCACCGATTTCACCGACCCCACCAGCGCCGAACTGATGCTTGAATCGGTCGGGCGGCTGATCGACCGGCATCTGCTGCTGTTCGTCGCGATGGAGGATGAGGAACTGCTGTCGATCGTCGATCAGGCGCCCGCGACGAGCGAGAAGGTGGCCGAAAGCGTTGCCGCTGCCAGCTTGCTGGCGCAGCGGCGACTGGTCATCACGCGGCTGCGGCACATGGGCATCGATGTGATCGAGGGGCGGCATGACGAGATCGGCACGCGGCTGATGAACGCCTATCTCAAGATCAAGCGCCGCGGGCAGCTGTGAGCGAGGCGGTGATGAAATTCCCGGGCGAAAAGGCGGTCGCGGCCGCCGCGCTGCGCAGCGACCGCTTCCGGCTGGAACGCGAGGGCGACTGGCAGCGGCTCGATGCGATGGTCACCGCCATGGAGAAAGGCAAGCTCCGCAAGCTGTCCGATGACGACGTGCTGGCGCTGCCGGTGCTCTACCGCAACCTGCTGTCCAGCCTGTCGATTGCCCGCGAAAGCTCGCTCGACGCCGGGCTGATCGCCTATCTCGAATCGCTGACGCTGCGCGCCTATTTCATGGTCTATGGCACCCGCACCAGCCTTGGCGGTTGGTGCCGCAGCTTTTTCGGCGGCGGGCTCAGCCGCGCTGTGCGTGCCATCTGGCCCGATCTGCTGGTTGCGCTGGCAGCGATGATGGCAGGTGCCGTACTCGGCTTCTTCCTCGTCGATGCCGAGACCGACTGGTATTTCCGGCTCGTCCCGGCGCAGTTCAGCGATGTCCGTGTGCCTGGCGCCTCGCGCGAGGCGCTGCTGAGCACGCTGTTCGGCGAGACCGATGGCGATGGCCTGGGGGTGTTTGCCGCCTATCTGTTCAGCAATAACGCGCAGGTGGCCATCATGGCCTTCGCGCTAGGTTTCGCCTTCGGGGTACCGTCGATCCTGTTGCTCGTCTACAACATGATCGGGCTCGGCGCGATGGTCTGGCTGTTCGCCTCGCGCGGGCTTGCGGTCGAGTTCATCGGCTGGCTGTCGATCCACGGCACGACCGAATTGCTTGCGATCCTGCTCGCCGGGGCGGCGGGCTTGCATATCGGCCGTGCCCTCGGATTTCCCGGGCAGCGCAGCCATATGGTCGCGCTCAGCCAGGCGGGGCGGACTGCTGCGCAAGTCATGGCGGGTGTTGTCGTGATGCTGATCTGCGCCGGCTTGCTCGAGGGCTTTGGCCGCCAGCTGATTCAGTCGACGGCGATCCGTTATGCCATCGGCTATGGCATCCTGGCGTTGTGGCTCGCCTATTTCTTCGCTTTCCGCCCGAGGCGGGCCTGATGGCGGGCGCTGCCGATCTAGGCCGGACGCGGGGCAGGGATGCGAGGCTTCAGCGCACCCTGATCACGCCCGAGGGCGTCGCGCTCGATGTCCAGGTGGCATCGGCGAGCGCGCGTGCGGGTGCGCTGCTCATCGATCTGGCCGCTCTGTTCGGCATGTATATCGCCTTCATCCTGGCACTCGTGCTGACTGTCTGGATGTTCGAACGCGCCAATCTGCCATCCATACCCGACAGCATCGGCGGCTTTCTCGTGGTGCTGTTCATCATCGGCACGTTTCTCGCGCGGAACGCCTATTTCCTGTATTTTGAGCTGGGCCAGCGCGCGGCGACCTGGGGCAAGCGCGCACTAGGCATTCGCGTCGCTGTGCGTGATGGCGGGCGGCTGACCGCTGAGGCGGTGATCGCGCGCAACCTGCTTCGCGATATCGAGCTGTTCCTGCCGGTGATGTTCATGACGTCGAGCGGAATTCAGGGCTCGCTCAGCGAGTTCGCGGCCTGGGCGGGCCTGTTCTGGGTCGGCAGTTTCGCGCTGTTCCCGCTGCTCAACAAGGATCGGCTGCGCTGCGGCGACCTAATCGCGGGAACCTGGGTGGTGCAGGCGCCAAAGGCGCAGCTGGCGGGACTGGTGGCGACAGGGGTGCCCGAAAATGACCTGATCGCAGCGCTTCCTTCCGATCGCTACCGGTTCACCGAAGCCGAGCTTGCGGTCTATGGCGAATACGAACTGCAGACGCTGGAACAGGTTCTGCGGACGGCCAATGCCGAGTCGATGCAGGCGGTGGCGACGACGATTTGCAGCAAGATCGGCTGGACAGCGCCGGTCGGCGACGAGCGCGCGTTTCTGGAGGCCTATTACACGCAATTGCGCGCCCGGCTGGAACGCGGCATGCGTTTCGGCCGAAGGCGCGCGGACAAGAACAGCTGATGCAGTGCAGGTGTCAGGCGGCGCCGAGCAATCCGGTGACCTGCTCTGCCGTAGGCGGGCGCAAGGTCCGCATCGCCTGTTCGGGATCGCCCAGCATCGACTTGGCGACCTGACGTGCGAAATCGTCAAGCTTTTGCGGAAGCTCGGCAGCCGCTGCGGCCTTGGCAAGGCTCTCCATCGCGCCGCTGGGCGCCGTGGGGCGGTTGATGAGATTGATGACGCCGTCGTTCACCGGCCGTGCGGGGGCAGGGTCGGTATTGCGCGGCGCGACATCATTCGCCTGATAGTTCGGACGGATATAGACCGTCCGCATCGTCGGCGAGCCTGGGGGGTCTGAATTGTTGATCATGGCACGGGGGTCCTGATAGTTTTTCAGGCTGAAGATGCCATGGCCGGCGTTAAGGCGGGCTTGAAGAAACTGGCATGCGCCGCGTTAAGCATATCGCAAAGCCTGGTGGCTATGCCCGACCTGCCGAGAGTCTTGCCCAGGCTAGGTCCGCGAACTCGCATAATAACGGCCGCGTGTCGCGCGGATCAATGATATCCTCGACAGAAAAATGCTCGGCGCTGCGGAACGGGCTGCGCACCTTGTTGAGCCGGGCGCGGATCGCCGCAAGATGCGCCTGAGGATCGGCGCTCGCTTCAAGCTCGGACTTGTAGGCAACCTCCACCCCGCCCTCGATCGGCAGCGATCCCCAGTCGCCGCTGGGCCAGGCAAAGCGATACTGGAAGCGTTCGGCATTCGACATGGCCGAACCCGCGATGCCATAGGCGCGCCGGACGATGACCGAGGCCAGCGGCACCCTGGCACGATAGATTGCGTTCATCGCGTTGACGCCATAGCGGATCGTGCCCGCGCGCTCGGCATCGGCGCCGATCATGAAGCCGGGATTGTCGACCAGATGGATGATCGGAAGGCGGAACTGATCGGCGAGCTTGACGAAGCGTTCGGCCTTTTCGCTGGTTTTCGCCTCCCACGAGCCGCCCAGATAGCTGGGGTCGCTCGCCAGTACGGCGACCGGCCAGCCATTGAGGCGCGCGAATGCGGTAATGACCGCGCGGCCCCAGCGGCGGCCCATCTCGAACACGCTGCCGTGATCGAACACCTGGGCCAGCACGCGGCGCATAGCATAGACCTGGCCCGGATCGCGCGGCACGGCGGAAAGCAGCGCCTCCTCGCACCGGTCCGCAGGATCGTCGCAAGGCGTGCGCGCTGCCAGACTGTCGATCGAGGAAGGAAGATAGCTGAGGAAACGCCGCGCGACAGCAAAGGCTTCGGCCTCGCTCGCCACCTCCTCGTCGACCACGCCGTTGCGGCAATGGATCTCCGTGCCGCCCAGCTGCTCCTTGTCGACCGTCTCGCCGATCGCGGCAGCGACGGCGGGACCGGCGGCAAACAGCTGCGACAGCCCCTTGACCATCACCGAATAATGGCTCGCCACCGTCCGCGCCGCGCCCAGGCCAGCGGTCGGGCCGAGCGCCAGTGCGACCACCGGCACCGTTTCCAGATTGGTGACGATATGCTCCCAACCCGGCACCATCGGCACATAGGTATAACCCATCGTCTCGAGCGTCTTGACCGATCCGCCGCCGCCGGTGCCATCGATCATGCGCACCAGCGGCAGGCGCAGTTCGTGCGCCATCGCCTCGCACTGGACGAACTTGCGGTGCAGCGCCGCATCGGCGGCACCGCCGCGCACCGTGAAATCATCGGCGCTGGCGACGATAGGACGGCCTTCGACATCGCCGCGCCCGAAGATGAAATTGGAGGGAGCGAGATCGACCAGATCGCCCTTTTCATCATAGCTGCCGCGCCCGGCGATCTTGCCGATCTCGCGAAAACTACCCGGGTCGAGCAGTGCGTCGATCCGCGCCCGCGCGTCCATCTTGCCGCGCGCATGCTGCCGCGCGACCTTGTCTTCCCCGCCCATTTTCTCGGCCAGCGCACGGCGCCGGGCAAGCTCGTCGATCTCTTCCTGCCAACTCATGGGGCCGACGCTAGCGCGGCAGCTCCCGCCGGTCACGCACGAATATCAGCCCTTTTTCTTGGCCATCGACTGGACCGCGCCGAGCGTCAGTTTGACATGATCGCGATAGTCCATGTCGTCGTGCACGAAGGTGACACGGCCGTTGGGAGCCACGACCATGCTGGTGCGTCCGGTCATGTTCGGGCGACCCGCAAGTCCGACGCCATAGGCCTGGATCATCGCGGGCGTGGCCTGGGCGACGGTGAACTTGCTCTGGCAGGCCTCGGTCGAGAATTTCTTGAGCTCGTCGATCCCGTCCGCCGACAGGCCAATCACGGTCGCGCCCGCCTTCTTGAAGTCCGCCATGCGCGTGGCGAACTCATGCGCCTCGGCGGTGCAGCCGCTGGTGAAGGCCTTGGGGAAGAAATACAGGACAACCGGGCCCTTTTTCAGCTCGCTGGCGAGGCTGAGCTTGTAGGCCTTGCCCGCTTTTGCCCCGGTAGTGGTGAACATCGGGGCCTTGCCGCCGATCGCGATCTTGCCGGCGTCCGCAGCCAGGGCAGGGGCCTCGGCCAGTATCGCAGCAGAGCCGGTGGCGAGGGCAAGAGCGGAAAGCGAAATTGCAAATGCGCGCATGTTGAAAAACCCCTTTGATCGTGATGGCGGCAACTTAGGGAGCATGTGCCGAGTTTCCACCCGGTCAGGCAAATTCGCGTGCAATATCCTCGGGACCCGGGCCGGCGAGCTGGCGATAGATGCCGGCATAGACGCACACCATCAGCACGGTCAGCAGCATGCTGATCACCGCGTCGACCAGGGTGACCAGCGTCCCGGCAATTTCGCCGTCAAGAGCCAGCCGGATGACGATGCCGAACACCGTGACGCTGGTGATATAGACGAAGAATGCTGTCACCGCGACGACCAGCAGGAAGACCAAGATGCGCCCGCTATTGTTCTTGGTGAGCGCCCAGGATCGGCGCATCGGCGCGATGATCGTGTGGGCGCGCTCGGCCACCATCACCGGTCCTGCGACGATCAGCTTCACGAAGATGTAGATCCCCGGCAGAATGAATGCCAGCGAGCCGAGAAACGTCAGCACGCCGCTCAGCACGCCCATCGCATAATAGGGCAGGATGATCGAAAATCCGCGCCGCATCGCCTCGCTGACGCTGGGGCGACTGGGATCGAGCATCAGCACCAGCATGACGATGGTGGCAAAACCGTTCAACAGCCCGATAAGGATGATCCAGCCGAAATTCTCCTGGTAGAAACTTTGCATGTTCGCATAGATCGTCGTCAGATCCGCATCGGGCGGGCTTTGCGGCGGCGGCACGAACATGGCAAAAGCCAGGCCGGGCAGCAGGATGAACACCCCCGCCACGCTGAGCAGGAGTTCGCGATGCGTCCGGAAAAGCTGCATCACGTCGTTCCAGCAGCCGGAAAGATCGAGCTTGCGTGTCATGGCGGGATTGGCCTCACTGGCTAAAGCGACTAAAGGCCTGCGCTAAACGCCGTACGGATGCTGCGCAAGGCATTTGCCGCACCATCCGTCGCGTCAATGGGCAGGACATATGGCACCAGGCTTGAGCGATGTCGAAACCGGGGCGATCGCAGCCCCCGAATGGCGCGTGTCGTCCGGGCTGACGCCTTATCCCGAAGCGTTGGCCGAGATGGAGGCGCGCAACCAGGCGATCGAGCGCGGCGAGGCGGGCGAACTGCTCTGGCTGCTGGAGCACCCGCCGCTCTACACGGCAGGCACCAGTGCCGATCCGGCCGAGCTGCTGAGCCGGCAATTCCCGGTCTTCGATACGGGGCGCGGCGGGCGCTATACGTATCACGGGCCGGGCCAGCGCGTCGGCTATGTGCTGCTTGATCTGCGTCGGCGCGGCAAGGACGTGCGCTGTTTCGTCCATGCGGTCGAGGGCTGGGTGATCGCGGCGCTGGCGGATCTGGGCGTGTCGGCGCGCCGGGCCGAGGGGCGCGTCGGCATCTGGACCGACAATCGGCTTGGGCAGGAGGCCAAGATCGGCGCGATCGGCGTCCGCGTGCGCCGCTGGGTGACGATGCACGGCTTCGCGGTCAACGTGAACCCGGATCTCGCGCATTTCGGCGGGATCGTACCGTGCGGAATCGCCGAATATCCGGTGACTAGCCTGGCTGATCTGGGCGTCGATGCATCGATGGCCGATCTGGACGCCGCGCTCGCGCGCCACACAGAGGCGTTCCTTGCAGGACTGGGCGGCGCGTGCCAAAGCGGTGCCGAAGGAAAGGGTAGGGAATGACGCTGAAGCCTGCAATCATCGGTATCGTGCTGGCAGCGCTCGCGCTGACGGCCTGCGACCAGAAAACGGCCGACAAGACGGCCGTCGCGCAGGGCAGCACGCCCGAAGGCACGATCAGCGACGAGCTGCCCGATCTGGATCTGCTGCCCAACGACGCGCCGCTCGCCGATCCATCGGACCTGCCACCGGTTCCGGGTGTTGCCGCGCCGGTCGCACCGGCGGCGGTGGATGCGGAAGCTGAGCCTGCCGAGAGACCCAGGCCAGCACCACCGGCGCCCAGGCCTGCCGAACCGGAGCTCGAAGGCTCGATCGCGGAGTAAATCCGCGACGTTTTGCCGTCACCCCCGCGCAGGCGGGGGGCCCGCTACTGTGTCAGCGACTGCGCAAAAGCGGAATCCCCGCGAGCGCGGGAATGCACGGTGCTTCAAGCCGCGTACACGGTTCCGTCGGTCAGCCCGGCATCGGCAAAACCCTGTTTGCGCAGGCGGCAACTGTCGCACAAGCCGCAGGCGCGGCCATCGGGCAGCGGGTCGTAGCAGGACCAGCTCATCGCCGGATCGAGCCCCAGTCGCACCGCTTCGGCCGCGATCTCGGCCTTGCCCAGATATTGCAGCGGCGCATGGATGGTGAACGGTTCGCCCTGATCGCCCGCCTTGGTGGCAAGGTCCGCCAGCCGTTCGAAGCCCTGGATGAATTCGGGACGGCAATCGGGATAGCCCGAATAGTCGAGCGCGTTGACGCCGATGAAGATGTCGCGCGCACCCAGCGCCTCGGCCCAGCCGAGCGTCAGCGAGAGGAAGATGAGGTTGCGCGCGGGCACGTAGGTCACCGGAATGTCCTGGCCCACGCCCGTCTTCGGCACGTCGATATCGTCGGTAAGCGCCGATCCACCGAACTGGCGCAGATCGAGCGGCAGCACGATATGCCGTACCGCGCCGATATGTGCCGCAATCGTGCGCGCAGCTTCGATTTCCACCCGATGACGCTGGTTGTAATCGATGGTCAGCGCAGCGACGTCAAAGCCCTGCTCCTTGGCTCGGGCGGCAGAGACCATGGAGTCCAGGCCGCCGGAAAGCAGCACGACAGCGGTTTTTCGCAGATCAGTCATGCCTCGCGCATATTGCGCCGCCGCGGTGCGGGCAATTCAAAAAAAATCGGGCCGCGCGGACAGGTCCGGCGGCCCAGTGAGGTCTCTCGACCTGAATGGAGGAAAGCGTACCGAGTCCGGCACGCGACGGTCATCACCCGGCGATGGTTAAGAAATGGTGCAGCCGCGCTAACGATCAGCCGTCACAGGCGCCGGCATAACGGCCTTCCATGGCGAAGGCGAAGGGCGAGTTCTGCGCAATACCCTGCGAGTCGATCTGGATCAGCCCGCGGCCTTCATATTTGATCGTGGTGCGGCCCGATCCGCCGCCGGGGCAGCGATAGGTCACGGTTACCTCATCGGGAAGGTCCGAAACGACGAAGCGGCTGCATTGCTGGTCGCGGTGCCGCAGCTGCAGCAGCTTGCGCAGATCGCGCACGCACAGCTTGTCGCTGGCATCGGTGCTGCCACGTTCCTTCAGGTTCCACAAGCCCGGTTGCAGCTTGCCGAGCATCGCCAGTTCGGGCGCTTCGGCGCGCGTGGAAACCGAGGCAAGCCCCAGCGCGATGGCGGGCACGACAAGCAGTTTGAAAAGGGTGGGGGAAGCATTCATTCGGGTAAACCCTGTCGTTGGCTCCTGTCGTTCAGCGCGGCAGGCACAGTCAATGGCGTGCGACCCGATTCAGGTTTCTTGCCCCAGGCAATGCAACAGTCTTAGCCCGCGATGATGGCAAAATCATCCGATAATTGTGGCGGGTTTGCGACGCAGATGATGCGTCGATCAGCCTGCAGGCGTGACCGGCTCGATATGGAAGATGCGCGAACAAAACGCGCAATCGACCGCGATCGTGCCGCTCTCGCCGACCATCTCGGCCTGTTCCTCAGCCGGGAAACGGCCGATGACATCGCGGATATGGTCGATATTGCAGCGGCAGCCCTTGACCAGCGGCGCGCCATCGACCGTGCGGACCTCGTCCTCCTCGTGGAATAGCCGCCACAGGATATCGCGACCGCTCAAGTTGGGGTCGAGCATCTCGCCATGGCTGAGCGTCCCCGCAAGGATCGAGACATGCTCCCATTGGGGGTGGTCGAGCCGCACGTGCAGCCGCTCGCGGCCTTCCTCGCCCTCGGGCAGATGCTGGACCAAGAACCCGGCGCTGCGGCAGCCGGTGGCATCGCTCTCGATCGCGATACGGATCATCGTCGGCACCTGTTCGGACTGGGTGAAATAGCTCTCGCACGCCTGCGCGAGCGAATCCCCGTCCAATGGCACGATCCCCTGATAGCGGCCCTTGCCAAAGCTCTGGTCGAAGGTGAGCGCGAGATAGCCCTTGCCGAACAGCGCGAACAGCGAAGGGTTTGCTCCCAGCCGTGCCAGTCGCTCGGCATCGAACCGCACATGGCCACGCAGCTCGCCGCCGCGATAATCGACGACCAGCAGCTCGACGATGCCGCCCTCGGTCTGCGCCTGGATGGTCACCTGACCGCCATCCTGCTTCATCAGCGACCCGATCAGCGCGCAGATGGTGATCGCCTCGGCGAGGACGAGCTTGATACAGGTGGGGTAATCGTGCGCAGCGAGGATCTCGCGCAGCACGCTGTCCAGCCGCACAAACCGCCCGCGCGCATCCTGGCCGGGAAGGGTGAAATGGACGGGCGGAGTGTCGAAGGCGGTGCTCATGGGCGGCTATATGGTGTCGAGATGTCGAGGCGTCAAACTGCACTCGGCCACCACCCGTCATCCTGAACTTGTTTCAGGATCCATCTTGCCCCATCAGCCGAAGCTCCAAGACGATGAATGGACCCTGAAACAAGTTCAGGGTGACGGAGGGGCAGGCCACAGGCTAACCCGTATAACGTCCCGCCGTCTCGCGGATCAGGGCGATCATGTTGGGGATGCCCTGCGTTCGGTTGGACGAAAGCTGGTTCCTGAGATCGAACGGGGCGAGCGCGGCTTCGATATCCGCGCTCGCGACGGCATCCGGTGACTTGTCCTGAACGGTGAGCAGCACGAGTGCGATAATGCCCTTGGTGATCGCGGCGTTGCTATCGGCAAGGAAATGCAGTCGGCCGTCGTCGAGCCTTGTGGGATAGACCCAGACCGAGGCCGAGCAGCCCCGGACCAGCGTCGCGTCGGTCTTGAGCGCATCGGGCATCGGATCGAGCGTGCGGCCCAGATCGATGATCAGCCGATAGCGGTCATCCGCATCGAGAAATTCGTATTCTTCCGCCAGATCGGCAATGCTTGCAGGTGCGCTCGTCATGGCCGCGCAGATAGCGAGGCGGCGGGGCAAAGTCACCCCGCCGCGCACAAATTACAATTCCACGCCGGCGGCGATCGCTTCAAGCTTGCGGATGCGTTCCTTGAGATCGGCAATCTCGATCCGCGAATGGGTGGAGGGCGAACCGCCGTCATGGCGCGGCGCATGCGCCTCCATTTCGTGGCGCTTGAACGCCAGCCATTCGCGCCAGCCGCGCAGCATGGTCGATGATACCAGGGCAACCCCAAGCAAGGCCGACATTGCCACGGTCATGTACAGATAGGCGCTTTCCATCTTCTTCCCTTTACGGCCCCCGCCGCCCGGTTGGTGATGTGCGTGTCCGCCTCAGCGGTCGCGCAGCTTCTCGATTTCAAGGCTCAAATCGCTGGTCTGACGCTGATCGGTAATCACGCGCTCCAGCACCTGAACGCGCTCCTTCAAAGCGCGGACGTCTTCGCGTAGCCGCTGCGTTTCGGCATTGTCCGCCAGGGTGGTGCGCTTCTGGTTGCCCATCGCGTCCTCGACGATGCCGTGCTGCGCCTTGTACCGGGCCTTCAGCACGCTCGCGATCATCACGATGAAGACGATCGCGACGACCATGGAAAAAGGATTGTCGAACATTCTGTGATCCCTTGCTGTCAGCTCAGCTGTTTGGCGCGAAGATTTTCGATCTGCTGGGATAGGTCGTCGCGGCCCCGACCATCGGTGATGATCCGCTCGAGCGTGCGCAAGCGCTGCTCCGTTCGGTCATCGACAGGCGGTCGGACTGCGGCCTGTGCCTTGGCCAGTTCGATCTGCAATTCCAATGTCTTGCGCTGATGCTTGGTCCAGATCGCAAGCCCGCCCAGCATGAACGGAGCCAGCGGAATGAGGACCAGCAGCGCATCAAGATCGAACATTTCAAAAACCCCCGTATATTCTGTCAGTTCAGCGGAGCGTCGCGCAGATCCTCGATCTGCTGGGCAAGGTCGCTGCGGCCATCGGTGATGATCCGTTCGAGCGTCCGCACCCGTTGCTCGAGCCGCTCGGTCTGGGCCGCATAGCGTGCCGCCTTTTCCGCGGTTTCCTTGTTGAACGCCTCGAGCTGCTTTTCCTTGAACTTCAGGTGCCGCTTATAGGCATCGCCCATCGTGCCAACCAGAACCGGCAGGCCGACGACAATCATGAAAAACACAACCCAGTCCGGCATGATGACCTCCCGTTATCCTCGAGTGTTGCTCAATTGGCCCGCTTGTCGCGAAGCGCTTCGATCTCGTGCGTCAGGCGGTGCGCATCATCGGTGACGATGCGCTCGACATTGCCCAGACGGTCCTTGATCGATCCCAGTTCGGCGCGCAGCTGCGCGTTTTCCTGGCTCAGCAGCTTGATCCGCTCGACCGATTCCAGGTCCGCCTTGGGATAGATCGGCTTGCCCCAGCTGCTTTCCAGCGGATAGCCATTCTTGATCCGCAGCCAGGTATTGGCAACCCATCCGGCGGTGCCGATGGCCACCACGATCGAAATGATCGGGCCCAGCGTCTGGAACAACATCATCTTCTCGGTCATGCGGGGTCCTTCTCGATGCGCAGGCGTTCGATTTCATCGGCCAGGCGAACACTGGAGCTGTTGGCGTCGGTGGCGATGCGTTCCAGCACCGCGATCCGCTCTTCCAGCCGTCCGATCTTGCCTGTCAGTTGCTCGTTTTCATTGGTGAGCAGCGATATTTTTCGATCAGCGTCGGGATCGCTTCGTTCAATGACTTTGCCCGTCCACTGATCTTCGAGCGGATAGCCATGCTTGGCGCGGATCCAGGTGGTGATGACCCAGGCTCCCATGGACAGCATGATGATCGTAAGGACGAAACCCGGTCCACCCCAGCTCATGATATTCTCCTGATACCTTTTGGTTGTGCCCGGCCTTGATCAGCGCAGGCTTTCGATCTCGTCGGCCAGACGCGTGTTTTTGGCAGTGTAGAACAGCTCGACATCGGCCAGGCGGCGGTCGATCTCGCGGAACCGGGCCTTGACGTCGCGCGCGGTGCGGGTGGGCGACTGGCGCACGCCCTGCCAGAACTTGCGATCCAGGTCGTCGGCATAGAGATGCGCGGGCTTCTTGTCGGCGAACATGCCCATGGCGAAATAGCCCACCAGTGCCCAGCCGGTCATCAGCGTCAGCAGGACCGCCGCAACGCGGATCCAGACCACATCGATCCCGGTATAGTCGGCAATCCCGGCGCACACGCCCATGAACTTGCCGTTCTGCTTGTCGCGATAGAATTTCGTCTTGCGCGGAGCAGGGGCGTCATACTTATACTTGTCCAGCCGGCTCATTTCCTCACCCTTTCCTTCAGCAGGCGCTCAACCTGTTCCAGGCCATAGTCGTCCTGGTCGTCCGAGCTGGTCAGCCGCGCCGGGCGCCAGTCGGGATTGTCGGCGGAAATGATCCGCTCGACCGTGTCCATGCGATCGTCCAGACGGCGGGCCATCGCATGCAGTTCTTCAAGCAGGTGCTCGTCCGAATTGGTCAATGTCGCGGCGGTCTTCCATTTCGTGATATAGTGGAAAATCAGCCAGGGCAGGCCGATGAACAACATGCCGACGACGAAGATGGGAACCAGAATATCTTCCATCGCCTCAGCCCTCCTTCTTCAGCGCGCGCTTCATGGCTTCGAGCTCCTCGTCGACCTTGTCGCTGTCGGCGAGCGCGGCGAATTCGTCGTCCAGGCTGCGCTGGCCGAGCGCCTTGCGTTCGCTCCGCTCATCCTCGGCCATGCCCAGCGCATCGGCGCGGCCCTCGGCCATGTCGACGCGGCGCTCGAGCAGGTCGAAGCGGCTGAAAGCCTCGCGGACCTTGTCGCCATTGTACATGGTGCGCAGCTTGACGCGGTTCTCGGCGCTTTCCAGGCGGCTCATGATGTTGTTCTGGCGCATCCGCGCCTCGCGCAGCTTGGCCTGCAGCTTGGCGATATCCTGTTCCGAAGCGCGCAGCGCGTCATCGAGCACCGCGATTTCGACATTGAGCTGATCGGCCATATCGGCAGCCTTCTTCTTCTCGAGCAGAGCGGCGCGGGCCAGGTCTTCGCGGTCCTTGGACAGCGCGAGTTCCGCCTTGTCGGTCCAGTCGGCCTGCAGCTGCTCCAGCTTGTTCACATGCCGCTTCATTTCCTTCTGATCGGCAATGGTGCGGGCAGCCGAAGCGCGGACTTCGACCAGCGTCTCTTCCATTTCCAGGATGATCATGCGGATCATCTTTGCCGGGTCTTCGGCCTTGTCGAGCAGTTCGGTAACGTTCGCTGCGATGATATCGCGGGTGCGAGAGAAAATTCCCATGGCCAAAACTCCGTTTCGTAAATTCAGGCGGACTGGATCCGGCGTCCACCTTACCCCCTTTTGCATTCTAGTGGAAAGTGATTGGCCGGGACGGGGCAAGGGGGGGGGTAAGCGTCCCGGCCAAATCCGTCAGGCAAGGTACCGGACGGAAACGAGTGCGCGGGCATCTCCATCATGATGGACGGGCGAGGCGGCAGCCTCGATGCTCGCAAAGGCGGTGAGAAACAGCGTGGTGATCAGCGCCAGTGCTGCGACCGTGGTGATCAGCGTGGACTTGAGGACATTGTCCTGATCCTGGCTGTTCGCGTTCGAAGCGTTGGTGGTTTTCACTGTCTTTCTCCCTTGGACCGCCTTGTGTCGGTGTTGTCCAAAGCGTTGCAGAGAGCGTGCCAAACTGAAAAACAATTGAATATCAATGATTTGAAAATTTTCATGAACAAAGCTGTTGGTTAGGATTGCCACCAGTTGGGAATTTGCACTATCTCTTGGTGCATGGAACGGGGCAGTCAGTTCATCGGGGAATCAGGGGCGTTTCTGGACGCGGTCGAACGCGCCAGCCGCGCGGCGATGCTCAACCGTCCGGTGCTGGTCATCGGCGAGCGCGGCACGGGCAAGGAACTGATTGCCGAGCGCCTCCACCGCCTGTCGTCGCGCTGGGATGGCCCGCTGATCACGCTGAATTGCGCCGCGCTGCCCGAGACGCTGATCGAGGCCGAGCTGTTCGGGCACGAGGCCGGTGCGTTCACCGGCGCGACGCGCGCGCGCCAGGGCCGGTTCGAGGAGGCCGATGGCGGCACATTGTTTCTCGACGAGCTCGCGACGCTCAGCATGGGCGCGCAGGAGCGTCTGCTGCGCGCGGTCGAATATGGCGAGGTGACGCGCATCGGCTCGTCGCGCTCGATCAAGGTCGATGTGCGCATCGTCGCGGCCACCAACGAGCATCTGCCCGAGCTGGTGGACAAGGGCCGCTTTCGCGCCGATTTGCTCGACCGGCTGTCGTTCGAGGTGGTGACCCTGCCGCCGCTGCGCGCGCGCGAAGGCGATGTGATGGTGCTCGCCGATTTCTTCGGGCGGCGCATGGCCGCAGAGCTCGACTGGGACCGCTGGCCCGGGTTCGGCCCGATGGCGACCGAGGCGATGCAGCGGCACGACTGGCCCGGCAACGTTCGCGAGCTGCGCAATGTCGTCGAGCGTGCGGTCTATCGCTGGGACGATTTCGAGCGGCCGGTCGACCATATCGTGTTCGATCCGTTCGAATCGCCGTGGAAACCCAAGCCGATGACGCGCTCGGGCGCGCCTTCAGGCGGGGAATCGCCCTGCAACGAGGTGATCGACGCCGCCTTGTCCGATCCAGGCGTGCGCGCGACGATGGAGCACACGCTCAATTTTGACGCGATCGACGATCTGCGCGGCGCGGTCGATGCGCATGAGAAGCGGATATTGCAGGCCGCGCTCGCCCGCCACCGCTACAACCAGCGCCAGACCGCCAAGGCGCTCGGCCTTAGCTATGACCAGCTGCGCCACTGCCTGAAAAAGCACGATCTGCTGGGGTGATTCTGCTGGACGGCTCGCGGCAAGCCTGAAAGGGGGGCGCCATGAAACTCGTTCGCTTCGATGCCGCCGTCTTTCTTGCCTCGCACTGGCAACAGGCGCCTTTGCTGATTTGCAATCCGTGGAATGAATGGGAATGCCCGATCGATCCGGACGAGCTCGCGGGGCTGGCGTGCGAGCCCGAGGTGGAATCGCGGCTCATCGTGCAGCAGGGCCCGGAAAACTGGGCGCTGGAGCAGGGGCCGTTCGATGCTGAGCGCTTTGCCGGGCTGGGGTCGGTGCCCTGGACGCTACTGGTGCAGGCTGTGAACCACCATGTGCCCGAAGTCGCCGCGCTGCTTTCGCAATTTCGCTTCGTGCCCGATTGGCGCATCGACGATGTGATGATCAGTTTCGCCACTACGGGTGGCGGGGTGGGGCCGCATTTCGACCAGTATGACGTGTTCCTGATCCAGGGGCGAGGGCGGCGTCGCTGGCGGGTCGGGCAGCGTTGCGACGACAACACGACGCTGCGCCCGTATGACGACCTGAAACTGCTGGCTGAGTTCGACGAGCAGGCGGTTTATGATCTCGGGCCGGGCGATATCCTTTATGTGCCGCCGGGTGTCGCGCATGACGGCGTGGCTTTGGACGATGACTGCATGACGCTGTCGATCGGCTTCCGTGCGCCATCGTGCGCCGAGCTGATCACCGGATGGAGCGATCATGTGCTCGACGGGCTGGGCGAGGACGACCGCTATTCCGATCCCATGTTACCGTTACAGGCGCACCCCGGGGAGATCACCGGCGAGGCGCTGGAGCGATTGCAGGCGATGGTGCTCGAAAAGCTCGCCGATCGCACCGAATTTGCCCGCTGGTTCGGCGCTTTCAACAGCGCCCCCAAATATCCGGACATGGATTGGAGCCCAGAGCGGTCCCTGACCGTGGCGGAGGTGCGCGAGGCGGCCAAGCGGGGCCGTGTGCTTCGCAACTTCGCAAGCCGGTTCGTGTTCGTGCGTGAAGACGACGGGTTGCTGCTGTTCGTCGATGGCGAATCCTATCCCTGCACCGGCGCGGCAGCACGCTTTGCCGAGGCCTTGTGCGCCAATCATGAAATCGAGGTCGGCGAGATCGATGACGCAGTGGTGGCGCTGTTGCTCGACCTAGCCAATCGTGGTGCTATCGCCTTTGAGGAGGACGACTGAGCCGTCGATCAGCGGACGTCGAGCGCCCGCCATGCCCCGGGCGTGAGGTCTTCAAGCGTCCAGTCGCCCACCTGCCAGCGCACCAGCCGCAGCGTCGGAAAGCCGACTGCCGCCGTCATCCGCCGCACCTGGCGGTTCTTCCCCTCGCGCAGCGTGAGCGCGATCCAGCCATCGGGCACAGTCTTGCGAAAGCGCACCGGCGGGTCGCGGGGCCACAGATCGGGCGGATCGAGCCGATGGGCGAGGGCAGAGCGCGTTATGCCATCCTTGAGCGCCACGCCGCTTCGCAATTTCGCAAGTGCCTCGTCGCTGATCGCCCCTTCGACCTGCACCCAATAGGTCTTGGCGAGCTTGTGGCGGGGATCGGCGATCCTTGCCTGCAACCTGCCGTCATCGGTGAGCAGCACCAGCCCCTCGCTGTCCTGATCGAGCCTACCGGCGGGGTAGACGCCGGGCACGTCGATGAAATCGGCCAGGGTCGGCCGCGATCCATCGCCGCTGAACTGGCAGATCACGCCATAGGGTTTGTTGAACAGGATCAGCCGGGGCAAGGAAAAGGCACTTTCTGCGCGTCATGGGTGGCTTTGTCGTCCAAGGCTTGGCACATGGGAGCATCACACAACAACCCCTTTAGAGAGAGGCCGTGCCATGACGCTTCCGTCAACCTACAAGCAGATGATCTCGACCGTCAGCGCCGAGGGCGAGCTGACCATGGAACTGGTCGACAAGCCCATGCCCGAGCTGGGCGAGGACGAGGTGCTGATCCGCGTCGAGGCGACGCCGATCAATCCGTCGGACCAGGGCGTGATGTTCGGCTGGGCCAGCATGGCCAAGGCGACGAGCAGCGGTAGCGGCAAGGATACGAAGTTGACGGCGCCGGTCTCGCCTCAGGGCATGGGCGTGATGAAGGCGCGCATCGGTCAGGCGCTCACCGTCGGCAATGAAGGCGCGGGCACCGTGGTCGCCGCAGGATCGGGAGAGTATGCGCAAAGCCTGATCGGCAGGGTCGTCGCGGTGATGGGCGGCGGCATGTATGCCGAATATCGCAAGGCTTCTGCCATGATGTGCCTGGTGCTGCAGGACGGCCACACCGCGCGCGACGGCGCATCGTGTTTCGTCAACCCGCTCACCGCGCTGTCGATGATCGAGACGATGCGGATGGAAGGGCATAGTGCGCTGGTCCACACTGCGGCCGCCTCCAACCTCGGTCAGATGCTCAACCGTATCTGCCAGGCTGATGGCGTCGAGCTGGTCAATGTGGTGCGCAAGCCCGAACAGGCCGAGCTGCTGCGCGGCATGGGCGCGAAGCATATCGTCGATTCCAGCAGCGATAGCTTCATGGCCGACCTGACCGATGCCATTCACGCCACCGGCGCGACTTTGGCCTTCGATGCGACCGGCGGCGGCAATCTCGCCTCGAACATCCTGACCGCGATGGAGGGCGCAGCGGCGCGGACGCCCGGCGCTTACAGCATCTACGGTTCGGTGCATCACAAGCAGGTCTATCTTTACGGCGGGCTCGACACGTCGCCGACGGTGCTCAGCCGCGGCTATGGCATGGCCTGGGGCGTCGGTGGCTGGCTGCTTCCCAATTTCCTCGCCAAGGCAGGTGTCGAGGTCGCCATGCGGCTTCGCGCGCGCGTCGCCGACGAGCTGAAGACCACCTTTGCGAGCCATTATACCGATGAGCTTTCGCTGGAAGAGGCGCTGCAGGCGGATGTCGTGGCACGCTATTATGCCAAGGCGACCGGCGAGAAATTCCTGATCTGCCCGCAGAAGTGAGCGAGCGGGGCGAGGGGGCACCAGCCTTCCTCGCCCTTCCACGTCATTCCCGCGAACGCGGGAATCCCGCTTTTTCCGAGCTTTGGGCAGCTGAAGCGGAACCCCCGCCTTCGCGGGGGTGACGAAATATGGATCCGCCCTTACATTGCATGCACTGGCGCACCCTTCATCAAAACCTGCTGGCAGATGAACAGCCTTCCCACGGTCCGTTCAGTTTCACTCCCTTAAATATGAACACAACGGATGGCGAATCGGCGCTGTCCCGGTCTCAAGGGAGACAGATCATGAAGAAGTTCATTCTTGCTGCTGCCGCCGCCGGTGCAGTCACCATTTCGGCCGCCCCTGCCATGGCAGCGCCGGTCGCCAGCTACGCGCCCAGCGCTTCCCAGTCTTATGGCGTCGATTATCGCGCGCCGGTTGCCCATCAGTGGCGCGGTTATGACGATGACTGGAACCGTCGTGGCTACGACCGTGGCTATGGCCGCAACGACCGCTGGGATGACCGCTATGACCGTCGTTTCGACCGCCGCCAGGCGCGCGGCTGGAACGGCCGGGCCTGGCGCGGCGATGATGGCCGCTATTATTGCCGCCGCGATAACGGCACCACGGGTCTGCTGATCGGTGGCGCAGCGGGCGCTCTGGCCGGTAGCGAGATTGCGGGCCGCGGTGATCGCACCACGGGTGCGGTTATCGGCGGCATCGCCGGAGCGCTGCTGGGTCGCTCGATCGATCGCAACAGCGGCAACGGCTTCCGCTGCCGCTAAGAGGTGTCGCTCCTGCCGCATGTTCGCGGCAGGGTGAACGGGGAGACCCCTTCTTGCCGCGAGGCGGGGAGGGGTTTCGCTTGTGCGCCGCGCTTGCCAAGCTGTCAGCCCCTGCCTATCCCGGCAGACGGACAAAACGGGAGGGCGCGATGATAAACGGACCGATATTGGTAACCCAACGCCTGATCCTGCGCCCACCGGGTCCGGAGGATTTCGAGCGCTGGGCCGAATTCTGCGCGGACGAGGAGACGATGCGCTTTCTGGGCGGGGTTCAGCCGCGCGCAGTCGCCTGGCGCGGTCTCTGCTCGATGGCGGGTGCCTGGCACATCCGTGGATATGCGATGTTCTCGCTGATCACGCGCGACACCGGCGAATGGATCGGCCGCGTCGGCCCCTGGTATCCCGATGGCTGGCCCGGCGAGGAGGTCGGCTGGGGCGTCCTGCGCAGCCATGCCGGCAAGGGCTATGCGCTGGAGGCCGCCGTCGCCACGATCGATTACGCCTTTGATCTGCTCGGCTGGGACAGCATCATTCACACGATCGATCCCGACAACAAGGGCTCGATCGCGCTTGCCGAACGTCTGGGCTCTTACAATCAGGGGCCAACCCGGTTGCCGGAGCCTTATCAGGACCATCCGGTCGACCGCTATGGTCAGACCAAGGCTGAGTGGCAGGAAAACCGGAAGAAATTTGTCCGGTTTTGAAACGACTTAACGATGAATCCCGATTTGGGACGGTCTGGCATGCCAAAGCGCGCGGGTTAACCCTCTTTGCGCGGGACAGTTTCGCACGCCGCAAGGCATGGCTAACGTAACGCTAACGCCTTCTCTGGCATGGAGAGGCATGAAGCCGATCTTGTACAGGATATCAGCCATGGCCCGACTTTCCTTCGCGACGACGCGCAACCTGCTGGCGCTGGGCGCTGCCGCGCTGACGCTGGCCGCGTGCCAGAATGCCGGTGACAAGGCAGCGGAAAACGAGGACGCAGCGCTGCTGGCCGATGCCGCCGACCCGGCGATGAAGGGCGCGCTGGAAGACCAGATCCTGGTGGACCCCGATCTGGTCGACAAATCCAATCGCAATGCCGTGCTCGGCGAAGGTAGCGATGGTTCGGTTCCGTCGGCAGGGGCGGCCAAGGGCCAGCTCGCGGCGACCGAAAGGGCTGTCGCAGCGGCTATCGGTCCGCGCGGGCTGATCAAGGCGCCCGAACCGACCAAGGTGGCCACCGAAGATTGCAAGGATTGCAATCAGGGCAGCACGCTGGGTGCCAAGGCCGGCCAGCAGAATGGCGTATGTCAGGGCAAGCTCGATTACGCGATGACCTGGGCGAGCCGCATGCCCGCCGATTTCGCGGTCTATCCGCGCGCCAACGTCAAGGAAGCCGCCGGCGTCGCCAACGGCCAGTGCAACATCCGGGTAGTCAATTTCACTACGCCCGCGGCAGTCAGGAATGTCGTCGACTTCTATTGGACCAAGGCGAAGCGCGGTGGCTATTCTGCGGAATATCAGCTGCACGGCGGCGATCATGTTCTCGGAGGGACCAAGGGCAATGCAGCCTATGTGCTGTTCCTCAAGCCCATGGCCAATGGCGGAACCGAAGTCGATATCGTCGCCAGCGGCGGCCGCTGATCGCGATCAGAATCCATAGACCAGCGTCAGCCGGCTCGTCGTATCGGTAGGCGCGCGGCCCAGCGCCGGGTTCGATTCATACTGGATGGTGTAGGATAGCCGCGCCTTGAGCTTGCCGATCAGCTGCGAATCGAGCGCGGCGACCGAAAAGAGCGTGCTGCGCTCCTCGTCGACATAGGCGCTGGCGGCTTCGGTCAGCTGGATCGTCGGGGTCAGCTTGAGCTTGATATCGACCGAGGCCAGACCCGCCAGCACCGACTCATCCATTCCGGTAACCAGCCGCGTGAAGCGCCAGGCGGGGCCGGCCTTCACGCTCAGTTGCGCATTTTCGCCGGTCAGGATGCTGTAGCCGACGCCGCCGGACAGGCTGTAGCGCGCGTGAAAGCCTTGGAAGCGATCCTGCTCGTACTGGCCCAGGCCATAGACGTAACCGCGCTGGTTGAACTTGTAATTGGGCTCGGCGCTCACGCGATATTGCTCGCGCACCACGACGTTGCTGGTTTCCTGATAGTCGGCGCGGCCGAGCAGCCCCAGCCGCCAATCCTCACCCTCGGCCACCAGCTTGAGCCCCGCCGCCAGCCCGATTCCCGGGGCGTTGCCGGTAGTGGTGAACGCGCCCAGCTCGCCTTCGCCCGAATATTTGACGGCGGCTGCCTGCTCGACCTTGGCCTGTTCGGTCTTGGGCTCGGCAGCGGCAGTCACGACGGGCGCCGGGGCAGGGGCTGGAGCTGGAGTCGGCGCGGGGGCTGCATTGGCGGCGCGAAAGGCTGCCACCTGGGCATCGATCGCCTCGGCAGATTGGGGATAGGCCTGCTTGGCATAGCGCACGACGGCGTCCAGCCCTGCGGCATCGCCCGATTGCAACGCGGTATCGATCAGCTTTGCAACCGGCTCGGGCGTTTGCGCTGCCAGCGGAAGCGCCGCGCAGGCGCACAGCACAAAAGCGCTGGTCGGGGCGCTGCGCAACAGCATCTGTTTGGGACCTCCCGTCGATAGAACGAGCCGAGAGCCTAGATCAGCGGACGGAACTCTTCCACCACCGCGCGATACAACCGTCGCTTGAAAGGCACGATCAGTCCCTCAAGGCTGTCCGGATCGGCCCAGCGCCAGCTGCGGAATTCCTGGTGCGACGTTTCGATATTGATGTCCGCGTCGGTCCCCATGAATCGCATCAGGAACCACATCTGCCGCTGGCCGCGGTATTTTCCGCCCCAAATCTTGCCCATCAGTTCGGGCGGAAGATCATAGAGATGCTCGTCGCGCGAACGCGCGATGACCTCGACCAGATGCGGGGCGATGCCGGTTTCCTCGCTGAGCTCGCGATAGGCGGCTGCTTCCGGCTCTTCCCCCGGATCGATACCGCCCTGCGGCATCTGCCAGGCCTCGACCATGCTGTCGAGCCGCTGGCCGACAAACACCTTGCCGCCCTGGTTCACCAGCATGATGCCCGCGCACGGACGATAGGGAAGGCTGTCAAATTCGCTCATGCGTCCAGCCTTAGCTGTCAGCGGGCGGAAAAGGCAATGGAGCAATCGCCGCTGACCGCCTTGCTGCGGCAAAATGCGATGGAGCGAAAGCGGCTCATCAGCGCCTCGACCGCAGCATCGCCGATCGGCGGCTTGTCGGCGTCAAATCCAGCGCCGCGCTCGGCATATTGGAGTACGGCGACATTCTGATCGTCCCGCAGCAACAGCGCGATGAACTGCTCGCCACGCCCTGATACGGCACCGGGATAGCCGCCGGCGGCGGTCGAGCCGCAGCCATTGCTGGAAAGGTTGTATTCGGCGCCGTTGGCCAGTCTTCCGCTGGCGATCACGCGCGAGAAGTTCGCAACTTCGCAACCCCGGCCGGTGTTGAAGAAGCGCTGCTGCATTTCGGCAGTGGAAACCGGGGCGCTGCCCGGACCCTTGAACGCTGAAAAGGTGATCATCCGGGTCCAGGTCTCCACCGTTTCGCCCTTGGGCACGAATTCCACGATCATCTGTCGGTCGTTCTTCGCCTCATACGCGGGCTCGAACGTATCGAAGACGTGAAATTGCACCTCGCGCCCGAATACCGAGGCCGAATAGGTACAGCAGCTTTCCGGATCGGTCGTCCGCTGTGCGCGATAGGCACCGATGATGTCTGCAAAGTCGGGCGCGTTGCGAACCTGTGGAGCAGTTTGCGAAATTGCGGAATCCGGCAAGGCAAAGGGCAGGGCGAGCAGCGCAATCGCCGCGAGGAGTGTCCGTCTGGCCATCGCGCGCCGCTGTTTCACCGGTTCAGCATCGCCTTCATGCCGCGGAAGATGGCATCACAATCGTCCTGCGCCGAGGGAATGCCCTTGCGCAGGCAGATGAAGCCGTGGATCGTTCCGCGCATCTCCATATAGGTGACATCGACACCCGCCTTGATGCAGCGTGCAGCGAAATCACGGCCCTGATCGCGCAGAGGATCGAGCCCGGCGGTCACCAGCAGCGTCGGCGGGAGGGTCGCCAGATCGCCCAGAATGCAGTCGTTGCGAACATCGCCCGGCGTCGCGGCGTAATTGTCTGTGAACCAGTTCATCGTGTCTGCAGTCAGCAGATAACCCTCGGCAAACTGGGTAAACGACCCGCCGGTCTGGCTCGAATCCACGACCGGATAGAGCGGGGCCTGGGCAATCACCGGCACGGCCGCGGGCCGAGCGACCAGCGCCTGGGTAACCACGATCGTCAGATTTCCGCCCGCACTGTCGCCGGTAAACACCAGGCCCGTGATATCGAGGCCCAGCGCCTTGCCGTTTTCCGCCAACCAGCGCGCCGCCGCCTCGCAATCCTCGGGTGCTGCAGGGAAGGGGTGTTCGGGGGCGAGGCGGTAGTCGACCGCGATCACTGGCAAGTCCAGTTTGGCGGCGAGCTCGGTGCAATAGGGGTGATGTGTTTCGAGGTCGCCGATGACGAAGCCGCCGCCATGGAAGAACATGATCGCCGGCCCCGCCTCGCGGGTTTCGCGCGCGTCGTAATAGCGCAGCGGAATATCGCCCTGTGGTCCGGGGCAGGTCAGGTCGCGGATGATGGCCAGCGGCGTGGGATCGGCATCGCCCATGAACCGCATCATCCGATAGGCTTCGCGCGCGTCAGCGGGCACCATTTCGCTCATCGCAGGCGCGCCTGCTGCCGACATCATCGCCAGCATCATCGCCACGTCCGGGCGGACGAACGGGGCATCCGCGTTCGTGGTTTCGCGTTCGATCTCAGCGGCTTCGGTCATTCTGGCAAATCCCTCTCGGTTCTGTTTTACCGTGAGGTTAACCGGCGATGCGCAGCGGGTCCATCGCGAATTTGCGCGGGAGACGGGCGTATGACCCGCTCGGCCGCCTGTGGGAGGTCAACGGGGTAAAGGAGTTCCGCAGGTTCCTTTACGACGGCGATGCGCTGGTCGCGGAATATGACCAGTGGGGCAATATGCTCAAGCGCTATGTGCATGGGCAGGGCGCAGATACGCCGCAGGTGTGGTTCGAGGGCGCAGGGATCAGCGCATCCGAACGCCGCTTCCTGTTCACCAACCACCAGGGATCGGTCACCGCGATTGCCGATGGCTGGGGCAATACCATCGCGATCAACCGCTATGATGAATACGGCATCCCTGGCACGGGCAATATCGGGCGGTTCCAGTATACGGGCCAAGCCTGGCTTGAGGATCTGGGCATGTACCATTACAAGGCTCGCATCTATTCGCCGACATTGGGCCGGTTCCTGCAGACCGACCCGATCGGCTATGAGGATCAGATCAATCTCTACGCTTATGTCGGGAACGATCCGGTCAATCGGAGCGATCCGACGGGCACTCGATCATGTGAAACGCCCACCGGCAGCCTCATTTGTCGGCCAACCGAAACAACAGCCACTGCGGCCACAGCTGTTGCGGCAAGGGAAGGCATCGGAGCCGAGCGTGCACGTTCTCAATATAAAAACGCGACGGGGAAACTTGCTCCCAACGATAGTGCTGGACGCTCTGCTGCCAAGGAAACTGCAAGGGCCGCCCCCCCCAATTACGCGAGGTGTTATCCAAGGGCTTCGGCCTGGCTTAGGTCCAAAAGCTGGGTCAGGGGGTACGGCAAACCGGACCAATTCTGGGGCGGACAGACTGGCCGGTCGACTGGGAACCGCTGGTCGAGTAGCAGGTGCTGCCGGCCTTGCTGTCGGTGTTGCCCGAGTTGCGACTTCCGACACCCCCGGGAAAGAAGCCGCGCGCGTTGGTGGGGGGATCGCTGGGGCCTTAGCTGGAGCCGAAGCCGGAGCGGCGATCGGGTCGCTAGGAGGTCCTTGGGGAGCAGCCGCTGGAGGGATTGCTGGCGGTATTGTCGGAGGGTTCGCTGGCGAGGAAGCTGTTAGCAGTATTTTGGATTGGAACTCCGATGAATGATATAAAAGCAAGAAAGGTGAAAATTGATGGTGACAAGGTTCTCGTGTTCACCCTCTTGCGTAGATTTTCTTTCAAGAAAGCTGATATTCAGAATTTCAAGGTTTTAAGAGTTCCATCGTTATTTGATGAAATCGGCATCGAGTTGCAGGCGAACCGAAAATTTTTGATAACGGAAAGGGTCTTGGGATTTTTTGATTTAGCAAGTTTTTTAGATTTAGAACAAGCTTTTGGCCCTCTGTGGTATCGGGATGCCGAAGATGGGCATCAACTCGAGAAGTGCACTCGAATGCCGGAATTCCCGTGACAGGTGCAACGCCCCCCAAATCGTCCCATGCCACCAGCGGAATAAGCGTTGCTGGCTGACGGCGTGCATAGCCGGTCCAGTTCCATCGGGAGGCCCATCGCATAAGTTGTTGGCTTGATGCTTGAGCCGGACAAGGCGAGCAGGTGCAGTCCCTTTTTTATGCGCACACCGAACACCGCGAAGCGGTAGTCTGCTGCAGCGATATTTGCGTTTTATAACAGGTGGTTGGGTGGGCGCGGAGTGCGTGGCGAAGGAATTACGGTGACACGTGCAATAACCCCCAAATTGATCGGCCCCACAACCTGAGGTAACGTCACTGCACCATGGCCCGCCTTCCTCGCCTCATCCTGCCGGGCATCCCGCATCACATCACGCAGCGGGGCAACCGGCGCGAACGGACGTTCTTTGAGGATGGCGACTATGCGCTGTATCTCGATCTGCTGGCACAAGCCGCTGGGCAGGCTCGGGTCGAAATCTGGTCCTATTGCCTGATGCCCAACCATGTCCACATCATCGCCGTGCCTGAAGATGTGGACGGATTGCGGCGGACCTTCCGGTTCGTGCATCGCCATTATACCGGCTATATCAACGCGCGCCTGCGCACGACCGGGCATCTGTGGCAGGGCCGGTTTTCATCCGTCGCCATGGATGAAGAGCATCTGCACCATGCTTTCCGCTACATCGCCTTCAACCCGGTGCGCGCGCGACTGGTCGAGCGGGCGGAAGGCTGGCGCTGGTCCAGCACTTATGCGCATCTGGCGGGTGTGGACGACCACGTCATCAAGGTCGCGCCTGCGCTCGAACGAGTGGGTGATTTCGCGGCGTTTCTGGGTGAGCCCTTTGATGAAGCGATGAGCTATGCTGCGTTGCGCAAGGCGGAGTCCATCGGGCGACCGATCGGCTCCAGGGCCTGGCTCGCCGCGAAGGCGCTGCGGGCGGGGTCTGAGCCGCCGCGCAGCGCGCGTTTTCGTCAATCCTCGACCGGGCTCGACTGAAGCTGGATATAATTGTGGATGCCCATGCGCTCGATCAGGTCGAACTGCGCCTCGATCGTGTCGACATGCTCTTCCTCGCTCTTCAGGATATATGCGAGCAGGTCGCGCGTGCCGTAATCACGGACGCTCTCGCAATAGGCGATGCCTTCCTTGAGCAGCGGGATCGCCTCGTTCTCGAGCGCCAGGTCGGCTTTCAGGATTTCCTCGACCGTCTCACCGATCTTGAGGCGACCGAGCAGCTGAAAATTGGGCAGGCCATCGAGGAACAGGATGCGGTCCGCCAGCTTGTCGGCGTGCTTCATCTCGTCGATCGATTCCTCATACTCGTATTTGGCGAGCTTGGTAATGCCCCAGTTGGCCAGCATCTTCGAATGCAGGAAATACTGGTTGATCGCGGTCAGCTCGTTCTTGAGCGCGTCGTTAAGAAATTCGATGACCTTGGGGTCGCCCTTCATGGTGATGCTCCTGTAATCGCGTGGCTCGTCCCGGGCCATGCCGATATGGTGATTTCAGGAGCGCACAATAGCGCCGTTTTTTAGGGAAGGGAAGCCGCTGCGTCGCGGGAAATACTTGAATTTCCACCAAAATTTAGCGGGCTATTGCTAGGCGGTCGCAGTTTCCCGGCTGATAATGCTTTGCGCAAACGAGAGGCACTGGCCGCATTTGGGACGCCGACCGAGCCGGGCGTAAACCTCTGCCGGGCGGGCCGCGCCATCGCGCAGAGCGTCCTTCAAGTCCTGTTCCCGAATCGCATTGCAGATGCAAACAACCATGCGTCTCTCCTGTGATCGCCGAGATAGCGATATTGAGAACGCATCGCAACAGTCTTTTTGCGATTCTATCGCAAACGCATCGGCTGCAGCTTTCTGCGGGCCAGTGACCGCCAGAGCCATTCGGCCGGCCCGAACCGGTAGCGCTCGAGCCACGGCTTCGACCAAATGAGCATGATTCCCCAGGCGGCGAAAACGAACAGCATCGCGGTGGCGCGGTCGATCTGGCCAAAAAGGCCAAGACCCCAGCCGTAGAAGATGAACGTCATGACCAGGCTGGTGCCGAGATAATTGCTGAACGCCGCGCGTCCCGCCGCCGCGACGCGGGCGATCAACGGACTGTCACGGTGCGTCACCACCAGCCAGAGCAGGCCTGCGGCCCATCCCACGGTCATGACCACGCGGAAGGGGAAGGAGAGGCTGAAAAAGGCGGCAAAGGTGATGACGGTATCGTAGCCGCTGAGCATCACCCAGACGGCCAGCGCGATCATGGGAGGGATGCCGATGGCAAAGGCGCGCAGGGCTATCTTCTTGTAGGGCGCGGGCAGCCAGAGACCCAGGATGAAGCCGCTCTTGAGCATCGCCATCCCCAGCAGCATCATGGCCAGCGTATCCATCGTGAAGAAGAACAGCGTGTTGATCAGCGATTCCGGGAACATCGAGAGGTGCTCGCGCATGATCTCCGCCCAGCCGCTGCGATAGATGTCGAGGCTCTCGGCGATCTGCTCGGTGCCGGGCTTGCCGAAGCTTGCCAGCATCTCTTGCGAGGCCTTGACCAGTTCGGCATCCGCACCCGGTGCGGCTGCCCGCATCGCCTGCGTCCAGCCGCCGCCAGCCATCACCAGGCTCAGCAGAAAATAGAGCACGTAGAGGATGATGGCCCAGCGCAGCAGCTGCTTCACGTCCTTGTTCACGAAGAACAGCGCGAGCGTGCCGCAGATCGCATAAGGCACCAGAATATCGCCCCACCATAGCAGGATGAAATGGGCGGCTCCGATCACGAACAGCCAGGCCATGCGGTTAAGGTGGACGCTGCGCGGGTTCTGCCCTGCCGCCTCGGCGCGCTGCATCACCAGCAGCATGCTCGCACCGAACAGGACGCTGAACAATCCGCGCATCTTGCCGTCGAACAGCACGAAATTGACCGCCCAGACCCCCGCATTGAGCGGATCGGTGCCGCCCCAGGCCGCCGGGTTCACATAGGCCGCGTCGGGCATCGAAAAGCCGACGATGTTGAGCAGCAGGATGCCCATGACCGCAAAGCCGCGAATGGCGTCGAGTGTGATGTGGCGATCGGATTGCGTCATGCTGTGGCCCCCTGGTTGTGGACCCTGTCGGCGCCCCGGGTCCTGCTTTGGGTGTATCATGCTGACGGCCCGCTGCAATGGCCGAACGGGTGGGGCGGCTGGCTGCGACGTTGGGCCGATTGGCGGTGGCGACCGAAAGACACGGCTGGTGGACCGACCGGTCCAATTGTGGCGCTCTCCGGAGACCGTCCGGTCGGGCGGCAAACCGGACGGTCCAGCCCGACCTGCCGAAATGCACGGTCCCAAGGACCGATTCCGGTCTCGCAAAGGGGGTGTCGGGTGTCAGCAGAGCCCATTTTGGACCCGGAAAGCGGGCAAATGGACCGTCCGGTCGATGGACAAAAGGTTAATGGACCAGGTGGACCAGAAAATCCGGTTTGCGAGCCGCTTGCGCCGGAACGCTCGGTCCAGCCAAACTCGTCAAGGAGCCGGAAACCTAGGTTAACAGATAGAATGGCTGGATTTATCTTTTGTTAACTTCTCGGCAGCCTGAAAATAGGTATGTAAAAACAGAGTCTTGCGCCCGCTCCCTGAGTTGGCTTCTAGGTCAGTCATTGGAAAGACCCCTGATTGCTTATCCCGGCGGTCTTGGACCGGTCGCCCCATTATTCTGATTTTAACCTGGGCTTACCGATCTGTGACCACGGGTCGCCAACAAATTACCGAAAAGTAAACGCGCCAAGAGCAAAGGTTAACGGAATATGCACGCATTTTGGCAGGTTCTGAGAGCTAGAGCGAGGCGGTTCGAGTGCTGCGATGAGGGCCAGAAAGGGCTACGCTTGACAGGCATGCAGCCGCCGCTAGACTGGTCGGTCTATGCTGGCCTTTTTGCTCGATCCTGCCGCCCTTTCCGGCCCTGCCGACGGGGCATCCGACATGCACCCCACGCGTCAGCGGCTGATCAGCGTCGCGACCCGCCTTTTCCAGCAGCGCGGCTATCATGCGATCGGCCTGGCCGAGATTCTGGCGCTGTCGGAAACGCCCAAGGGTTCGCTCTACCATCATTTCCCGGGCGGAAAACCCGAACTGGCCGAGGCTTGTGTCACCCGGATAGCGGAATCCTCGCTTGCCGCGATCGATCGGCTATCCGGCAGCGGGCTTGATATGATTGGGTTTTTGCGCCGTCTTTCCGAGGTCACGGCAGCCTGGCTGCAGCGGACCGACTGGCTGGATGGCTCGCTGCTGGCGGTGATCGGGCAGGAACAGGGCGGGGCCAATGGACCGCTCAGCGAGGCGGTGCGCATCGCCTATCAGCGGATCGAGATGCGCCTAGCGCGCTGGCTGATGGCCGAAGGTGTCGCGGTGGCGCGGGCGCGGGACATGGCCGCGACGATCATCGCGGCGCAGGAAGGGGCGCTGGTGCTCGCCCGCAGCCGTCACGATGCGGCGCCCGTCACACTGGTCACGGATATGCTCTGCACCATGGTCGATCGCGGATAGCCTGACTTTTCGGGGTTTTTTGTGCATAGACGGATCGGTCTACTGCCAAATCCGGTCGGTCTAGCATCCACTCCGCCGATCGGTAACGCCGCGGCATCGGGGCGCGAAACAGGACGGACAGACAAGCTGAAGGAGAGCGATCATGACAATCGAAGCATTGCGCACCCCGGATGAGGCCTTCGCCGATGTGCCGGATTTCGATTATCCCGTGCATTATGCTGATGATCTGCCCGGCTATGAGGGCCTGCGCGCCGCCTGGATCGACGCCGGACCTGCGGATGCGGGCCGCACGTTCCTGTGCCTGCATGGCGAGCCGAGCTGGTCCTTCCTCTACCGCCGTATGATCCCGGTGTTTCTCGAAAGCGGGGCGAGGGTGGTCGCGCCCGACCTGTTCGGCTTTGGACGGTCGGACAAGCCGGTGCGGCAAGAAGATTACAGCTTCGACTTTCACCGCAACTATCTGTTGCGGCTGGTCGAGCGGCTCGACCTCCGGGACATCACGCTGGTGGTACAGGACTGGGGCGGGCTGTTGGGGCTGACGCTGCCGGTCGATGACGGTTTTGCGACGCGCCTGTCGCGGCTGATCGTGATGAACACCGGGATCGGGCAGGGAACAAGCCCTGGTCCGGGGTTCGATGCGTGGAAGAATTACGCGCTCTCGACCCCCGATCTTCCGGTGGGGCGGATCATCGCGCGCGGCACGCCGCATCTGACCGAGCAGGAAATCGCTGCCTATGACGCGCCCTATCCGGGGCCGGAATACAAGGCAGGCGCGCAGATCTTCCCCGCGCTGGTGCCCATCAGTCCCGACATGCCGGGCGTCGAACATGGCCAGGCGGCCGCCCATTTCTGGTCCGAGCGATGGTCGGGCGAAAGCTTCATGGCCGTTGGCGCGGCGGATCCCGTGCTGGGCACCGAGCCGATGGCGCGGCTGCGTTCGATCATTCGCGGCTGCCCCGAACCGATGATCATTCCCGATGGCGGCCATTTCGTGCAGGAATGGGGGGAACAAATCGCCCGCGCCGCGCTTGCAGCCTTTGGCGACCTGCCACCTGCCTGATCGAGAGAGGATTTCCATGACCGACACCGTCAGCCCCCGCCGGATGCGTGCCAGCGATTTTCACCCGCACATTCTCGAGATTTTCGACGGCTATGTGCACGGCAAGCTGACCAAGCGCGAATTCATCCGGCAAGCGGGGCGTTATGCGGCTGCGGGCGTGACGGGTGCGATGATCCTGAGCCAGTTGAGCCCGGATTACGCGCTGGCGCAGCAGGTCGCGCCCGATGATCCGGCGATCCGCACCGAGCGGGTCGAGTACAAGAGCCCCGAGGGTCATGGCACCGTAAAAGGTCTGATGGCCTGGCCTTCCGATGCCAGGGGCAAGCTGCCTGCCGTGCTGGTGGTGCACGAAAATCGCGGGCTCAACCCCTATATCGAGGATGTCGTGCGGCGGCTGGCCAAGGCGGGCTATCTCGCGCTCGGTCCTGACGGCTTGACGTCATTGGGCGGCTATCCTGGCACCGACGACGAGGGCCGCACGATGCAGGCCTCGCTCGATCCTGCGAAGCTGATGGAGGATTTTTTCGCCGGCTTCGAATTCCTGCGCGATCACAAGCAGAGCACGGGCAAGGTCGGCGTCACCGGCTTCTGCTATGGCGGCGGCGTCTGCCATGCGCTGGCCGTCGCCTATCCTGATCTGGCAGCGGCCGCACCGTTCTACGGACGCCAGGCCAAGCCCGAGGAGGTCCCCGCGATCAAGGCACCGCTGCTCATCCATTTCGCCGAGAATGACGAGCGGGTGAACGCCACCTGGCCCGCCTGCGAAGCGGCGCTCAAGGCAAACAACAAGGTCTATGAGGCGCATTTCTATCCCGGCACCAGCCATGGCTTCCACAACGACACCACCCCGCGTTACGACGAGGCGGCGGCCAAACTCGCCTGGGAGCGGACGCTGGCGCATTTCGCCAAATATCTGAAAGCCTGAGCCGGCGCGCCGGCGCGCGCTTGGACAATCTGTCGCATTGTGGCATCCTGCCCCTTGTCATAGGCATGTGACAGGGACCGGCCAGTCTTTGGTCGGCTAGCCCCGCCACAGGTTCGGCGGCGGAGCGAGACGGGAGATCGCGCCGATGTTCGACGGTTTTGACGCGCTATTGCTGGCGCGGATCCAGTTCGCCTTCACGGTGAGCTTCCATTTCATCTTCCCGGCCTTTTCGATCGGGCTCGCCAGCTATCTCGCGGTGCTGGAAGGTCTGTGGCTGAAGACGAACGACAGCACCTATCTCGACCTGTTCAAATACTGGCGCAAGATCTTCGCGATCGCTTTTGCCATGGGCGTCGTCTCGGGCATCGTCATGTCCTATCAGTTCGGGACCAACTGGTCGGTCTTTTCGGACAAGACAGGCCCGGTGATCGGCCCGCTGATGGCCTATGAGGTGCTCACCGCCTTCTTCCTCGAGGCCGGGTTCCTCGGCGTCATGCTGTTCGGCATGGACAAGGTCGGGCGCAAGCTGCATTTCACCGCGACATTGATGGTCGCGGTCGGGACGTTCATCTCGGCCTTCTGGATCTTGAGCGTCAACAGCTGGATGCAGACGCCGACCGGCTATGAAATCGCGGCCAACGGCCAGTTTGTGCCGGGCGAAAGCTGGCTGGCGATAATCTTCAACCCCAGCTTTCCCTATCGGCTCGTCCATACGGTGATGGCGGCGTACCTCACCACCGCGTTCGTCGTCGGCGCGGTCGGCGCCTACCACCTGCTCAAGAACAAGGCCGATCATCGCGCGCAGCGGATGTTCTCGATGGCGATGTGGATGGCCGCTTTGGTCGCCCCCTTGCAGATTTTTGCGGGCGACATGCACGGGCTCAACACGCTCGAGCATCAGCCTGCCAAGGTCATGGCGATGGAGGGCCATTATCAGAGCCATCCCGATGGCGCGCCGCTGATCCTGTTCGGTATTCCCAACAGTGCGGAGCAGCGCGTTGATTATGCGATTGAAATTCCCAAGGCCTCTTCGCTGATCCTCAAGCATGATCTGAATGCGCCGCTCAACGGGCTCGATACCGTGCCCGAAGCCGAGCGCCCGCCGGTCGGCATGGTGTTCTGGTCGTTCCGGGTGATGGTCGGCATCGGCTTTGCCATGCTCGGCATCGGATTGTTCAGCCTGCTCGCGCGGGTTCGGGGCAGGCTCTACGACTGGCCGTGGCTGCACCGGCTGGCGATTCTGATGGGACCATCGGGTTTCGTCGCGGTCATCGCGGGCTGGATCACGACCGAGGTCGGACGCCAGCCCTATACCGTCTATGGCCTGCTGACGACTGCGGACAGCGTCTCACCGCTTGCCGCACCGGCGGTCGGCGCCTCGCTGGTTGCGTTCATCCTGACCTATTTCATCATGTTCGGCGCAGGCACCGCCTATATCCTGAAGTTGATGAGCAAACCCGCCACCGGGCACGAGGAAGCGGCCGCCTCCGGCCCGCTGCGTAGCGCCGGAATCACGCCTGCCTCGGCCGACAGCACACAACGCGGCCGAAGCGGCACGATGATGGAGGAGGGCGCATGAATATCGACCTCACCATCGTCTGGGCGTTCGTCATCGCCTTCGCCGTGTTCGCTTATGTCGTGATGGACGGTTTCGATCTCGGCATCGGTATCATCTTTCCGGCGCTTGGGCGCGGGGCGGAGCGCGACAAGGCGATGAACTCTGTCGCGCCGGTCTGGGATGGTAACGAGACCTGGCTGGTGCTGGGCGGGGGAGGGCTGCTCGCCGCGTTCCCGCTCGCCTATGCGATCATCCTGCCCGCGATCTATCCGCCGATCATCGCGATGCTGCTGGGACTTGTCCTGCGCGGGGTCGCATTCGAGGGCCGCTGGCGCGACCCCAATCACCAGCCTTTCTGGGATTTCGCTTTCACTGCGGGCTCGTTCGTCGCCGCCTTTGCGCAAGGCGTGACGCTGGGCGCGCTGCTGCAGGGGGTCGAGGTCGAGGGGCGCGCCTATGCGGGCGGCTGGCTCGACTGGTTGAGCGCCTATTCGGTGCTGACCGGCATCGGCACAGTGATCGGCTATGGCCTGCTCGGCTCGACCTGGCTGCTCATGAAGACCGAAGGTGCGGTGCAGGACCATGCCTTCCGGATGAGCTGGAAGCTGTTCCCGGCAACGCTCGTCGCTTTGGGCGCGGTCAGCCTCTACACGCCGTTTCTGGAGGCCGAGTATTTCGCGCGCTGGTTCACCTTTCCCAGCGTGCTGTTCTCGGCGCAGGTGCCGCTGCTCGTCGCTGTCATCAGCTTCCTGCTGTTCCGCTCGCTGCAGAAGCGGCACGATTATGCGCCGTTCCTGCTGACGCTGGGGCTGTTCCTGCTCGGCATGATTGGCCTCGGCATCAGCATGTTCCCCTATGTCGTGCCCGACGAGGTGACGATCTGGGACGCGGCGACGCACCCCAGCAGCCAGGCCTTCATGCTGGTCGGCACGCTGTTCATCGTGCCGCTGATCATCGGCTATACCGCTTGGGCCTATTGGGTGTTCCGTGGCAAGGTGGGGGACGAGGGCTATCATTGATGCTCGGCAACAGCGACGATCCCGATCGCGGCGATGCCCGCCCGCTCACCCAGAAGCTCGGATGGATGGCTGCGCTTTGGCTGATCTCGGTCGGAGTGGTCGGGACGGTCGCCTATGCCATCCGATGGTGGATTAACGCCTGACGCAGCAGCGCGCGCATGTTACGCTTCGGCATGACGGAACCGGCCGATCCATCTGGCCCCGACGGGAACAACCCGCGGCTTGGCGATGACACCCTGGCGGTGCGCGGCTTCCATCTGATCGAGCATCTGCTGCTGGTGCTGATCGCGCTGATGACCATGGCGGCGGCTGGGATCGAGGTCGGCGGCATCATTGCTGCTCGAACGATCTCGCTCGCCGACATCCTGCTGATGTTCCTCTATACCGAGGTTATCGGCATGATCGCGGTCTTCTACACCGGGCGCGGATCACCCTTCGTCTATCCGATCTTCATCGCCATCACCGCGCTCGCGCGGCTGATCGTGCTCCAGGGCAAGGACATGGCGCCCGACAAGATCCTGTTCGAGGCGGGTGCGATCCTGTTGCTCGCCATCGCGGCTGTCGTGATCACCCGCGCTGGCAGGGCTTGACCGGGGCGGGGCGGCTGGCATGAAGGCGGGACGCATCTCGCGACCGGGGCCCGCAATCATGACTACCCAGAAACACTATATCAGCGCCAATAGCCTGCTCGAGGACAGCTATCGCTTGGCGATGCAGGTGATCGAGAGTGGGTACCAGCCGACGCATATCGTCGGCATCTGGCGCGGCGGTGCGCCGGTCGGCATCGCGGTGCAGGAGCTGCTCGAATATCATGGCGTCGACGCGGACCATATCGCCATCCGCACCGCGAGCTATTACGGCATAGACCAGCAGAGCAAGGACGTGCGCGTCTATGCGCTCGGCTATCTGGTCGACACGCTGAGCCCCGAGGACCGGCTGCTCGTGGTCGATGACGTTTTCGACAGCGGCAAATCGATCCAGGCCTTCATCCACGAACTCGCCGCCAAGTGCCGCTACAACATGCCGCATGACTGGCGGATCGCGACGGTCTATTACAAGCCCTCGCGCAACCAGACCGACATGACCCCCGATTATTTCGTCCACGAGACCGAGCAGTGGCTGGTCTTCCCGCACGAGATCGTTGGCCTCAGCGTCGAAGAAATCCGCGCACACAAGCCGGGGGCGGGGATCATCTTGGGGGAATGAAGGGCGCTCATCCAATCGTCATTTTCGCGAACGCGAAAATCCCGCTTCCTGTCGGCGGTGGTGGGAATAGCGGGACCCCCGCCTGCGCAGGGGTGACGAAAGTTGGCGATGGGAATTGCGCCCTTTCACACCACTTGGCATAACCTCATCGCATGACACCCGATCAGCGTGACGCCTATATCGCCCGCCTGCCCAAGGCCGAACTCCACCTGCATATCGAAGGTTCGCTCGAGCCCGAAATGCTGTTCGATCTGGCGCAGCGCAATGGCGTCGCCATCCCGTTCGGCAGCGTCGAGGAGATCCGACAGGCCTATAATTTCAGTAATTTGCAGGACTTTCTTGACATCTATTATCAAGGTATGGGCGTGCTGCTCAAGCAGCAGGATTTTTATGACCTGACCTGGGCCTATCTCGAGCGCGCGCATGCCGACCATGTCCGCCATGTCGAGATCTTCTTCGATCCGCAGGGGCATACCGAACGCGGCGTGCCGTTCGCTGACGTCATCACCGGCATTTCTGACGCTTTGGCCGATGGGGAGAAGCAATGGGGAATCACGTCGCGCCTCATCCTATGCTTTCTGCGCCATCTGGATGAAGCGAGCGCCGAGGCGACGCTCGACGAGGCGATTCCCTATCTCGACAGGATCGCGGGGGTGGGGCTCGATTCCTCCGAAGTTGGCCATCCGCCGTCCAAATTCCGCAACGTCTTCGCCCGCGCTCGCTCGCTGGGGCTCAAGGTCGTCGCGCATGCCGGTGAGGAAGGCCCGCCCGAATATGTCCACGAAGCGCTCGACATCCTGAACGTCGACCGGATCGACCATGGCAACCGCGCGCTCGAGGATGCAGGGCTGGTCCAGCGGATCGCGGACCAAGGCATGACGCTGACCGTCTGCCCGCTGTCGAACCTCAAGCTGTGCGTGATCGACGACATCGCCCAGAGCCCGGTCAAGCGCATGCTCGACGCGGGGATCAGCGCAACCGTCAATTCGGACGATCCCGCCTATTTCGGCGGCTATGTGAACGAGAATTACCGTGCGATCGCCTCAGCGCTTGACCTTAGCCGCGACGAGCTGCGCACGCTCGCTGCGAACAGCTTCCGCGGGTCATTCCTCGACGAGGCGGCGAAAGCGCATCTGCTGGCCGAGATCGACCTTTATGATGCGCATTTCGCCTGATCGTAGGCCTCAGCGCTCGCTGAGATAATAGCGCTCGACCTCGGCCAGATTGTCGTCGAGCTGATAGACGATCGGCTGGCCGGTCGGGATTTCGAGGCCCGTGATCGCATCATCGGCAATGCCCGACAGGTGCTTGACCAGCGCGCGCAGCGAATTGCCATGCGCCGAGATGATCACGCGCTTGCCTGCCTTGAGCTCGGGCGCGATGCGGCTTTCCCAATAGGGCAGCACGCGTGCGATCGTGTCCTTGAGGCTCTCGGTATTGGGGATGGCAATCCCGGCATAGCGACGATCCCTGGACAGGTCGAATTCCGATCCGGCATCGAGCGGCGGCGGCGGAATATCGAAGCTGCGGCGCCAGATATGGACCTGCTCGTCGCCATGCTTGGCCGCGGTCTCGGCCTTGTCGAGCCCGGTCAACCCGCCATAATGGCGCTCGTTCAGCCGCCAGTCCTTCTCGACCGGCAGCCACAGCCGCTGCATCTCTTCAAGCGCCAGGTTCAGCGTCTTGATCGCGCGGGTCTGCAGCGAGGTGAAGGCGATATCGAAATCGAGCCCCTTGTCGCGCATCAGCCGACCGGCCGCACGCGCCTCTTCCGCGCCCTTTTCGGTCACGTCGACATCCCACCAGCCGGTGAAGCGGTTCTCCAGATTCCATTGCGACTGGCCGTGACGGATAAGGACAAGCTGCGGCATTTCGGGCGTCTCCTGTTGCGATTGCGTGCGCGTTTAGCGCAGAGGTCACGACAGGCAACCCCGTTTTCTTCATCGTCATTCCCGCGAACGCGGGAATCCCGCTACCTTCACCGACCGTCGCGCAGAAGCGGGACCCCCGCCTTCGCGGGGGTGACGAAGTGTTTTGTGTGCTGCGGCCGGTCAGATCCGCTCGAAGCGCACCTTGAGCCCATCGCGCGGCTGCGGGATCGGCCAGGCTTGCCATTCGGGGGCATAGCCGGGCTCGGTAACGATCCGGTGCTGGCTGAGCACATGATGCAGCAGCACCTTGATCTGCATATAGGCAAAGTGCAGCCCCAGGCACATATGCGCTCCGCCGCCGAACGGCACCCAGGCATATTTGTGCCGGTTGCGCGTGGCTTCCGCGGTGAAACGCATCGGATCGAACCGGTGCGGTTCGGGCCAATGCTCTTCCTGCTTGTGGGTGAAGGCCGCGCTGATGCTGACCGGGGTCCCTGCAGGAATGCGATAACCGCCGAATTCGAAATCGCGCAGCGCGCGGCGCGGGGTCGAGGGCACGGGCGGGATCATCCGCAGCGCTTCCTTGAACGCCATTTCGGTGAGCTCGAGATTGGGCAGCGAATCATAAGGCATCGGCGTGCCGGCAGGCGCGTGCTCGAGCAGTTCGGCACGGATGCGATCCTGCCATTCGGGATGGCGCGCCAGCAGCCAGATCAGCGAGCTTGCCGACGAGGTGATGGTATCGTGCGCCGCCATCATCAGGAAGTTCATGTGATCGACCACCTCGTCGGTGGTGAGCAGGCTGCCATCGTCGCGTGTGGCGCGGCAGAACTGGCTGAACATGTCCGGTCCCTGCTGCTCGCGGCGTTTCTGCACCTCGGGGGTGAAATAATCGACCAGGAATTTCCGGCCGGCCACGCCGCGCCCCATCTTGGTAAAGGGGAGGGGGCGGCGCACCACGCCGATCGACGCCTGGACCATATCGACAAAGGCCTTGTTGATCCGGTCCGCCTCAGGCCCCCAGGGAATGCCGAGGAAAGAGGTTGCCGCAAGATCGAGCGTCAACTTCTTGATTTCACTGTAGAACAGAATGTCACGGTTCGACCATTCGGCAACGCGCGCGGCAATGCCCTCGTTCAACTTTTCCGAATAGTGCCGCATCGGGCCGGGCTTGAACGCGATCGACAATGCGCGGCGATCGGCACGGTGATGGTCGAAATCCATCAGCATCAGTCCGCGCGGGAACAGCAGGTTGAGCACCGGGCCCCAGCCCTGCTCGGAAGAGAACAGCTTGTCGCGGTCGAACAGCACCAACTCGTTGGCATCGGCACCGAACAGCGCGACCTGACGGCGGCCAAAGGCATTCGTCCGATAGACCGGACCATATTTCTCGCGCATCTCGTTGCCGAACTTCTCGGGATCGGCGAGCATCTTGAAGGTGACACCGACGATCGGCAGGCCATCCTCGCCCGGAATATGATCGAGCGATCCGGGACCGGGCATCCGCGTCCAGTGCGGATTGCCGCTGTCACGCTGGATGGTGTGGTCGGGAAACATCTCGCGCGGCGGAGCAATCACGGTGGCCATGGGGGAATCCTCTGCTCTGGTTTAATCGATCCATTAAATACCAACTGACACCTATGTTAGCAAGCGATCCGTCGCTTTCGAAATGCCATTCATCGTTAATTCAACTGGCAGTTTGTATGAACGGAAAATCGGAGCCCCGCTCCGGCGGCCCGCCGCGCCTGGCTTGCGGCTTAGGGGATGATGCGTTGAACCCTGTTTCCTTCTTGCAGAAAACCCGTGCCCGCGCGGCGCGGATGATTGCGCTGGCGCTTGGAGCGGTCTCGCTTTCGGGCTGTGTCTATGGGCTGGACGGCTATGATGGCTATGGCGGCGTCTCGGTGGGGGTCGGCAGCGGCTATGCCGGCGGCTTCAATCCCTATTGCGATGGCTTCTCCGCCTGGGACAGCTGGTATGGCTGCGACTATGGCTATGGCTTCGGTCAGATCGGCTTTGGCGGCGGATATTGGGACAATTTCTATTATCCCGGCTATGGCACCTGGATCTACGATCGCCCCGGCGGCCGCCGCTTCGCGATGCAGGACAGGCATCGCCGCTACTGGGGGCAACAGCGCTGGCAATATTACCAGCAGCGCCGAGCCGATCGGCGCGAATTTCGCGATGATCGCCGCGGTGACCGGAGGGATGATCGGCGCGATTGGCGGCGCGACCGCCGCGAGACGCTTGACGACCGCCGCGACTGGCGGCGCGAACAGCAGGCCGACAATCCCGAATTCCCACGTACGCGGCGCGGCGAGCGCGAACGGATGGGCGGGCTGACCCCGGAAGACCGCCAGCGGCGCCTGGAGCGCTGGCAGCAGCGCCAGCAGGATCAGATAGGGCAACCTCAGACGCCGGGGCGTGACTGGCAGGGTCGAGGCGACCGTCCCCGCCGTGGCGACGGCCAGATGCTCCCGGACGGCCAAGGCGGGCGCAACTGGCAGGGCCGTGGTGACCGCCAGGGCAGGGGCGATTGGCAGGGCAGGGGGGAAGGTTGCGCGCGGCCGGAGATGCGCCAGCCGCAACCGGGCGCTCAGCCGGGCTTCACTCCGCCACCGCGCGCCGAACGTCCGCCGCGGGCAGAGCGGCCGCAGCGTCAGGAACGCCCGCCCCAGATCATCGAACGCTCTCGCCCGCGGGGCCCCGGCGGAGTGTCCGATAGCGGCGGGGTTCGACCCCAGGACGTTCGCGAGGATTGACCGTTTTCGCATGGGCGGGTGACAGCCGGGCTTGTGACCCGCCCCGAAAGCCCTATTCTTGAGGGCATGACGCTTTTCTCGCTTCTCGATCAGTCGGTGCGCTTTGCCGACGTCTCTGCCAGCGATGCCCTGGAGGCGACGCTCGAGGCGGCGCGGCTGGCCGACCGGCTGGGCTATCACCGCCTATGGGTGTCCGAACATCATGCCAGCCGCTTTCTGTGCGGCAGCGCGCCCGAGATCCTGATCGCGGCGATGGGTGCGCATACTCGGCGCATCCGCTTGGGATCGGGCGGCGTCATGCTGCCGCATTACAGTGCCTACAAGGTGGCCGAGCAATTTGCGGTGCTGAGCAATCTCTATCCGGGCCGTATCGATCTGGGCGTCGGCCGCGCGCCGGGCGGCGAGATGCGCGTTGCCGCGGCCCTGTCCGCCCCGCACCCTCCATCGTTTCGCGAGTTTCCGAGACAAGTCGCTGATCTGGTTGGCTATATGCACGGGAGCCTGACCGAACCAAGGTTGAGCCCCGAGCCGGCGGGTGACGTGCCGGTCTGGATTCTCGGCACCAGCCCGGACAGCGCGATGCTGGCGGGTGCCCTGGGCCTGCCCTATGCGCTGGCGCTGTTCATCAACCCGCAGGCCAGTCCTGAGCTTACCGATCTGTATCGACGCAATTTCCGGCCCAGCGCGCAGTTGGCAGAGCCCTATGTGATGCTCGCGACCACCGCCTTTGCCTGCGACGATGCCGAGCGCGCCGAGCTGCTGCGCAAGAACTATTTCCTCAATATCGCGCGCCTTCTCGGCGGCGGGACGCAGCCGGCGGTCTCGCCCGAAGAGAGCCTCGACATGGGCTTTACCGAGCGCGAGGCGATGATCATCGGCGCACAGGCGCGGATCGCGGCCTTCGGTACGCCCGATGCGGTGCGGAGCAAGGTGCTGGCGCTGGCCGAGGCCTTTGGCGCGGACGAAGTCATGATCTCGTGCAATGCCTACCACCAGCACGACCGGCTGCGCGCGATCGAACTGTTCGCGCAGAGCATGGCGCTGGCCGAGGCGGCCTGAACCCATGCCGCCAGTCTTTCCCGATTTCTGTGCCGAAAGTGCGTTGCCGTTCAGCGATGGCGAGGCGCTGGTCATCGACAAGCCCGCCGGCCTGCCCGTCAGCCGCCCGAGAAAGGGCGGACGCAGCCTCGAGGATTTCCTTCCCCAGCTGCGCTTCGGGTTCCAGCGCGAACCGCAACCTGTGCACCGGCTGGACCAGGACACATCCGGCTGCCTGTTACTGGCGCGGCATGCCAAGGCGCTCAAGCGCTTTGGTGCCGCGTTCGAGAGCGGGCAGGTGAGCAAACTCTATTGGGGGCTGATCGAAGGGGTATTGGCGCAGGGGCAAGGAACCATCGAGCTTGCGCTGACCAAGACAAGCAGCGCAGCAGACGGATGGCGGATTGTTCCGTCTCCCCAAGGCAAGCGCGCCGTGACGCACTGGCAGCAAGTAGCGGTGGTTGGTGGCAAGACCCTGGTCGAATTCCGCCCCGAGACAGGCCGCACCCATCAGATCCGCGTGCATGCACTCCATGGGCTGGGTCATGCGCTCGTTGGAGATCCGGTCTATGGTCGCGCCGATCCCGCCGGCTTGATGCTCCACGCGGCGCATCTGACGGTTCCGCGCGATGGCAAACCGCCGATTGTCGCGCACGCTCGCATGCCGGACCGTTTTCGCAAACTGGGTTTTGCCGAACCGGCGAATGCTGATGGCTGATATCAATATTCCGGATCATGCCATTGTTTCGGAGCGATTTATCACCGCTTCCGGACCTGGCGGACAGAATGTCAACAAGGTGGCGACGGCGGTGCAGTTGCACGTCAACATCTTCGCGCTTGGCCTGCCGCCGCTGGTGTACAGCCGGTTGCGTGCGCTGGCTGGCAGCCGGATCAACCAGGATGGCGAACTCGTCATCCAGGCGCGCAGTCACAGGACGCAGGAGGCGAACCGCCGCGAGGCGCGCGAACGGCTTGCCGCCTTGCTCGCCGAAGCGCATGACCTCCCCGCCGTCCGTGCCAAGTCACGCCTCAACCGGGTCGGCAAGACCGAGCGGCTTGCAGGAAAGAAGAACCGCTCCACCATCAAGAAGAACCGGGGTAGGGTCTCCTTCGATTGAATCTCATAAACTGGACCTAACAACATGTATGCATTCGATATTGATCCCAACGCTCCCAAGGCGCAGCTTTATGACGACCTGCATTCTGCCGCCATGGCACTGGTCGATGGCGAGCCCGACGGGGTGGCGAACATGGCCAATGTCGCGGCGCTGATCTGGCAGTTCCTGCCTGATCTCAACTGGGCGGGCTTCTATCGCATGGTCGAAGGCGAGCTGGTGCTGGGCCCGTTCGTCGGCAAGCCTGCGTGCATCCGCATCGCGCTGGCCAGCGGGGTGTGCGGCACCGCCGCGGCCAGTGGAGAAACGCAGCTGGTCAAGGATGTCCACGCGTTTCCCGGCCATATCGCCTGCGATGCCGCGAGCCAATCGGAGCTGGTCGTGCCCGTGTTCCATGAGGGCAAGGTCACGCATGTCATTGATCTCGACAGCCCCCGGATTGGGCGGTTTGACGCCGACGATCAGGCCGGGATCGAGCGGCTGGCCCGTAGCCTGGCAGGGCGCATCTGATCCGCGCTTAACCCTGACATCCCGGTCTGCCCCATATTGAAACAGGGACAGGGCGGCGCGCCGGTTTTACATTCGCGCGATGGTGCGCTCGGCAAGCAAATGCTAACAAAGGCTTAACAATTCTTTGCCGGAACGCGCCATATTGCGCATTGCCGAGCTGGATCGCCTGGTGTTTGCCCAAGGGGAGTTAACCATGAAGAGCCGCGTCTTTGCTTCGATGCGTCATGCCGTCCTTGCCGCCAGCCTGATGGCTGCGAGCGCCATCGCGAGCAGCGCCCACGCCGCCGAATCGCCGCTGAAAAAACCGGCCGCCAGCCACGTCGATCTGGGGCTGGCCAGCGCGCTCAATGGCGCGACCGTGGTTCGCCCCGGCTTTGGCACGCGGTTTCCAGTCGGCGCTCCGGCCTATGTCCGTCCGTTCCGCGGCTTCATCCTGCCGCGAGTCTGGATCGCGCCGACCTATTATATCGCCAACTGGCAGGGCTACCGGCTGCCGCGCCCAGCCCAGGGTTTCGGTTGGTCGCGCTATTATGACGATGCGGTGCTGACCGATCGCAACGGCCGGGTTTATGACAGCGTGCAGGGCGTCAACTGGCAGCAGGCACCGGGTGCCGCAGCCACGACCGTGACAAGCCAGGTCTATTCGCCCGATTACGACCCTTATAATTACGATCAGAGCCTGTTGCTGGGCAATGATGACGTCGTTCAGGGTACGCACTGGGTGCGCAGTTCGGAAGAACCGGCCGGTGTCGACTTCGATCCCGACCAGCCGCCGCCACCGCCACCTGCCTATGCGCCGGTGGACGAGCCTGCGTTTCTGGAGGCATGCCGCCGCGACAATGGCCTGGGCGGTGCAGCAGCCGGGGCTGCCGTGGGCGGCCTGGCAGGCAATCGCATCGCCGGGCGCGGTGATAGCACGGGCGGCACATTGATCGGCGCGGGCGTCGGTGCGATCGCAGGGATGGTGATCGACAAGGCCGAAGATCGCGAGCGCTGCAAGCGGCTGCTCGCGGCCGAAGCTGCCGGGGGCAATGCCGTGCGCTACGCGCCACCGCCGCCACCTCCGGGCCTCCCTGCTTATGCGCCGCCTGCCGCTACCGGCTATGCGCAGCTCGATGACAGGACATTCCTGGAAATCTGTCGGCGCGACAACGGTGTAGGCGGCGCTGCGATCGGCGCGGGGCTTGGCGGTCTGGCGGGTAACCGCATAGCCGGGCGCGGCAATCGTACCGGAGGCACCCTGATCGGCGCAGGTGTCGGCGCGCTCGCCGGTATGCTGATCGACAAGGCCGAGGACCGCGAACGCTGCAAGCGCCTGCTGGCGCAGCAGCCGGTCGCACCGGGCCAGCCGGGTGGCTATCCGCCGCCGCCTCCGGGCTATTATTACTATTACCCGCCGCCGATCGTCACCACGGTCACGATCACCCCGGGCAGCTGCAACTGCAACGAGACCGTGGTCGTGACCGAAGAGGCGCCCGCGCACCCTGCTCCGGTGGTACATCACCGCAGCAAGAACGTGCGCGTCTATCGCAAGTGAGGCTCAGCTGCTGACCGGCGTGTCGACATAGCCGGTCAGTCCCCAGGGATCATAGGGGCCGAGCACCAGCTGCTCGAACGTTCCCATGCCGCGCTCGCCGTCGCTGGTGGTGACGCGGCAGAGGATTTGCACGTGCAGATTGCCCATGTCGGGGGCGAGCGGATCGAGCGCGGCGAGGTCGAAATCCTCGCGCTCCACCGCGAGCGCGCCATGATGGAGGCCATGGCCCCAGCGCGGGCAGGTATAGCCAAGGCCGCGCATCTGGAAGCGCTGCACCGGCTCGAACGTCACCATGAGCGGCCCACTATCGGTATCGATGCTGAGCTCGCCGCCCGCCGGCCATCGGGTGCCGGGATGATGACGGGTCGTCATGCGCGCAGCGGGGGTCTCGACAAAGCCGTCATGCGCCGCGCCATCGGGTGCGATCGCCGCACGGGTGTTCCACGGCGTGCCGCTGCGATGCGCGTTCACATGGAAGAACAGGCTGCGTCGCTCCAGATTGACTGGCGTCCATTGCCAGAAGAAGCACGGTTGGCGGCTGGCCGAATGCGGTTGCATGTCGGCGGCGCCCACTGGCCGCACCCCCCAACTGCGATCGCGGGTGCCGCTGCACTCCGATGCGAGCGCGATCCGCTCGCCATCGACCTCGATCCAGCCGGCATAATGGCCGTTCTGCGTCATCCGGGTATAATCCATGAAGGTGCGCGGGCCGTTGCGAAAGGTGAAGCGCGGCTCCTCGATCGGGAAGGCGCGACCGGTAAAGGTCAGTTCCGCCTTGATGCCTTCGCCATCGACATGCACGCGCAGCACACGGAGCGGTTCGATCACCTCGATCCGGATCGGGCCGACCTCCAGGTCCATCCGCTCCATGCCAAGTTCGCGCGAAGCATGAAGATTGTGCTGCATACCGTTGCGAATACAGGAAAAACTAGCATCTGCTATGTCAAGATGCGGGTAGACGCCGAACGCTAGCGCGAAAAATCCGCTGCCATCGGGGTTATAGCCGTTGAAGAAATAGCGGTCGTAGAAATTGCGGTCGGTTCCCGAATAGGCAATCGGCTCGGCCGTCTGGTGCAGAGGAAAATCATCACCTTTGGTCAGCATGTGCTTGCCTCCGAATGGTTTTCTGCCCAACGCAGCAAGGCGCCGATGCTGTCATGATCGAGCGCGAGGCTGCACGCGCCGCGCGCCATGGAAAGGAAATTGGCGTCGCCGCGCTCTGTGCGTTCGACAAAGGCGGCACTGAATACCGCAGTAGAAAGGCCCGACAGCGCGCCGATGCGATATTCGTCCCAGATCTGGGCGCGGTGGCGCGGCACGCCCAGCCGGGTCATCTCGGCGCAATACAGGTCGATCAACTGCGTCTCATGCGCATGTCGCAACTCGCTGCCGATGCCGGTTCCGAGAAAGTAGCCGAGATCGCTGGTCCCGCCGCCGGTGACGCAGGTCTGCCAGTCGACCACCGCCAGCGGCTCGGCACCCCCGCGGATGTCGAACAGCATGTTGTCGAGCCGATAGTCGCCATGGGTGATGCAGCGCGTCGATGGCGTGAAATGGAACCACGCGGCGCAATGCGTGGCCAGCTGTTCGCAGATATCGAGATATTCGGGCTCGATCTGTCCGGCATAGCGCTCGCGAAAAATGGCCTGGGCCCCGGGATAGGCGGAGATGATCCAGTCGCGCGCCGCAAGGTCAGGCAACAGCCAGTCCTCGTCGAGCAGCGGCAGGCCATCGGTGGACGCGTGGAGCAAGGCCGCCTCGCGCACCGCTGCCTCGGCCTCCGCCAGCGTGCACGAATGGAGCTGGTTGCCCACCCGGGCGGGGCCGAGATCCTCGAACAGCAGGATGAAATCGCATCCCGCCTCGTCGATCAGCGCGGCATAGACCCTTGGCACCCGCATCGGGATGTGCGGGGCGACGCACGCGTAGAAATTGACCTCACGCAGATAGAGCCGGAAATGCGCTGCCGTTGCGCGGCTGGTGGCATCGCGCGACGGCAGCTTTGCGGCAATGGATGTCGGCGCGTGCGGGGCAGGGCGATCATAGCCCAGAGTGATGCGCACGGTATCGCCGACCTGACCGGTGCCGATCGGCGCAATATCGATCGAGGTGATTTGCGCGCCGTGCAGCGCATCGCTCGCATCGAGCGTGGCCTGCAGCCACTCGCGGCTGATTTCTTCCGCTCGCGTGGGAAATCCCGGCATCGCTCTCCTTTCCACCGGATCGCGTCCGGCGTCTGTTTAATCGTACGATTAAACAAGCGAGGGCGAATTGCAATCCGTCAAATACGGGGGAGCGTGCAGGGGGGTGTCAGGCGAGTTCGCTCGCCAGCCGGGCCTGCATCTGGTGCACCATCGGGTGCATTGCCTGGATCTCTGCAAACCCGAGCCGATCGGCTTCGAGCGATCGTTCCAGTCGCACCAGGCGATCGAGAAGGTGCTGGGTCTCATAGACCAGCCGCTGCGCTTCGGCGGGGAGCCGGGCAACGACAAACGGGTCGCTGCTGCTGCATTTGCCCAGCGAGCGGCTGCGGCTGCGCAGTTGGTGCTCGGAAAGCTCGCCCGCGAAAAACGCCTTCTGGTTGAGCAGCCACGCGATCGAATGCATCAGCCGCGTGGTCACGCGCAGCGACTCGCACGACATGTCGATGCGGATTTCGTCCTGATCGGCGACGCCCTGCTGTTCGACGGTGAGCTCGAAATAGGAGCGGGCCTCGTCGGCGAGCACCATCGCTTCGACATAGAGCGACTCGACCAGCTTGGCCGTGAAGGGGGATTGAACGCTTTCCATTTGGCTTGTCTGCCAAATCTGCAAGGACATGCACAGATCAAAGACTTGGTTAACGCACGGTTACACCTTCGTGTGTCAACTCGGAACAATCGCCTCGTCGCGCGTGAACCGGTTCAGGCAATGATGTCGGGGATGAGATAGTCTTCGAGCATGGCGATCTGGTCGCGCAGCATCAGCTTGCGCTTCTTCAGCCGGGCAAGCTGCAGCATGTCAGGAGTGCCGCCGTTGCTCAGCGCAACGATGGCATGATCGAGATCGCGATGTTCGATGCGCAATGAGGCCAGCTTCTGCCGGACTTCTTCCTCTGTCACGCGCGCGCCCTTTCCCCACCACAGCCCGCCGCCGAAAACGGCGCAGAATCGCCATAGCGCAGGCGCGAGGCCTGCCGGTTATCGCGGTTATGGAATGTTTCGCCGCAATGCAAGCGCGCCTGTGCATAACCGCAAAGACAGGTCGGAAATTTTATGTTTAGATTGTCAGCCCACGATGAGAAGGCAACGAGTCGAAGGAGACATACATGCTGAACGACAGCCATACCGAAGCCCTCAAGGCCAAGCATGCTGGTATCGAACGGATGATCCACGACGAGGAGCGCAGGCCGGCACCCGACACTGCGCTGATCGCCAAACTCAAGAAGCAGAAACTGCGTATCAAGGAGGAAATCAGCCTGCATTGACCAGGCTGATCTGATCACCGCGGATGTCGGCCGGGGGGCCTGACGTCCGCAAAACCGCCCGGCGCGCCTGCAAGGTCCTGATGGACCGGGGGCAGAGCGCGCGTCGGGCGACGGTGGCTCCCGCTATCCGCGCTAGCGCAGGACGCTTAGCGGATCGACCAGTCGGACATCGTGCATCTGGTCGAGATAGGCTTCGTAATAGCCCTTGTGGGACAAGCCCACCACGGTGAGCATCCGCGCGCCCGGATAGCGGCCCAACACATCGCGCATGTTCGCGACCATGCGCAGGTTGCGCGTTTCCCAATAGCCCAGATACTGGCGGCCGAAGCCCTGCGGCGAGGGTTCGGCCAGCGCGGCCCCGAAATCCGACCGATAGACCAGCATCGGGCCGTCGGGAGCGTTATAGGCGCGGTAGAGATTCAGCAGACCGTCGGGCTGGTCCAGCCTGGCTTCGAGCGCGGTGCTCATGTCCTGACGAGTCTTGGAGGCCGGATTGTCCCAGGCTGTGGTAATCGCCTGTTCGAAGGCCTTGTTTTCCGCCGGGTCGTTGGGGCCCGGGGTATCGGCCGAATGGTCATCCACGCTCCATAGCCGCTCCAGCCCAAGCCTTGCCGCCAGCGCAGCAGCGATCTGGCAGGTCTCGTCCTTTCGCGTGAGCCGATTTTCGATCCATTGCGCCAGCGGCTCGGTCAGCCCGTCGCCCGCCTTGCGTTCTTCGGGAGGCAGGCGCAGCCACTGGACGACCGCCGAACCCGGCTCTCCCGCCGCGAGAAAGACCGCCGCAAGATGGCGCCGCTGGCCCGGCGTTGGCGCGGCCGGCCAGTCCGCCAGCAGCCGCTCAGCCTCGGCATTGGCAGCGGGCACATCCAGCCCGGTTGCTGCGGCAGCGGCTGCCGGGTCGAAGCAATAGATCTTCACCGTCTCGGCATAGCGCTGCGGGTAGCGGCGCAGGCTGTCGCATTGCAGGCCTGACAGGTTTTCGGTCGCGATCGCCATGGGTTTCCATGCTGCGAGGCGATCAAGCACGGGAGCGAGCAATGCGTTGAGCGCAGCAGCCGTGTATTGCTCGGGCAACCCGGAAAGATGCGGCGTGCCGAGCACGAGAACCTCGTTGGGTGCGCCCTGCGGCGGCCCTTTGAGCTCATGAGGGCGGAAGCTCGGGCGATAATCCTGCGCGGCAAGCGGCGCCGCGGCCAGGCCCATCGCGGCGACGATCGGCACGGCCCGTGCAAGGCCGGCAATGAATGGCAATGCAAAAGGCAAGATGTCCCCCGGAAATGCTGTGTATTGCCGTGTTGCTACACTGCACCAATCGCGCTGTCCATCGTCAAATCATCCCCCAAATCGGATGGAAGCCCGGATGGCGCGCCGTCGCGCTGCGTGCTAGACCCCCTTGCATGTCCGAAGCCCAGATCAACGCCACGCTCGCCGCCCGCAACATTCTCACCCGGCTTCACGATGTCATGGCCGCGCGCACCAACGCGCAGGCCAAGCTCAATCAAGTGGTCGACATCATCGGGGATTCGCTCAACAGCGAGGTGTGCTCGATCTATCTGTTGCGCGAAGGCGTGCTCGAGCTGTTCGCGACACGCGGTCTGAACCAGGAAGCGGTGCACGTCACCAAGCTGGCGCTCGGCCAGGGGCTGACGGGCACAATCGCAAAGAATGTCGAGACGCTGAACCTTGCCGAGGCGACCGCCCATCCGGACTTCCAGTATCGCCCCGAAACCGGCGAGGAAAAGTTCCACAGTTTCGCGGGTGTGCCGATCGTGCGGATGGAGCGGGCCGTGGGCGTGCTGTGCATCCAGCATGTCGAGCCGCGCCGCTATCTCGAGGTCGAGATCGAGGCGATGCAGACCGTGGCGATGGTGCTGTCCGAACTGATCGCCAATGCCGGGCTGGTCGATGCGCAGGCAGCGCTCGATGGGGGCGCCGAGCTCACCCATTCGCAGCGTGAAATGGGCTTCCCGCTCGTCGCGGGGCTCGCCAGCGGCAAGGCGGTCTTCCACCAGCCACGCATCACTATCGAACATGTCGTCGCCGAGGATGTCGAGGCCGAGCGCCAGCGCGTCTATTCCGCCTTTATCAAGATGCGCGAGCAGATCGACAAGATGGCGAGCCAGGCCGAGTTCGGCAAAGGCGGCGAGCATGACGAGGTGCTCGAGACCTACAAGATGTTCGCCTATGACGAAGGGTGGTCGCGGCGGATCAACGAGGCGATCGACAGCGGCCTGACCGCCGAGGCCGCGATCGAGCGCGTTCAGCAGCGTACCCGGATGCGGATGCGGCAGATCGACGACCCGCTGCTCGCCGACCGGATGCACGATCTGGAGGACCTCTCCAACCGGCTGCTGCGCATCGTCTCGGGCCAGATCGGCACGGCGGCGCAGATGGGGTTGCGCCAGGACACCATCCTGATCGCGCGCAATCTGGGCCCGGCCGAATTGCTCGAATATGACCGTCGGCGGCTGAAGGGCGTGATCCTGGAAGAGGGGTCGCTGACCGCGCATGTCACCATCGTCGCACGCGCGATGGGCATCCCGGTGATGGGCCGGATGCGGAACATCCTCCACCAGGTGCGGCAAGACGACCATCTGCTGATCGACACCAACGAGAATTCGGTGCTGATCCGGCCCGCGCCTCAGGTGATCGAGGCGTTCGAGGCCAAGTTCCTGCGCAGTCGCGAGAAGCAGGCCGCCTATGCCGCGCTGCGCGATGTCGAGCCACGTACCAAGGACGGGACGCGGGTCGACGTGCTGATCAATGCGGGTCTGCGTGACGATATCGCCCATCTCGCGGTGACGGGTGCGGACGGGGTGGGGCTGTTCCGCACCGAATTCCAGTTCCTTGTGTCCGCAACCCTGCCGCAGCGCGAGCGGCAATTGCGGTTGTACCGTGACGTGCTCGATGCCGCGGGCGAAAAGCCGGTCGTGTTCCGCACGGTTGATATCGGAGGTGACAAGTCGCTGCCCTATCTGCGCGAGGACGGGCCGGGCGAGGAAAATCCTGCCATGGGCTGGCGCGCGGTGCGCGTGGCGCTGGAGCGCGACGGATTGCTCAAGGTCCAGGCGCGCGCTCTGATCGAGGCGGCGGCCGGCAAGACGCTCAATGTCATGTTCCCCATGATCGCCGAACCCTGGGAGTTCGACGCGGCGCGCCAGGTGTTCGACGATCAGCTCGCCTTTCTCAAGGGGCGCAAGAAGCTGCTGCCTGATCGCATCCGCTTCGGGGCGATGCTCGAGGTGCCTGCGCTGGCCGAAACGCTCGACATATTGGGGCCAAAGATCGATTTCCTCTCGATCGGCACCAACGATCTCACGCAGTTCCTGCTCGCGGCGGACCGTGCGCATCCCAAGCTGGCGCAGCGCTATGACTGGATTTCGCCGGCCATCCTGCGCTTCATCCGCAGGGTCGTCAAAGCGGTCGAGCCCTATAATATCGACCTGACCGTCTGCGGCGAGATGGGCGGGCGGCAGCTTGAAGCGCTTGCACTTCTCGCGGTCGGCATTCGCCGGCTGTCGATCACCCCAGCTGCTGTCGGCCCGATCAAGGCCATGGTGCGCTCGCTCGACCTGCAGACCGCCACGGCCAAGATGGAAGAAATGCTGGCTTATCCGCCTACCAACATGCGGGAGGTGCTGCAGGATTGGGCAATGGCGCAGGGTGTGGAGCTCGGCTGACGCAACCCTTTTTGGTCAGCCATTTGCGACACGATCGTTACAACTGTTTTCAAGCCCGAATGGGTTAAGATTCCGCCAATTTCGTTGACTTCGGGGTTGGTTCATGGTTCTCCCGATATGGAGCCAACAGGATAACCGGGACGACCCGGATCGGGAGCGCAAACGTGTCTGACACGCCCTATAACGCAGGTGGTGCGTCATCCGAGGATGGCGCGACCACCGGGGATCTGTTTCCGCCCGCGCATGTCGGCGAGCGGCTGGCCTCTGCCCGTGTGGCGCGCAGCCTGACACTCAACGACATCGCCTCGCGCACCCGCATTCCCATGCGCCATCTCGAAGCGATGGAGGCGGGAAAGTTCGAAACGCTGCCAGGACGGACCTATGCGATCGGCTTCGGCAAGGCCTATGCGCGCGCGGTCGAACTTCCCGAAGAAGAGATTGCCCAGCAGATTCGCGAAGCGCTGGGTGGCGCATCGCACGTGCCGACCCGCGAGGTCACCCAGTTCGATCTCGACGAGCCGAGCAAGGTCCCGTCGGCAAAGCTGGCGCTGCTTGCGGCGGTGACCGGCGCGGTCATCCTGCTGGCCGGGTTCGGGATCTGGCGCAGCTATCTGTTCCCTGCGGCGAATGTCGAGGAACTTGCCCAGGCCGCCGATGCGGCCTCGGCGAGCGATGCCGCCCCTGCCAGGCGCAAGGCTGGAGGCACGGCGCCGTCCGCGCCTGCGGTCGATCCCAAGGCAGAGGTCGTGTTCACCGCCACCGAGGACAATATCTGGATCAAATTCTATGATGGCGAGGGCAAGCAGCTGATGCAGAAGCAGATGGCGCTTGGCGAGCAATATACGGTGCCGACCGACGCAGTGAATCCTCAGGTCTGGACCGGTCGCCCCGATGCATTCGAGATCACCGTGGGCGGGCGCACGGTGGCACCGCTCGGTACCTCCGAAGTTGCGGTCAAGGACGTGCCCGTGACGGCTGCCGCGCTGATGGCACGCCCGGCTGTTCCGGCAGCGACAGCCAGCCAGGAAAGCCGCAGCGCCAGTACAGAGGGCTGAGCAGCATCAGCGCTCTGGTCAACTGGCGTTCAGTGACGTCATGCCATCCAAATTCGTGCTCGCGCGGCTTTGACGAAAGCGGCGATCGCCCTATAGACCTTTTGTGCCTGACATCCGTTCGATCTGGAGCCTGACATGACGACCGCCCGCCTATCACCCGTAATTCCGCGCCGGATCGGCCTATCTGCCCGGATGCTCGCTGGCACGGTGATGGCAGCGCTGGTCGCCACCGCCAGTCCCGCTGCGGCGCAGGCCGCTCCGCTGGAACCGCGCGTCAAGAAGCTGGAATCGGAAATGCGCGCCGTGCAGCGCAAGGTCTTCCCGGGGGCCTCGGACCGGTTCTTCGAGCCCGAAATCGCAGCGCCGACCGCCACGCCGACCCCCAGCGGTGTTTCGGCGAGCGCGCCGCTGACCGACCTGCTGCAGCGCGTGGACACGCTGGAAACGCAGATCACCCGGCTGACCGCCCAGACCGAGGAAAATGGCTTCAAGATCGGTCAGCTCGAAAAGCGGCTCCTGCAGCTTGAGGAGCAGGCCAAGGCCGCCGCTGCTGCCGCCTCCGCAGCACCCGCACCGACGGCCGCTCCCGGCGCTCCGGGAGCAGGTGCCGCAACACCGCGTCCGGCCACGCCCGCGGCGGCGAGCGCTGCCGCTGCCGCCCCGAGCGCCGAACGCGTCGCCGCCGTCGCCAAGATCGAGAAGCCGCAAAGCGCCGATGCGGGCGAGGACGCCTATCTCTACGGTTATCGCCTATGGGAGGCGAAGTTCTTCCCCGAAGCGCAGGCGCAGCTGCGTTTCGCGCTGGAAAAACATCCCAAGCACAAGCGGTCGAGCTACACCCGCAACCTGCTCGGCCGGGCCTATCTCGACGACGGCAAGCCGAGCGCTGCCGCCAAGATGTTCGCCGAGAATTACGAAAAGGAACCCAAGGGCGATCGCGCCCCGGAAAGCCTGTATTTCCTCGGCGAATCGCTGATCAAGCTCAACGAGAAACCCAAGGCCTGTGTCGCCTTTACCGAGCTGGCCGAAGTCTATCCCGAAGTGGCGGCAGGGCGTCTGTCGGACCGGCTCGCTGCCGGGCGCCGCAATGCCGGATGCAAGTGACGCGGACCTGAATCGCGTCAGCGCGGCGCTCACCGCGCTGACGGGCGACAGCAAGGCGCATCTGCTGCTCGCCGTCTCTGGCGGGCCCGACAGCATGGCGCTGACCGATCTGGTCCGGCGCGGCTGGCTCGGACCGGTCAGTGCGGCGACCGTGGATCATGGTCTGCGCCCCGAAAGCGCCGATGAGGCGGAGATGGTGGCGCGGTTTTGCGCCTCGACCGGCATGACGCATGCCGTACTCCGCCCCGACCAGCCGATAACGGGAAGCCTGCAATCGGCGGCGCGCGCTGCGCGCTATGCATTGCTCGCTGCGCATGCCGATGCGATCGGCGCGGCCTTTATCGTCACTGCGCACCATGCCGACGACCAGCTCGAAACCATGCTGATGCGGCTTGCCCGCGGCAGCGGGGTGGATGGCCTGGCCGGGGTGCGCGCGCGCAACGCCCGGACCGTGCGTCCGCTGCTGGGCTTTCGCAAGACAGAGCTGGTCGCGCATTGCGAGCGTCACGCGATTCCTTTTGCCTGCGACCCCAGCAACGCCAATCCCGATTTCGACCGCGTCAGGATGCGCGAAGCGCTGCAGGGTCTTGACGTCATAGATCCGCTGATGGCGGTGCGGTCGGCGGGCGCGCTGGCCGAAGCAGGCGAGGCGCTCGATTGGATTGCGTCGCGCGAGGCCGAGACCGTAATTGTCGGCGATTTCAACGGAATCCGGGTGGTGCAGACCGCTTTCCCGCCTGCGCTGCTGCGCCGCCTGATGCTGATCGCGCTGGACCGCGTGCAACCGGGAATTGCCGTGCGCGGACCCGCGCTCGACCGGCTATTCGATACGCTGACAGGCGGAGGGCAGGGGATGATCGGCGATGTCTTGTGCGGGCCCGCGGCGGATGGCCGGGGCTGGCATTTGCGCCCCGCTCCGCCACGCAGCGCTTCGACCGGGGGTTCTGCGCCAGAATAATGTCGATCGCACGCCAAAGCGCGGGCGGATTATATTGTCATTCAGGATTAGCAGCCTATCTTGATCATGGTTTATGGCTGCAAAGGCTTTGAGATGAACGACGATCAGGATCCCGGTTCGAACCAGAACGGCTGGATGAAGAACATGCTCATCTGGGCAGGGGTCATCATCGGCCTGCTCGTGGTCGTGTCGCTCATCGATACGCGCGGCTCGGCCGATCGCGGCAGTTCGATCAGCTATTCGACTTTCCGCGACCGCGTGGCCGATGGTCAGGTCAAGAATGTCGTGATCTCGTCCGATCGCGTGACCGGCACCTATGTCAACGACGAGGCCTTCTCTGCAGTTCGCGTCGAGAACGACCCGACGCTGATCCCGCTGCTCGAGGAAAAGGGCGTCGACTATAGCGGCAAGGCGATCGAACAGCCCAGCCTGCTGGTCGCGATCCTGTTCCAGTCGCTTCCCTTCATCCTGATCATCGCCATCGCGTTTTTCGTCCTGCGCCAGGTGCAGAAGGGCGGCGGGGCGAGCGGCGCGATGGGCTTTGGCAAATCCAAGGCCAAGCTGCTCACCGAAAAGGCCGGCAAGGTCACCTTTGCCGATGTGGCCGGTATCGACGAAGCTCGCGAGGAACTGCAGGAAATCGTCGAGTTCCTGCGCGATCCCAGCAAGTTTGCGCGGCTCGGCGGACAGATTCCCAAGGGTGCGCTGCTGGTCGGCTCGCCCGGTACCGGCAAGACGCTGCTCGCACGCGCGATCGCGGGTGAGGCAGGCGTTCCCTTCTTCACTATTTCGGGCTCGGACTTTGTCGAAATGTTCGTCGGCGTCGGCGCCAGCCGCGTGCGCGACATGTTCGAACAGGCCAAGAAGAACGCGCCATGCATCGTGTTCATCGACGAAATCGACGCCGTGGGCCGCCATCGCGGATCGGGCCTCGGCAATTCGAACGACGAGCGCGAGCAGACGCTGAACCAGTTGCTGGTCGAGATGGACGGTTTCGAGGCCAATGAGGGCATCATCATCATCGCGGCGACCAACCGTCCCGATGTGCTCGACCCTGCGCTGCTGCGCCCAGGCCGCTTCGACCGCCAGGTCGTTGTGCCGGTGCCCGATATCGAGGGCCGCGAGAAGATTCTGCAGGTGCACATGAAGAAGGTGCCGCTGGCACCCGATGTCAACGCGCGCGTCATCGCGCGCGGTACGCCCGGTTTTTCGGGCGCGGACCTTGCGAATTTGGTCAATGAGGCTGCGCTGCTGGCTGCGCGGCGTGGCAAGCGCCTGGTCGCGATGAGCGAGTTCGAAGCTGCCAAGGACAAGGTCATGATGGGTGCCGAGCGCAAGTCCATGGTGATGACCGAGGACGAAAAGCGCATGACCGCCTATCACGAGGCAGGCCACGCGATCGTCGCGGTGCACGAGCCCGCATCCGATCCGATCCACAAGGCGACCATCATCCCGCGCGGTCGCGCGCTGGGCATGGTCATGCGTCTGCCCGAGCGCGACGTGTACAGCTATCATCGCGACAAGATGTATGCGAACCTCGCTGTCTCGATGGGCGGCCGCGTCGCCGAGGAAGTGATCTTTGGCTATGACAAGGTCTCTTCGGGCGCGAGTGGCGACATCCAGTATGCGACCAAGCTGGCGCGCGACATGGTCACCAAATGGGGCATGTCGGATGAACTCGGTCCTCTGCAGTATGAAGAGCAGTCGGAAGGCTATCTCGGCTATGGTCAGTCTCAGCGGCTGATGATGTCGGACGAGACTGCTCGCAAGATCGATGCGGAAATCCGCAAGGTCGTCGATCAGGGCTATGACCGCGCCAAGCAGGTGCTGAGCGACCATGTCGACCAGCTCCATACGCTGGCCCAGGCTCTGCTCGAGTACGAGACGCTGAGCGGCGACGAGATCAAGGAACTGCTCGACAGCGGCAAGCTCGACCGGCCCGATGGCAGCAAGGCCAAGCCCGATGTCGCGCCGGGTATCGGTGCGGTCATCCCCCGCGCAGGCAAGCGCAAGGGGCCGTTCCACGATCCCAAGCCGCAGGGCGCCTGATCGAGCCCGAGCGGGTCGGGCAAGGCCGACAGCGTGGGTATTGCTAGAACTCTGATGACGGCGCTGGCGCTTCAGGCACCGGCGCCGTCATTGCATCCGGCCACCCCGTCGATCGAGACCGTGCGCGATTTCCTCACTGCAGCAGAGGCCCTTATGGCGAAAGGAGCAGACGGGGTAAGGACTCCCGAAGCGGACGCGGTACGGCAGGCCGTGCAGGACGCCGCCAGGGCCTATCGTGCCACGCTCGCGGAGAGCGCCAGCCGCGGCGAAGCGGCGCCCAGTTGCCCTCCACCGCCTGGCCAGGCACAGCTTACCATTCCCGATCTGATCGGTGACTTTCAGGCTTTCCCGGACGCCAATCGCGACATGCCCGTCACCACCGCCTTTGCGCTGGTCATGACCTTGCGTTATCCTTGCGCTGCGGCGCAGAAATGAGGTCATTGGCCATTCATCAGGCAATGATAGACAGGCTGCGAGATCATGGAGGGAGCATGGGCATGAAGCGGGGCATTCAGGCGGGCATTCTTGCAGCGGTGGTGATGCTGTCGACCGGAGCGGCATCGGAAATGACCGTGGGCGAGTTTCTGGCGGGAATGAAAAAGGCCGAAAGCATGGGCCCGGCTGCCTTGCTCTCAAGCGACGTGCGCGCCTTGCGGGCAGAGTCGGACCGGGTACGCGAACTGTATGTGGCCGACATTACCCGGCAGAAAAAGGCGGGCGGCAAGATGCACAGCTGCCCACCGGCCAGCGATCGCCCGAAGATGACCGGCGAGGAACTGCGCGTCTATCTCAGCAGCCTTCCTCCGTCGGCGCAGAAAAAGCCGTTTCGGGTCGCGGTCTATGACCTGATGAAGAAGAAATTCCCCTGCAAGTGATGCGAGGCGGCAATCGCCCCCCGGCTTTGCGGCGCGGAGGGCGATGAAGCTCAGGCGGCGAGAAAGCCTTCGAGCCGCCCGCGAATGATCTGCTCGGCCTCGGCCATGATACGGTCGATCAGCTCCTTGCAGGTGGGGATATCGTGGATCAGGCCGGCGACCATGCCGCAGCTCCACGCGCCTGCATCCATATCGCCTTCCATCATGATCCGGGGGTAGACGCCCGCGACCTGCTCGATGATGTCGGTGAACTGAAGGTCCTTGCCCTTTTCCTTCTCGATCACCAGCAGCTTCTCGACTGCCTCGTTGGTCAGCACGCGCTCGGTATTGCGCAGCGGGCGCATCACCAGCCGGGTGTCGAGCTCGGATGCGGCCACGATCGCCTGTTTCACGTTTTCGTGCACCGGGGCTTCTTTGGTGGCGATGAAGCGCGTGCCCATGTTGATCCCATCGGCGCCCATGGCGAGCGATGCGACCAGCGAACGTGCATCGGCCTGGCCGCCCGAGGCGACGAAGGGAATGTCGAGCTCGTCGGCGGCGCGGGGCAGCAGGATCATGTTGGGCACATCGTCCTCGCCCGGATGGCCGCCGCATTCGAAGCCATCGACCGAGACCGCATCGCAGCCGATCGCCTGGGCCTTGAGCGCGTGGCGCACGCTGGTGCACTTGTGGATCACCTTGACGCCCGCGTCCTTGAGATAGGGCAGCACCGATTGCGGATTGTTGCCCGCGGTCTCCACCGCCTTGACGCCGTTCTCGATGATGACGCGCACATAACCGGGATAATCGGGCGCGGTGAGCACGGGCAGGAAGGTCAGGTTCACGCCGAACGGCTTGTCGGTCATCGCCTTGCACTTCTTGATCTCGGCATCGAGATCTTGCGGAGTCTTCTGCGTAAGCCCGGTGATGATGCCGAGCCCGCCCGCGTTCGACACCGCTGCGGCCAGTTCGGCAAAGCCGACATAGTGCATGCCGCCCTGGATGATCGGATGCTCGATACCGAACAGCTCGGTGATGCGGGTCTTCATGAGGCTCTCTCCTTTATCTTTGTGATTCGGGGCAGATCAGACGAACAGGGCGACCGATTGCATCGCGGTCATCACCGGTTCGAGCCTGCTGTTCCATACCGTCATGTACTGGCTTGCCGCGCCATGATGCGCGTGGTGTGTGACCGATTCGAGCAGCCACCAGCCATTCACGGTCTCGGGTGCGTCGGTGAGCAGGTTGACCTGCCAGTTCATGCTGCTCACCGGCCCCGCAACATCCATCAGCCCCATGGCCGAGGGCGGCAGTCCATCGCCGATGGCGAGCAATTCGGTCATCGGATCGAGCCCGTCGCGCTCGGCCAAGCGGTGCCAGTTGGCGAGGCGCGGCGTGTTCATGCCCAGTTCGAGCCGCTTTTCGGGATATTCCATTTGCGACGTGAAGAATTCGGGCGGGCCGCTTCGCGTCGTGCCTTCTGCAGGCGGTGGCGCGACGTCCGGGCGGTGGACGCCTTCGAACTCGATCTTGCTCTCGCGCTTGCTCATGAAGATGAAGGTGCCGATAAAGCCGAGGCCCTCGGCGCTGCGGATCTTTACTTCGACAAAGGCGGTGTTGCGCCCGCGGCGCAAGAGGTCGGTCGAGATCGTCAGTTCGCCTGCCAGCGGGCCAACGAACGCAACCTGGGCAGAGCGCAGCGGCGGTGCATCGGGCACGGTCAGCCGCGCGGCATGATGCGCGAGCGCGGAGGACAGGCCGCCATAGCAGGTCCGCCCCTGCATCCAGCACGGAGCGACGGAAACGGTCCAGCCATTGTCGGCGCGGACAAACGAAGCGAGGGTCTGAGCGAGATTCATCGCGCGATTAAGACCAGAGATTCCGGCGCGAATCCACCGGAAATTTGCCGATAATCGGCTGCCGCTACGGATCGCTGGATGTCAGGGAAGGGGAAGGCTGGTGGGCGTAGGAAGGATTGAACTTCCGACCCCTGCGATGTCAACACAGTGCTCTACCACTGAGCTATACGCCCACGCTTTAGCCTTGCTGCCGGTGCTGTGCGCCGCGGCAAGGGCGGTCCATTACAAAGAGCTTGGCACTCGTGCAAGCGGTAAATGATGCCGCTCGCCGATTATTGCCTCAGAGGCTCTGCGCGAAGGTACCGCGCGAGAAGACGCGGTCGACTTCCAGCACCAGATCCTTGAGGTGGAAGGGCTTGGAGAGCACCCGCGCGCTCGGCGCGGCCTGCTCGGCCTTGAGTGTGACCGCCGCGAATCCGGTGATGAACATGACCTTGGTGTTGGGTGAAATGCGCCCGCAATGCTGGGCCAGTTCGATCCCGTCCATTTCGGGCATCACGATATCGGTCAGCAGCAGATCGAAATGCTCGTCCTGCAGCAGCGGCAGTGCCGCCGTGCCACGATCTACCGAGACGACCTCATAATCGGCCTTTTCCAGTGCACGCTGCAGATAGGTCCGCATGGCTGCATCGTCTTCCGCCAGCAAAATCCGCAACATCGCCACTGTCCTCCATGGAAGCTGTCCGGACCTTGTATGCCGCAGGCAGTTAAGATTTTCCAGCCAACCGGATACCTTGTTTGCACGATGCCCCGAAGCAGGACAGCGACTGGAGCGGAAGTAAACGCAGGCTGGCAGCGGCCGTTGCATGGCCTGCGCCTTTGACTTGGCCGACGCTTTGGCGCATGCCCTTGCGCCATGGACGACGCGCCCAGCCAAGCCGCGATGCCATCGCGCCATTTCAGCCTGGAAGGGGTGGAAAGCGCGCGGCTGCCGGTTCTGGTCGCGGTTCCGCATGCCGGGCGCGACTATCCCGACGAAATTTTGCAGAATTCGCGCGTCGCACCCGAGATCCTGGAGCGACTCGAAGATCGGCATGCCGACATGCTGCTGCCCGATCTTGTGAAGCTGGGATGTCCTACCCTGGTCGCGCATGCCGCGCGCGCCTGGATCGACCTCAATCGCGCGCCGAGCGAAATCGATCCGCAGATGGTCGCGGACGCACCACGTACTGCCTTTGCCCAGCCTAGCGCCAAGGTGCGCGGCGGCCTGGGGCTGGTGCCGCGCCGTCTGGCCGACCATGGGGAACTCTGGCGCCGGCCCTTTGCGCAATCGGCGATCGCCGGGCGGATCGCGCAGCTGCATGATCCCTATCACCGCACGCTCGGCCAGGCGCTGGCGAGCCTCAAGGCGCGATTCGGCTGTGCGCTGCTGATCGACCTTCACTCCATGCCGCCGCTGCGGCCCGAAGGCCCGGCCAGACCGCCGCAGATCGTGCTTGGTGACCGGTTCGGGCGATCGGCCGACGGGGCTCTGTGCGATCTGGCGCTGAGGACTATGGCGCGGTCGGGATTCGAGGTCGCGCTCAACCATCCCTATGCCGGCGGCTATGTGCTCGATCGGCACGGACGTCCTGCAAGGGGAATCCATGCGCTGCAGGTCGAGATCGACCGCACCCTCTATCTTGCAGCGGATCTCAAGCAGCCAGGGCTGGGTCTTGCCCGGGTCAGCGCTGCGCTGGCGCATCTCGTCGGCACCCTGGCGCAGGATTTGCTGCGCAGCGATCGCGGTCCCGACCTCGCCATCGCCGCCGAATAACCTGCTGAATTCATGAAAAAACCGCCTCGTGACGGATCACGAGGCGGCCAAGGTTTAGGGAGGAGGTGCACTAGTGCACCTGTCGGAATGCGAAAGGGGGGGAAGCATCCCGACACCCATAATCTAGGACAATCGCTGGCCGACTTCAATGGCTGGAACGGTAAAATTTCTGCCCATGCGAATATTCTTGCTAATGCGAGCGAGTCGCAATAACCTGAGCCAGTCGCTGCGATGAAGCGCGGCGACGGCAAAGCGAAGGAGTGGTCATGGGCTTTTGGTGGCAAGACATGCTGGATCGACCAGCCGAACTGGGATCTGCAACGCTGGTCGAGGCAAGGCTGGTCGTGGCGCTCAGAATTGCGGTGTTCGCGCACAAGTCCGGCACCGACCCCGCGCCGCACGTCGCGGCAAGGCTGGGCAGTACCGCGCTGTCCAACCAGCTGTCGCTGGTTGTCGAGGCGATGGGCCAGGCCTGGCCAGAACCGTTCTGCGTTTCTCGCCCGTGCTGCGCACGGCTCTCGCCCGATGAGACAATGTTTGTCGCGATGGTGCGCAGCGCCGCGCGCGGCAATCGCGCTGCCTTCGACCGGCAGACGCGCGAGATGCTCGGCGAGGATGCACGCAACCTCATCTACAACCTGATGTGGCAGATGGGCAGGATGGTCGCTGCGGACGCGTGAGGTGCCTGGTCAGCCGGTCTCATTGACATAGCTGCGGATGAATTCGGCGATGGCATGGAAACCGTCGCTGAATGCCGCGCCGGTGCGCCACAGGGCTGCGATCGAGCGGCGTGCATTCCATCCGGCAATGTCGAGCGTTGCCACGACTTCCGCCGCCTGAGTTTCGGCGGCCATATAGCGTTCCGGCAGCAGTGCCAGGCCGATGCCCGAGCCCACCATCTGGCGGATGCTGTCGAGGCTGGTGCCTTCGTAGTCGTGGAGGATGTGTGCGCCGACCTGCTCGCAGATGTCGCGCGTCTGCCGGTGGAAATGGTGACGCCGGTCAAGCGTCAGAAAACCTTCGCCCTTGAGTGCCTCCGCCGGGATATTCTTCTGCCCGGCCAACCGGTGATCGGGCGGCGCGATGACGAACATCCGTTCGCTGAACAGCGGCTCGACCACGATTCCCGTCGCATCGACCGGCATCGGACACAGCATCATGTCGAGCTCGCCGCGCATCACCTGCCGGACCTGATCGTCGGGAATGCCTTCGCGGATGTGCAGGCGCAGGTCGGGCTGTTCGCGGTGCAGCCCGGCCACGATTGCGGGCATCAGATAGGGGCCAAGCGTCGGGGTCACGCCGAAGCGCAAGGTGCCGCCGATGCCCTTGCCTGCGCGCCGCGCGAGGTCGGAAAGGTCGCGTACCTGGACAAGGATGCCGCGCGCGCGTGCCGCTATGTCGCGCCCCAATGGGGTAAGCTGGACGTCCTGGCCGCTGCGGTCGATCAGCGATGCACCCAGCCGCGCCTCCAGCGTGCGCAGCTGCTGGCTGAGCGTCGGCTGCGAAACATGGACCGCAAAGGCCGCCCGTCCGAAATGGCGGTGGTCGTCCAGCGCGACCAGATATTGCAATTGGCGAAGACTAGGCATGTGCGACCCCCTGTTCGATAGAGAATGTCTATCGAATCATCGTCGTCCTTTCAAATGGAAACAATGATACGTTGTGCCATATACCATGCACAACAAGCAGCGGAGCAAACCCCTCCCCGAACCGCTCCAACCCAACTGCTTGAAAGATGCCGCAGCTTGAACGGACACCCCAAAGCTGCGGATAGGGTGGTGCATCGGTCCGCCGAGGTCGCAGCTTAGCCTCCGATGCGCCACCCGCCTATCTCGCCGGTGCAGGCCGGGCCTCGGGGTGCTTGTCCTCCCTCCGCAATCTGTTAGCCTCTACCCAATCGCGCGACCGGTACAGCCGGCGTGCCATCCTTGGGAGGGGACGTCATGCGGCAATTGCAGGGCATGGACGCATCGTTCGTCGCGCTGGAGCAGCGCAACGCGCCGATGCATATCGGATCGATCCTGATCTACGATCCGTCGACAGCACCCGGCGGGTTCGTCCGGTTCAAGGATATCCTGGCCTTTTTTGAATCGCGCATGCACCTGTCGCAGACGATGCGGCAACGGCTGGTCAAGGTCCCGCTCAATCTCGATTATCCCTATTGGATCGAGGACCCGGATTTCGATCTCGAATATCATGTGCGCCATGTCGCGCTGCCCAAGCCGGGCGACTGGCGGCAGCTGTGCATCCAGGCGGCGCGCATCTTCTCGCGCCCGCTCGATCTCACGCGCCCGCCCTGGGAGTTCTGCGTGGTCGAGGGGCTCGACAATATCGAGGGCGTGCCCAAGGGCAGCTTCGCGATGATCACCAAAGTGCACCATGCCGCGATCGACGGCATGTCGGGGATCGATCTGATGGATGCGCTGCACACGCTGCGCCCCGGCGATCCGCCGCCGCCGGCCTCCAGGGCATGGCGACCCGATCGCGTGCCCGATCCGCTGGGGCTGTTCCTCAAGGGTTATGCGCGGGCCTGGCTCAACCCCTGGCGGCAGACCGGGGTGATCGCCAAGGCGGCGCCGGGGCTGTACCGCGCCGCCAAGGGGCTGGTGACCAGCGAGTTCAGCCTCAATCCGGCGATCTCCGCACCGCGCACGCGCTTCAACGTTCCGGTTTCGCCCAACCGGGTGGTCGAGGGACGCACGTTCACGCTGGCTGACGTCAAGGCGCTGCGAGCGCTGTCGCCCGGCTGCAAGATCAATGACGTGTTCCTCGCGATCATCGGCGGCGGCCTGCACCGCTATCTCAAGGCGCATGACGAACTGCCCGAGGCGAGCCTGACCGCCATGGCGCCAATCTCCGTGCGCGCGGAGAAGGAAAAGAACACCATGGGCAACCAGGTGTCGGCGATGGTCGTGCCGCTGGGCAGCCATATCGCCGATCCGGTCGCTCGGCTTGCCTATGTGCATGAGCAGACGATCCAGTCCAAGGCGATGACCGATGCGCTTGGCGCGCGGCAGATGACCGAGATGAGCAAAGTCTCGCCGGCGCTGTTCATGGCACTGGGGGCGCAGCTCTACACCCGGCTGGGCCTCGCCAATTACGTCAAGCCGCCGTTCAGCACGGTCGTCACCAACGTGCCCGGCCCGCCGGTGCCGATCTATTCAACCGGCGCAAAGATGATCAGCATGCACGGTCTGCTGTGCCTCACCGACGGTCTGGCGCTCGGCCATGTCGTGCAGAGCTATGTCGACCAGGCGACGATCGGATTTACCGCCTGTCGCAAGGCGATGCCCGATCCCGAATTCTACTCCCAATGCCTGCAGGCCTCGTTCAAAGAGCTCATGGCGGCTTTGGCATCGGGTGGGTCCGAAGCGGCCGAGAAGCCTGCGGCGAAGCGCAAGGGGAAGAGCAAGGCAGCCGCGTCAGCGTGATTGCGCTGGCATTTGCGGAGCGCAGCTCCATATTGTGTGACAGATCGGAGACTTCATGACCGCTACCGCTGCTTCTGCCAATCCGAGTGCCGCGAGGCCGCCGCACCTTTTCTGGACCCTCAGCGAGGGGCGTGCCCTGGTCGAACTCGGCGCATTCTATGCCTTGCGCGGCCCGCTTGCGATGCTGCCGCGGGGTGATGGGCACAGCGTGCTGGTGCTTCCGGGCTTTCTCGCGAGCGACCGGTCGACCAAGCCGATGCGCGATCTGCTGAAGAGCCTTGGCTATGACGCGCATGGCTGGGACATGGGCCGCAATATCCGGATCGACAATGCGCGCGAGGCGCAGATGAACGATCTGCTCGATCGCATCCATGCGAGCTCGGGCCGCAAGGTCTCCATCATCGGCTGGAGCCTGGGCGGCGTGTTCGCGCGCGAGATCGCCAAGAACGCGCCGGACAAGGTGCGACAGGTGATCTCGCTCGGCAGTCCGATCTCGAACGATCGCGGCCATACCAACGCGCGCCGCCTGTTCGAGCGGCTGAATGGTCCCGAGCCCGAGCCTCTGCAGGCCGGTCGCTTCCGCAATCTCGACGAAGCGCCGCCGGTGCCGACCACCTCGATCCTGAGCAAGACCGACGGCATCGTCGCCTGGCGCGGATCGGTGCAGAAGCCCGGCCCGCAGACCGACAATATCAAGGTTCTCGCCAGCCATTGCGGCCTCGGCGTCAATCCGATGGTGATGTACGCGATCGCCGACCGTCTGGCGCAGGCCGAGGACGCCTGGCAGCCTTTCGACCGCTCGGGCTGGCGCGGGCTGCTGTTCGGGTCAGTCAAGGCGGACTGAGCTTAGCGCCTCACTCCGATCAGCTGTTCCGCCGCCAGCCGCCCGGTCTGCGCCGCGCCGTTCATATAGCCAGTGTGCGCATCGGAAAGATGCTCGCCTGCAAACAGGATCGGGCCGGAGGGCAGGGGCGGGGTGACCGTGCCGTCTTCTTCCTCCACCCAGAAATGCCGGGCAAAACGGGTGAGCTGGCCCGGCAGGAAGCGCGAATAGGCACCTTGCGCGAACGGGTCCATCGCCCACGCGGTGCGGCGGACGCTTCGCGCGGATAGGCCGGGCACGGCGGGCGCGATCTCGCGTTCGCAAACGCGGACCATGGCTTCCGGCGAGAGGTCGGCCAGGCCTGAGGTCTGGTTGCCGCCGAAGAACCAGGTGAGCACGCCCGCCGGGACTTCATCCTGCCCCGCGCTCGCGCCCCAGAATTCGCTGAACAGCCCCGGATCGCCGCCGGTACGTGCGGCCCAGGCTGCACCGCCCGCCCCGGTGACCGGCTCCCATGGGCGCGTGGCATAGCCGGCGTTGATCTTCTCGTTGCGCCCGCAGCTCAGCTCGCGCGTCAGCGCCAGCCAGGGGGCGGGGAGCGTGTCGCCGAAATCGATGCTGCGCAGCACCTGCGCGGGCACGGTGACGATGACGCGGTCTGCGATGATCACCGCGCCATTGGCAAAGCGCAGCTCCACCGCCTTGCCCTCGCGCCGAACGCTGAGCAGGGCATGGCCGGTCCTTATCCGTTCCATCAGCGGCGCAGCCAGCGCGCGCGGGATGGTCGAGGAGCCGCCCGCGAGGCTGTAGCGCTCGTCGCTGCCCGAAATGAGGGCTACACGGTCGGTATCGATCGCGGGAAGGTTGAAGAACAGCTCGAGCGCCGAGACATCGTCCGGCTCCGATCCGAATTCGGTGCGGATCGTCGCCTCGATCAGCGCCCGTGCGCGGGGGCTTGCCGCGGCCCCGGCGGCATCGAGATACTGCCGCACCGACATCGTGTCGAACCGCGCGCCATGGGTGTCGAAATCCTCGTCCACCAGCGCGGCGTCTGCAGCGATGCGCGTGGCCAGCGGGCGGAATTCGGCGATTAGATCGGCCTCGGTCACCGCCTTGCCATCGACCACGAACACCTCGTGCGTCACCATCGCGCCGCGATCGATCAGACCGATGTCGAAGCGCTTGGCCAGCGCCAGGATATCGGCATGGTTGGTGTTCACCAGATGCGCGCCGTCCTCGACATAGAGTCCCGGTTCGGGCAGTCCGCTTGATGTCAGGACGCGTCCGCCGACACGCCCGCGCGCCTCGTAGATGGTCGCATCGAAACCGGCGGCGACCAGCCGATCGAGCGCGACCAATCCGGCGAGCCCCGCTCCGATGATCGCGATGCGGCTGCGCTTGCTGATCCTGGCTTCTGCAGGTTCGACCAGGGAAGGGGGCAGGCCCATTGCGGCAATACCGGCGAGCACCTGCCGTCGGTCCAGCCCCGGCCCGGATTTATGGATGGTATCGGGCGCGGCCTTGGCCAGCAGTCCCCAGACAAAACCCGTTCCGCGCATATGCCGTGCCTCCCCCTGCAGACGCTACGGAAGGTGAGGGTGATCCCAACGCCGCGTAGCGTCAAGATTAATGGCAGATTGGGCAAATCGGGCTGGACATTGGTGCGGCGCACCCCAAATGACGCGCACCAAAAGGGAGCGCGCATGTTTCACAGTCTCTGGGCTCAGCTGGCCCTTGCCATGTCGGCACTCGCCGGCACCGCCGCACTTGCAGACGCGCGGCGCATGCGGCGCACCAATTTCGACCAAGTTGGCTTCATGCCGTGGACCAGCATCTCGATGCTGGCGATCACCGGCGCAATCATTTCGGCCGCCCTTGCGCTGAAGGGTCTCTGATTAGAGACAGGCCTCGAGAAACGCCTGTTCGAAGCCAAACTGGCGCGCCTTTTCCAGCGTATAGGGGCGCAGACCCGTCGAGCGATATTCGCCGATGATCTTGCCGTCGCTGCCTTCGTCCAGATATTCGAACTTGAACAGTTCCTGGGTGACGATGACCTCGCCCTCCATGCCGATCACCTCGGTAACGTTGGTCACGCGGCGGGAACCGTCGCGCAGACGCTTGACCTGGACGATGATGTCGACCGACTCGGCGATCTGGCGGCTGATGGCTTCCTTGGGAATCTTGATGTCGCCCATCAGGATCATGTTCTCCATACGGCCGAGCGCCTCGCGCGGGCTGTTGGCGTGGAGCGTACACATCGATCCGTCGTGACCGGTGTTCATCGCGGCGAGCAGGTCGAAGCACTCCGCGCCACGAATTTCGCCCAGGATGATCCGGTCGGGGCGCATACGCAGCGCGTTCTTGACGAGATCGCCGATGCTGATCGCGCCCTTGCCCTCGAGGTTCGGCGGGCGCGTTTCCAGCGGCAGCCAATGCGGCTGCTGCAAGCGCAGTTCGGCCGCGTCCTCGATGGTCAGCACGCGCTCGCCCGGATCGATCATCTTCGACAGCGCGTTGAGCATGGTGGTTTTACCCGAACCGGTACCGCCTGAGATGACGATGTTGAAACGGCAGGCACCCGCAATCTTGAGCGCGGTCGCCATCTTTTCCGACATCGCGCCCCAATCCTTCAGATTGTCGAGCGTGATCGGCTTTTCGGAGAACTTACGAATGGAGATCGCGGTGCCGCGGAGCGACAAGGGCGGGATGATGACGTTGACGCGGCTGCCGTCCTTGAGGCGGGCGTCAGCGAGCGGCGTCGTCTGGTCAATGCGGCGACCGACCTGGTTGACGATCCGCTGCGCGATCTGCAGCAGATGTTCCTCGTCGCGGAACTGGATCGGCGCGATCTGCAGCTTGCCCTTCTTTTCGATATAGGTCTGCTCGGGGCCGTTCACCATGATGTCGGTGATCTCGGGATCGTTGAGCAGTTCCTCGAGCGGCCCGAAGCCGAGCAACTCGTCGATCAGCACCTTTTCCAGCGCGAACTGCTCGCGCCGGTTGAGGGTGAGCTTGAGCTCGGCGAGCACCTCGAGGATGATCGGGCGGAATTCCTCGGCCAGCTCGTCCTTGGTCAGCGTGGCAGCAGCTTCCGGGTCGACGCGTTCGAGCAGGCGCGGCAGCACCTGTTCCTTGATCTTGTGGACCGACGCTTCGAACCCTTCGACCTTGGGGCCGGTGTCCGCGACCGAGTTGGCGCGATCCGAAAGGCGCGTCATCGCGTCGTTCAGTGCGGCGCTCTCCGGCGTCATGTCGATCATGTCGAGACCGGGCAGATCGACGCTATCGAGGTCGGGGAACTGATCGCCACCCATGTCGAGCGACAGGCCCAGCCGCGCTTCGGGCGGCGGGGTGGGGGCACCCCCCTTCATCGGGCGGGCGACGCCAAAGCTCGGCCGTGCGCCGGGCCCCATCTGTCCAATCCCATTCTTTCTGCCAAAAGCGCTCATGGTGACCGATTTTCCCGGATTGTGTCGGTGGCAGCCGGAAGCCGCCTGATATCTCATGGTGAATAGCCCGGAAACTTTGACAATGTCCTAACAGGCGACGCTGTCGGACCCTTGCCTTGGGGCGACTGCCCCGTTGGTGCTTGCATCCGTGCCAATATTGGGCATTAAGCCGGGCAAAAGTTAACAACCCACCAGCAGGCGCGACGACTTGGCCGAAAATACGACGAACGCCGAGAAGAGCGATGCTGCAAGCCGCCATCGCGGCGCGGGAATGCTGTTTGCGCTGCTCGGCTTTGCACTGCTTTCCTGCGGCGATGGGCTGATCAAGTCGACCGCAGGCCAATGGCCGGGCATGGCGGTGGCGGCACTGCGCTTCACGCTGGGTGCGATCGGGCTGGGACTGGTGCTGCTGATCCGGGAGGGGCCGCAAGGTTTCCGTTTTCCGCGACCCAAGGTGCAGCTGGCGCGGGGCTTCTTTCTTGCCGGGGCGACGGTCACCTTTTTCTCCAGCATCTTCCTGATGCCGCTCGCCACTGCGACCTCGATCCAGTTCATGGCGCCGCTGCTCACAGCGGTGATCTCCTCGATCCTCTACAAGGAACGCTTGAGCCCGGGGAGATGGGTGGCGACGCTGATCGCCTTTGTCGGCGTGATGATCGTGCTCAGGCCCAGCTTTGCCGATCTGGGCCCTGCGGCGCTGCTGCCGCTTGCCGCCGCGTTCGGGATGAGCGGGCTGATGATGAGCAATGCGCGCGCTGCCGGATCGGGCAGTGTGCTGCTGATGCAGTTTCTGGTCGCCGCCGTCGCCGCGCCGCTGCTTATCCTCTACGCCGTGCTGGGGCATCTGTCGGGCATGCCCTCGCTGCACATCGGCTGGCCGAGCTGGTATGTCGTGATCGTCTGTGCCACCGTGGCCGTATCGGCCAGCTTCAGCCACATGTTCGTGTATCTAGCCACCGCGCGCAGCTCGGCGGCGACCGTGGCGCCGATGGTCTATGTCCAGATCATCGTTGCCATCGCGATCGGCGTGGTCTTCTATCGCGACTATCCCGATCTCGTCGCACTGGCCGGTACCGGGGTGATCATCGCGAGCGGAATCTATCTGCTGCGCGACGGACGCAGATAGGGAAGGGCGATCATGGCGCTGACGGGTTGGATCATCGGGCTGGCGATGCAGATGGCAAGCCTGCCTGCTCCGCCGCCGCTGCCCTGCTGGATCGAGGGCCGCTGGGTGTCAGAAGAGGCGGACGGACGCTGGACCGAGGAGAACTGGACCGGCTGTCGCGCCGAGACGATGCTCGGTACCGGTCGCGGCGGACGTGGTGGCGAGATCACCACCTATGAATTCATGCGCATCGCGCGCAACGAGAATGGCGACCTGATGTTCTACGGCGCGCCGTTCGGCAACCCGGCAGCAGCGTTTCGCGCGGTCAAGGGTGGCCCGGCGGAGATCGTGTTCGTCAACGCCAACCACGAATATCCGCAACGCATCCGCTACTGGATGCAAGGCGACATGCTGATGGCCGAGGCAAGCATGCGCGATGGCAGCAAACCGCAGGCTTGGCGGTACAAGCGGATCAAGTAGCGACGGGCACGGACTTCGTCATTCCCGCGCCAGCGGGAATCCCGCTCTTTCTTCAACGTCGCGTCAGAAGCGGGACCCCCCGCCTTCGCGGGGGTGACGGTAAAGCTTTGTGTTTGAATGTCTAAAATCAGCCCGAGACGCGCTCGGCCAGGATCGTCAGACCCTTCTCGTTGACCTCGGCAAAGCCGCCCTCGATCGCGATCGTCTCGGGCTGCGCGCCATCGCTCTTGTAGATCGAGACCAGGCCGTCGCGGACCATCGACATCAGCGGCGCATGGCCTTCGAGCACGCCGAACTCGCCCTCAGCGCCGGGCACGACGACCATGTGGACCGCTTCGGAGCGGACCAGCTTTTCGGGGGTGACGAGTTCAAAATGCAGTGCCATTTCAACTTCCTTTAAGCCCTCTCCCCTTGAGGGGAGAGGGTTGGGAGAGGGGAGGTGCGCAAGGGTGCCGCCCCTCTCAACTTCGGCTAGCGAGCAAGCTCGCAAGCCTCCGTATCTCTCCCCTGAAGGGGAGAGAGCATTTGCAGATTAAGCCGCTTCTGCCAGCGTCTTGGCCTTTTCGATGGCCTCGTCGATGCCGCCGACCATGTAGAAGGCTGCTTCGGGCAGATGGTCATATTCGCCATCGACCACGGCCTTGAAGCTCTTCACGGTGTCTTCCAGCGAGACGAACTTGCCGGGGATGCCGGTGAACACTTCGGCCACGTGGAAGGGCTGCGACAGGAACTTCTGGATCTTGCGCGCGCGGGCGACGGTGAGCTTGTCCTCTTCCGAAAGCTCGTCCATCCCCAGAATGGCGATGATGTCCTGCAGCGACTTGTACTTCTGCAGCGTCGACTGGACCGCACGGGCGGTTTCGTAATGCTCGACGCCGACGACGCGGGGCTCGAGAACGCGGCTGGTCGAATCGAGCGGGTCCACCGCCGGATAGATGCCGAGTTCCGAGATCGCGCGGTTGAGCACGGTCGTCGCGTCAAGGTGCGCGAACGAGGTGGCGGGCGCCGGGTCGGTCAAGTCGTCCGCGGGCACGTAGATCGCCTGCACCGAGGTGATCGAACCCTTGTTGGTCGAAGTGATGCGCTCCTGCAGCGCGCCCATGTCGGTCGACAGGGTCGGCTGATAGCCCACGGCCGAAGGAATACGGCCGAGCAGCGCCGACACTTCCGAACCCGCCTGGGTGAAGCGGAAGATGTTGTCGACGAAGAACAGCACGTCCTGGCCTTCCTGGTCGCGGAAATATTCCGCGATGGTCAGACCCGACAGCGCGACGCGGGCGCGGGCACCCGGGGGCTCGTTCATCTGGCCATAGACCAGCGCCACCTTCGAACCTTCGCTGATCGCGTTGCCATCGGCGTCCTTGGCGATAACGCCGGCGTCGAGGAATTCGTGATAGAGGTCGTTGCCCTCGCGGGTACGCTCACCCACGCCGGCGAACACCGAGGTACCACCATGGCCCTTGGCGATGTTGTTGATCAGTTCCTGGATGAGCACGGTCTTGCCCACGCCGGCACCGCCGAACAGGCCGATCTTGCCGCCCTTGGCATAGGGGGCGAGCAGGTCGATGACCTTGATGCCGGTGACCAGAATTTCCGATTCGGTCGACTGGTCGACGAATTCGGGAGCCTTGGCGTGGATGGGGGCCGAGGCCTTCGCGTTGATCGGACCGCGCTCGTCGATCGGCTCGCCGACCACGTTCATGATGCGGCCGAGCGTTTCGGGACCCACGGGCATGCGGATCTGCGCGCCGGTATCAGTGACGTTCTGGCCGCGAACCAGGCCGTCGGTGCCGTCCATGGCGATGCAGCGCACGGTGTTTTCACCCAGGTGCTGGGCGACTTCGAGCACCAGACGCTGGCCGTTGTTCTCGGTTTCCAGCGCGTTCAGAATGGCGGGGATTTCGCCGTCAAAGGTCACGTCGACGACCGCGCCGATAACCTGGCTGATCTTGCCGATATTGTTGGTGGTTGCCATGAGCTGTTTCCTGCTTTCGGACGGTTAGAGGGCTTCGGCGCCCGAGATGATTTCAACGAGTTCGGTGGTGATCGCGGCCTGGCGGCTGCGGTTATATTCGATGGTGAGCCGGTTGATGAGGTCGCCCGCGTTGCGCGTCGCGTTATCCATCGCGGTCATCGAGGCACCCTGTTCCGACGCGGCGTTTTCGAGCAGCGCGCCGAAGATCTGCGTCGTGACGTTGCGCGGCAGCAGCTCGGCGAGGATTTCCTCCTCATCCGGCTCGTATTCCACAGCCGCTTCGCTGGCGACAGCATCGCCCGCCGGAATGGCGACGGGGATGATCTGACGGCCGACAGGCTCCTGCAGCAGCGCCGAACGGAACTTGCTGTAGAACAGATGGGCGACGTCGAACTCGCCCTTTTCATACATTGCGATCAGTTCGGCCGAAATCGCCTGCGCTTCGGCAAAGCCCTGATTTTTCAGCGCGGTGGTGTCGAAATAGCGCACGATCTGCTTGGGATATTCGCGGATGATCATGCCGCGGCCCTTGCGACCGACGAGATAGAACAGCACGGTCTTGCCCGCCGCTTCCAGCTCGCGCGCCTTCAGCTTGGCGGCCTTGACGATGTTCGAGTTGAACGCGCCGCACAGACCGCGATCCGACGAGGTCACGATCAGCAGATGGACCTGGTCCTTGCCGGTGCCGGCGAGCAGCTTCGGGCTCGAGTCGCTGATCGAGATCTTCGACGCCAGCGAGGCCATCACGCGCTCAAGCCGCTCGGAATACGGGCGCGCAGCTTCGGCCGCGGCCTGCGCCTTGCGCAGCTTGGCGGATGCCACCATCTGCTTGGCCTTGGTGATCTTCTGGGTCGACTTGACCGAGGCGATCCGGCCCTTGAGTTCTTTCAGACTGGCCATTCTTGTCCTTCCACTCCCTCTCCCCTTCAGGGGGGAGGGTCGGGGAGGGGGGACCATGCACCGCTGGCGCGGCAGCCCCTCTCCCAACCCTCTCCCCTCAAGGAGAGAGGGCTATGTGATATCAAGCAAACGTCTTCGCGAACGCGTCCAGCGCAGCCTTGAGGCCAGCCTTGGCATCGTCGCCCAGATCCTTGGTTTCGCGGATCGTGGCGAGCAAGTCGGCATGGTCGGTGCGCAGGAAGCTCAGCATCGCGGCTTCATATTCGTTCACCCGGTTGACCGGCAGCGCATCGAGATAGCCGTTGGTGCCGGCGAAGATCGAGGCAGTCTGCTCTTCGAACGGCAGCGGGCTGAACTGCGGCTGCTTGAGCAGCTCGGTCAGGCGCTGGCCGCGGTTGAGCAGCTTCTGGGTCGAAGCGTCGAGGTCCGAACCGAACTGGGCGAACGCGGCCATTTCGCGATACTGCGCGAGCTCGAGCTTGATCGAGCCCGACACCTTCTTCATCGCCTTGGTCTGAGCCGCCGATCCCACGCGCGACACCGACAGGCCGACGTTGATGGCCGGACGGATGCCCTGGTAGAACAGGTTGGTTTCAAGGAAGATCTGGCCGTCGGTGATTGAGATCACGTTGGTCGGAATATAGGCCGACACGTCGCCCGCCTGGGTTTCGATGATCGGAAGCGCGGTCAGTGAGCCCGAGCCGTTGGCCGAGTTCATCTTCGCGGCGCGCTCCAGCAGGCGCGAGTGGAGATAGAACACGTCGCCGGGATAGGCTTCGCGGCCCGGAGGACGACGCAGCAGCAGCGACATCTGGCGATAGGCAACGGCCTGCTTCGACAGATCGTCATAGACGATCAGCGCGTGCATGCCGTTGTCGCGGAAATATTCGCCCATGGTGCAGCCGGTATACGGTGCCAGGAACTGAAGCGGAGCCGGTTCCGAAGCGGTCGCGGCGACGACGATGGTATATTCCATCGCGCCCGATTCCTCGAGCTGACGCACGATCTGCGCCACGGTCGAACGCTTCTGGCCGATGGCGACATAGATGCAGTACAGCTTCTTGCCTTCATCGTCGCCGGCATTGGCGCCCTTCTGGTTGATGAAGGTGTCGATCGCGACGGCGGTCTTGCCGGTCTGACGGTCACCGATGATCAGCTCGCGCTGGCCGCGGCCGACGGGAACGAGCGCGTCGATCGCCTTGAGGCCGGTCTGCACGGGTTCGTGCACCGAGGTGCGCGGGATGATACCCGGTGCCTTGGTTTCGACGCGCATGCGCTTTTCGGCGACGATCGGGCCCTTGCCGTCGATCGGGTTGCCGAGACCATCGACCACGCGGCCCAGCAGGCCCTTGCCGACGGGCACGTCCACGATGGTGCCGGTGCGCTTGACGACATCGCCTTCCTTGATCTCGGCGTCCGAGCCGAAGATCACGACGCCGACATTGTCGGCTTCGAGGTTGAGCGCCATGCCCTGCACGCCGTTCGAGAACTCGACCATTTCACCGGCCTGAACGTTGTCGAGGCCGTGGATGCGCGCGATGCCGTCGCCGACGCTCAGCACGCTGCCCACTTCGGACACTTGCGCATCCGTGCCAAAATTGGCGATCTGATCCTTGATAACCTTGGAGATTTCTGCGGCACGAATGTCCATGAGAATGTTAGCCTTTCATCGCTTGGCTGAGCGTGTTGAGACGGGTCTTGATGCTGGAATCGATCATCTGGCTGCCCATGCGGACAATCAGGCCGCCCAGGATGGACGGATCGACTTTCGCGGTGATCTTGATGCTGCGACCGGCGCGGTCCTTCAGCTGCTTGCGGATTTCGTCGAGCTGCGCTTCCGAAAGCGGGAAGGCCGATGTGACTTCGGCGGTAACTTCTCCGCGATGGGCGGCAACGAGCTGGTCGAAGGCGGCGAGGATCGACGAAAGCTGGCCCAGGCGACGGTTGGTCGCCAGCACACCGAGCAGGTTGCCGGTCATCTTGTCGAGCTTGATCGTTTCGGCGAGCGAGGCGACGATCTTCTCGGCCGCGGCGCGGCTGATCGTCTGGCTCTTGGTCAGCGCAGCGAAATCTTCCGACTCGTTCAGCGCGGCGCGCAGCGTCGCGACGCTGGTTTCGACTTCGGCAAGCTGCTTTTCGTCGCGCGCGAGCGAAAAGAGCGCCGAGGCGTAACGCCCTGCCAGACTGGCCTGTATCCCGCCGGAAATGTCCACGCGAATGCTTTCCCTTGCCGTTATGATATTGCGTCAGGCGCTGGGCGGGAGACGCCAGCCTCCCTCACCTGTCGGCGCGGCGGTTAGCACTCATATTGCTGCATTGCAAGACGCCCGGCAAACATCGGGTCCAGCCGGTCTTCCCCCGCAAAAAATGGGGATTTTTTGCTTCAACGTGAAGGCGGCGTTTACCAAATTTTCGCATCGGGCGGGCATGAGGCCAGCATGGCATTTTGTCTTAGGCCAACCATGGAATCGCCTTGCCGATGCGGAAAATTCAAGATTTGCGCTCTGATCTGTCCAAGGGCTTTGCGAGCATGGGCGTGGAAGCCAAGGTTCGCTTCAGCCTGACGGCCATGCTTGCCATGCTCGCGCTGCTGGCCTTTGTGGCGATCGGTGTGGTTGGCGTCACCCAGTATACGACGCGCCATCTGGTAACGGCTCGCATCCAGCCGACGATGCAGATGCAGTCCCTGGGTGATGGCTATCGCGAGACAATGCGCCTTGCGACCAAGGTGCGCTGGGGCCTAATAAGCGGCAAGGAGGCATTGATCGAGCTGGATGCGCGCAAGCGCCGGATTACCGGCGACTGGAAGCGGATAGAAGACGGTGCGTTCGGCCATGAATTCCCGAAGAGGATTGTCCAGCTGCGCCGCGCAAGGGTGCCGGCTGACGGCGCTATCGACGAGTTGCGCAGGCAGATCGTGGCTTTCAACCGTCACGGCAGGCGTGTCGATCCGCCGGTAGCGCTGCATCGACAGATCGATCCTCTGCTGGCCCAAAGCCAGGCCGCCGTTACCGAAATGCGCGGCCTTGCGCGGACCACCCTGGTGTGGCTGAACGTCATCCAGATCGCAGCGCTGATCTTCTGTTCGCTGCTGATGCTGGGTGCCGGGCTGTTCGTGCGCTGGTGCATCGGCTATGCCATGCGCGATTTTCTGGTGCCGTTGGTGGCGCTGGCGCAATATGCGCTGCCGGAAAGGCGCAACAGCGTGAAAGCCCATGATCTCGGGCTGCGCCGGCGCGATGAGATCGGCGCCATTGCCCGCGCCATTCACCGTTCGCACGGCAAGGCCGAGCGGGCGCTCAAGGCCGAGCAGGAACGACGGCTGGCCGAACTCAAGCTCCAGCGCGAGCAGCTTCAGTGGCAGGAGGAACGCCATCGCCGCGCGGTGACGATCGATGCGCTGTTCGCGAGCTACGAGGCCAAGCTCTCCGAATTGTCCGAGCAGCTCGCCAAGGCGGCGAACGGCATGCGCGAAGGTGCGCAGGACATGCAGCGCAACGCTGCGCAGCATCAGACCTTCAGCCAGAATTTCGCCGACCGGGCAACCCGCGCAGCCGAATCGATGAAGGTCATAGACCGCCATGGACGCCGGCTGCAGCAGACGGGTGGGGGCGTGCGTGAACTCGTCGCCGACAGTTCGCGCAACATCTATGACGCGCATCATGCCAGCCGCCTGAGCCGCGAGACGGCAGACCAGCTTCACGAGGTCGCTGGCGAAATTTCTGGTATTCTCGCGATGATCACGCATATCGCCAAGCAGACCAACCTGCTGGCGCTGAACGCGACGATCGAGGCCGCGCGTGCGGGCGAGGCCGGTCGGGGTTTTGCCGTCGTGGCGCAGGAGGTGAAGAATCTTGCCAGCCAGACTCAGGCAGCAGCGGCGCTGGTCGAACAACGCCTCGGCAGCGTTTCGGCGATGACCCAGCAAGTGTCGCATGCGGTCAATTCGGTGGACGGGCATGTCGACATGATCCGACACAATGCGGATCGGATCGACGAGGCCGTGAGCGAGCAGCATGACGCCAGCCGGGATATCCTTGATGCGCTCCGCTCGCTGATGACCAATGGGGACGAGGTGATGGATCAGATCGCCGAGCTGACGGACAAGTCGGCTTATGCCAATCTCTCGGCCGAGGCGCTGAGCCAGACAGCCGAAGCGGTCGCGCGCCAATCGCAGGAGTTGCGCGAACAGATGCGGCAATTGGCTCAGGCAGTGCGAGCGGCGTGATCGCCGCTTTGACCGCATGAAGCGGGACGCGCCGAAAATCCGCTCTCGATAGGACTGCAGACATCCCATTCACACGGAGATGTTCGATGACCTACCGCATAGCTGGCCTGCCGCCAGCCGACTTCCTGCCGCTGTTCGCGCTATCCGATGCCGAGCTTGCTCAGCACCGCGCCGTGCGCGTCACTGCGAGCCAGCATCCCGGCTATCCCTGCCGCGTAACGCTCCGCGATGCGCCGGTGGGCGAGGAACTGATCCTGCTCCACCATGTCAGCCATGATGTCGCGACGCCCTATCGCAGCGCCTTTGCGATCTATGTCAGTCAGGCCGACATTGCGGCAGATTGTCGGGAGGTTCTTCCGCCGGTGATGCAGGGGCGGTCTTTGGGACTGCGCGGGTTCGATGCAGCGGGAATGCTGCGCGATGCCAGGCTCGCGCCCCCCGGTGAGGCCGATGCGGGCATCCGCGATCTGTTCGGCGATCCGGAGATCGCCTATATCCACGCCCACAACGCGGCACATGGCTGCTTTGTGGCGAGGGTGGACCGGGCATGAGCGGGCTGATCGATCTGGACGAGGATGCGGCCTGGGCTGCCGTTCTGCGCCGCGACCGCAGCCATGACGGGCGCTTCGTCACCGGCGTGCTCAGCACCGGCATCTATTGCCGCCCATCATGCGCTGCGCGGCATCCTGCGCGCGCCAATGTCCGTTTCTTCGCCGATGGCGCTGCCGCCAGAGCCGCTGGCTTGCGCGCGTGCAAGCGCTGCCTGCCCGATGATGTCGCGCGCGATGAGACGGCGGTGCTCACCGCGATCCGCGCGATCCGCGCGAGCGAGGAGCCACTGGCCTTGGCGTCGCTGGCGGCCGAATGCGGTTATTCGCCCGCGCATTTCCAGCGCGTGTTTACCCGGCATACCGGCCTGTCGCCCAGCGCCTATGCCCGAGCACTGCGCACCGAGCGCGCCCGCGACGCGCTGAGCGGCAGCGAGCGGGTGGTCGATGCGATCTACGAAGCAGGGTTCAGTGCGCCGTCGCGCTTTTACGATTCGATGAAGGGACGGATGGGGATGGAACCAAGCGTCTGGAAGAATGGCGGGCAGGGGGTGCTGATCCACTGGACCCAGGCGGCTACCTCGCTGGGCCGCATGCTGGTCGCCTGGACCGACAAGGGGGTGTGCCGCCTGTCGTTCGAGGAAGAGGCCGAGGCGCTGGCCAGGCGCTTTCCTGCGGCCGAGCTGAAAGCGGCGGGCGAGGAAGCGGCGCAATTCGTCTCCGCGATCGTCGCCGAGGTGGAAAGCCCGCGCACCGGCGCCGAGATACCGGTCGATGTACGCGGTACCGCGTTCCAGGAAGCGGTGTGGAAGGCGCTGTCCGACATTCCGCCGGGCGAGACACGCAGCTATGCGCAGATTGCGGCCAGCATCGGCAAGCCCGCAGCGGTGCGCGCGGTGGGATCGGCCTGCGGGGCGAACCCGGTCGCGGTGCTGATTCCCTGCCACCGCGCGCTGCGCACCGATGGCACGCTGGGGGGCTATGCCTATGGCCTGGGCATCAAGACCGAACTGCTCAAGCGCGAAGGCGAGTGACCCGCCGCAAGCTCATTCCTTGGGCTTGGCCCCAGGCTTGAGCGTGCAGCTATAGGTCAGCACCTCGTTGGGCTGTGCCGGCAGCGCTTGGCGCAGCGCCTTCTGCATGTCCTCCAGCTCGGCCATGCGATCGGGCTCGGCGGTGCAGCTCTTGTCCGCATAGCGCGCACGGATCTTGCGGGCGTTGTTCATCGCGTCGAGTCCGAGCTGGAAATTCTCGGTGCGGAATTCGCGCGTGTCGGGGCTGAACTGGTTGATCGCGACCAGCTGGTCCTCGTTGCGCACGAACACCCGCGTCCAGCCGTCGACATCCTGCCCGTACTGCGTGCGATTGTTGACGCAGCCGCTCGCGGTCCAGGCGATTTCGACCGGATCGGGGCTGGACGTGGTGATCTTGCTGCGCTCGGGAACGATCCGGCACATATAGGTGCCGTCGCGACTGGCCGCGAGCTCGTCCTTGCCTCCCAGTTCCTTCTTCACCATTGCAAGGGCAATATCTTCGGCCTTGTTGAAGCCGGGCCGCAGCACAAAGATCAGGACTGCCGTCAGCGCGAGCGCGCCCGTGGCCCCGGCGGCGATCTTGCGCCGCTCCATCTCGCCGCGATCGTGCAACACCCAGGTCGCGCCGCTTGCCAGCCCGGCCAGAACCAGGAACAAAGCGGCAAAGGCGATATGGTTCTCGCGCGCGCTGATTACCGCATGTTCGGCATCGCGCAGTGCGCGCTCTTCCAGATCGCGCCGCTCGGCCTTCTCGGTCAGTGCCTTTTCGCGCGCCGCTTCGGCAGCCTCGGCCGACCGCTCGCGCTCTTCCGCAGACAACTCGGCGACCGAACGGCAGGGGGAATCGGCCAGCTGATAATCGGCCTTGGCCGAACGCAGGAAGCCGAGCACCTCGCGGTTGGAAACGGCGAAGCCATATTCGGCATCATTGCCGTCGGACAGCGAGCCGAAGCTGTTCACCCCGACCGCGCGGCCGCACATATCGACCAGCGGGCCGCCGCTATTGCCCTTGGCCAGCGCAGCGGTATGCAGGATCGTGTCGAAATCCCGAGTGGTCCTGCCGCCGGAAACCACGCCTGGCGCCTTGACCGGGGCCATGGGCGCGATCGTCTCGCGCGCATCGAGCCCCTGCGCGCGGTCCACAGCTGCCGGATAGCCTATCGCCATCACCGAAGCCCCATCGTCGAGCGGCGTCTGCAGCAAGGCGAGGGCAGGCAGGCGGCCGCGTTCCAGCTGGATCAGCGCGAGGTCGTTGCGCGGCGATAATGCCACGAGACGGCCACCATAGGTGGTGGTGCCCTCGGACGGGATGATGCCGATGCGGATGCTGGCATCCTCGCGCAGCGGGGCGACCAGATGGGCATTGGTGATGATCTTGTCCGGCGCGACGGCAAAGCCGCTGCCATGGCCGACATAGAAGGTCTCGCCATCTTCCTCCGCGACCAGCACGACGCGCACGACAGAGCGGCTGGCGGCCTGGATATCGGCGGGATCGGCGGCGAGCGGCACGGCGACGAGCGCCGCACATGCGGCGATCAGCAGGACGATAAAGCGCATCGGGTTCATGAGGAGAACCTCATAGCGCTGCTGTCAGACAAAGCTATAGGGATCGACGTCCACCGCCACGCGCACGCCCGGAGCCCAGCGCATCGGCTGCAGCCACTCGCGGATGATCCGCTGCATCTCGACATTGCGCCTGGCATGGACGAGCAGCCGGAATCGATGCCGTCCGCGCAGCAGCGAGAGCGGGGCAGGGGCGGGGCCATAGACGGCAAAGCCATCGTGCTCGGGCGCGACGGCCCCGGCCTGGCGCGCCGCCTCGTGGGCTTCGGCATGGTCTTCGGACGAGATGATGATGGCCGCCAGCCTGCCGAACGGCGGCACGTTCGCATCGCGCCGCGCCTGGGTTTCGGCGGCATAGAAGGCCTCGCGGTCGCCCTGGACGAGCGCGTCGATTACCGGCGCCTCGGGATGGCGGGTCTGGATGAAGACCTCGCCAGGCTTTGCGGCGCGGCCCGCGCGGCCGGCCACCTGCGCGATCTGCTGGAAGGTGCGCTCGCCCGCGCGCAGATCGCCGCCTTCCAGGCCGATGTCCGCATCGATCACCCCGACCAGTGTCAGGTCGGGAAAGTGATAGCCCTTGGTGACCAGCTGGGTGCCGATGATGACGTCGATCGCTCTTGCCTCGACCTGTGCGACGAACTCGGCGGCCTTTTCGGGCGACCAGATGGTATCCGATGTCACGATCGCCCGGCGTGCCTCGGGCATCAGCGCGGCGACCTCGTCGGCGATCCGCTCGACGCCAGGGCCGCAAGCGACCAGGCAATCGGTCTCGCCGCATTCGGGGCAGGCGCTGGGCGAGGGCTCGGCATGGCCGCAATGATGGCAGGCGAGCCGCCCGGACAGGCGGTGATCGACCATCCAGGCGCTGCAATTGGGGCATTTGAACCGGTGGCCGCAATGGCGGCACAACGTCAGCGGGGCATAGCCGCGCCGGTTGAGGAACAGCAGCGACTGTTCGCCCCGCGCCAACCGTTCCTGCATCGCCTCGAGCAGCGGCGGCGCGATCCACTGGTTGCGGGGCGGCGGGTTCTGCGTCAGGTCGATCAAGCCGATGCGCGGCAGCTGCGCGCCGCCATAGCGGTGGGTAAGGGTAAGCGGCTCATAGCGTCCCGCCTCGGCCATCACCCGGCTTTCGAGCGCAGGCGTCGCGCTCGAAAGCACGACCGGGCAGCCCTCGAACCGCCCGCGCATCACCGCGACATCGCGCGCATTGTAGCGCACGCCGTCCTCCTGCTTGAAGCTGGTCTCGTGCGCCTCGTCGACGATGATGACGCCGAGATTCGCATAAGGCAGGAACAGCGCCGAGCGTGCGCCGACGACGATCTTCGCGTCGCCGCTGATGATCGCGTTCCATGCGCGCCGCCGTTCGGTCTGCTTCAGGCCCGAATGCCATGGCACCGGCGCGGCCCCGAAGCGCGCCTCGATGCGGGTGAGGAAAGGCTGAGTCAGCGCAATTTCGGGGAGCAGCAACAGTGTCTGCTTGTTCTGTCGAAGCGCTTCGGCGACAGCTTCGAAATAGACCTCGGTCTTGCCTGATCCGGTAACGCCGTCGAGCAGGAAGGGCATCGGTTCGGCGTTGCGGACTGCCTCGGCAAGCCGGTCGGCAGCTGCCTGCTGTTCATCGTTGAGGGCAGGCACGATATGGTCAGGATCCGGGCGCGGCCAGGGGCGGTCGTTCGGTACCTCCACCGCCTCGAACGCGCCCGAGGTCACCAGCGAGCGGATCACCCCTTCGGACACCTCCGCCAGCGCGGCCAGCTCGCGTACCGTCGCCTGCTCTCCGGCCAGCCTGTCATAGACCTGCTGACGCTGCGGCGTCATGCGGGCAGGGGGCTCGCCGGTCAGCCGATATTCGGTGATCGACCGGCCGGGCCCGAGCAGCGATCCGCTAGGCAGCGCCATTCGCGCGACCGCGGCAGGGCTGGCAAAATAATAATCTGCGGTCCATTCGATCAGGCGGCGCAGGGCTTGCGACAATGGCGGCATGTCATAGCGCGCGAGCACCGGGCGCAAGCGGCTCGCCTCGATCTCCTCGGCGCCGAAAGCGCCAGCATCCCAGACGATACCATCGATCCGGCGCGGCCCCAGCGGCACCTGCACCACGCTGCCGACGGGGAGGTCCATGCCCGCAGGCACGCTGTAATCGAACGGGCCGACCGCCGAGTTGAACAGGAGAACGCGGACGCGAGTCATCATGCCATCCCAGATAGGGATTCGGGCGGCTAACGCATAGCTTTGGTTACTTCACCCAGCCCAGGCCGATCGTCTCGTAGATCTCGCGGTCCTCGTCCCAGCCTTCCTGTACCTTGACGTGCAGGAACAGATGGACGGGAACGCCGAGCACCTTTGACAGCTCTGCGCGCGCGCGTTCGCCGATTTCCTTGATCCGCGCACCGCCCTTGCCCAGCACGATCGCGCGCTGGGTGTCCCGCGCGACGAGGATCTGCTGGTGGATCTCGATCGAGCCGTCCTTGCGGGTGATATACTTTTCGGGGACCACCGCGCTGGCATAAGGCAGTTCGGCGTGGAGCTGGTTGAACAGCTGCTCGCGTGTGATCTCGGTGGCGAGCAGGCGCTCGCTGGCGTCGGAAACCTGGTCTTCCGGGAAATGCCACTGGCCTTCGGGCATCGCAGCGGCAAGCCAGGCCTTGAGTTCCTCGACCCCATCGCCGGTCAGCGCGCTGATGAAGAACACTTCATCAAACCCGCCCGCCGCGTGCAGATGCTGCGCCTGGACCAGCAGCTTGTCCTTGGCGGCGATATCGACCTTGTTGAGCACCAGGATCTTGCGCTCGGGCCGCATCGCGACCTGCTCGACCAGTCGCTCGAGCCGGTCGGAGCGCTTGGCCTTGGCATCGACGACCAGTGCGATCACGTCTGCGCCGTCCGATCCTTCCCAGGCGGCATTGACCATCGCGCGATCGAAGCGGCGATCGGGATCGAAAATTCCGGGCGTATCGACCAGCATGATCTGCGCCGGGCCTGCCAGCGCGATGCCCAGCAGCCGGGTGCGCGTGGTCTGCGCCTTGGGGCTGGTGATCGCGACCTTCTGCCCGACCAGCTGATTCACCAGGGTCGATTTGCCCGCATTGGGTGCACCGAGCACCGCGACAAGGCCGCAGCGGGTGGGATTGGTATCTTCGCTCATCGTCCATGCTCCGCGAGAAACTGTTTTGCGGCCAGCGTTTCGGCCTCCTGCTTGCTGGTGCCGGTGGCCTCGGCGATGCCCAGCCCCTTGATCTCGACCTGCACGGTAAAGCGCAAATCATGGTCAGGCCCCGACTTGCGCAACAGCGTATAGACCGGGGTCTTGCGATTGCGCGCGGCGGCCCATTCCTGCAGCTCGGACTTGGGATGGCGCGGCGCTTCGCTGATCGCGCCGATCCGGTCGGCCCAGTGCCGCTCGACAAACGCGCGCGCGACCGAAAGACCCCCATCGATATAGAGCGCGCCGATCAGCGCCTCGACCACATCGCCCAGGATGTTCGTGCTGCCCGCGCCGCCATCGTCGCGCGCCTGCTTGCCCAGCCGGATCAGCGGGCCGAGGTTACACGCGCGGGCGATCTGCGCGCAGCTTTCGCGCGAGACCAGCCGGTTGAGAAAGGCCGACATCTGCCCCTCGGCCGCCTTGGGAAAGCGCGTGTAGAGCAGTTCCGCGATCACCATGCCCAGGACGCGATCGCCCAGAAACTCGAGCCGCTGATAATCGGGAGTCACCCCCGTACTGCCATGGGTCAGCGCCTGGACGAACAGGGCAGGTTGGCGCGGCTTGTAATCGAGGATGGGCAGCAGCGCCGCAAGGTCTGGCTCAGCGCTCAAAAGCCTTCCCCGATGCGGTCCCAGCGCGCGGCGGAGAACCAGGTCCAGGGCAGGAACCAGCTCGCCGAGCCATCGGTCGAGAACACCGTGACCAGCGCGCGGCCGACCAGATATTTCTGCGGTACGATGCCGATGCCCTGGCCTTCGACGGCGGGAAAACGGCTGTCGAGGCTGTTGTCGCGATTGTCGCCCATCAGGAACATGTGACCTTGCGGAACGATGATCGCTTCGGTCGTGTCGCGCGGCGCGTCGATCAGGTCGAGCACATTGTAGGTCTTGCCGTTGGGAAGCGTTTCCTGAAAGCGCGGATAGCTGCACACGGCGCTGCCATCGGGCCGCGGAAGCTCGAAGCTGCGGTCATAGCAGCGCGTATTGGGCGAGACGGGGATGACGAAATCGGAAATACGCTTCTTCGCAATCGGTTTGCCGTTGAGCCACACGACGCCATCGCGCATCTGGATGGTATCGCCAGGCAACCCGATGACGCGCTTGATATAGTCCGCGCTGGCACCCGGCGGCGCCTTGAACACCACCACGTCGCCGCGCTCGGGCTGGCTGGCAAAGATGCGTCCGGGGATCAGCGGCAGGTTGAACGGCAGGCTGTAGCGCGAATAGCCATAGGACCATTTCGACACGAGCAGATAGTCGCCGACCACCAGCCGGGGCTGCATCGATTCCGAAGGGATATTGAACGGCGAGACGATGAAGCTACGCAGAATGAAGAAGAAGATCGCAAGCTTGACCAGAAATTGCAGAAAGTCCGCCGTTTCCGACTTGGGCTTGGGCGATGTGGCGGCGGTTTCGGTCATTTTTCCCCTTTGATGACCCGGCAATCCGGCGTCAAGTCCCATCGCGAGCGGGCAAAGCCTCTCGCCAAGCCGGGATCGGCCCGCTAAACCCCGCCCCAGCGCCCCCAGCCTGAAAGGTACACGATGTCCGTCCAAGCCGATGCCATTTGGCAATCGATTGCAGAAATGCCGCGCCCGACCCTCGCCACGCTGTTTGCCGATGATACGGCGCGAGTATCGAACCTGTCGCACCGCATCCCGCTGGCGGGCACCGACATCCTGTTCGATTTTTCCAAGACGCATCTCGATGCCGCGCTGATCAAGAAGTTCGAGGAACTGTCCGCAGCGATGCATCTGGCGGGCATGCGCGATCAGCTGCTCGCGGGCGCCAAGATCAACACCAGCGAGGATCGCGCCGCCGAGCACCCGGCCGAGCGTGGCATGGGCGCCGAGGATTCGGTCGAGAACGCGCAGCGGCTGCACCAGCGCATGGCGGCGCTGGTCGAAGCGATCGACCAGGGCGTGTTCGGCGAGATCAAGCATGTGCTGCACATCGGCATCGGCGGTTCGGCGCTTGGGCCCAAGCTGATCATCGATGCCCTGTGCCGCGACAGCGACCGCTATGATGTGGCGGTCGTTGCCAATGTCGATGGCGAGGCGCTGTCCGAGGCGGTGGACAGGTTCGATCCCGCAAAGACGCTGGTCGCGATCGCGTCCAAGACCTTCACCACCACCGAGACGCTGATGAATGCGGAAAGTGCGATCGACTGGCTGCGCGGCGGCGGGGTGGAAGATCCCTATGGCCAGCTCGTCGCACTGACCGCCGCGCCCGAAAAGGCGATGGAATTCGGCATCGACGAGACGCGCATCCTGCCTTTTTCCGAGACCGTGGGCGGGCGTTATTCGGTCTGGTCGAGCATCGGCTTTCCCGTTGCGATGGCGCTGGGCAATAACGGCTTTGCCGAGTTCCGCGCCGGGGCGCTGGCGATGGACCGGCATTTCGCGACTGCGCCGCTCTCTGCCAACATGCCCGTGCTCGCGGCCTTTGCGGACCTTTATTATGCGCAGGTCCGTCATTGCCAGACGCGTGCGGTGTTCGCCTATGACGAGCGGCTGCGGTTGCTCCCCGATTATCTCCAGCAGCTGGAAATGGAGAGCAACGGCAAGGGCGTGCGCCGCGACGGATCGCCGCTCGGCCGCGCCAGCGCGCCGATCACCTGGGGTGGCGTCGGCACCGATGCGCAGCATGCGGTGTTCCAGCTGCTGCATCAGGGCACGCATCTGGTGCCGGTCGAGTTCATCGCGTCGCGCCTCAGCGCGCACGAATTCGACGAGGCGCATCACCGCGCGCTGCTGACCAACTGCTTCGCGCAGGGCGCGGCGCTGATGCAGGGCAAGGCCAGCGACGATCCGCAGCGCAGCTATCCCGGCGACCGGCCTTCGATGACGATCCTGCTCGACAATGTCGATCCGCAAAGCCTGGGTGCGCTGATCGCGTTCTACGAACACCGCACCTTCGCCAATGCCATGCTGCTGGGGATCAATCCTTTTGATCAGTTCGGTGTTGAACTGGGCAAGGAAATCGCCAAATCCATGGGCAACCGCCAGTCCGGCGATTTCGACCCCTCCACCGCTGCGCTGATCGAGGCGGCGGGCCTGTAAGGGACACGAACCCAGGAGTTTTTTCGCATGAGTGAGTTTGACTACGACCTGTTCGTCATCGGAGCAGGGTCCGGCGGGGTGCGCGCCTCGCGTATCGCCTCGTCCTATGGCGCCAAGGTCGCCGTCGCCGAGGAATATCGCGTCGGTGGCACCTGCGTCATCCGCGGTTGCGTGCCCAAGAAGCTGCTGGTCTATGGATCGCACTTCGCCGAGGACCTTGAAGATGCGCAGAATTACGGCTGGGACATCGAGGGCACCAAGTTCAGCTGGCAGGTGCTGCGCGACCGCGTGCTGGGCGATGTCGACCGGCTCAATGCGGCATACAAGTCGACGCTGACCAACCACAATGTCACGATCATCGAGGAGCGCGCAGAGATCATCGCGCCGCACCGGGTGAAGCTGGCGAGCGGGCAGGAGATCAGCGCGAAATATATCCTGATCGCGGTCGGTGCGCGGCCCTATGTGCCCGAATTCCCGGGCTCCGAACATTGTCTCACCTCGAACGAGATGTTCCATCTCGAGGAACTGCCGCGCCGTGCGGTGATCGCGGGCGGTGGCTATATCGCCAACGAGTTCGCCGGCATCCTCAACGGGCTCGGCACCCGCGTCACCGTGGTCAATCGCGGCGACACGATCCTGCGCGGCTATGATGAATCGCTGCGCGATCGCCTGCTGCAGATTTCGATGACCAAGGGTATCGAGTTCAAGTTCAAGGCCCCGTTCGAGAAGATCGAGAAGCGCGAGGACGGCACGCTGGACGTGTTCCTGAAGGGGCATGACCCGATCAACACCGATATCGTGATGGTCGCCACGGGCCGCGTGCCCAAGGTCGAGGGGCTGGGGCTCGAGCATGTCGGCATCGAGACCGACGATCAGGGCGCGATCCCTGTCGACGAATACAGCAAGACCGCGTGCGACAGCATCTATGCGGTGGGTGATGTCACCAACCGGGTGCAGCTGACCCCGGTGGCGATCCGCGAGGGCCAGGCGTTCGCCGACACCGTGTTCGGCGGAAAGCCGAACACCGTGGATTACAATTGCATCCCGACCGCCGTGTTCTCGCAGCCCCCGATCGCCTCGGTCGGGCTGACCGAAGGCGAGGCGCGCAACCGCTATGGCAATATCCGCGTCTATTCGGCGGATTTCCGCCCGATGCGCAACGTCTTCGCACACCGCGCCGAACGTGGCCTCTACAAGATGATCACCGAAGAGCCCTCGGGCAAGATCCTGGGGCTGCACATGATCGGCCCGGATTCGCCGGAAATCCTTCAGGCCGCCGCGATCGCGGTCAAGGCGGGGCTGACCAAGCAGGCGTTCGACGATACCGTTGCCCTGCACCCCAGCATGGCCGAAGAGCTTGTGCTGATGAAGTAAGCGCCGCTGCGCTTTTGATCGTTACCCGATCCGGTACGGCACCATGCCGCGCCGGTCGGGATCGATCACCAGCGGGCGATCGGTCGGCGGAAAGGCGCGCTGGTCGCAATTGTCGCGCGGGCAGGTGCGGCAGCTGATGCCGATCGGGGTCACGGCCCCGGCGGCCGCGGTATCGAGCCCGTCGGCATAGATGAAATGGCGGGCATGCTCGACCTCGCAGCCCAGCGCGACCGCGTAGCGGCGCGGCTTGCGGCCATAGCTGCCCGACGGCTTGACCAGCCCCTTGGCCATCGACACGTAGCGCAGCCCGTCAGGCGTTTCGGCCATCTGCACCAGGATACGGTCGGGGATGGCGGCGGCCTCGTGCACCACCCAGAGCGGACACGCGCCACCGAAGCGGGCGAACTGCAGCCGGGTGGCACTGTGCCGCTTGGTAATGTTGCCCGCCATGTCCACCCGGCAGAAGAAGACCGGAAGCCCGCGCGCGCCGGGGCGCTGCAGCGTCGATAGACGGTGGCAGGCCTGTTCGAAGCTCACACCGAAGCGGTGCGTCAGCTGATCGATATCATGGCGGCACGCCATCGCCGCCTCGCGAAAGCGCGCATAGGGCATGACGAGCGCTCCGGCGGCATAATTGGCGAGGCCCACCGAGACCAGCTTCTGCGCCTGCTCGCTCTTGAGCTTGGCATTGGCGGCGAGGATCGCGATGGCAAAACGCATCTCGTGCGCCATCAGCCGGTGCGCGAGCATGAAATAGCGCGATTCCGGTGCGATCCCTTCCGCTAGATAGAGCGTGCGGCTTGCGGCATCGTACTGGCTGAGCGGGGCATTGGGATCGGCGGCGCGCAGCGGCTTCACTGTGATGCCATGGTCGCGGTGCAGCCGGGCGATCAGGCCATCGGGGGTGAGGTCCTCGCCCAGTTCCCCGGCAATCTGCTCCGCATTGCGATCGAGCTGGTCGATATAGTTGCCCGATTCATGAAACCAGTCGCGCACCTCTTCCCAAGGCAGGCGCGCATTGTGCTGCCCGGTCGCCGCCAGGCTGTCATCGAGCATCGCCGAGCGCTCCTGCGCCTGGCGATAGCCCTGATAGAGGTTGGTGATGAGGTGCGCGATCTCGGGATGGCTGTCGCGCAGCCGCGCAAAGCGCACCGGATCGATCTCCAGCCCGCCCAGCACCGGATCGTCGAGCAGGCTCTGCCAGTTGAGCGACGGCGCACCCTCGGGCGCGTCCTCCAGCTCGAACGCGAAGTGCCGCGACAATTGGGTGAGCACCTGCGGCGTGATCGGCCGCTCGTCATTTTCGATCTGGCTGAGGTAACTGGTCGAAATACCCAAGGCCTCGGCCATCGCGGCCTGGTTGAGGCCGGAATGGCGGCGGACGGCGCGGACGCGGGCTCCGGCATAAAGGCGTTTGCGGCGAGACATCGTGCCGATCGACTAGTTTGCAAACTGGCGGTTTGCAAGTTCGCTATTTAACATTTGCGTGTCGGGTCAAAGGCTGGAAAGGAAGGGTCCCGATTTCAGCTGAAGAGGATGCGATGCAGGCCATATTGGAAGAACTGGCAGCCCGGCGCGACAAGGCGCATCTGGGTGGCGGCACCAAGCGCATCGAGGCACAGCACGCCAAGGGCAAGCTCACCGCCCGCGAGCGGATCGACGTGCTGCTCGATCCGGGCAGCTTCGAAGAATATGACATGTATGTCGAGCATAACTGCGTCGATTTCGGCATGCAGGACACGGTGATCCCCGGCGATGGCGTGGTCACCGGATCGGGAACGGTCAATGGCCGCCTGGTCTTCGTGTTCAGCCAGGATTTCACTTTGTTCGGCGGCTCATTGTCCGAACGGCACGCGCAGAAGATCTGCAAGATCATGGACATGGCGATGAAGGTCGGCGCGCCGGTGATCGGCCTCAACGATTCCGGCGGTGCGCGCATCCAGGAAGGCGTGGCGTCCTTGGGCGGCTATGCCGAGGTGTTCCAGCGCAACGTGCTGGCCTCTGGCGTGGTGCCGCAGCTGTCGGTGATCATGGGGCCTTGCGCGGGCGGCGCGGTCTACAGCCCGGCGATGACCGACTTCATCTTCATGGTGAAGGATTCGAGTTACATGTTCGTCACCGGCCCCGATGTGGTGAAGACGGTGACCAACGAGGTGGTGACGCAGGAGGAACTGGGCGGGGCGGTGACGCATACGGCCAAGTCGGGCGTCGCCGATGTCGCGTTCGATAATGACATCGAGGCGCTGCTCGCCGCGCGCGACCTGATCGACTATCTGCCGCTGTCGAACCGCGAAGCATTGCCCGAGCGCCCGACCGCCGACCCCTGGGACCGGATCGAGAACAGCCTCGACACGCTGATCCCGGCCAATCCGAACATGCCCTATGACATGCACGAGCTGATCAAAAAGACGCTCGACGAGGGCGAATTCTTCGAGCTTCAGCCCACGCATGCGGGCAATATCATCACCGGCTTCGGGCGCATCGAGGGCCGCACCGTAGGCGTGGTCGCCAACCAGCCGATGGTGCTGGCGGGCTGTCTCGACATCAACTCGTCCAAAAAGGCCGCGCGTTTTGTTCGGTTTTGCGATTGCTTCGACATTCCGATCATCACGTTTGTCGACGTGCCAGGCTTCCTGCCCGGTGTCGCGCAGGAGCATTCGGGCATCATCAAGCACGGCGCGAAGCTGCTCTTCGCCTATGCCGAGGCCACCGTTCCCAAGATCACCGTCATCACCCGCAAGGCCTATGGCGGCGCGTATGACGTGATGGCATCCAAGCACCTGCGTGGCGACTTGAACTACGCCTGGCCGACTGCGGAAATCGCGGTGATGGGGGCCAAGGGCGCGGTCGAGATTATTTTCCGTGGGCGTACGCCCGAAGAGATCGCCGAGCGCACGAAGGAATACGAAGCGCGCTTCGCCAACCCGTTCGTGGCGGCAAGCAAGGGCTTTATCGACGAGGTGATCATGCCGCACTCGACCCGTCGGCGGATCGCGCTGGGGCTACGCAAGCTGCGGAACAAGAGCCTCGAGAACCCGTGGAAGAAGCATGACAATATTCCGCTTTAGGAGCAGCGCGTGAACAACAACTCCTCACGCAAAGATGCGACTCAGGTCGCAATTTTAGCCCTTGGGGTCACCGTGGGCGCTATCGTCTACATGGTCATCAGGTATTCATGATCGAATTTTTCGATGCGGTGTATGACCCGCGCCCCAAGGCTTCGGGTTGAATTTGTTTCAGGGTCCAGCTCGCCCCACGCGCCGACGTTACGGGGAGCCGATTGGATGCTGAAACAAGTTCAGCTTGACGGGATTTGAGAGAGGAATACGCCAGTGAAGCTGGGAAGACTGAACCACATCGGGGTTGCTACGCCCTCCATAGCGGACTCGATCGTGTTCTACCGCGATGTCATGGGCGCGACCAAGATTCATGAACCTTTCGACCTGCCCGAACAGGGGGTGAAGGTTTGCTTTGTCGATACGCCGGGAGCGGATGGCGCGCTGAATGGCACGCAGATCGAGCTGATCGAGCCGCTGCCGGGCAATGCCTCGATTGCGTCGTTCCTTGAGAAGAACCCGAGCGGTGGGCAGCATCATGTCTGCTATGAGGTGCCCGATATTCACGCGGCCAAGGCGGAGTTCGAGGGCTTAGGCAAGCGCGTGCTGGGCGAGCCGCGCATCGGCGCGCATGGGACGCTGATCTTCTTCGTGCACCCGAAGGACATGGGCGGGGTGCTGACCGAGATCATGGAGACGCCCAAGGGCGAGGGGCATTGAGCATCAAACCTTCTCCCTTGAAGGGAGAAGGATACGGAGCCTTGTCGGCGGAGCCGGCTAGGCGCAGTTGGATGAGGGTGATGGGCGCGGATATTGGCGCATTTTCACCCTCACCCAGCTTCGACTAGGTGCTTTGAGCACCAAGTCTTCGCAGCCCTCTCCCATCGAGGGAGAGGGGTGGGGATGTCTCTCCCGGCAAGGGGGAGGGGGATAACAGGAGAGAGTTGCGACCATGACCTACGAAACCATAAAGCTCGATATTGCCGACCAGATTGCCACGATCACGCTCAACGTGCCCGAGCGGCTCAATGCCTGTTCGCTCCCCATGGCGGGTGAGATCAACGATGCGCTCGACCGGCTCGGCGATGCGCGCGCTCTGGTCATCACCGGCGCGGGCAAGGGTTTCTGCTCGGGCGCGGACCTCTCCGGCGGGCGGGACAGCTCGATCTCGGGCGGGCAGGGCAGCTACAAGGCGCTGACCCAGCATTACAACCCGATGCTGCTCAAACTGCACCGGCTGCACATCCCGACGATCAGTGCGGTCAATGGCCCTGCCGCCGGTGTCGGCTGCTCGATCGGCCTGGCCCCCGATTTCGTGATCGCCAGCGACAAGGCCTATTTCCTGCAGGCGTTCGTCAATATCGGCCTGGTGCCCGATGGCGGCGCGAGCTGGATGCTGACCCGGCTGATCGGCAAGGCGCGCGCGACCGAGATGATGATGCTGGGCGAGAAAATCCCCGCCGCCAAGGCGCATGACTGGGGCATGGTCTACAAGGTGGTCGAGCATGACAGCCTGATGGACGAGGCCATGGCGCTGGCCAAGCGGCTCGCCGCGATGCCGACCGTCGCGCTCGGCATCATGCGCAAGAACCTGGTCGAGGCGCTCGAATGCGATTTCCATACCGCGCTGGCACGCGAGGCCGAGGGCCAGCGGATCGCGGGCGACACCAACGACGCACGCGAAGGCGCGATCGCCTTCCTGCAAAAGCGCAAGCCGAACTTCACCGGCAGCTGAACCTAACCACACGGGACCGATAGAATGACCGATACACCCAATATCACCGACTGGCAGGCTCTGGCCGAAAAGGAGGTCAAGGGGCGCGATCTTACCTGGCAGACGCCGGAGGGGATCGCGGTCAAGCCGCTCTACACGGCGGACGACGTATCGGTCGATCCCGGCCTTCCCGGCTTCGCGCCGTTCACCCGCGGGGTGCGCGCCAGCATGTATGCGGGTCGGCCCTGGACGATCCGGCAATATGCCGGTTTTTCGACCGCCGAGGAATCGAACGCCTTCTATCGCCGCAACCTCGCCGCCGGGCAGAAGGGGCTTTCGGTCGCCTTCGACCTCGCCACGCATCGCGGCTATGACAGCGATCATCCGCGGGTCACCGGCGATGTCGGCAAGGCGGGCGTGGCGATCGATACCGTCGAGGACATGAAGATCCTGTTCGACGGGATTCCGCTCGATCAGATGTCGGTCAGCATGACGATGAACGGCGCGGTGATCCCGATCCTCGCCTTCTTCATCGTCGCGGGCGAGGAGCAGGGGGTCGAGCGCAGGTTGCTCGACGGGACCATCCAGAACGACATCCTCAAGGAGTTCATGGTCCGCAACACGTACATCTACCCGCCCGAGCCCTCGATGCGGATCATCTCGGATATTTTCGGCTATACCAGCCGCGAGATGCCCAAGTTCAACAGCATCTCAATCTCCGGCTACCACATGCAGGAGGCCGGCGCGACGCAGGTGCAGGAGCTCGCCTTCACCATCGCCGACGGCATGGAATATGTGAAATACGGCGTCGCCTCGGGCCTCGATATCGACAAGTTCGCCGGGCGGCTGTCGTTCTTCTTCGCCATCGGCATGAACTTCTTCATGGAAATCGCCAAGCTGCGCGCCGCGCGTGTGCTGTGGCATCGGGTGATGACCAAGCTGGGCGCCAAGGACGAACGCTCGAAGATGCTGCGCACGCACTGCCAGACATCGGGCGTATCGCTGACCGAGCAGGATCCGTACAACAACGTCATCCGCACCACGATCGAGGCGATGGCCGCGATGCTGGGCGGCACGCAATCGCTGCACACCAATGCGCTGGATGAGGCGATCGCGCTGCCCACCGATTTTTCCGCGCGCATCGCCCGCAACACGCAGATCGTCATCCAGGAAGAGACCGGGATGACGAAGGTCGTCGATCCGCTGGGCGGCAGCTATTATATCGAGAGCCTGACGCAGGAACTGGTCGACAAGGCCTGGGAGATCATCGAGCGAGTCGAGAGCGAAGGCGGCATGGCCAAGGCGGTCGCAGCGGGCTGGCCCAAGGCGATGATCGAGGAAGCCGCCGCTGGCCGTCAGGCGCGGGTCGACCGCGGCGATGACGTGATCGTCGGGGTGAACAAATACCGCCTTGCCAACGAAGACCTGCTCGAAACGCTCGAGGTCGATAACGCCAAGGTGCGCGAAGGCCAGATCGCGCGGATCAACGCGGTCAAGGCCGCGCGCGACGAGGCCGCGTGCCAGGCGGCGCTCGATGCGCTGCGTGGAGGTGCCAGAGCCAAGGGCAATCTGCTCGAACTCGCGGTCGAGGCCGCACGCGCCCGCGCGACGCTGGGCGAGATCAGCGCGGCGATGGAGGACGTGTTCGGCCGCTATGCAACGCGCCCGACCCCGGTCAAGGGCGTGTACGCCGCGCCATACGAGGACGACAGCCGTTGGGCGCAGGTGGTCGATGGCGTCAAGGCGGTCGAGCGCCGCCTGGGGCGCAAGCCGAAGATGCTCGTCGCCAAGATGGGCCAGGATGGGCATGATCGCGGCGCGAACGTGATCGCCTCGGCTTTTGGCGATATGGGCTTTGATGTCGTGTCGGGTCCGCTGTTCCAGACGCCGGAAGAAACGGTGGTGCTGGCGCTCGAGACCGGCGTCGATGTCGTCGGTGCATCCTCGCTTGCCGCCGGACACAAGACGCTGATCCCCGAACTCATTCGCGGCCTCAAGGAAGCCGGGCGCAACGACATCAAGGTGATCGCGGGCGGGGTGATTCCGCCGCAGGATTACGAGTATCTGCGCGATGCTGGGGTGCAGGGCATTTATGGCCCGGGATCGAATGTCGTCGAGTGTGCGGCGGACGTGCTGCGCCTGCTCGGCCACAATATGCCGCCGCTGCAGGAAGCTGCGGAATGAGCGATGATGCGCCAACGGAAGGCGTCAAGCCCGGCGAGGGGGATCCCGAGCTGCTGCTCTACGATTTCCTCAAATATCTCGCGACGCTGGCGCTGCTGATCCTCGGCGCTGTCCTGTCATTGTCCGGTTCCGACAGCAGCTTCTCCAAGCGCAACCTTGCGATCGTGATCTTCGTCGTCGCGGCCGCAGCCTTGATCGCCATCGTTGCCGCCGATCGGGTTGTCGTGCTGCGGATGAAGGGCAAGCCGGTCGATCGCACGGTAAGCTGGTCGCGTGGCGCCTGTATGTGGTTGCTGACGCTTGGGACGGGGGCATTCCTGTCCAATTGGGTCAATGTGTTCGAATGAAATGGAAGAATTGATGATGATAGCCCGAACCGACTGGACCCGCGAGGAAATCACCGCGCTGTTCGATCTGCCGTTCAACGACCTGATGTTCGAGGCGCAGAGCGTGCATCGGGCGAATTTCCCGCGCAACGAGGTGCAGCTTTCCACCCTCCTGTCGATCAAGACCGGCGGTTGCCCGGAAGATTGCGGCTATTGCAGCCAGTCCAAGGATGCCGATAGCGGCGTCAAGGCGACCAAGCTGATGGACGTGCAGGCGGTGCTGCAGGCGGCGGCGCAAGCCAAGGACCATGGCTCGGGCCGGTTCTGCATGGGCGCGGCCTGGCGCAACCCCAAGGACAAGGACATCCCCAAGCTTGCCGCGATGATCAAGGGCGTGCGCGAAATGGGCATGGAAACCTGCATGACGCTGGGGATGCTCACCCCGTCGCAGGCCAAGGCGCTCGCCGATGCGGGGCTCGATTACTACAACCACAATATCGATACCGCGCCCGAGAACTACGCCAATGTCATCACCACCCGGACCTTCGAGGACCGGATGGAAACGCTGGAAAACGTGCGCTCGGCGGGCATCAACGTGTGCTGCGGCGGAATTGTCGGCATGGGCGAGACCCGCGCCGACCGTATCGGCTTCATCCACGCGCTCGCCACCATGCCGCACCCGGAAAGCGTGCCGATCAACGCGCTGGTCCCGGTCAAGGGCACGGTGCTCGGCGACATGCTCGCCGATACGCCGCTGGCGAAGATCGATGAGATCGAGTTCGTCCGCACCGTCGCCGTCGCGCGCATCACCATGCCGCATTCGATGGTGCGCCTGAGCGCGGGCCGCGAGAGCATGTCGGAAAGCTGCCAGGCCCTGTGCTTCATGGCTGGCGCGAACAGCATCTTCACCGGCGACAAGCTGCTCACCGCACCCAATGCCGGCGACGACAAGGATGGTGCGCTGCTCGCCAAGCTGGGCATGAAACCGATGGCCGCTCAGCCGCACGGGCACCTGGAGGCGGCGGAGTAAGTATGGGTTACGCCGCTGCCACCTCGCGCTTCACCGCCTCGCCATATTTGGCCTGCGCCTGATGCAGATCGTAGGCCGCCTGCATGTTAAGCCACAGCCGGGCCGGGGTGCCGAGGCTAGCCTCCAACCGCAATGCGGTTTCGGGGCTGATGCCGCGTCTTCCGGCGACAATATCCTGTATCCGCTGCGGCGGTACGCGCAGTTTCAGCGCAAAGGCGTTGGCAGAAAGGCCGCGCGCTTCCAGCTCTTCCTTGAGCACCGCGCCGGGATGAACCTGGGTAAAGGCAAAGTCGGTCATCTCACGTCCTCAATGATAATCCACAATCTCAACATCTTCGGCATGGCCATCGCGAAATCGGAAGACCAGTCGCCAAGGGCCGTTGATGGTCATCGCCCATTGGCCTTGCCTGTCACCCGAAAGGCTGTGCAACCCCACCGATTTCAACGGCGGAATGTCTTCCAGCGCGGTTGCCGCATGCAGCAACTGCAAACGCGCCATGGCTTTGGCTACATCCAACCCGCCGAATTTGGATTTGCCCGTTTGGGCAAAGCGTTCCGTGGCGCGATTGGCAAAGCTGACGATCACCTTGCCTTCATCTCATGCAACCCATGACACGTCAATCATGTCATACTCAAACGGGGCCTTGATATGCCAATCACCAAAATCCTGATCGCAAACCGGGGCGAGATCGCCTGCCGCGTTATCCGCACGGCCCGCAAGATGGGCATCAAGACCGTCGCCGTCTATTCGGATGCCGATGCGCGCAGCCCTCATGTCGAGATGGCGGATGAGGCGGTGCATATCGGGCCGTCGCCCGCCGCGCAGTCCTATCTGCTGGCGGACAAGATTATCGAGGCATGCAAGGCGACCGGCGCGGATGCGGTACATCCCGGCTATGGTTTCCTCTCCGAACGCACCAGCTTTGCCGAGGCGCTGAAAGCGGCAGGCATCACCTTTATCGGCCCGCCCCCTGGCGCGATCGCTGCCATGGGCGACAAGATCGAATCCAAGAAGCTGGCGCTTCAGGCGGGCGTCAATGTCGTCCCCGGCTTTGTCGGCGAGATCGAGGATACCGAGCATGCGGTGCGCATCGCCAGCGAGATCGGCTATCCGGTGATGATGAAGGCCTCGGCGGGCGGTGGCGGCAAGGGCATGCGCCTGGCCTATAGCGAACAGGACGTGCGCGAAGGCTTCGAGGCGACCAAGCGCGAGGGCCTGAACAGTTTTGGCGACGACCGCGTGTTCATCGAAAAGTTCATCGAACAGCCGCGCCATATCGAGATCCAGGTGCTCGGCGACCAGCATGGCAATATCGTCTATCTTGGCGAGCGCGAGTGCTCGATCCAGCGCCGCCACCAGAAGGTGGTGGAGGAAGCGCCATCGCCTTTCGTCAGCCCCGAAATGCGCAAGAAGATGGGCGAACAGGCCGTGGCCCTCGCGCGCGCAGTGGGCTATTACAGCGCGGGCACGGTCGAACTGATCGTCTCGGGCGCGGACACCACCGGCGACAGCTTCTACTTTCTCGAGATGAACACCCGGCTTCAGGTCGAGCATCCCGTGACCGAGCTCGTCACCGGGCTCGATCTGGTCGAACAGATGATCCGCGTCGCGCAGGGCGAGCCGCTGGCCTTCACGCAGGACGACATCAAGCTGACCGGCTGGGCGGTCGAGAACCGCGTCTATGCCGAAGACCCCTATCGCGGCTTCCTGCCCTCGATCGGGCGTCTGGTCCGTTACAACCCGCCCAAGCAGAAAAAGGGCGTGCGCGTCGACGATGGCGTGGAAGAGGGCGGCGAGGTCTCGATCCATTACGACCCGATGATCGCCAAGCTGATTACCTATGGCGAAACCCGGCTCGACGCCATCGACCGGCAGATCACCGCGATCGACCGCTTCGAGATCGAGGGGCCCGGGCACAATCTCGATTTCGTCTCGGCGCTGATGCAGCATGAGCGCTTCCGCTCGGGCAATATCACCACCGGCTTTATCGCCGAGGAATATCCCGATGGCTTCCACGGTGCGCCGGCCTCGCCTGAATTGCTGCGGCGTCTGGCGGCGATGGCGGCTTTCATCGCCACCGCAGAGGCCGATCGTGCACTGCGCGTCTCCGATCAGCTCGGCAACCGCCTGACCCCGCCGTCCGAATGGCGCGTGCGCAAGGGCGATATCGCGATGGAGGTCTCGGTCAGCGAGGATGCCATCGTCGTCGATGGTGAAGTCGTCGACCTGTCGATGGGCTACACCCCGGGCGACCGGCTCGCGGTGGCCGATTTCGGCGACGAGGAAGAAAGCGACGAGCTCGCGGTCAAGGTCCAGCGCACCCGCACCGGCTTTGCGCTGACCGCCCGCGGTGCGACGCACAGTTTCGAGGTGCTGCCCGCACATGTTGCCGCGCACGCCCGGCACATGATCGAGAAGGTTCCGCCCGATCTGTCGCGCTTCCTGCTCTGCCCGATGCCCGGCCTGCTGGTGAAGCTGCACGTGGCCGAAGGCGACAAGGTGCAACCCGGCCAACCGCTCGCGATCGTGGAAGCGATGAAGATGGAGAACATCCTGCGCGCCGAAAAGGCCGCGACGGTCAAGACGATCAGCGCGACGGAAGGCGACAGCCTGGCGGTCGACGCGGTGATCCTGGAGCTGGAATAAGCGGTCCATAGAGGAAGTGATCGCTGTCCGGTCAGGGAACGGGCTGGACAGTTGATTGCGCTCGAAATCCTCTCCATAGACTGACGCCCTAGGGACTGGATGGGGAGAGCGCTGGATGGCCGCAACGGCTGCAGCAGACGGGCAGGATTTCGACGCTAGCCGCGACCGGCTGGTGATCGTCGCATCCTCGCTCGGCACGGTATTCGAATGGTATGATTTCTTCGTCTACGGGATCCTGGCGACGCTGATCGGCCAGCTGTTCTTCCCGTCGGACAATCCTACCGCCGCCACGCTCGCCTCGCTGGCGATCTTCGGCGCGGGCTTCGGTGTGCGTCCGCTGGGCGCGGTGCTGTTCGGCTATCTGGGCGACAAGGTGGGGCGCAAGTACACGTTCCTCGTCACCATTTCGCTGATGGGCGGCGCGACCGCCTCGATCGGTCTGCTGCCGACCTTTGCCACCGCAGGAGTCTGGGCCGCGGCACTGCTGCTGGTGCTGCGCTGCCTGCAGGGGCTGGCACTGGGCGGCGAATATGGGGGCGCTGCCATCTATGTCGCCGAGCACGCTCCGCCGGGCAAGCGCGGGCAATATACCAGCTGGATCCAGGCATCGGTCGCGGGCGGCTTCCTGCTCGCGGTGATCTGCGTGCTGGCGACGCGCAAGCTGATGACCCCTGAGGATTTCAACGCCTGGGGTTGGCGCGTGCCGTTCCTGATCTCGATCCTGCTGCTTGCGATCTCGCTCTATATCCGCATGAAGCTATCCGAAAGCCCGGTCTTCCAGGCGATGAAGGCCGCAGGCTCCACGTCGAAGAACCCGTTCATGGACAGCCTGCGCTATCCCGGCAATATCAAGCGGGTGATGGTCGCGCTGTTCGGCGTCGCCGCGGGTCTGACGGTGATCTACTACACCTCGCAGTTCGGCACGCTCTATTTTCTTACCGGCACCGCACGCGTCGCAGAGGAAGATGCGTTGCTATACATGGCCGCAGGCGCCACGCTGGCCGCGCCGCTCTATGTATTCTTCGGTTGGCTGTCCGACCGGGTGGGGCGCAAGCGGTTGCTGCTGATCGGCTATGGTCTGACGGTGGTACTGTTGTTCCCGCTGTTCCACCTGATGGCGCAAGCGGCTAATCCCGCGCTCGAAGCCGCGACCAAGACCTCGCCGGTCACGCTCGCCATGCCCGAATGCGCGTTCAATGCGTTGCAGCGCACGCAGACCACCGAGTGCGGCAAGGCGCTCAATTTCCTCAGCAAGCGCGGCATAAGCTATACCAAGGTCGATGGCGATGCCGTGGCGCTGAGCGTCGGCGGCACGGTCGTGCGCGGCTATGACGAAAAGGCCTATGTCGCCGCGCTCGAAAAGGCGGGCTATCCCGACAAGTCCGATCCGGCCTCGCGCCAGCCCTTGCTGATCATCCTGTCGGTCGCGTTGATGGTGGCGCTGTCGGCGATGACCTATGGTCAGGTCGCCGCGATCATGGTCGAACTGTTCCCGGCCAAGATCCGCTATACCTCGATGTCGATCCCCTATCATATCGGCACCGGCTATTTTGGCGGATTCCTGCCCTATATCTCGCAATATATCGTCGCGCGCACGGGAGATGCCTATTCGGGGCTGTGGTACACCATTGCCGTGGTCGTGATGGCGTTCACCGTGTCGCTGATCTGGCTGCCGGAAACCTCGGGGCAGGACGATATTGGCTGAGGCCGTTTCAGCACAGGCAAACATGCGGCTGGTGCTCGATGGCGGGGCGCTGGTCGCCAACTGGCGCGCGCTCGATCGATTGAGCGGAAGCGCCTCTGCGGGCGCAGCGGTCAAGGCCGATGGCTATGGCCTGGGCGCGGCCGAGGTCGTGCGGCGGCTGTCGGCCGCGGGATGCCGCGATTTCTTCGTAGCGCATTGGGGCGAGGCGCAGGCGCTGGCCGGGAAGGTCGATCCGGCGCGGGTCGCCGTGCTGCATGGTATCGCGCCGGGTGAGGAGGCCGCAGCGCTCGCCGGATGGGCGGTGCCTGTGCTCAACAGCGCCGAACAGATCGCCCGCTGGCGCGACGCAGGTGGCGGGCGCTGTCATGTGATGATCGATACCGGCATGAGCCGACTGGGGCTGGACTGGCGCGACGATCTTGCCGCCCTGTGCGCCGGGCTCGATGTCGATCTGTGCATGAGCCATCTGGCATCGGCGGACGAAGACAGCGCGCAGAACGCTCAGCAGCTCGAACGCTTCGAGCAGGTGCGGCATGGTGTGAAGGCGCTGCGCTACAGCTTCGCCAACAGTGCAGGGATTGCGCTGGGGAATGCCTATCATTTCGACAGCACCCGGCCGGGTCTGGCGCTCTATGGCGGCGTGCCCTGCGATGTGCTGGCTGAGCATATCCGGCCTGTGATGCGGCTGGAGACGCGAATCCTGCAGGTGCGTCATGTCCGCGCGGGCGACAGCATCGGCTATGGCGCAACCTTTGTCGCGCAGCATGACATGCGCACCGCGACCCTGGCGCTGGGCTATGCCGATGGCTTCAAGCGGGCTTTGTCGTCGATCGGCGCGTTCCGGCATGGCGATGCACGCCTGCCGATCCTGGGGCGTGTGTCGATGGACCTGACGTGCATCGACCTCAGCGCCGCACCCTATCTGGGCGAGGGGGACTGGATTGCCGCTGATGTGGTGCTTCCCGAAGTACAGCAGGCGACCGGCATCAGCCAGTATGAATGGCTCACCCAGATCGGCCGACGGTTCGACCGGATCTGGGTAGATTGAGCGCCTGGGCCCGGCTGTTGCCGGACGACGGCGTGGCCTTACCGCTCGACCGTCAGCGCAATGCCCATGCCGCCGCCGATGCAAAGGGTTGCCAGGCCCTTCTTGGCGTCGCGGCGGCCCATTTCGTAGAGCAAAGTGGTGAGCACGCGCGCGCCGCTGGCGCCGATCGGGTGACCGATGGCGATCGCGCCGCCATTGACGTTCACCTTTTCGGGGTCCCAGCCCATTTCCTGCGTGACGGAGAGCGCCTGCGCAGCGAACGCCTCGTTCGATTCGATGAGATCAAGGTCCTCGACCTTCCAGCCCGCCTTGGCGAGCGCGCGGCGGCTCGCCGAGACCGGGCCGATGCCCATGATCGACGGGTCGACTCCCATCGACGCCCAGCTGGCAATCCGCGCCAGCGGGGTGAGCCCGCGCTTGGCGGCGTCCTCTTCGCGCATCAGCACCAGCGCGGCCGCGCCGTCGTTGAGGCCGGAGGCATTGGCGGCAGTGACGGTGCCGTCCTTCTTGAACGCGGGCTTGAGGCCAGCGACGCTGTCATAGGTCGCGCCGGCGCGGATATATTCGTCCTGGTCGACGATCGTATCGCCCTTGCGGCCCTTGATCGTGACCGGCGCGATCTCGTCGGCAAAGCGGCCCTCGGCGCGCGCGGCCTCGGCGAGGTTCTGCGAGCGAACCGCAAAGCGGTCCTGCGCCTCGCGGCTGATCTGGTATTTCTCGGCCAGGTTCTCGGCAGTGATGCCCATATGATACTGGTTGAACACGTCGGTGAGGCCATCATAGACCATGGTATCGACCAGCTTCATGTCGCCCATCTTCTGGCCCGAGCGCAGCATCTGCGCGTGCGGCGACATCGACATGTTTTCCTGTCCGCCCGCAATCACCACATCCGCGTCGCCATTGGCGATCGACTGGAACCCGAGCGCGACCGCGCGCAGGCCCGATCCGCAGACCTGGTTGACGCCATAGGCGGGGACTTCCTTGGGCACGCCCGCGTTGAGCGAGGCCTGGCGTGCCGGGTTCTGGCCCTGGGCTGCGGTGAGCACCTGGCCGAGGATCACTTCCGAAACTTCCTCGGGCGAGAGCCCCGATTGCGCCAGCGCGGCCTCGATCGCGATGCGGCCCAGTTCGTGTGCGGGGGTCGCGGCATAGGCCCCCAGAAAGCTGCCCACAGGGGTGCGCTTGGCGGCGGTGATGACGATGTTCGACATGATGGGCGTTCTCCAATGGCTGGGGAGGTTCGATCGTGTTCGTTATGTAGAAGCTTCGTGTGACAATATCCACCGCCTGACCATTGGCCACAGCGTGGTCGGCGCGCTGCCGCCGATGACCATGCCGACATGGCCCGAAGCCAGCACCTCGCGCCCCGGCACATCCGGCGAGCAGGCCAGCGGAACGATGGCATCGCTCGCCGAAGCGAATTCCATTACGGGACCGCGCACCTTGTCGGGTGCGATGGTTACGTCTTCGATCACCCATTTGCCCCTGCCGCTTCGGTCATCGCGATAGAGCTGCTCGAACAACTGCGCGCCCAGCGCGAAGGGCAGGGGCTCGCCGCCATTGGCCCAGTCCTCGACCGCGACGAAGCGGCGCGCGGCGGAACTGTCCTCGGGCATGGCTCCGAATTTCAGATATTTCTCGATCAGCTTGGCAGGCGAAAGCGTCCAGAAGCCATGCTGCATCACCTCCATCGGCACCAGCCCCATCGCTTCGCACGCCGGGCGATGGTGTTGCCACATCGCGGTCAGCTCTGCCCGGCGCCTCGCAGGATAGCCGCTGAAATGCCAGGGCGTTGCGATCATCGTCAGGCTGCGCACCTCGATATGGCAGGCTGCAGCCATGGCGATCATTCCGCCCAGGCAATAGCCCACCAGATGCACCGGGCGGCCGATCTTCTGCAGCATCGGCAGCAGCAGCCGGGTGGCGAGATGATCGAGATCATGGTCCCGGTGTTCGGGGGTCGTGGTGCCCCAGTCGACCAGGGCCGAGGACAGGCCATGCCCGCCCAGCCAGCCCATCAGCGAGCAATCGGCATCCATGTCGAGCACATGCGGCGCGTTGATCGGAGAGGGGACGAACACGATCTGCGGGGGCGCGGCATCGCCCTGCGCCGTTTCGCCTGCTGCACTGCGCAACATGGCCTTGCCGTGTTGCAGCAAGACTGTCCCGGGTTGGCGCAAAAAGCTGCGATCTGCGCGGCCATAGCGGTCAAGCGCCTGCAAAAGCTGGATCAGTCGCGGCGGATCGTCCGCGAGCTGCTGGCGTGCCAGTGCCAGGAAAAGTGGTAAAGGGCGGGGTGCATGTTGCAGTGCACTATGCTGCGGTGCTACAGTCTCATGGGATTGAACGGGAGATGCACGCATGGCCAAATCTGGCACCTCGGATTCGGATGATGTCATCATCATCAAAAAATACGCCAACCGTCGCCTCTACAACACCCGGTCGTCGAGCTATATCACGCTGGACTACCTTGCCAAGCTGACCCGCGAAGGCAAGGATTTCCAGGTTGTTGATGCCAAGACCGGCGACGACATCACCCATAACATCCTCACGCAAATCATCATGGAAGAAGAATCGAGCGGCCAGCAGATGCTGCCCGTCGGCTTTCTGCGCGAACTGATCTCGATGTACGGCAATTCGATGCAGTCGATGATCCCGCAATATCTCGAAGCCTCGATGGAAGCCTTTCGCAAGAACCAGGAAAAGTTCCAGAGCGCGATGGAAGGCAGCATCAAGAACAGCCCGTTCGCCCAGCTCGCTCGGCAGAATCTGGCAATGTTCGAAGCGGCATCTAGCGCCTTCACTCCGCGCAAGGACAAGCCGGCCAGCCCGGCCCAGCCGGTCGCCGCGTCGTCCGATGACGAAATCGCCGCGCTCAAGGCCCAGCTGTCGGCCATGCAGCGCAAGATCGACGATCTTGTCGACAAGAAATAACCGATAGGCCGCCTGGAACGGAAACAGGCAATTGCCTGTTGGCTCGGCAGAGCCTAGGCACGCGGGCCTATCTTGATTGCAGGACTGAAATTCACGTGAGCCAGAAGAACGCGCTGCCCGTCACCCGGCAGGAAGATTTTGCCGCCTGGTATCAGGCTGTCATCCAGGAAGCCGATCTCGCCGAGGAATCGGGCGTGCGCGGCTGCATGATCATGCGCCCCTGGGGCTATGGCATCTGGGAACGCATCCAGATGCTTCTCGACCGCAAGATCAAGGAAAGCGGCCACGAGAACTGCTATTTCCCGCTGTTCATTCCCTTGAGCTATTTCGCCAAGGAGGCGGAGCATGTCGAAGGCTTTGCCAAGGAGATGGCGGTCGTTACGCACCATCGGCTGAAGATGGAGGACGGCGCGCTGGTCGTCGATCCTGAAGCCAAGCTCGAAGAACCGCTGGTCGTGCGCCCCACATCGGAAACGGTGATCGGCACCGCTTTTTCACGCTGGCTGCAGAGCTGGCGCGACCTGCCGATCATGGTCAACCAATGGGCCAATGTCGTGCGCTGGGAAATGCGCACCCGCATGTTCCTGCGCACCTCGGAATTCCTCTGGCAGGAAGGCCATACCGCGCACGAGAACGAAACGGATGCGATGGCCGAGACGCTGACCATCCTGCAGATGTACCGCGATTTCGCGCAAGGGCCGCTCGCCATGCCGGTGATCGCAGGCGAAAAGCCGGAGAACGAGCGCTTCCCCGGTGCAGTTGCGACCTATTCGATCGAGGCGATGATGCAGGACGGCAAGGCGCTGCAGGCCGGCACCTCGCATTATCTCGGCCAGAATTTCGCGCACGCGCAGAACATCCGCTTCCAGGACCGCGAGGGCCAGTTCCAGTTCGCGCACACCACCAGCTGGGGCGTATCGACGCGTCTGGTCGGCGGGGTCATCATGACGCATGGCGATGACGATGGCCTCAAGGTGCCGCCGCAGATCGCGCCGCACCAGATCGTGATCGTGCCGATGCTGCGCGAGGCGCCCGAGGACGAAGCGCTGCTCGCCTATTGCACCAGGATCCGCAACGCGCTGATCGACGCCTCGGCTTTCGGCGAGCCCTTGCGCGTGCTGATCGACAAGAAGCCGGGCAAGGCGGGTCCCAAGCGCTGGGGCTGGGTCAAGAAGGGCGCGCCGATCATCCTCGAGATCGGCGGACGCGATGCGGCGGGCGAACAGGTGACGATGCTGCGCCGCGACTCGCTTTATGGCGAGGACGGCAAGCTCGCCAACCAGGCGATGCACTGGGAATCGTTCGTCGGCCAGGCCCCGGCACTTCTCGACCAGATCCAGACGCTGATGTTCTGCTCAGCCAAGCAGCGGCTCGATGCCGAGATCCGCAACGACGTCACCGATCTCGATGGGCTCAAGGCGCATTTCGAGGGCAGCAAATATCCCGGCTGGGTCGCGGTCGACTGGTGCCGCCCGACCGGCGAGGCTCTGGACGAGGTGGTCGAACAATTGAAGGCGCTGAAGCTCACCATCCGCAACACGCCCGAGGGTTCGTCCCCGGCGGGCGCGACCTGCTTCTTCACCGGTGGTCCTGCGGTCGAGCGCGTGCTGCTCGCCCGGGCCTATTGAGCCCGGGGTGGCGGGCGCTCGCTCAGGCAAGGGGAAACCGGATCGCGCGGCAGCGGGCATGCCCAGCCGCGACGATATCCTCAAATTCCTGAGCGAGAGCCAGGACGAGGCGGGCAAGCGCGAGATCGCCAAGCATTTTCGGCTCAAGGGCGCGGAGAAGATTGCGCTCAAGGCGCTGCTCAAGGACATGGCCGATGAAGGCCTGATCGACAGCAGCAAGGGCCGCGCGTTCCACAAGATGGGCGGCCTGCCCAAGGTCACCGTGCTCAAGGTGATCGAGGTGGAGGGCCGCGAGCTGATCGCGGTCCCGGACAACTGGCAGGCCGAGGGCGTGCCGATGCCGCGCGTGCGCCTGTCCGAGCGCGGGCGGTCCGGCGCGCTGGCAGTGGGCGACCGGGTGCTGGCGCGCACCGAAGAGGCCGGCAGCGGCTATCGCGCCTTCGTGATGAAGAAGCTGCAGCGCGCGAGCGAGCAGCTGCTCGGCGTCGTGGAGAGGGGCGAAGGGCGCAAGCTGTGGCTCAAGCCCGTCGACAAGCGCATCCGCCGTATGGTGCCGATCTCCGATGCCGGGAATGCCGAGCCGGGCCAGCTCGTGCTCGCCGAGCAGCATGGCCAGCGCGATCGGGTCAGCGCCAAGGTCACCGAGGTGCTGGGCGAACCATTCGCGCCGCGCTCGTTCAGCCTGATCGCGATTCACAAATACGGCATTCCGCACGATTTTCCGTCAGACGCCATCGAAGAGGCCGAGCGCGCGGCGAAGTTGCCGCTGTCCGCCGACCATCGCGAGGACCTGCGCCATCTGCCGATCGTTGCGATCGATCCGGTCGATGCGCGCGACCACGATGATGCCATCTGGGCGACGCCCGATGACGATCCGGCCAACGAAGGCGGCTATCGTGCGATCGTCGCGATCGCGGATGTGAGCTATTATGTCCGCCCCGGCGGCGCGATCGACCGCGCGGCGCGCAAGCGCGGCAACAGCGTCTATTTCCCCGACCGGGTGGTGCCGATGCTGCCTGAGGTCCTTTCGGCGGATATGTGCTCGCTGAAGGCGGGGCAGGACCGCGCGGCGATGGTCTGCCACCTCGTCATCGACAAGGCGGGTAAGCTCAAGAGCTGGCGCTTCACCCGCGCGCTGGTGAGGCTCGCGGCTAATATTGCCTATGAGGATGCGCAGGCGGCGATCGATGGGGCACTCCAAAAGCCCCTCCCCTTCAGGGGAGGGGTTGGGGTGGGGCCTGCGCAACCGCAAGGCTCTGCAGACGCCCCCACCCCCTACCCCTCCCCTGAAGGGGAGGGGCTTGATCAGCTGACCGAAAGCGTCCTGAAGCCGCTCTGGGCGTGCTGGAAACTGCTGTTCAAGGCGCGCGAGGCGCGCGAGCCGCTCGATCTCGATCTGCCCGAGCGGCGGATCGTGCTCGACGAGGCGGGGCGCATTGTCAGCGTGGCGGTCCGCGAGCGGCTCGACGCGCACCGGCTGGTCGAGGATTTCATGATCGCCGCCAATGTCGCTGCGGCCAAGGCGCTGGAGGCGAAAAAGGCGCCGGTGGTGTACCGCGTCCACGAGCCGCCCTCGCGCGAGAAGCTCGTGGCTTTGAAGGATTATCTCTCGACCTTCGACATCAGCTTCGCACTCGGTCAGGTCGTGCGTCCCGCGACCTTCAACGGTATCCTGGCCAAGGTCACCGACGATACCGTCAAGCCATTGGTGATGGAGCAGGTGCTGCGCAGCCAGACCCAGGCCTATTACGGGCCACGCAACATGGGCCATTTTGGCCTGTCGCTGGCTTCGTACGGGCATTTCACCAGCCCGATCCGTCGCTATGCCGATCTGCTGCTGCACCGCGCGCTGGTCGACGCGCACGGGCTTGAACAACCGCCCGCGCCGAAGCTCGATCTTCCGCCCACCACGGGCCTTGCCGAGCATGATGCCGCTTCGCTCGACCGTATCTGCGAACTGATCAGCGGGTTCGAGCGCCGCGCGATGGAGGCCGAGCGCGAAACGGTCGATCGCTATGTCGCCGCGTTTCTCGCCACCAAGGTCGGCGAAATTCACAAGGTCCGCATCACCGGCGTTCAGAGCTTCGGCTTTTTCGCGACGATCGAGGAATTCGGCGGCGATGGGCTGGTGCCGGTCTCGACTTTGGGGGCGGAGCGCTTCTGGTATGATGAAGCCTCGCAAACGCTGACCGGCGAGAGCAGCGGCGAGCGTTATTCCGTTGGTCAGCGGCTTGAGCTACGTCTCGCCGAGGCCGATCCGGTGACGGGGGCGATCAAGTTCGAGCTGCCCGAAGGCGGCAACTTCATGCGCGAACCCTATCGCGGAAAGCCGGATGGCAAGCCAAAACGACCACCGATCAAGCGGCGCGGACGCCCTGCCAATATTCGCCACCAGTCGCGTTAGGACATCCGGTCGATTTCCTCGTCCGACAATCCGCCGGGGACGATGGTGACGGGGCAGGGCAGCGCGCCCGCATCGGCTCCGGCGAAATGGGTGATCAGCGGGCCCGGCGCGCCGGTGGCGGCAGCCCCCAGCACCAGCATGGCAAGGTCCGGGCAACTGGCCATGTAATTGCGGATTTCCTTGGTGGCATCGCCCATCCGCACCGTGATCATCGGGCGTTGTCCCATGTCCTCGAACAAGGTACCGGCGGCGTCGGTGACCAGGGCCTCGGCGCGGCTGCGCGCCTCGTCCTCGATCGTCGCCTGCACACCGCCCCAGGCGACGAAATCCTGCTTGGGGACCAAAGCCAGGATATGCACCTGGCCTCCGGTATGCTGTGCGCGGCGCGAGGCGAAGCGGAGCGCTGTCAACGCCTCGCTCGTCTCATCCATGATAACCAGATATACCCGCATTTTTTGCTGCCCCGTTTGCTGCGCGGCAGACTGCGCCAAAATGATAGGTGTGGCAAGGGTCTGCCCCCTTGACCCTACGGCTTGAAGCGTCGAGAACGGCGCCGGTCACTGAATCGGGGGAAAGACACCCAATGCCTATCAATCTGAAAATGCCCGCCCTCTCGCCGACGATGGAGGAAGGCACCCTCGCCAAATGGCTGGTCAAGGAAGGCGACACCGTTGCCTCCGGCGACCTGCTGGCAGAGATCGAGACCGACAAGGCAACCATGGAATTCGAAGCGGTGGACGAGGGCGTTATCGCCAAGATCCTGATCCCCGCCGGTACCGACAATGTAAAGGTGGGCGAGGTCATCGCGATCATCGCGGGTGAGGGCGAGGAGGTGGGCGATGCGCCCGCCGCTGCCGCGCCTGCGCCGACCCCGGCTGCCGCGCCCGAAGCGAAGGCAGAGCCTGCACCGGCACCAGCTCCTGCGCCGAGCCCGGCCCCCGCTGCTGCATCGGGCGACGATCGCATCAAGGCGAGCCCGCTTGCCAAGCGCATTGCCGCTGCCAAGGGCATCGATCTTGCGACCATCAAGGGCACGGGTCCGGGTGGACGGATCGTCAAGGCGGATGTCGAGGGCGCCAAGCCGGGACAGGCCGCCGCGCCTGCGCCGCAGGCCGCTTCCGCGCCTGCCGCCAGTGCGCCGACGCCAGCACCCGCTGCCGCGGCTGCCCCGTTCACCACCGATATTCCGCACGAAGCATCCAAGCTCTCGAACATGCGCAAGACGATCGCGCGCCGCCTGACCGAGGCCAAGCAGACGATCCCGCACATCTATCTCACCGTCGATGTTCAGCTCGACAGGCTGCTCAAGCTCCGCGCCGAGCTCAACAATGCGCTCGAGGCGCAGGGTGTGAAGCTCTCGGTCAACGATCTGTTGATCAAGGCGCTTGCCAAGAGCCTGATCCAGGTGCCCAAGTGCAACGTCACCTTCGCGGGCGACCAGCTGATCAGCTACCAACGCGCGGACATTTCGGTTGCGGTCAGCACGCCTGCTGGCCTGATCACGCCGATCATCGTGGGTGCGGAAACCAAGGCGGTGGGGGCTATCTCGACCGAGATGAAGGAACTCGCAAACCGCGCCAAGGACGGCAAGCTGCAGCCGCACGAATATCAGGGCGGCACCGCCAGCCTGTCGAACATGGGCATGTTCGGCATCAAGCATTTCGAGGCGGTGATCAACCCGCCCCAGGGCATGATCATGGCGATCGGTGCGGGCGAGAAGCGCCCGTATATTGTCGATGACGCGCTCGGCATCGCCACCGTGATGAGCGCCACCGGCAGCTTCGACCACCGCGCCATCGACGGCGCCGATGGCGCGCAGTTGATGGCCGCATTCAAGGAGCTGTGCGAAAACCCGCTGGGGATGCTGGCTTAAGGACGACGGGGCCGAATGGCGCATTGCGCAATAGCCCCTCTCCCCTCGCGGGAGAGGGGTTGGGGAGAGGGGGCATGCGGGACAGGACCGATCCAGGCCGACGCCAATTCCTCCGAACCCGGGCCAAGGCCATGCGCAGCGAGCCAACCGATGCAGAATTCGAGCTCTGGCAAATTCTGCGCGGCAAGCGGCTTGCAGGCTACAAGTTCAAGCGGCAGGTGCCGATCGATCGATACATCGCGGATTTCGTGAACTTTGAGCATCGCCTGATAATTGAAGCGGACGGCTCGCAGCATGTGGAGAGCGAACACGACATGAGGCGTGATGCCTATCTGCGAGATCAGGGATTTCAGGTCATGCGGTTCTCGAACTATGACATTCTCACCAACGATGAAGGTGTGGGCGAGATGATTTTGGCAATGCTTCTAGGAAATGAGGTTGGAGCACGCCCCCTCTCCCCAACCCCTCTCCCGCAGGGGGAGAGGGGCTAATGGCAGCCATCCTCACCTTCCTCTTCCGCCGCCTGCTGCTGCCCACCTGTATCTCGACCTTCGCCAGTCGATTCATCTTCACCCTGTTCCAGGAAGGATCGGCGGATCTGGGCGACATGTTCGTCGGTACCGAGGATGCCTATTACACCTTCATCATGGTGTTCGTGGTGCTGCTCTGCATGACCGGCGTCGCCTATGCGCTCGATCGCAGCCGCGCGCCTTCGTGGCTGCGGGTCCCTCTGCTGATCGGCGTCGCGGCGGAAAGCGGCTTCCTGCTCGTTTTGTGGCTGACCGAAGTGGTCGCCTATGCCGAGCTCGCTTATGCGCCCGCGGTCGCGGCAGGCCTGGTCTGGATGCTGTGCAATCTCGACCTGCTGAGGCGCGGGCCGAAAAAGATTTCCTCCCCCTCCGATAGCCCGGCTGCGGGCATATCCACTCACTGAAACCGGAAAGAAAGAACCGCCCATGGCTGAAACATTCGACCTCATCGTGCTGGGCTCCGGCCCCGGCGGCTATGTCTCCGCGATCCGCGCGGCGCAGCTGGGCCTGAAGACCGCGATCGTCGAGCGCGAGCGGCTGGGCGGCATCTGCCTCAACTGGGGCTGCATCCCCACCAAGGCGCTGCTGCGCACCTCGGAAATCTTCCATTACATGAGCCATGCCGGGAATTACGGGCTGACCGCCGAGAAGGTGGGCTTCGAGCTGGAAAAGATCGTCGCGCGCAGCCGCGCCGTCTCGGGGCAGCTCAACGCAGGCGTCAAGGGCCTGATGAAGAAGAACAAGATCACCGTGGTCGAAGGCACCGGCAAGCTTACGGCCAAGGGCAGGATGACCGTGACCCAGGGCGATCAGGTGCGCGAGCTCGAGGCCAAGGAGATCATCGTCGCCACCGGTGCGCGCGCACGCGACCTGCCGTTCGCCAAAGCCGATGGCAAGCGCATCTGGACCTACCGCCACGCGATGACCCCGACCGAAATGCCGAGCAAGCTGCTCGTCATCGGATCGGGCGCGATCGGCGTCGAGTTCGCCAGCTTCTACTCCGACATGGGCGCGGAAGTAACCATCGTCGAGATGCTCGATCGCATTCTGCCGGTCGAAGACGCCGATGTCAGCGCGTTCATGGAAAAGGCGCTGAAGAAGCAGGGCATGAATATCCTCACCGGCGCGGGCGTCGAGGCCCTGACCAGCGACGGAAAGGGCGTGAAGGCGAAGATCAAGACCAAGGACGGCAAGAGCGAGGAGCACAGCTTCAGCCACGCCATCGTCGCGATCGGCATCGTGCCCAATACCGAGGATATCGGGCTGGAGGCGCTCGGCGTCGAGACCAACCGCGGCCATATCGTCGTCGACGGCTTCGGCCAGACCAATGTGCCGGGCATCCGCGCGATCGGCGATGTCACCGGCCCGCCCTGGCTGGCGCACAAGGCGAGCCATGAGGGCATCATCGCGGTCGAGCATATCGCGGGCAAGAACCCGCACCCGTTCGAAACCTGGAACATCCCCGGCTGCACCTATTCGCGCCCGCAGGTGGCCAGTGTCGGCCTTACCGAAGCCAAGGCCAAGGAAGCCGGGCACGAGGTCAAGGTCGGCAACTTCCCGTTCATCGGTAACGGCAAGGCGATCGCGCTGGGTGAGGCCGAAGGGTTCATCAAGACTGTGTTCGACGCCAAGAACGGCGAGTTGTTGGGCGCGCACATGATCGGCGCGGAAGTGACCGAGCTGATCCAGGGCTATGTCATCGCCCGCCAGCTCGAGACGACCGAGGAAGAGCTGATGCACACGGTGTTCGCACATCCGACGCTGAGCGAGATGATGCACGAGGGCGTGCTGAGCGCCTATGGGCGCGCGCTGCATTTCTGATCGCGGACGGGGCGGCGCGAACCGCCCCGTTTCGCATCAGGCGGCAATTTCCTCGTACAATGCGGCTTCCTTGCCGATCAGGATGTCGGCGAGGAACCAATAGGCCTCGCCCCAGGCTGCCAGCACCTCGTCGGTCGCGCCTTCGCCGATCACGTCGCGGATGGCGGGCAACAGCGCTTCGGCGACATAGGGATAATGTTCGGCCCTGACGCCGCACTCGACATGCCGTGCGACCATGCGCTGGACGACGGGAGTGAGGTTCTGCAGCTTGTCGACATTCTCGGCATAGCCGAGGATCGCGGCAGCAAGACGGCGTTGTTGCTCGCCCGATTCCTGCGCGGCCTGATCGAACATCTGCTTCACCTCCTCGTTGACGAACAGCCGCTCGTACATGCGGCTGGTGATCGCGAGCCCATGCTGCTTGAGCAGCGGGGCAGTGCTCTTGACGATGGCGATGGTGTTCTGGGTAAGCGGCTCGGCCATGATGATCCTCCCGATAAGATGCGTTATGGATGCATCTATACGCACGCCGAGAAATGATGCAATGGATATGCATGTATTTTGAGGTGAACTGAGATGCGGCTGACTGCGCATACCGATTATGCCCTGCGCATCCTGCTCCACGCCGCGCTGGTCGAGCGCGACGGTGGCGGCCTTTTGTCGATCGCCGAGGTGGCGGCCGACCATGGAATCTCGCGAAACAATGCGATGAAGGTGGTGAACCAACTGGCCCAGGCCGGGCTGTTGGCGACGGTTCGGGGAAGATCAGGCGGCTTTCGGCTCGGCCGGGCGGCAGAGGATATTACATTGGGCGAGGTCGTCCGGCTTACAGAGCCGTGCATCCAGCTCGCCGATTGTGACGGCTGCATCCTGAAAAACCATTGCGGCCTGACGGGCATGCTCCATCAGGCGACACAGGCGTTTCTCAAGACGCTCGACAGTCAGACGCTGGCAATGGCGGCGCGGACCTCACGCTTGCCGCAGCGCGTCCTGCTTGCACAATAAGCATCAGGACGGAGAGATATCATGCTGATGATCTTCGCCTTTATCCGGAATAAACCGCTGCGATAACGCGATAAAATGTGAAGCCATCCGCCATTCTCTGCTGCGGGTACCATTTGCGAGCTGCAAAATAAAAACCAAGAAAAACCATTTATAACATCGAGTGTCCATTTTTATGGACAACAGGTTATGCACAATGTTATAAACAGCCCGTCACGGGTTGTGGCTGGGAGGCCATCCGTCTCCCAATAGGACGTCTGTGTCATGGGTACGGCTATTTTTGCGGTGATCTTCGCCGGCGTGATGATATTTGCAGTGCTCACGGTGTGGCAATCATTTGCACCTGCCACCGAGCGCATCGCGGCGCTGGCCAATTACGCCCGCCATAATGATGGCCATGATTGGGCCCATGTCTCCTACAGGCCTCACCCGGTTTTCGTGCCCAGCCCGCCGCCCCAATTTGTGCATCATTCAAGCGGGAGCGCTGCGATCGAACAGGTCTCCATCCCCAAATGGCAATCCTGGTGCAAAACCGGCTATGTGGCGCCCGCATCGGTCGCTGCGAAATGGACGACGCATCCTTCGCTCCGGCCGGGCGCGCGTTGCAAAAGCCTCTGGTTGGCAAGGGAGGAGGGCAAGTTGTGCGACATCATGCCCGATAGTCACTCTCGGGTCGCCGAGACGTCGGATTATGCGGTACTGTCGTCACCCCCGCCGCATCTGTCGATCGGCTTTCTGGCTGCGAGAGCCGCTACCTCTGATAGGTTCGGGCAGCGACTCCTGGCTTGAGTCTCAGCCAATCGTGATCCCTACGACCACCCACTTGCCATCCTCCCGATCGAGCGTCACCGTTTCCACCGCTTCGGCCTTGTTCGCGTACACGGTGCGGAACTTGACTACCTCGTAACCGGCGGGCGGGGCGGGAAGGTTCTCCTGCGAGAGCAGCGTGCGCGAGACCGCCTTTCCGTAGCGGGCATGGACCTGTTCAGAGACATCGGTCCAGACCTGCAGCGTGTTGAGCTTGCGGAAGGCGATGCCGGTGGCGGCATAGCTTTCCACCCAATTCCTCGCTTCAACCAGCGCGAGAAAATGGCGCGCGGTATCGACGACCGGCTGGTCGGCGACCTGTTCGCTGCTTTTGCCGGTAGCGTCGGCACTTGCGGTTGTGGCGGTCAGTAGGGGCAGGGCGGCAAAGGCCAGCAGGCCGAAGGCGAGGGTCATGGTCAAAGCTCCAATCATCAGGGCGGAGCGCCGGGCTGGCGCGCCGACGCCGGGTTGCGGCGTGGAGCCCTGATTGCCCGTCGCGGCTCCCGACGCTTCCCCCAATGGCATGTCCCCAAAGCTTTTGGGGGGTAAGGCATCTTCGGCCTGATGCAGCAGGCGCGCTGCCTCGCGGCTGCTCGAGACTGCCATCTTGCGCCGCGCCTCGCGCAGCCGCTCGTTGATCGTGTGAACCGAAAGGTCGAGCTCGCGCGCGATCGACTTGGCGTCATGCCCGCAGACGATCAGCCGCAGCGTCTGCTTTTCCTTCTCGGTCAGCGACCAGAGCGGAGGGGAAGCGGGGTTGCTCATGATCACAGCATTCTAGGCCGCTCACCCCAGGCCAGCCACCCCCAAAAATTTGTAGGGGCAAGACAGCATGCGGTTTTGCTTGCCAGTCCGCGCAACGCGCTGCAATCCATGGCGAAAGTTCGATCAGGCAGCGTCAGCGACCGGCGCGGTGAAAGGGGTTCAGCATGAAGGCACTGACATTGATTTCGGCAACGGCGCTCGCGCTCGGCATGATATCTGCGGCAACCGCGCAGGATGCGCCGCAGCGCACCGTCATTACCGCCGCGAAGATGGTCGATGTCGTCACCGGCAAGGTGACCGAATATCCCGCGATCTTCGTGGAGAACGGCCGCATCACCTCGATCGCCGATGCGCGCACCGTACGCTGGGGGTCGGACGTCGAGCATATCGACCTGTCGGGCAAGACGCTGCTGCCGGGGTTGATCGACATGCATGTGCATCTGGACAGCTCGCCCATTTATGGCGGCTATAACAACCTTCAGTTTACCGATCGCTTCTGGAGCTTCGTCGCCGCGTCGAATGCGCGCGCCATGCTCGAGGCGGGCTTTACGACCGTCCGCAATGTCGGGTCCGAGGGCTATAACGATGTCGCGCTCAAGCAGGCGATTGGCGAAGGCTGGGCGGTGGGCCCGCGCATCGTGCCGGCGGCGCATGCGCTCGGCGCGACCGGCGGGCATTGCGACCAGACCTATCTGCCGCCCTCGTTTGCGGCCAAGTCGCCTGCGGTGGGCGACGGCCCCACCGAGCTGCGCCAGAAGGTGCGCGAGCAGCGCAAATATGGCGCCGAGGTGATCAAGGTTTGCGCCACAGGCGGCGTGTTCTCGCGCAATACCGAGCCGGGCCAGCAGCAGCTGTCCGAAGAGGAACTGCGCGCGATTGCCGATGAGGCGCATCAATGGGGCCTTCGCGTCGCGGCGCATGCACATGGCGCAGCGGGCATAAAGGCGGCGATCCGCGCCGGGATCGACACGATCGAACATGCCAGCCTGGTCGATGACGAGGGCATCCGTCTTGCGGCCGAACGCAAGCAACCGGTCTGGTTCTCGATGGATATCTTCAACACCGACTATACCCAGGCTGAGGGCGCGAAGAACGGCGTGATGGAAGACAATCTGCGCAAGGACCGCGAAGTCGCGCAGATCCAGCGCGACAATTTCCGCAAGGCGCATCGCGCGGGCGTGAAGATGGTGTTCGGCAGCGATGCGGGCGTGATGCCGCATGCGACCGCCGGCGGACAGTTCAAGGTCATGGTCGAATATGGCATGACGCCGCTCGAGGCCATCCGCGCCGCCACGGTCAATGCTGCCGAGGCGCTCGGCAAATCGCAGGATGTCGGCGCGATTGCCGTAGGCCGCTTCGCCGATATCGTCGCGGTCGATGGCGATCCGCTGGGCAATGTGCGCGAGCTGGAAAGCGTCGATGCAGTAGTTCAGGGCGGCGTTCGGATTCGCTGAATTTATGCGGTAAATTGCCGCAACATTGGCTGAAATCCGCTTTCGCGCGGGCAGGCGGAGTGCTAATTGCTGCGCACAATCTGCTTTCTGGGGAGAAGAGCATGAGTCTCACTGCGATGATTGCTATGGCCATGACCATGGCTGCTGCGGATCCGGTCGATACCGCCCGCAAGGAGTTCAACGACTGCCTGACCAAGTTCACCAACGAGAGCCTGGACGCGAAAAAGGCACAGTCCGATTTCACCAAGGAATCGGCCTCTGCCTGCTCTGCGGAAAAGACCAAGCTGATCGACCTGATGGTCAAGGCCGAGATGCAATATGGCGGCAAGAAGGCCGAAGCCGAGAGCTATGCCAATGACGAAGCGCAGATGATCATCGACAGCTATGTCGGCAGCTATGGCGATTATCTCGCGAGCAACACTCGGCACGGCAAGCAGTAAGGGCTCTGCGCCCGGTGCGGACGCTCTACCCGCCCATCGAGCCCTATGCCAGCGGCATGCTGGATACAGGTGACGGCCACCAGGTCTATTGGGAGCGGGTCGGCACACCGGGCGCCAAGCCTGCGGTGTTCCTGCACGGCGGCCCGGGCGGCGGTTGCTCGCCCGACCATCGGCGGCTGTTCGATCCAGCGCTTTACGATGTGCTGCTTTTCGACCAGCGCGGGTGCGGGCGCTCGACGCCCCATGCCGCGCTGCATGCCAACACCACCTGGCACCTCGTCGCCGATATCGAGCGGCTACGCGAGTTGGTCGGCGTTGCCGACTGGCTGGTGTTCGGCGGGTCTTGGGGATCGACGCTGGCGCTAGCCTATGCGCAAACGCACTCCAGCCGCGTTTCGCAGCTCGTGCTGCGCGGAATCTACATGTGCACGAAGCCCGAGCTCGACTGGTTCTACCAGTTCGGCGTGTCGCAGATGTTTCCGGACAAATGGGAGCGGTTCACCGCGCTGATCCCTGAGGACGAGCGTCACGATATGCTCGCCGCCTATCACCGCAGACTCACCGGTGACGATCCGGAGCTTCAGGTCCGGGCAGCACGTGCCTGGAGCCTGTACGAGGGGGAGACGGTCACGCTGCTTCCCGATCCGAGGCTTACCGAGCAGCATGACGACGGGCATTATGCGCTCGCCTTCGCGCGGATCGAGACCCATTATTTCGTGCATGGCTGCTGGCTCGAGCCCGAGCAGCTGTTGCGCAATGCTGCGAGGTTGAGCGGCATCCCGGGGACGATCGTGCATGGCCGCTACGACATGCCGTGCCCCGCGCATTACGCCTGGGCGCTGCACAAGGCCTTACCGCACATGGATTTCCAGCTGATCGAAGGGGCGGGGCATGCCTATTCCGAGCCCGGCATCCTCGACCAGCTGATTGCAGCGACCGATCGTTACGCAGGCAAGGCCTGAGCGCCCGCCCGCGCCCGATCAGTTGCCGTGCTTGCGCACCAGCTCGCGCATCGCATCGTCGAGCCCTTCGAGCGTCAGAGGATACATGCGGTCCTTCATCAGGTCCTTGATCATCCGCACCGATTGCGAATAGCCCCACTGGTTCTCGGGCACCGGGTTGAGCCAGGCTGCAGCGGGATAGGTGTTGACCACGCGGCTCATCCATACCGCGCCGGCCTCGTCGTTGAAATGCTCGACCGACCCGCCCGGATGGCTGATCTCGTACGGGCTCATCGAGGCATCGCCGACAAAGATCACCTTATAGTCGTGCCCGTATTTGTGCAGGATGTCCCAGGTGTTGGTCCGCTCGGTAAAGCGGCGGCGGTTGTCCTTCCACACGCCTTCATACAGGCAGTTGTGGAAATAGAAGAATTCGAGATTCTTGAACTCGGTCGTAGCAGCCGAGAACAGCTCCTCGCACAGCTTGATGAAGGGATCCATCGACCCGCCGACATCGAGGAACAGCAGCAGCTTGACCGCATTGTGCCGCTCGGGCCGCATGCGGATGTCGAGCCAGCCCTGGCGGGCGGTGCCGTCGATGGTGCCGTCGATATCGAGCTCGTCGGCCGATCCCTCGCGCGCGAAACGGCGCAGGCGGCGCAGCGCCACCTTGATGTTGCGCGTGCCGAGCTGCCGGGTCGAATCGAGGTTCTGGTATTCGCGCTTTTCCCAGACCTTGATCGCGCGCTTGTGCTTGCTTTCGCCGCCGATGCGCACGCCTTCGGGATTGTAGCCTGAATTGCCGAACGGGCTGGTGCCGCCGGTGCCGATCCACTTGTTGCCGCCCTGGTGGCGCTTTTCCTGCTCCTCGAGCCGCTTTTTCAGCGTCTCCATGATCTCTTCCCATGACCCGAGCGACTTGATCTTCTCCATCTCTTCTTCGGAGAGGAACTTCTCGGCCACCGCCTTCAGCCAATCCTCGGGAATGGTGGCGCTGTCATTGCCCTGGAAGGTCATCTCCAGGCCTTTGAACACCTTGGCAAAGACCTGGTCGAACCGGTCGAGCAGGCCTTCGTCCTTCACCAGCGTCGCGCGCGAGAGATAATAGAATTCCTCGGGGCTCTGTTCGATGACCTGCGCATTCAGCGCTTCGAGCAGGATGAGATGTTCCTTGAGCGACACCGATATGCCGGCGCTGCGCAATTCGTCCATGAAAGAAAAGAACATCGCGGGTCCCTGCTGCTTTACGTTTCCGTCAGCCTTGGACGATGCCCGCAGTCAGCTCGTCTGGCAAGCGCGAAGCGTCACGGCGCGCGTTTTACCCGGCCTTAACCATAAGCCGTTACGCCATGCCATAACGCCAGTGCAAAGGTCCCTGATGGAGCAGCATCGCATTATTCCGCCAGACAGCGATGCCGTCCAGCAGATGGCGGAAAGCTGCGGCGAATCGGTTATCGGTGCATCGCGGGTCGGCGGGATCGTCTCGGCGGTTCGCGATCGCATGGCGCTGCTCGGCGAAAAGCGATCCTATCTCGAACAGATCGCGCGCAACCTGGCGCAAGAGCAGGAGCAGGTGGTCGTCGCGACCACAAGCGCTCGCGAAATGAGCAAGGCGGCATACCGCAACCTTGCCGAGGGTTCCGATACCATGCAGGTCTCGGCGCTCGAGCTGCACGATCTTATCTCGCTGATCCAGGGCCTCGGTGAAGACGTCAAGCGCTTTGCCCATGCGATGGACGACGTGATCCTGGCCAGCCGGACGATCGATGCAATCGCACGCTCGACCAACATGCTCGCACTCAATGCCGCGATCGAGGCCGAACGCGCTGGCGCCGCTGGCGCGACCTTCGCCGTCGTCGCCGCCGAGGTGAAGAAGCTGGCGCAGGACACGCGTCAGGTCACCGACCGGATCGCCGGGACGATGCATTCGCTCAGCACCGAGGCCGGGCATTTCATGGCGCAGGTCGAACGGGGTGTCGAACAGAGCCGCAGCGCGCAGCGGCATCTGGAAACGATCGACGTCACCATTCGCCAGGCCGGCAACATGGTGCGCGAAGTCGCCGCCAAGGCGGATGCAATCGCGGATTCGAGCACCGGCGTTCGATCCGACACGGGCGAACTGTGCGACAATCTGTTCGTGTTCATGGAAGATGTCGCCGGGTGCAGCAACCAGCTCGACGACGCGCTCAGCCAGAGCAATGCGCTCGAGGGTCTGTCCAATGTTGTCTTCAACCAGCTGCTCCACACCGGGCTGTCGCACCGCGACAACCCGTTTGTCGAGCTGGCGGTTGCGACAGGCGACGAGATCAGGGACCTTATCGAGGCAGCGATCGATGGCGGTCAGATTACCGAGGCGGATGTCTTCGACCGAGATTATCGCCCGCGCGGCGAGCCTGGTCTCAACCGTTTCGACAATCGGTTCAACGACTTTGCCGACGCACGCATCCGGCCGATCCTCGACCGCTTCTGGGGCCAGAACAACCATGCCTATGGTGCGGTGATATCGAACGAGGATGGCTATCTGCCGACGCATATCAGCGAGCGTTCGCACCAACCCACGGGCGATCACCAGCACGATGCCGCACATTGCCGCAACCGGATGATCGTGCTCGATCACACCACCCGGGGCGCCATCGCGCACAAGCATGACCGCTATTATGCGGCCGTCTATCGGTTCGAACCCACGGCCAGCGACGGCTGCATCCTGCGCAACATCTTCGTGCCCTTGTGGATCAAGGGCCGCTATTGGGGCAATTTCGAGCTGGCCTATATCCGCTGAACCCTGAACTACCGCCAGCGCGGTTTCATCTCGCCGCATTTGGCACAGTTGGGAACATGAGGGCGCTCGTCATCGAGCGACAGGCATGGCAGAATTCCCGGCATGATCAGTCTCTTCGCGCTCGCCTTGCCCTTGCCATCTGCAGCGACGGTACCGCCGCCGCCGATCGTCATCGCGCCCTCGCCAGCGCCTGCTCCCGCGGCGCTGCTTTCCTGGACTCCAGGGCACGTGAACTGCAGCGGCACGGCTGCGAGCGTTGTTCGGATCGAGCGGCCCTGGCTTCAGAGGGTCTACCCCAACAACGCCAAATACGCGCCTGTCAGCTTCGCATTCGACATAGACGCCAGCGGCAGGCCCCTGGCCATTCGCAAGGGAGATGCGGCCACCCCTTATGGAATTGCGGATGATCTCGGCCCGGCGCTGGCCGCGACGCGCTTCAGACCCGGCCAGCCGAAAAAGGGCTGCGCGATCGTCTTTTCCCCCGAACTGATGCCAATCGATGATGCGCCGCTATCGGCCCTGATGGCCTATTCCGCCAATCCGGTCTCCGGTCCGCTCCCTCCCGAGGCCTGGAAACGGATTTTTGCAACCGGAACGTGCAAGGGCGATTCGGTGGCAGGCTTGCGCAACCGGGCGTTCCCGAATTTCCGCGCGATCCCTGCCGAACCTGGCGTGCGCGACTGGTCGATGGTGGGCTATGACGTCGGACAAAGCGGAGCCTCGATCAATGTCGAGACGCTTGCCAGTTCGGGTAACGCCGCGCTTGACGAAGCCAGCCGGGCAGCCACAACCGAGACGCGATACTGGTCCGGTGCCTTCACGGGGTGCCGATTCTCTTACTGGCGCTCCGCCGGCACGCTGCCTGCGCCACCGGCACCAGAAGAGGACGCGTTCCGGCCTGCCGGTGCTACCTGTCCGGAGCGTCGCGAGTGGGCAACGCCGCCTGTGTTGCGCTTTCCCGAACCCTATCGTCGCAGGGCGATCGAGGGTTGGGCGGTGGTGACCTATGATGTCGCGCCCTGGGGCGAAATCAACAACATCCAGGTCAAGGCCAGCCAGCCGAGCGCAGATTTCGGTGCCCAAGCCGTCACAGTGTTGCGTTCTGCAAGGGTCAAACCGGGGCCAGGCGCAGTCGGCTGTGTCGAGCGGGTGCGGTTCGTGATGGAATCGGACCAGGCCGAAACCGCACCCTGACGAAGGTCCGAGGATCAGCTGTTGCGGCGCGCCATGAAGGCGAGGCGCTCGAACAGCATCACGTCCTGCTCGTTCTTGAGCAGCGCGCCGTGCAGCGGCGGAATCGCCTTGCTGGGGTCACGCGACTGCAGCACCTCGAGCGGCATGTCCTCGTGCAGCAGCAGCTTCAGCCAGTCGAGCAGCTCGCTGGTCGAGGGCTTCTTCTTGAGGCCGGGCACCTCGCGCACGTCGTAGAAGATTTCGAGCGCCTTCTGCACCAGGATCTTCTGGATGCCGGGGAAGTGCACATCGATGATCGCCTGCATCGTCTCGCGATCGGGGAACTTGATATAGTGGAAGAAGCAACGGCGCAGGAAGGCGTCGGGCAGTTCCTTCTCATTGTTCGAGGTGATGACGACGATCGGGCGTTCCTGTGCCTTCACCAGTTCCTTGGTCTCGTAGACGTAGAATTCCATGCGATCGAGTTCCTGCAACAGGTCGTTGGGGAACTCGATATCGGCCTTGTCGATCTCGTCGATCAGCAGCACCGGCAGCTGGGGCGAGGTGAACGCCTCCCACAGCTTGCCCTTCTTGATATAGTTGGCGATGTCGTGGACGCGCTCGTCGCCGAGCTGGCCGTCGCGCAGGCGCGCGACCGCGTCATATTCGTACAGGCCCTGCTGCGCCTTGGTGGTCGACTTGATGTTCCACTCGATCAGCGGGGCGTTGGCGGCAGCGGCGATCTGATGTGCCAGCACGGTCTTGCCTGTGCCCGGTTCGCCCTTGACCAGCAGCGGGCGGCGCAGCGCAACCGCGGCGTTGACCGCCACCTTCAGGTCATCGGTTGCCACATAGTCGCTGGTGCCTTCAAAACGCATGAGCCTCGCCTTCCTGCCGCTATTAACTGTGCGTTTAAGCGATAAGGGGCTTGGGCGGGCTTGGCAAGCCGCGACAGCAATTTGGCTTTACGTTTACGTTTGCGGCAGGCTGACGTTGAGGGTGCCTGGAATCAGGCCGTCAGAGTCCGTCCTGCAGGCGGCGTGCCTCGGCGCGATCAGCCAGCATGTCCCAGAAGCTGCGGTGCTGCACCAGCATCTGCGATGCCCCGAAACCCATCGCACGGCCGATGGAACGATCGCTTCCGATCATGGCCGCCAGTTCCAGCGTCTCCTCGCGCGAGGGCAGGGTGGATGGGCGCGGTTCGAGGCCAGTCCGCTGGGCGATGACGTCGAGCACGTCACGGATGATATGCCAATCGAGCACCAGGGCAAAGGCTGCACCCAGCGCGCAACCCTGCCGGTCCGACTGGGACAGCGCATTGAGCGCGCCGCGCAGGTTGATGATCGCCGGCGTGCACTTGTCCTGACCCGGCGTGCTGGTAATGGGGCCGGCGGCCACGGTGAGCTTGGTGAGCAGCGCGCGCTCGCCGACAAAGGCCTCGCACGCGCGCGCGAGCCATTTGCCGACCTGCGGATCGGCGCTGCGCGTTGCGGCATAATCGATCAGGCCTGGATAACGGCCATGGAGCAGACAGAGGAAATGCGCGGCATCGGCCAGGTCCATGGGCCGCGCCGGGGCGACTCGATCCGCCAGACGCGCGACAAACACATGGGTGTCGCTCATGCCCAGAGCGAGCGCGGCTTCCAGCGAGCGCGGCGGAGCCGCCTCGGGCTGGGCGCGATCAAAGGCTCCTGGCTGGATAAACGACACGCGTTCAAGGCTCCGCTGGCTCGAGGCAAAGGTGTGGCAGGCAGACGCGCGGTCTGCCCCCACGCCCGCCTTCTAGCGCATCGTCCTAAAGAGAAGGTTTACAAGGACGGCGCCGGTGCGGCGACGCGGTGCTGTTCGTCGAGGAATTGCGCCACGTCGTCGAGTTCGACATCATGCGCGACGAAGGTGCTGCCGATCCCGTGCAGCAGCAGGAAGGGCAGGGTGCCACCCGTCATCTTTTTGTCGTGGCGCATATGGTCGACCAGCGCGGCACCATCTGCGGTCACGCCTGCACCGGCGAGCGTCACGGGCATGGCACAGGCTGCCAGATGCGCAGCGACCCGGTCAGCGTCGCGCGTTTCGCAAAGGCCGCGCCGCGCCGAATAGCGCAGCGCCAGCACCATTCCGACACCGACAGCCTCGCCATGCAGCAGCCGCTCGCCAAAGCCGGTATCGGCCTCGAGCGCATGGCCGAAGGTGTGACCCAGATTGAGCAGCGCGCGCCGGTCTTTTGTCTCGCGCTCGTCCTCGCCGACGATCCGCGCCTTGGCGGCGACTGATGTGACTATCGCATGCTCCAGCGCAGCGCAATCCTGCGCCAGTACGGCCTGACCGTTCGCTTCGCACCAGTCGAAGAATGGCGCATCGTCGATCAGCCCGGATTTGACGACCTCGGCATAGCCGGCGCGCATCTCGCGCGGGGGCAGGGTGGCAAGCACCTGCGGGTCGATCAGCACGAATCTGGGCTGGTGGAAGGTGCCGACCAGGTTCTTGCCCGCCGTGGTGTTGATCGCGGTCTTGCCGCCGACCGAACTGTCGACCTGCGCCAGCAGGGTCGTCGGCACCTGCACGAATTCGCAGCCGCGCTTGACGATCGAGGCGGCAAAGCCGGTCAGGTCGCCGATCATCCCGCCGCCCAGTGCGAAGATGGTGTCGCTGCGCTCCACGCCCATGGCGAGCAGCCAGTCGATCAGGCGCACCAGTTCCGACCAGCTCTTGCTCGCTTCGCCCGCCGGAACGATATGCAGATGCGCTTCGACGCCGGCGCTGGCGAGCTGCGCCTCGACGCGCAGCCAGTGATGTGCGGCGACATGGGAATCGCTGATCCACAGCGTCCGCCCGCGGCGCGTCCATGGTGCGATATGCCCAGCGATCTGGGCAAGCGCACCGGCCTCCACCAGAATATCATAGCTGCGCTGGCCCAGCGCGATATTCAGCCGTGCCATCGGGCCAGTCCTTCCAATATTGCGGTAACGGTGCGGTGGTGCGGCCCATCCTTGCTGCGCACATGGATCTGTGCCTCCGCATAGATGGGGTTGCGCTGTTCGGCCAGGCGGGTGAGCACCTCGGCCGGATTGCCGTTGCGCAGCAGCGGCCGGGTATTGCGCCGGCTGACGCGCTCGACCAGCGTGCGAATATCGGCATCGAGCCAGATCGCGATGGCACCTGACAGGATCAGCGCGCGGGTCTCCTCGTTCATGAACGCGCCTCCGCCGGTGGCGATCACGCGCGGTTGTCCGTCGATCAGCCTTGAAATCACCCGGCGTTCGCCATCGCGGAAATAGGGCTCGCCGAACCGTTCGAAAATCTCCGCGATGGTCATGTGCGCGGCCTTCTCGATCTCCTCGTCGGCATCGACAAAGCCGATGCCCAGATCGTTCGCCAGCCGCTTGCCGACCGTCGACTTTCCCACGCCCATCAACCCCACCAGCACCAGCGGCCGGTCGAGCCATCGCATGATATCCCCGGCCAGCCGCGCAGGGTCTGATTTTCGGTTCTGCAGCATTGCCGCGCAGCCTATAAATAGGCTAGGCGGTGGCGCAAGTTATCTTGACTTGGACGGAGAATATCCTGGCTATGGCCATTATCGGACAGAATTACGGACGGCGCAGGCGGCCCAAGGGCCCGATCATTCTGGTGGTGATCGCCGTTGCCCTGATCGGTCTGCTGGCTCTGGCCTGGTCGCGCGGTGGCGAAGTGCCGACCCAGCGCGTCGAAAAGTCGATCCCGCTGCCTGCTGCGGCCAAGAGCGGAGCCGCTGCCGGCTCCTCCCAGTCCGAGGGCTGATTTCATGCGGCGGGGGATGGTTTTGGGCTGTGTCAGCCTGCTGGCGCTGGCGTTCGTGTCCGCGCCGGTGATCGGGCAGAACGAGGCGCCGGAATCGCTGCTTCCGCCCGGTTTCAACGATCCCGCGCCCGCGCCCTCGCAGTCCGAGCCGCCGCCTCCGGCAGAGCCGGGCCGCGCTGCTCCGATAGCCCCCGGCACGGCGGTGCCGCTGCCGACGACGCCGCTGCCTTCGATTGCCGGCCAGGATGCACCGACTGACGAGGAACTGAGCGAAGAGCTCGCCAAACTGCAGGAAGAACTGGAGGCGCAGATCGCGCTGACCCAGTCGCTGCCCCCGAGCGCGCGGCGCTCGCTCGACCTTATCGGACCGCTGACCCAGGCCAATGGCGGGTTTGCGGCCTCCTCGCTGGGCAATATCGGTGGTCTTTATGCGCAGACGCTGGTGCGCCGGACCAGCGGGCGCATCGTGTCTCGCTGGGCCTCGCTCGGGCTGCAGAAGCTTCTGCTGAGCGAACTTGCGACGCCCCAGGGCCTCAATGGCGCCAACTGGGCCGCCGAACGCGCGGCGCTGCTGCTGCGCATCGGGTCCGCCGATGGCGCGGTGCGCATGGTGCAGGCGATTGATCCGCCCGCCGCGACGCCGCGCCTGCTCAATGTCGCGCTCGACAGCTATGTCGCGTCGGCCGATCCGCTCGGCATGTGCCCGCTGCTGCCCTTTGCCGGAGAGACCGCCAAGGGCAACCAGTGGCAGCTGATCCGCGCGATGTGTTCGGGCTTTTCGGGCGAGGGCAGCGCGGCGCGCGAACAGATCGACCGGGCGCGACGCCCGGGGGCGATGGACCGCATCGACGTGGTGCTCGCCGAGAAAATCGTCGGCGCGAGCCTGAACGGCAGGCGCGCGGTCACGGTGCAATGGGACGATGTCGATCAACTCACCCGCTGGCGCTTTGGCCTGGCGCTGACCGCCGGGATCGAGCCGCCCGAAACGCTCTATGCACGCGCGGATCGCAACTTCCAGGCCTGGCGCGCCCGCGCGCCGATGGCGCCGCTCGCCTCGCGCGTGCAGGCTGCCGATGTCGCAGCGGCGATGGGCATGCTGTCGAGCGCCGATATGGTCGATCTCTATGGCGCGACCTTCGACGATCCGGGCACCGACGAGGCGCTGCGCGATCGCATGGCGCTGCTGCGCACCGCCTATGTCGCAACCGACGCCGATGACCGCGTGCGGGCGATGCGCGCGCTCTGGGACCGTTCGGAGAACGCCTTCGTCCGCTATTCGGCGCATATCCTGACCGCACATGCAGCCGCGCGTGTCGCGCCTTCCGATGATCTCGCCGGTTATGCCGATGATCTCATCGTTTCGATGGTGTCGGCAGGATTCGATACCAGTGCGGCGCGCTGGCGGTCGGTGGTGGAAGACGGGAGCCTCGGCTGGGCGGTGCTCGCGGTCGCGGTTCCGGGACGCGCGCAGGTCGCCGCGTCCGAGGTCAGCAGCTTCTTCGACAATGACCAGAGCAATGAGGCGCGCAAGAGCGCGTTTCTCGTCGCGGGCCTGGCCGGATTGGGACGGCTGAGCAGTGCTGACCGCGATTCGCTCGCAGAGGACCTGGGCATCGGTTTCGGCGGCGAAACCCGCTGGACCCGCGCGATTGCTGCTGCCGCCGCTGAAGGCAATGACGGGCTGGTAACGCTGCTGGTCGGTCTTGGCATGCAGGGCAATGACTGGTCGGCGATGACGCCGCGTCAGCTCTATCACGTCGTGGCAGCGCTGCGCACGGTGGGGCGCCAGGCCGAAGCGCGGATGATCGCAGCCGAAGCCGTCAGCCGCGCCTGATCCGTGGGCAGCGACGACGCCCGCCTGATCGACCGTTTCCTGGAAATGATGGCGGCGGAGCGCGGCGCTTCGGCCAACACGGTGGCGGCCTATCGCCGTGATCTCGAACAGGCGTCCGAAATTCTGGGCGGTCGCCTTGCTCGGGCCGACGAGAGTGCGCGTGCAACGCTCGATCGTCACTGGCGCTCACTCGCGGCCAGCAGCCTGGCACGCAAGAGCTCGTCGCTGCGCGGCTTCTTCGCCTTCCTGGAAGACGAGGGGCTGGGCGGGGAGACCCGGAACGCGCAGGCCATGCTGGCGCGGCCCAGGGTGCAGCGTCCGCTTCCGAAGATCCTGAGCCATGAAGAGATCGCGCGACTGTTCGCGCTTGCCGAGGAGCGCGCTGCGGCTCCCGAAGCGCGCGCTGCCGACATTCGCCTGCTCGCCCTGCTGGAACTGCTTTACGGTTCGGGATTGCGCGCGAGCGAGCTGGTCGGCCTGCCGCGCAGCGCGGCGCTCGCCGGACGCCCGCTGCTGGCGATCACCGGCAAGGGGGGCAAGCAGCGGCTGGTGCCGATATCGGGGCGCGCGCGCGAAGCGCTGCAGCGCTGGTTGGCGGTGCCATCTTCCAATCCGCGCTGGCTGTTTCCTTCGCGCACCGGGCATATCAGCCGCATCCGCCTTTATCAGCTGATCAAGGAATTTGCCGCCAGCGCCGGCATCGATCCCGCGCGTGTCAGTCCGCATGTGCTGCGCCACGCCTTTGCCACGCATCTGCTCGAAGGCGGCGCGGATCTCAGGACCTTGCAGACCTTACTGGGCCATGCCGATATCGCGACGACGCAGATATACACCCATGTCGACAGCCGCCGCCTGGTCGCGCTGGTCAATCGCCGCCATCCGCTCGCGCAGATGAATCTTGCCGAGCGGCGGCGGCAGGGCTAGGCGATTGCGTCATGAGCATGACAAGCTATCTGGAATTCGAAAAGCCGATCGCCGCGCTCGATGCGCGCATCGCCGAGCTTCGTGAAACCGCCGATACCGGCGAGATCGATATCGAGAGCGAGATCGAACGGCTTGCCGCCAAGTCGCGCAAGCTGCTGGCCTCGACCTATGCGGGCCTGACCCCTTGGCAGAAGACTCAGGTCGCCCGCCATCCGGCGCGGCCGCATTTCAAGCATTATGTCGCGGGCATGTTCGACGATTTCCTGCCGCTGGCGGGCGACCGGGCTTTTGCCGACGACAAGGCGATCATGGGGGGATTCGCCCGGATGGGCGAGCAGCGCGTGGTCGTGATCGGCCATGAAAAGGGCGACACTACCGAAAGCCGCATCCGGCACAATTTCGGCATGGGCAAGCCCGAAGGCTATCGCAAGGCGATCCGCCTGATGGACCTGGCCGACCGGTTCGGCCTGCCGGTGGTGACACTGGTCGATACATCGGGTGCGTTTCCCGGTGTTCAGGCCGAAGAGCGTGGCCAGGCCGAAGCGATCGCGCGCTCGACCGAGCGCTGCCTGACGCTTGGCGTGCCGATGGTTGCGGCGATCGTCGGCGAGGGCGGTTCGGGCGGCGCGGTCGCGCTGGCCTCGGCCGAACGCGTGCTGATGTTCGAACATGCCGTCTATTCGGTGATCTCGCCTGAAGGTTGCGCCTCGATTCTGTGGCGCACCGCCGATCGCGCAGCCGACGCTGCCGAGGCCATGCAGGTGACGGCGGCGGACCTCAAGCGGCTCAACGTCATCGACCGCATCGTCAAGGAGCCGGTCGGCGGCGCGCACCGCGACCAGGTGGCGGCGATCGGCGAATTGGGCAAGGCTATCCGCGAAGAGCTGGAAGGCCTCAAGAAGCTCAGCCCCGCAGAGCTCAAGGCTGCGCGCGAGGCGCGGTTCCTGGCCATCGGTTCGCTTTGACCGACACGTAAAATCGTCGCAACCGCTTTGCTGCCGCCTCGTTGTGCGGGCATCGCCATTTGATCCTGCGCGTGCCTGGCGGCATGATGCGCATCAACTGGCATGGCCGGAGACGATAAGGGAGAGCAATATGGCGGCACGGTTCAAGCATCTGGCAATCATGGCGGCGGCTGGTGCTGGCACCATCGCGCTCATCGGCCAGTCCGTCGCGCCCCGGGCGGAAGCGCTGGCGATGCAGGCCCAGGCGATCACCGCGCAGGAAAAGCGCCAGGGTGCCGAAGTGCACCCCAAGCTGCTCGAGGAATTCGGCGGCGCCTATCAGGTCCCGCAGACCAGCTATGTCGTGCAGGTGGGCAAGGGCATCGCCGTGCAGTCGGGTCTCGGCAATGCCCGCGACGATTTCACGGTTACCCTGCTCAACAGCCCGGTGAACAACGCCTTCGCAATTCCCGGCGGCTATGTCTATGTGACCCGCCAGCTGATGGCGCTGATGAACGACGAGGCCGAGCTGGCCGGGGTTCTGGGCCATGAAGTAGGCCATGTCGCCGCGCGCCATTCCGAAAAACGCCAGAAGGCGGCGCAGCGCAACAGCATTATCGGCCTGCTGGGGCAAATCGGCGCTGCGGTGCTGCTCGGCGATGGCGCCGCGGGCCAAATCGGCCAGCAGATATTCGGCACCGGATCGCAGCTGCTGACGCTCAAATATTCGCGCAAGCAGGAAGAGGAGGCCGATGATCTCGGCGTGCGCTATCTGGCCCAGGCGGGCTATGATCCGCAGGCATTGTCTTCGATGCTAGCTTCGCTCGCGGCGCAGCAGGCGATCGACGTGCGTTCGCAGGGCGGCGATGCCCGTTCGGTGCCCGAATGGGCCAGCACCCATCCCGATCCGGCGCGCCGTGTGAACCGCGCGGCTACGGTGGCGCAGAAGTTCAGCGGCAGCACGCGCAATCGCGACGTGTTCCTCACCCGGCTCGACGGGCTGCTCTATGGCGACGACCCGAAACAGGGTGTTGTGCAGGGCCGTGAGTTCCTGCATCCCGAACTTGGGCTGAAGTTCGCCGTGCCGCAGGGCTTTGCCATGCAGAACGGCACAAGCGCGGTGACGATCAACGGCCAATCTGCTCAGGCGCAGTTCACGCTGGGCCAGTATTCGGGCGACCTTTCGCGCTATGTCGATCAGGCCTTTGCGGGGCTTGGCGGGAGCAATCAGCGAATCAATTACGGGCAGATCCAGCGGACGACGGTCAACGGCATCCCCGCCGCCTATGCGACCGCGCGCGTCAATGCCAACCGGCAACTCGTCGATGTCACGGTGTTCGCCTATGCCTTTGCCAACAACCGCGCCTATCATTTCGTGGCGCTGACCCCGGCTGGCCGCGCCGATGTGTTTGCGCCGATGTTCCAGAGCGTGCAGCGGCTGGCGGGCGCCGAGGCGGCGCAGATCAGGCCGCGGCGGGTGCGGGTGGTCACTGTGGCGCGCGGCGACACCGTGCAGCGGCTGGCGGCGCGCATGGCCTATGACGATCTGAAGGTCGAGCGGTTCCTGGCACTCAATGGCCTGTCGGGAAATGCGGCGCTGGCGCCCGGGCAGAAGGTCAAGCTCGTCACGTATTGAGAGCACAAAAAAAAGGGCGGCATTGCTGCCGCCCTCCCTTGTCGATTGAGCCAGGGCTCAGCCTCCGGTGCTGGTGCTGCCACCGGTGCTGCCACCAGTGCTTCCGCCGCCCGACTGGGTGGTCAGCTTCGAGCTGACGGTGTTGAAGGTACCCGACAGGTTGGTACCCAGCGAGCTCATGGCGGTGATCGCGGCGACGGCGATCAGAGCGGCGATCAGGCCGTATTCGATGGCGGTGGCGCCCTTCTTGTCGGCGAAAAGATTGCGAATGGTCTTCATGTCAGGTCTCCTGTTCGAGGTCTTCACTTCCCCGTCCGATCTGGCGAATTGCGATTGGACGGTTTGGGGTTAGATCAAAAAGCTTTCCATTTTCCTAAGAGCGGTCGGTGCTGTCTGAAATTCCGACACTCACTGCTTCTTCGGGACGATCTTCTCCTCGACAAAATCCCACATCCCGATGGTCTTGCTGGCCATCGAGCTCATCGAAACGATGATGGTAATGCCGATAAGGGCCACGATCAGGCCATATTCGATTGCGGTTGCGCCGCGCTTTGATCTGGCCAAGAGAGTCAGAAAGTGCAGCATGGTGCTTCCGTGAAATGGCCGGGGTCCCATCTGCCCCCCTCGCAATTTTGCAAATTCGACTTACCAAAAAGTTAAGGCGCGCCGATCCGATGGAAAATTATCCGACACTCTTCCCCGTTGTGGCGGGTCTCATGCTCGATACCCAGGGCCGCATTCTGGTGCAGCAGCGGCCCGAGGGCACGGCGATGGCGGGGCTATGGGAGTTCCCCGGCGGCAAGCTCGAGCCAGGCGAGACGCCGGAACAGGCCTTGGCGCGCGAGCTCGGCGAGGAACTGGGCGTCGTGATTGCGCCAGACGATTGCGAGCCGATGACCTTTGCGAGCGCCTCGCTCGGCCAGCGTCACCTGATTCTGCTGCTGTTCCGGTGTCGCAACTGGGTGGGAGAGCCGGAGGCACTGCACGCCACCGCCTTGCGATGGGCGACGGTGGACGAATTGTACCAGTTGCCGATGCCGCCTGCCGACCTTCCGCTGCTCGCCATCATCGCGCAATCGCTGGGCTTGCAACCGGTCCGGGCATGATTTTTCGAAATGGCAGAAAAAGGTGTTGCCAAGCTGATCACCGCTGACTATTGGCAGCCCTCCAACGCGCCCGTAGCTCAGCTGGATAGAGCATCAGACTACGAATCTGAGGGTCGGACGTTCGAATCGTTCCGGGCGCGCCATTTTCCAAAATCGCGATACACAGTGATCCAACCCGCCTTGCGGGACCCGCTTCGGCGCGCCTGTCTGTCGCAACCAGATGGTTTCATTTGACACCAATTTGGTGCGTGGGTATCTTCTGCACAATACGAAATCCTGCAGGAGTGCGCGGCAATGGCTGACCTTTTCGAAAATCCCCTGGGCCTGGACGGCTTCGAATTCGTCGAGTTCTGCGCGCCCGAAAAGGGGCTGCTCGAGCCGGTATTCACGGCCATGGGCTTTACCCGCATCGCCCAGCACCGCTCCAAGGACGTGCATCTGTGGCGGCAGGGCGATATCAACCTGATCGCCAATTACGAGCCCGCCAGTCCCGCCGCCTATTTCGCCGCCGAACATGGCCCGTCGGCCTGCGGCATGGGCTTTCGCGTCAGGAACGCGCGCGATGCCTATAAGGAAGCGCTGGAACGCGGCGCGGAGCCGGTGGAAACGAAGACCGGCCCGATGGAGCTGCGCCTGCCTGCGATCCGCGGGATCGGCGGCGCGATCATCTATCTGATTGACCGCTATGCCACGCTCGACAATCCCGATGCGCTGTCGATCTATGACATCGATTTCGAATATCTTCCGAACGTCGATCGCTTCCCCGTTGGCGCGGGCTTCAAGATGATCGATCATCTCACGCACAATGTCTATGGCGGCCGCATGGACCATTGGGCGAAGTTCTACGAGCGCGTGTTCAACTTCCGCGAGATCCGCTTCTTCGACATCAAGGGCGAATATACCGGCCTGACCAGCCGCGCGATGACCGCACCCGATGGCCGCATCCGCATTCCATTGAACGAGGAAGGCGCGAAGGGCGGCGGTCAGATCGACGAATTCCTGCGCGCCTATAATGGCGAGGGCATCCAGCATATCGCGTTCATCTGCGACGACCTGATCGCGTGTCTCGACCGGATCAAGGCGCTGGGCGCGCCGCTGATGAGCCCGCCGCCCGCCACCTATTACGAGGCGCTGGAAGAGCGGCTTCCCGGCCATGGCGAGCCGGTCGAGGAACTGCAGGCGCGTGGCATTCTGCTCGACGGGTCGACCGAGAACAACGATCCGCGCCTGCTGCTCCAGATCTTCGGCCAGCCGCAGATCGGCCCGGTGTTCTTCGAGTTCATCCAGCGCAAGAAGGATGAAGGCTTTGGCAACGGCAATTTCACCGCATTGTTCAAGTCGATCGAGGAAGACCAGCTGCGCCGCGGCGTGCTGAAGGTGCAGGAACCGGCGGAATGACCGCGCCCTTCGCGCTCTCGCGCATCCATCACGTCGCCTATCGCTGCAAGGACGCGAAAGAGACGGTCGAATGGTACGAGAAGGTACTGGGCATGACCTATACCAGCGCCTTTTCCGAAGACCATGTTCCGTCGACCGGGGCTTATGACCCCTATATGCACGTGTTCCTCGATTGCGGCGGCGGCAATGTGCTCGCCTTTTTCGAGCTGCCGCAGCAGCCGGAAATGGGCCGCGATGCCAACACCCCCGAATGGGTGCAGCATATCGCGTTCGAAGTGCCCGACATGGACGCGCTTCTCGCGGCCAAGGCGCATATCGAGGGGCTGGGCATCGACGTGCTGGGGCCGACCTTTCACGGCATCTTCCGTTCGATCTATTTCTTCGACCCCAATGGCCACCGCGTGGAGCTTGCCTGCAATATAGGCAAGCCCGAGCATTATGAGGAGTTGAAGCGCGTCGCGCCGCTGATGCTCGACGAATGGAGCCGCACCAAAAAGGCGCCGCGTCATGCCGACTGGTTGCACAAGGATCCCGATGGGGCTTAGGTGTTTGTTCTGCCGTGATTTCCGAGCCGTGAATTGTTTCAATTCACTCGAAATCACTTTAGGGTCATCGGCATGACCTTCGAAGACCAGCTCGAACGCTATTTCGGCACCCGCGATCCCGCCGCCATCGCCCCGCAGGCGGTGCCGGCGGCGATAGAGCGGATGCAGGTCGATCTGGGTCTGGCGACGGTGCCCGGCGAACGCTTTGCGCTGTGGTGCATGCTGTTCCTGTTCGGCCACGCTCCCGACATCGACGCAACCTTCGAGGATCGCGCCGAACGCGACCTCGCGCGTGACTTCATCGAAATGTCCGAAAATGCAGGACAGGGGGGCTGATCATGGCCGAGATCATCAACCTGCGCCAGGCACGCAAGACCGCAAAGCGCAAGCAGGACGAGGCCAGCGCCGCCGCGAACCGCGCCAAATTCGGCCGCACCAAAGCAGAGCGCCTCGCCCAGACGAGCGAGCAGGAGCGCGCAGGCCGGCTGCTCGATGGCGCCAAGCGGGAGCAGAGTTGATGCGCTCGACATCCGACCAGGTCAGCGTCCGCCTCTATCATCTCGACGGCGAAGCTGAAGGCGGCGCAGCCTTGACCCTGTTCTACGGCCCGCTGTCCGAAGCCCTGCGCCTGGCCGAGCTCGAACCGGCGGAGGTGCAGGAAGGCCTGTTCATCGCGACCGACAATGATGTGGTCGCGTATCTGGATCTGATCGAGGGCTAACTCCTCGCCTGACCCGCCACATCCAATATGCACCGCACGAAACCCTGCGGATCGTCCTCTTGGATGAAGTGGCTGCCGCTCAGCGTGCAGTGATTCTGCCCCTTCGTCCCCGGCACGCGGCCGACGAACAGCGCGTCGCCGCCGCGGGTGATGGGGTCGCGGTCGCTGAAGCAGCACAGGAAGGGTTTCTCCCAGCGGTCGAGCACCTCCCAGGCCTTGAGCTGGTCGGGCACCGCGACATTCGGACCCAGCGGCACGAAACTGGGGAAGATACGCGCGCCCGCCTTGTAGCTGCCATCGGGGAAGGGGGCGTCATAGGCGGCGATCTCGGCATCGGAGAGAGCGCGTGCCGTGCCCCTGGCGATGATCTTGCCGATCGGGAAGACCGGGCTGTATTTGGAAAACGCCCGCCAGATCGCAAAGGCGCGCGGCGCATCCTGTCCAGCGGGCAGGCCGCCATTGGAAAGCACCACGCCGTTGAACCGCTCGGGCATTTCCGCGACGAGCCGCAGGCCGATCAGCGACCCCCAGTCCTGACACGCGAGCGTGATGTTCTTCAGGTCCAGCTTCTCGATCCACCGCCGCATCCACGCGACATGGCGCGCATAGCTATAGTCGCTCTTTTTCGCGAGCTTGTCCGACTTGCCGAAGCCGATCAGGTCGGGCGCGACAACGCGATATCCGGCGTCTGCCACGGGGCCGATCATGAAGCGATAGAGATAGCACCAGCTCGGCTCGCCATGCATCATCAGCACGACGGGAGCCTCACGCGGTCCTTCGTCGACATAATGCACCCGAAGCCGGGTGCCGTCGGTCGGGTCGGCGATCTCGGCATAATGCGCTGCGAAGGGAAAATCGGGAATGGCGGCGAATCGCGCATCCGGCGTTCTCAAGACCTGCATGACATCTCCCAAAGCCAATGTTGTTATGGCATAGCGAATGACATAATATCTGCGCGGATGCAAACGGGCTTTGGCAACCTTTTCGGGCGAGATGGGTTTACGTGAGCGTCGGCCTCCAGCTTGCAGAAAGTGATTCTTCGAAGTCGAGACAGCGCGGATCGGGTCCCATGCGAGGGCCGGAAAAATTCTGCTGTCTGAAAAAAATCTGCAAAAAGGGTTTGACCCGACTCAAATCACGCCATATAGGCCGCTCCACCGGCGGGGACGCACTGACGTTTCCTCGGTCGCCAACAGATACGGATGTCCAATCCCCCGGACGAAAGAACGGGGAGGGTTGGTTGTCCGCTGTTTTTGTCGGTGAGATCTTTGACATTGTAGGTTT